>Ga0206940_1010_pt1 | contig 48075 bp, 44 predicted proteins | sample Alteio_BWOrgHeat_8_FD_152963 | JGI IMG/M metagenome (GOLD analysis project Ga0206940, IMG submission 152963) | Enriched cells from forest soil in Barre Woods Harvard Forest LTER site, Petersham, Massachusetts, United States -... | ecosystem: Environmental > Terrestrial > Soil > Temperate forest > O...
ACGGAAAGGCGTCCGGGCCGGGCATTTCATCGGGCAGGGCGCGCGCTTTTTTGCCTTCGTGGTCGGCCCGGACGGCGGAGCACCAGTAGCCCTCTTTCGTGGCAGGGCTGTCGTCGCTGTAGGGTTCGCCGCCGGGCCAGACGCCTTTCGATTGGGCTTCATAGCTGGCCATAGCGTTGGCGCTGCGCAGGATGCAGTTGCGAATCTTCTGATGGATCGTGTCGCCCGGCGGCTCCGGCAGGTCGATGGCTTCGGCGCGGTGAGGCCACAGATCGTCGTCTTCGCTATAGGACGCGCCATCGGGCCAGAAACCACATTTTCTGGCGTAATCCTGGGTCATGCGGCCGATCATTTCGATCATGTGGCGGACATGGGGTTTGTCCCTGCCGTCGTTGTCATCGCTGTTGCCATGGCCGTCTTCGTCTTCCAGGTCGTCGTCGATCTCATCCTCGACATCGTCACAGGGCGCCAGATGCGGGTCGGGTGCTTTGTCGCGCGACATGGACGCGCCGCGACTGACGGCGCGTGGCGCAGCGGGCAGGGCGGAGGGCAGCTTGTCCAGCGTGGCATAGACCTGGACCAGCATGCGGTCGGCAGAGGTCACCATGCGGCAGGTGCGGTCGGCTTCGAGCGGCGTTGCCGGCATGCCCATGCCCTGGATATGTTTTACGACGTCCTTCGCATAGGCGCGCAGACCCGAACGCAGAGCCTTCAGCTCGTCGAGTTCGCTTAAGGCCTCATCGGGCGCGTCGTCCCGTGGGCTATCCGTATGATCCGCAGACTCCATGCGGGCAAGGATACAGGCGTTTTAAGGGATGGGGAGAAGTGGGATTTCATTGCATCCCCAGATAAAGGATTTCATACTACCCTCACATATGGTTTCACCTTGCTTGCCAAGCAGATTCAATGGCATGATCAATCCCCTTAGAAGCGATTGCCTAACAAGACGAGATTGTCGTGACAAACACCATTTGGGGCAGCACAAATAAGCCAGCATCGTCGAGACGCCTCGCTGAATTGCTGGAGGGTAGCGACGATATAGATGGAACTCTATATATAGGCTATCCCGTATTGGGCACTCCAGAGGGCCCTTTCCCATTCGATGCATTGTTACTTAGCCCCAACGTGGGATTGGTAGCGTTCGATATCGTCGAAGGCAAAGAAGTGGGGAATTTTGAAGGTCGGCAGGACGATATTTACGCCAAAATTCAATCAAAGTTGCTTCAATATCCGGCGTTGGTAAGAAAAAGGTCTTTGGCCAATAAAATATCGATTGTTACATACGCGCCGCTGGCTGCCGATTTCGTAAATCTTGAAAATGATCTTCCAGTGCTCGGCGACGCAGGCATAATTGATTTTATTACTGGCCTAGACCAAGAAGATCCCAATATTTTTCAAATTGTCTCTGCCGCAATTCAGGCTTTGACCAATATTAGGAAAAGTAGAAGAAAAAGAGTCGTTTTGTTAACCGACTCTAGAGGCGCAAAGCTGCAAGCTCTAAGCGATTCGATAGCTAATTTGGATGCTGATCAAAGTGCAGCAGTGGTGGAAACTGTGGCGGGCGTGCAAAGAATACGTGGATTAGCAGGGTCCGGTAAGACGATCGTGCTCGCACTAAAAGTGGCGTATTTGCATGCACAAAATCCAGACTGGAGTATTGCAGTAACGTTTAATACAAGATCCCTTAAAGGGCAATTCGAGAGGTTAATTAATACGTTCGTCATAGAGCAGACGAATGAAGAGCCTGATTGGGATAACATAAAGATACTTCATTCATGGGGTTCGTCTTATTCTGACGGTATATATTACAGTTACTGCAAAGACAATTCTTTACCTTATCGTGATTTTAAGACGGCCGACGCGATGTTTGGGAACGGTAAAGGATTTGACGGTGCTTGTAATGAAGCCATTTCCCAAGCAATTGATGTAAAACAAAAATATGACGCGATATTAATCGATGAAGCTCAAGATTTACCTGCTTCATTTTTGAGGCTTTGCTACTCGATATTACGGGAACCAAAAAGGCTGGTTTATGCCTATGATGAGTTACAAAGTTTGACGGACACCGCAATGGCGGGTCCTGAAGACTTATTTGGAAAACGCCCCGATGGACACGCGAATGTAACCTTTGAAGCTCATGCCCCCGGACGGCCAAGGCAGGATATTATCTTGGAACGATGTTATCGTAATTCGCGGCCCGTATTGGCGACGGCACACGCGTTGGGTTTTGGTGTTTACAGGGAACCGGGTGGTTTGATCCAAATTTTTGAACAAAACAATCTTTGGCGGGAGGTGGGCTATAACGTATACGATGGAGCATTAGAAGATGGGCACTTTGTTTCTCTGGAACGAACTGACAAAACCAGCCCACATTTCTTAGAATCACACTCACCTACGGATGATTTGATACGATTTGAAGTTTTTGGAAATGCGCAGGCTCAAGACAAGTGGTTAATTGATTCCATTCAACAAAATCTCACCAAGGACGAGCTTCTTCCTGAAGACATTATTGTCATTAATCCTGATCCCCTTACAACCAGGGGGGCTGTGGGAAATGCTAGGGCGGCTCTATTTGACCTAGGCATTAACTCGTCGTTGGCAGGCGTCTCCAATAGTCCAGACATTTTTTTCGAAAATGATGTAGTGACATTTACGGGTATATTCAGGGCTAAAGGAAATGAAGCCGGAATGGTTTATATAATTAACGCTCATGATTGTTATGATTCAAAATATCCGGCCCATTTAACAAAAATACGTAATCGTCTTTTTACCGCGATTACTAGATCCAAAGCTTGGGTGCGTGTTTTAGGAATCGGGGAAAATATGAAGCATCTAAAGGCCGAATTTGATAGAATTCGTGATCACCAGTTTAGACTCGAATTTGAGTATCCTAGTGAAGAAAAGAAGAAGGAATTACGTATAGTTAATCGTGATTTGACAAAAGCGGAGCGAATGAAGGTTACCCGTAAGGTAGACGAGTTGGAAAGTGTTGTTGCGTCCTTGGAAGCCGGGGATGTTCAACTCGAAGATTTGCCGGCGGCGCTTCGTACTCGTTTGCATAAATTGCTGGCCAACGTTAAATAATTAAAATGACGCCTAATGAAGTATCACAAAGTATACGTGACATTACTATTCGCCTCATTAAGGCAAGCCTCGTCGATCGCCAGAATTATCCTATAACTATCCGAATCGGAGGACAGATAAAAATAGGCATTTCTGGCGCCCCCGATCTGGGGGGAGGCTTAGCGGACATTCCGTATCAAGATGTTTATAACAACATAGACCGAGCTGAAGCATATCACCTTAAGATGGTTGATGGCGCACTTATTCAAATGCTTTACTGTTTTACGAAGCGAAAATTGTCCTCCCATCGATTAGCTTATTTTCCATCACCAGCGTTATTGCAGTATGATGAAGCGGTTGATATTTATGAACAAGACGAATTGTTTGGAGATATGTTCGCACCAAGTTTGGTGAAGTCTCCGCTGCGGTTTGATTTTGATTCATCGGACGACAAATACGTTGATATAGAACATCCAAAATCTCACCTTAGCTTAGGGCAATATAAAAATTGCCGTATTCCAGTGTGGGGTGCAGTAACTCCTTTAAGATTTATGAGATTTATACTCAGAAATTTTTATTATAATGCGTATGTTGGAGTAAATATGGATGCCGCCGCCGCCGCCGTAACGTTCCCACAGACAATATCAAAATCTGAAAAGAATATTCTTTTTGTCAGCGCGTGACCGGTCAAACATTTCAATTCTATAGTACGATTAAACCTCTTCCCCCGCAAACCGTGTCCCGCTATATCCACCTTATGACAAACGATCTTGATATCCGTCCGGCTGAACCGGCCAAATTCATCCAGGGCCGGACCGGTCCGTGGGAACTCGTCATCGGGCTGGAAGTCCACGCTCAGGTGGCGTCAAACACCAAGCTGTTTTCCGGCGCGAAGGTCGGCTTTGGCGCCGGGCCGAATGAGCAGGTGTCGCTGGTCGACGCCGCCATGCCCGGCATGCTGCCCGTGCTCAACCGCTACTGCGTCGAGCAGGCGGTGAAGACGGGCCTGGGGCTGAAGGCGCAGATCAACCGCTTCTCGCGCTTCGACCGCAAAAACTACTTCTATCCCGACCTGCCGCAGGGCTATCAGATATCACAGCTGTTCCACCCCATCGTCGGCGAGGGCGAGGTGCTGGTCGAGATTGACGGGGCGGACTCCATCACCGTGCGCATCGAGCGGCTGCATTTGGAGCAGGACGCCGGTAAGTCGATCCACGATCTCGACCCCAATGCGACCTATGTCGACCTGAACCGCGCCGGCACCGCCTTGATGGAAATCGTCAGTAAGCCCGACATCAGGAGTTCCGACGAAGCCGTTGCTTATTTTAAGAAACTGCGCACCATCCTGATCTATCTGGGGACGTGCGACGGCGACATGGAAAAGGGCAATATGCGCGCCGATTGCAACGTTTCGGTCCGCCGGCCGGGCGGAAAGCTCGGCACGCGCTGCGAGATCAAGAACGTCAATTCGTTCCGCTTCATGCAGCAGGCGATCGAGTTCGAAGCGCGCCGCCAGATCGAAATCCTCGAGGACGGCGGCAAGATCGACCAGGAAACGCGGCTGTTCGACGCGGTGAAGGTCGAGACGCGCTCGATGCGCTCGAAGGAAGAGGCGCACGATTATCGCTATTTCCCCGATCCCGACCTGCTGCCGGTCGAACTGGAGGAGGCGTGGATCGAGGATATCCGTCGGCATCTAGTCGAACTGCCCGACGACAAGAAGGCGCGGTTTATCAAGCAATACGGGCTGTCGGGCTATGACGCTCAAGTGTTGATTTCGGATCAGGCGCGGGCGGATTACTACGAAGCCGCAGCAAAAGGCCGCGACGCCAAGCTGGTCGCCAACTGGACGACGAACGAACTGCTGGCCCGCCTGGCCAAGGACGGCCAGGACATCGCCGACTCGCCGCTGGGCCCAGACCACATCAGCGGACTGGTGGAACTGATTGAAAGCAATGTGATTTCGTCCAAGATCGCCAAGACGGTTTTCGAGCACATGTGGGAAGAGAAGGGCGCTTTGACCCCGGCGCAGATCGTCGACAAGCACGGCCTGAAGCAGGTGACCGACACCGGCGCCATCGAAAAGGCCATCGACGAGATCATCGCCGCCAACCCGGACAAGGCGGTCGAGGTCGCGACCAAGCCCCAGGCCATCGGCTGGTTTGTCGGCCAGGTCATGAAGGCGACCGGCGGCAAGGCCAATCCGGCGGCGGTCAACGATATCCTGAAGGCCAAGCTGGGGCTCTAACTAGCCGGTTCAGAAATGCTTATTGACATGATCTTGCCGTGTGCAGGTGCATGCGGTGCCGTGATGTCTGTGATAAATATTATGGCGGCTAAAATAATGATAATGGAATAAGGAAGCTGAACGAAAGGTTGCGTGGCGACTCGCAAAACGCGCATTACCCAATGTCGGCGACGCCGAGTAGTCTCGTAGACGAATATAGGCTCATCATTGGCAAAAGTTTTGTACCACCAATGGTATACTTGAAAGGGTGGGGGATTTTTGTAAAGAATATCTGGGTCGTTGCGAAAATTAGCCTCCAATATACGAATTCTGCCCACAATCGCGTACTGAAAAATTTTCCAACTGGCCTCAAGCCACCAGAAGACCAGAGCAAATAAAGCTATGATAAACGGGATAAAAGGAGACGCGGCATCTTTGGTAAGGGAAAAGGCGAGACCCGCCACCATGCCGCTACTGACCCAGCCCTTAATTGTTATCGATCTGCGGTCATAATCTTCATATTGATTTTGCAGTAGAAGATACTCATCTCTGAGAAAGCTTTTATATTCGGCGTCGGTAAAATCCATAAAACCGCCCCCTGATTTGAGGCGTAAACCTTAAGATGTTTTCATGAAAATGCAAGTTATAGCTTGTAGGAGCTTAAATCTGACGGACAAGCAAAAAGCCCCCGCCTGCGAAGGACGGGGGCTTTTCTTACGGTCTGGGCCGAAGCTTAGTGGCCGTGGTGGTGGCGGCGCATCACCGGATGATGGTGGCGCATGGGGTGATGATGGTGATGCCAGCCGTGGTGACCCATGGCGTTGGCGGCGGGTGCGAGCGCCAGGCACAGAATCGTGGCGGCCGTGGCGGCGGCAAAAAGCGTGGTTACGGTTTTCATGGGCGGTTCCTCTGCTTAAGTGGTGGCCGCGCGATCTGTGCCGCGCCGGCGTGGTTGATCCGGTGAGGTGACACCGGATACGACAGCTATTCATAAAATCGCCGCGACTCAAAGCATAAAAAAGCCCCCGGTGAAGGTTCGGGGGCTTTTCATCTACTGTCGCGGGAATTACTGGCCGGATGCGGGGTGATAGCTCGCCGGAGTCGCTGTCACATAAGGCGTATCGATGGACGGCGTGCCGGTCGACGGCGGCGAGGTGTCGGGCTGTTTCACCGTTTCCTCGGCGTCGTGGGCCGGGGCGGCGACGACCATGGTTTGGGCTTCGGGCTGGATCGCGGCCATGTCGGTGCTGTCCGGAGCGACGCCCTGGGGCTGTGCGGCGGGCGACGGCTGGGCTTCCTGGTTCTGAGCCAGTTGCTCCTGGTTGAGGCGGGCGGTTTCGGCGTTGGCGCTCAGCCTGTGGTGATGGACGCGGGCGTCGGCGGTCGAAACGGCGGCCAGGCCCAAGGTGAGGGCGGCGGCGCAAATGATGATCTTTTTCATGCTCTTGTCCTTGAAACTTAATAGGCCCCTGTGCGGTCATGCTAGGGTAGGCCGCGTAAGTAAAACAGCCGAAAGCTGCGCTGGTTCCCTATGAAAACGGCAAAGACGTTTTATCAGCTCAAGGTTTTTCTTATACCTCCCCGCCACGCGGGGAGGGGGACCATTTTGCCGTCCTTCACTTCGCTACGCTTCGTGCCACCTCCCCCACGTGGCGGGGGAGTATAAGGAAAGCGCCGCTCCGGTTAACCTCTGATAAGCTTGCATCGGCGATAAGGGATTGGCGAAACAACCAAAAGGGGGCGCGCGTGTCCGATCTGGCCTTGAGTTTGAAGGGCGTGTCGAAGTCGTTCGGCGATTTCCAGGCCGTCCGCGACCTCAGTTTCGAGGTCAAGAAGGGCACGATCTGCGGGTTTCTGGGGCCCAACGGCGCCGGCAAGACCTCGACCGTGCGCATGATCCTCGGCCTGTCGGCGCCGTCCGCCGGCGAGATCACGGTGCTCGGCTCGACGGGGCAGAAGGTGCTCGACCGGATCGGCTTCATGCCAGAGGAGCGCGGCCTGTACCGCAAGATGACGCCGGTCGATGTCATTGTCTTCCTCGCCGGCCTGAAAGGCGTCAAGGCGTCCGTCGCCCGCGCCCGCGCCAGGACCATGCTGGAGGCGCAGGGGCTTGGCCCCTTCATGAACAAGCCGATCAAGACCCTGTCGAAAGGCATGTCGCAGAAGGTCCAGTTGATCGCTTGTCTGATCCACGAACCGGAACTGGTCATTCTCGACGAGCCGTTCGGCGGGCTCGACCCGGTCAACCAGCAGGGGCTGGAAAGCGTCATCCGCGACCTGGCTGATCGCGGCGCGACCGTCCTGTTTTCGACCCACGTCATGCAGCACGCCGAACGCCTGTGCGAAAACGTCGTCATGCTGACCAAGGGCCGCAAGGTGTTCGAAGGGACGCTGAAAGCCGCACGCGCCCGCGCGCCGCGCTTCCTAGATCTCGAAGGCGCGGTGACGCGCGAAGACGTCATGGCGTTGCCCGGCATCAAGTCAACACTTGACAAGGGGGCGGCCGAGGATGGCGCAACCCTGTGGCACTGCGAGATTCAGGAGGGCGGCAATGCGCATGAGGCGTTGAAGGCGGCCTTCGTCAAAGGGCTCGACATCCGCCGTTTCGACACGCACGAACCCAGCCTCCACGAAGCCTTTATCGTCCTGACGGGTGGACTGGAAACCGGAGCTTATGAGCATGTATAAGACCTTCCTCATCGCCCGGCGCGAATACCTGGCTTTCGTCCGCACCGTCGGCTTCTGGCTGTCTTTGTTCACCCTGCCGCTGTTCATTTTCGGCGTCGGCGCCGTACCGGTGTTTCTCGAACATACGGCGCCGCCAAAGGTGCTCAATGTCGCCGTGCTCGACTTGAGCGGCGAGCATCTCGACGGCGCCTTGGCCGGCCTGATCCGCAGCCATGCGGCCGCGAAGGACAAGGACGATCGCGATCAGTTGCGCCTGGCGCCCCTGCCGGCGGGACTGAACCCGGCGATGAGCGTGGCGGCGGCCGAGGCGAAGATCCCCGGCCTGCTCAACGCCGGGACGTCGAACATTCTGCTTGTCTATGATGAGGGCGGGGTGCTGCATTTTCATATCTGGTCGATCGCCGGTCAGCGTCATGCCGTGCAGGACCGCATCGGCGACGATCTCGATACGCTCCAGTTCGACAAGGTCGCCACCGCCCACGGCATCGACCCGGCGGTGGCGCAGAGCCTGCACGACGCCCATGCCGACACGCTCAGCCTGACGCCCGCGAGCGGCAGCGGCAAGAACGACCTGGCGGCCCGTTTGCGCGAGGACGCGCCGCGCTTTGTCGGCATCGCCATGGGCTATGCGGCGTGGATGGCCATCTTCTCGTCGTCGATGATCCTGATGGGCAGCGTCATCGAGGAGAAGTCGAGCAAGGTGCTGGAAGTCCTGCTCGCCTCGGCCTCGACCGAAAGCCTTCTGATCGGCAAGGTGCTGGGCGTCGCCATGGTGACGCTGAGCGTATGGACGATCTGGGGGGCGGCGGCGTTTGCAGCCTTCCTGTTCGGCGCGTCCGTCATGCCGCACGACACGGTCCTGGCCATCACCGCCGCCGTGCAGGGCGTGCTGACGCCGGGGCATGTGGCGCTGTTGCTGCTCTATTTCGTCTGCGGCTACATGATGTTCGGCGTGACCTTTGCCGCCATCGGCTCGTTCTGCGAGACGCCGAAGGATGCCCAGGCGATCATGGGGCCGATGATGATTATTCTGATGATTCCGATGCTGTCGATGCAGGCGGCGTTCGTGTCGCCGGACATTCCTTTCATCCGCTACCTGTCCTATGTCCCGCTGTTCTCGCCCTTCCTGATGCCGCTGCGCCTGGCCCAGCCCCTGCCATGGTGGGAGATCGCCGGGACGTTGCTCGGCATGGGTGTGATCGGCTTCCTCATGGTCAGCATCGGCGGCAAGGCCTTCAAGCAGGGCGCGCTCAGCGGCGCCAACAAACTGACCTGGGGGACCTTGTTCAAGGTGGCGACGAACCGGGTGTGACAAAAAAGTATTTAACCACGGACAGGCACGGAAGCGCCTCGCATAGCTTTGCACGGAAAAGAAAGAAGATTTGGCCACGGATGACACGGATATGATTTGCCAAGGCAAATCATGAACACGGATTTCCGGCCGGCTTTCAAAATTCGGAGTTGGATTATCTTCTGACAGACGGCGAAGCCGGCATTTAAGTGCGTGTAAGTGCGTGGCGATGCTCAAACGTCATAGCCATGGCATCCGTGCACGCTGCGCGTCTTAGCGCAGCGATCCGTGCCTTATCCGTGGCCAATCCTTTCTTTTCCGTGCCTTTCCGTGGTCAATTCTTTACTGCTTTTTCAGACTTATCCAGCAGCGCCACAGTAAAAAACCCCCGGAGCCTTTTGGCGTCCGGGGGCCTCTTCATCGGGCAATCGAGGGGGCTTAGTTGCCCGACGGTGTGGTGGAGCCTGTAGCCGGCGTCGTGCCGTCAGGCGTGGTGGTTGAAGGCGTCGTCGGCGGTGTAGAGCCTGGCATAGTCGAGCTGGGCGCCGTCGACGACGGCATGGTGGAATCGGACGTGCCAGGCAGGGTCGAGGACGGCATGGTTGCACTCGAAGTGCCGGGTGTCGCGCTGTCAGTCGTGGACGGCGTGGCCGTCGTTGCGGTACCGGTCGTGCCTGCGTCGGCGGCGCTGGTGTTGGTCGAGGTGTCGGCCGTACCGGCGGCGGGCGTCGATGAGGCGTCGGTCGTCGTGCCTGGCGCCGCCGTGCTGGTATCAGCGGTGCCGGTCGCACCGGTCGCCGGGATGGGGACGCCGGTCAGTTGCGCCTGATTGAGCGCGTCGCTGCTGGCCGGATTGTTGGGATCGTTGGCTGTATCGCCGGCGGCAACGGCGCGAGCGTGTTCGCGGGAGGTCTGGCCGGGAACGTGATGCGTTACGGTCTTGACTTTATGAGGCGTGGTCGCTGCTTGCGAAACGCCTGTCAGGGCCGTCAAAGCGAAGGCTATCGCCGCCGTCGTCATAACCAGATGTGTCGTCTTCATGGTCACTCATCCTTCTCTATGTTGTTGATACGCGGGGTGGGATCCCGGCGGGGCTGCCGCCGGGGGTACTAAATCGGAAACCTGAGCCTAGTTGATTCCGGCATTGACCGAGCCGCTGCCGGAGCCGGATGCGCCGCCTGTCGAGGCCGAGCCGCCGCCGCTGACCGAAGCACCGCCGCTGACGTGCGTCGAGGCGGCGGAATGGATGGCGTGACGGCCGGCGTGGCGCGCCTGACGGGTGACCGTGCCGGCGTCGCTGGCCGCCATGCCCACGCCGTTACGCGCGGTCGATACAGCGGCATTGGGATTGACGCTGGCATTGCCCTGGGCGTCGAGCGTGCCGTTGACGCCGTTGGCCAGCGAGCCATTGGCCGAACCGTTCAGCGAGCCCGAGGCGTCGGCTGTGCCGCGTGCCTGGTTAGCGAGATCGGCGGCCTGACTGGTCGTGGTGTCGACATCGCTTTTCGCCGAGCCGGCGGTGTTGGCGGCGTCATTGAAGATGCCTTGCGCGCCCTGGGTGTCGACATCGCCGCTGGCGCTGCCGGCGCCCTGCAGAGCGCCACCCGAACCGCCGAGCCCGCCCGCAGCGCTGCCGGAACCGCCCAAAGCCCCGCCGACTGCACCGCCTCCGCCCAGCAACTGGGCATGGGAAACGGCGGGGAGGCAGGTGAGGCCGGCGGTAAGGGCCAGGGCGGCGGTCATGGAGATGAAGGTTTTCATAGCATTGTCCTCTCTTGTGCTTGCCCGGTTTCCGGATGCGCCTAACGCGCCACAACCGGAACTCCGGCAAATATCAGCAACATTTCAAAAATGTTACATGTAAATTGGAGTTAACTAACGAGGACGTGAAATTTGCTTAATAATGGGGCGAAAACTTGTCGCATAAATAAAGAAGAGGTTATATCTGACCATGCATTTGTACGGTCATTCTTTATTTTTATTGTTTTTTTATATTTTTATACTTTAAATTTATTCGGCTTTGACGCGCATGAAAAACCCCCAGAACCGGGAGAAGGCTCTGGGGGTGAGGCAACGTCGCTCGGGTGGGGCCCTTCGGCACCCGTCCTAGAAGACGTCGTAGATCACGTCGACGATTTCGCCGGTGTCGAGGTCGACCAGAACCGCGTCTTCGCCAACGAAGTAGTAGGCGCAGCCATAGGGCGGGTAGGGCAGGTCATAAGCGTCGGGATCGTCAATGCGATAGCTGAAGAAATAGCTCGGCAGGTATTCGCCGATACCCCAGCGGTGGCCGTACCACTCATCCGGCACATGATAATAGCCGCGTCCCGGGAAGAAATAGAAACCTAAACGGACACCGTTGTAACCGCGGAAGTGGCTGTTGCCGTGCCAGTCGAAGTGGCCGCCGCCGCGCTCACCGCCGCGTCCGCCGCGCCAGTCGTTGTTGCCGCCGCGGTTGCCGCCATGCCAGTCGCCACGGTTGTCCCGGCCGCCCTGTCCACCGCGGTCACTGCGACCGCCCTGCCAGTTGCCGCCACGTGCGGCGTCGCCTTGAATCCGGCCCTGGGATTGAGCCTGACCTTGCGGCTGGGTGCGTCCGCCCTGCCAGCCGCCGCGGTCGCCGCCGGGATTGCGGCCGACATTGTCGGTGCCATGGTTGAAGTGGGGCTGTCCGCCGCCACCGTTGTCGGTGCGTTGGCCACCGCCACGGTTGCCGCCGCCTTGCCAGCCGCCGCCGCTGCGTTGACCGCCGCTGCTGCTGCTCCCGCCGTGATGGTGGTCATCGGCGAACGAGACCTGAGGCGCCGCCGCGACGCCCAGAAGCAGGGCCAAAGCCAAGCCCGGCATCGCCTGTTTCACAAATTTTCTGTTCATCTTGTTCCTCATTGTCCTATAGGCCACCCTTGAAAGCGGGGCTTAAGCGGGCCTGACATCGCGCGGCGATAAAAATTTATCGCGTTGTCCCCGTTATGACAGAGGCGACCTGAACCCAAGCTGAACGAATTTGTCAGCTTAAAAGGTCCTCGCGCGAGGGCGCCGACGGTTAAAGAGGTGTTGATTTCGGGCGGTTTGCTTCAAGCTTTATTGCGAAGACTTGGGGTTCGTCTTTAATGTTAACCTCATATATGGGCGTTAAATAGAGTTTAAACATAGTATTTTACAAGTTGTAAATTATATTTACTTCAATTTTAGCGCCGTATTAAGTAATATATGAAAATATGTTAAGAATTATGTTAATATTAAACCTCTATTTACATAAAATATTTAGCCTAAACTGCACTGTTAACTTTAATTTCATCGCGGAGTGGTGAACTCGCTTCATCAACCAACGGAGACGCGCCGAACGCGCGGCATCAAAAAGATGATTATCGAAGAGACCAAGACCCTGCCTTTGCCCACCCCCGACATGGGCAGCGACGACCTGTTCCGCCTGGGCATGATGTATTCAACTGGTCAGGGCGGCGCGCCCGTCGACCTGATTTCGGCGCACATGATGTTCAACCTGGCGGCCATGCGCGGCTCGCTGGAAGCCAGCGTCTACCGCAAGGAACTGTCGCGCGAAATGGACCGCGAGGACATCGCTGAAGCGCAAAAGGCCGCCCGCCAGTGGATCGACGCCGGCCGTATCGGTTGTGCGGCTTAATCAGCGCCAAAGGCGTTAGATTGGCGGCCTTGCCTCAATCGCCGGAAGGCTGGCGCCTGCCAAGCCGTAGGCGATCGGAGCCTGCTAAAAATGCTTACGGCGCGTCAGAAGAGCTTGCCTCCACGGAGGCGCTCGCCGGTTCGGGCAGGTCGGATACGGGATGCAGAACCGCTACGACCGCGAGAAGTATGCCGAGCCCTCCGACAATGAACGCCCAGTAGCGCATCGGGATAAAGAACAGGCTGCCGGCATCGCGGCTGATCAGGTATTCCCGGCCCGTCTTGTCGTACAGCTTTTGCGGCGGCCTGGTCAGGCCCTTGGCACTGAACCAGATCGCCAGCCCGGACAGGATCGATGTGCCGACACTGCTCAGGCACGCGGCCAATACCTTGGGGACGCCCACTGCGATCAGACCCAGCGACACAGGTATGCCCAGCAAAAGACCGGCAAGGGCAATGGGGATGACCAAAATACCCCAGCGTTTCCAAATAATAAACATTCACCCCTCCCATCCCTGATCTTGTTTTAAGGACAAAAAAAGCCGCCGTCAACCTGAGGCCGACTCCGGGAGGCGGTATCAAAGGACCGCATGGGCCAGTCTTAGTTGGTGAAGGTCTTGTAGGCGAAATAGTTCAAAATCCCGCCGGGGATCAGGCCGTTGATCCATTGCTGGACGATATTGTCGGCCTCGCCGATGCCGGTTATCGGCACATAGATGATATCGAAGCGGCGCAGCGCGACCAGGTCGCCCGCCTTGCCCGACAAGGGATTCTGCAAATCGATGATTCGCCGCATCGCCTGGCCGTCATGACCGCGCCGGATCAGCACCACGTCGCGCTTTTTCGCCGTATAGGTAAAGCCGCCCGCCGCCATTACGGCCTGAAGCGCATCCATGTCCCCGCCGTTCATGTCGACCCAGCCCGGCGTCTTGACCTCGCCGCCGACCAGCACGCGCATCGGCGCGGTTTCGCCGGGGAAAACCGTGACCTGCGGATCGCGCAGGGTGCCGGCATAGGCCTGGCGGATATCGGCCTGAAGCTGTGGGACGCTCTTATAGGCTGCCATGACCTGACCGATGAGGCCCAGCGTCACGCGGCCGTCCGGCCCGACCTGGGTGATGCGGTTCAACTCTGGCGCGGCGGGAAAGTCGATTTCCAGCTTGTCGCCGGGATAGAAGAGATAGAGCGGCTCGTCGTCCGTCCAGGTGGCGAAGGCGATCGGGCCAGCCTCAGGCATGGCCTGACCAGCGCGGGCGGGCAAAGGAGCGGCTTGGGCGGCCAGCAGGCTGGCGCCGAACAGGCTCAGGCCTGCGCCGAAAAGGGTTCTGCGGGTAAGCATGTCGCGCAAACTAGACGGTCCCTGTGAGTCGGGGAAACGAAATCACCTGGCCTTGCTTAAGCGCGCAGGCGGTAAAGAGTCGTTAACGGTTAGGATGGGCCGTGCGGCAAGTAAGAAAGTTGGCCACGAAAAGCACGAACTTTATGTGCGTAGCCGAACCAATGCGTTTGTCAGTTCTCGCGCAATGACGGCTTTGCCGTCGAAGAAATTCAGACCTGTCTGGAGGCCAAAAGCTATCCTAAACTTCGTGCTTTTCGTGTTTTTCGTGGCCCAAACCTTTCTTCTCTGCGTTTATCCGCGTGCTTTGAAGCGGCATCTGTGATTTCTTAACTGCGACTGATAGTCTTGCAAAACTATTGGATGGGGCGTTAAATATAGCAAATGAATCGAAAGAATATGGATGTGGTGAGTGGGATGAAGGGGTGGAAATACGCACTTGGTTCTTCTCTGATTTTGGCAGGAGGAGCGTGGTACATTTTATTGCACCAATATACAGTATTAAGGCTATTCGGGCTTGTTTTTCTTTTAGTTGGTATCCCGCTAATTGTCAGATCCGGTAAACGTTAAATCATTCTCGCAAGGTGTTATCTGCATGTCTGTTAGACTTTTGTGGATTCTCTCCATTCCACTATGGGCATACCTTGTGATAGACGCGCTTAGAACGGGCTCGCATGGTGTACGTTATTCCAAAGCACTCATTTTACGTTCAGAAGACCCCGTAACATTTTGGGCAATGACATTGTTCGAAGGGCTGTGCCTAATTATTGGAATCTATTTGCTATTTTCAAAATCCTAGTGAATCTAATAACCTGCTTTGGGCTGTCTCACTTTCCTCAGCCTCATCGCTATCGACATCGCCCTTCAGCGACAGCTTGACCAGCACCAGCACGAACAGGCACCAGCGCAGGTCGTTCCACGACAGGGCCATGCTTTCCGACAGGGTCGACAGGGTGAAAATCCCCAAGAAGGGCAGGGCGAAATAGCCGCCATCGCCGCGAAACGTCCGGTAAAACCCCTTCAGCCACGTCTCGGCAAAGACCACGGCCCACAGGACCAGCCCGCCAATCCCCAGGCCCAGCCAAACCTCCAGCCAGCTTGAGTGGGCGTGGTAGGGCCTGAAGCTGGCAACGCGGATAATCTTGGCCAGCGGCGTCCACTCGCCTTCCGTCGTCCACACCACGCCGTAGCCGTAACCGGTGTTGGGACGCTCGGCGATGACGCGGCGGATGCCGTCCCAGATGAAGGTCCGCCCGGTCAGGGTGGCGTCCTTGCCCAAAAGGACAAAGATGAGGTCGGGCTGGAAAACCAGCACCAGCCCAAAACCGAGCAGGCAACTCACCGCCAGCCAGGTCAGGACAATGCCGATGACCGGCCCCTTGCGCGCGAACCAGATGAAGGCAATGCCGCCAAAGCCGATGATAATGCCCAGCAAGGCTGTCTTGGACGTCGACAGCAGAACCACGGCGACCATGCAGGCCGCGATGACGCCCCACACTACCCGCCGCGACGGGTTATGCAGCGCCGCCGCCGCCGCCGCGACAAAGCCCAGGCTCATCAGGGCGCCCAGAGCGTTCTTTTCGACCCACGCCCCACGCCAGGCGCCGGGAAAAAGCTCCTGCATCTTGCCCAAATGCGGAAAGGCGACGGCCAACACGACCGACAGCACCATCATGAAGCCGAAGGCGATGGCCAGGACTTCGGTCAGGCGCGCCCACGAAAACCGCGCCGCCATGGCATAGGCGCAAAGGACTGTCATGAACAGGGCGACAAAGCGCCGGATCGTTGTCGCCGGATCGATCGACCACGCCGCCGAAACCAGACAGAGCAAGACCAAGGCCAGCATCAGCGGCGTCCGCCAGGTCGCGCTCAGCAGCCTTCGCCAGGCGATGACCGCCAGAGCAATGCCGCAGATATAGAAGGGATAATAAAAGGCGCGGATTAAAAGACCGTCGGCCATCGTGTCGCTATAGCCGAATAGCGGCGCCTGCCAGACCTGCGAAAAGGCCAGCACGACGCAAACCGCGAAGCCCAGCGACCACCACCGGCCGCGCCAATCGTCCGCGAAGCTGGTCCACAGCCGGCTCACCGCGTCGCTGAACGCCCTCTGGCGGGGCGCCTCACCGCCGATGTCTTCGTGTTGCGCGCCCGGTTGTAGACGATGCCCATCAGCCGGCCGCCGGCCTGTTCGATATCGTTTTTCAGATTGATCCGGCTCTGGACGTCGCCGTCCTCTTCGCTGACAACCAGGATGACGCCGTCCATCTGCCCGGCCAGTTGCAGGGCGATGGTCGAGCGGTCGAGCGCCGGGACGTCGACGCAGACCGTCTGGGCATGCTGGCGCAAGGCGCCCCAATAGGTCGTGCGGTCGACGATGCGCACGCGCTGGCCCGGTGCGAAATGCTGCTGGCGGACGCGCGTCACCCACAGGCGGCGGTCGAGGAAGGGCCGAGCGACGAAATACTTGTCGTCGCCGATGACTTCGCCTGAGACATCGCGGCCTGGCGGGACCAGGCGGAAGAAGACGGAGCCATCGGGCGAGGCCTGGCTGAGCGTCCCCGGCGGTCCGAAGCGCGCCGCGTCCTGACCGAGGGCGATCATCTGGCTCTGGTTTTGCAGATCGGCATCGACCAGCCACACCGGCTTGGCGGCAAAGGCAGCCTCGCAGCGGGCGAATTCGCGGGCGACGGTTGACGTGCCTTCGCCGGTCAGGGCGCTGACGAACATGAGCACGCGCCCGCGCGGCGACTGCGGCCGGCCGAGCGCCGACATCAAATCGGCCATTTCGCGTGTCAGATCAACCATGGGCCATCGCTACAGGGATTCGCAGGATATATCCGGCGAATCATGACGTTCACTGTGACAAAGCCTGCGGCCTGTATCAAGGCGGCAAATGGGCCGCGTCAAGCGGCGCCAATGGAACGGATGACGCGTGCCGGATTTCCGCCGGCAAGCGTATTGGGCGGAACGTCCCTGGTGACGACCGAACCCGCGGCGATGACCGCGTTTTCGCCGATGGTCACGCCGCCAATAATGGTGACACCTGCGGCGATCCAGACATTGTTTTCGATGACGATGGGGCTGGCGGTCACGCCGGCACGACGCTGCGACGGCTCGACGGGATGGCCCGACGTGATAAGGCTGACGTTCGGTCCGATCATCACGTCATCGCCGATATCCAATCCGCCAAGGTCATAAAAGGTGCAGTTCTGATTGACGAACACATGATGTCCGACGCGGGTATTGCCGCCGCCGGTCGCATAAAAGGGCGGGATCAGGAAAAAGCTGTCATCCACCGTCTGGCCAATAAGCTCGCTGAACAGGGCCCGGACCTCGGCGGCATCGTCATAGGTCAGGTGGTTGATTCTGGCGGTGATCGCCATGGCGCGTTTGACCTCGGCCACCATCGCCGCCGATTCCGGCGTTCGCCTGGGGATGATCCGGGTACGATCGCCCTTCGTCATGGCTTTGTATTCTCCGGTGTCAGGCGTGTCTCAACCGCCCATACGTTGTGCGACGACATTGTCAATCTCTGTGCGACTAGCACGTTAAAGGCCGGGAATTATAATAGGGCCGCCGCATTCTTTGCCATTTCCAACAAAATTTTAAACAAATCGGGCGTTAATTCTATTTTCGGCTCACCGCCCTCACTGGTTATAGTAGTAACATGGTGCGGCGGAAACGCTATCGCAGGCGCCAATAATACTATTTCGTTCTCTTTTTTTATCGTAATTATATGTATTTGATTTATGTTATCGGTGTTTGGGAAATTCATATCCTTTAAGTCAACCTCCACATCTGTTGGTCTACCCAATACATCATTGTATACTATTTTTATGATCGTTTTTTTTGTTAAATTAACCGAAAAAACCGTTAAATCAAAATTGTCATAGAAGCCAAACGCCGCAACTATAGGCCATATGCATCCATCTTCAAACTTCCATATTACCAACATATAAGGTGCTTAACAAACTTCCCTTTCTCTTTCAGAATAATTTCAAACCATCCTCCATATTCTTCTTTATGTGGACCGCCATCTATATCAGCTCGGGCAAGAGCTATAGCAATTTTACTGCAATACTCAATAAATGCATTTGGAAAAACAGCTTCCGCTATTGACGTGTCACCATTGCCCATAAAGTCGTCAAAACCAGATCCCGCACCCCACACTTTATTGTCTGGCGTGGAGCCTATATTAAAGTGTTGGAGCAATACGGTATCTTTTTCATCGATAGTTAGATACATCAGGTGGACTTTTTTTGATTCACTTTCCTCTAAAAGGTCCGATATTAATTCATTTAAAATTATAATTTTGCCTGCTTTGCGTTCGATATGTAATGCATTTATTATTTTCATGGCGATTTTTTCTATTCCCGCCCACATAATTAGCTCAGACGGACCAATTATGACAGATTTTTGCTCAAAAAATACTATCGAGCTGTTTCCTGCATCAGGAGATATAAGGCCACTAATAGGATTGGCGACAGCGCCCCCTCCGCCCTTGCTAGTAATCATAAGATCGGAAACGCCAACAAAATTGGATCGCATATTGGCAATGATAAGTGTCATGATGTTCCAGTGAAAACTTATGCAGCAGCGCGTTTGTGTATTGTTACTGTGCTTTGGTATTGCCGTTTGCCCAGCTGGTAATTTTCAAAACGCGGCAGTTTTTTGAATTGATTGCATCAACTACAAACAACAGGAAACTACGCCGCCTTGACGCCCGCCTGGGCGAGGACCGGCAGGTCGAGCGCCTTCGACGCCATGGCGGCGTTGAAGAACCCCTTGCGCGTTATGCCTCGCAGGGCGCCGGCGCTGAGCGCGGTGATCGCAGCGAACAGGAAGGCGAAGATCAGGGCGATGCGCTTCAGGCTCTTGGGTTTGTCAGGCTCCGATGCCTTTTCAACGACGCGGACGCTGTCATTGGCGCCCTTGGCCATGGCGTTGGACGCGCTGTTTTCCTGAATGCGCTGGTCGAAGGACTTGATGGTGTCCTGCAACGTCGCGCGCTCGGTCGACAGCGAATTATACTGCGCCTCAATGCCTAGAAGTCCCTGAAGTTTGGCGTTGGTCTGGTCGGCCTGGGCCTGATCCTGAGCGCGGCGGCCGGTCTGCGAGGCAAGATCGGCTTCGAGATCGAGCTTTTGTTGCAGGACCGCCTGATAGACGGTGTTGGTGCCGAGCTTATGGTCCTTTTCGCCGATGCCGGCCCCGCTGTTGACCAGGGCCTGGAGCGAGGCGATCTGGGCGTCGATGTCGACGACGGGCTGAGCTGTCGGCAGATAGTGCCCCAGCAGTTCCTGCCGCTGCTGCTGCAAGGCCAGTATGCGCGTTGGAATGCTGAGGTCCAGGTCGCGCTCGGTGCTCATTTCCGGGCTCAACGTCGCCAGGTTGGCGTTGACCGCGGCCAGTTTGGCATTGTCCTGCGATATCTGCGCCTGGGTGGCGTAAAGATCGGCCTGGGCCAGATCCCAGACCTTGGAATAGGTCGCCTTGGTGGCGTCGAAATCGCCGACGCCGTTTTGCGCCAGGAAGGCCTGATAGGCCTGGTCGGCCGCCGCCAGTTGCCCGTAGGCCGCCGCCTTTTGCTGTTGCAGCAACGGCCCCAGCGTATCGCCGTACACTTCAAGGCGGCGCGCCTGATAGACATCTATGATCGTATTGAGGATCAGGGCGGCCGACTTCGGGTCCGAATGCTTGAAACTGAGGCGGACGACGTCATCCGCCGGCGCGGTCTGGGTGGTGAAGCCGGTTTGCAAAACCTGCATGGCGGCCAGATCGGATTTCGCCCTGGCGTCGGGGGTCACCGGGTTCCACAGTTGCGCGGCATTGGGCAGGATGACGCGGTAGCCCAGCCGCGCGACGACGCGCTGCTTGACAATGTCCGAGCTGAGGATTTCGACTTCGGACTGGACGACCTGGTCGATGGTCGAGGTCGCGCCATTGGCGGCGTCGCCCGCCAGAGGCCGGTAGACATAGTCCTTGCTGAGCGACATCAGCAGGCTGGCATTAGCGGTGTAGCTCTTGGGCATGGCCAGGGCCAGCGCCGCCCCCAGGCCGAAAACGACGCAAAACACCACGACGATCAACCACGCTTCGCGCAGGGTCAGGCCAATCAGGTCATCGATCCCGAGTTGCCTGGCCGTCACCACACGTAATTTCGGCGCTTCCGCGGCCATATAGGTCCCTTGCTGCCCGGCAGACGACCCAGCGCCGCGCCGCAGTGGCACCACGGTGTCGTCGTCATCTTCCCACGGGTCGGCAGAGTGCATGGATTCTTTCTGGATCGGTAGGGGGCTGCGCCGCGATTCTTAAGGAAAAGCGCGCATCCGTTAACCTATCGGTCCGGGAGTTAACGAAGGTTTAATTTGAGGCCTGCGAACGCCAGTGAACGTGGCTTGCCGCGGAAGAATTCGACCAAGAAAAGGCACGGAAAAGGAAGAAGATTGGCCACGGATGACACGGATCGCTGCGCGAAGGCGCGCATCGTACACGGATGTTATGACTTACAGGAAACGTTTGGAGACGGGGGCGTATTCTGAACTGACGGCTTCGCCGTCCATCGAAAGAGAGATGACATCAAGCTTTGAAAATTGACTGGAAATCCGTGTTCATGATTTGCCTTGGCAAATCATATCCGTGCCTTATCCGTGGCCAAACTTCTTTCCGTGTTTTCTGTGCGAAGCCGCCCCGCGCGCGGCGTTTCCCGTCTTTGCGTGGTTAAACTTTATGCGGCTTCGGCTTGAGACGCATTTGCCGGCAACCCCAAAGCCCGGCGGGCGCCGTGTTCAAAGGTGACGATCTCGAAGCCCATATCTATGGCCTGGCCGATCAGGCGGTCGAGGACCTGCGGTCTGCACCCCCAGTCGGATGGGGTGTCGCGCACATCATGGGTGTAGAGAACCAGCCATGCGTTGCTTTCGGCGGCGCGGGCCAGCCAGTGACTGGCGGTGTGTTCGCCGTCTGCGCCTTCGATGCCGACCGCGGGCGCCTGGTTGAGGTCGGTGCCGGTGGTGATCATGCCGTGATGCAGGGCGCGTGAAGCCAGGTAACGGTCATTGAGGATCGCCTTGGCCTGGGGCGAAACATCGCCATAGGGATAAGCAAAGGTGCGCGATGGGGCGATACCGATGGCTTTAAGAACAGACTGATTCTGATTGATATCGTTGATGATATCTACGCCCTTGGCCCGGCCGCAATCGAGGTGCGAGAAGGTGTGACAAGCGATCTCGTGCCCGGCATCGGCCAAAGCCTTGACGTCATCCATTCCGGCATAGGCGCCGAGATGGCTTTCCCGACCCATCAGGCCCGTCGAGATAAAGTACGTCCCCCGCGCGCCGTATTTGGCCAGGATGGCTGCGCCTTCTTGTGCCGCTGACACGGGCGCGTCGTCAAACGAAAGGGTCAGCATCGGCCGCGTCAAACCTTCCGGCCGCGCCGGCTTGGGCAGGATCAGGCGCGCCAAACGGCGGCGCAGCTTGCCGTAAAAGGAGCGGTCAGCTGAGTAGGGCGTTTCGCTCATACCACCTCCGCGTAAAGCGCGGCGCGATAGAGCCGCAGCGACAGGGCGCGCAGCTTCAGGGGCAGAAAACCGGCCAGGCCGACGACTTTAAACAACGGTCGAAACTGTTTGATAAAAGGAATTTTTTTGAGCCTTACCGCAACCATGTAGCTCGGGTATTTTGCCACGACGTCTTTATGTCTGGCGACGACGCGGGCGAAGTTGCCGGCCGACTGCTCGTACTTTTTCGCCAGGGTTTCAGCGCGGTCGAGCCCCATATGGGTCGCCGTATTGTCGACGTGGCCGACGCCATAGCGGGCGGCGACGCGCATGCCCCATTCGGTGTCTTCCCATCCCCAACCGGTAAAGTTCGCATCAAAGCCTTCGGCCTCGAAGACATCGCGGCGAACGAGCAGGTTAGAGGTGAAAACGTATTTCTCGGGCTGCAGGGCGCGCGTTTGGGCGTCGAGGACATCGCTTTGTCCGGCCATTTGCCTGTGCAGGGCGTAGGCCTTGTCCTGCGGTGCCTGCTTCAGCGAGAAGCCGCCGAAGACGACGGCGGGGCGATCATGCTTAATAACCGTCAACCATTGATCTAGAAAATCGCCGCTGTCGGGCAGCATGTCGGCGTCGAGAAACAGATAGTAATCGCCGCGCGCCGCGCTGGTCAAACGGTTGCGTCCGCTCGCCCGGCCTTCATTGACATCGAGCGTGATCAACTCGCACGCCAGCGGGCTTGCCTCGACGTAGCGCGACATCTCGGCGGTGATTTCCGGCATGGCCGAGCCGTCGTCGAGCAGGACAATCTCGATATCGTGCGGGTCGCCCGTTTGCAAATTTCTGAGCAGAGCGAGCGGCGATTCCCTGTAAAACGGGATCAGAATAGACAGACGTGGCTCTGCGGTAATGAAGGCGGCATTGTGGAAAGGACGCGGGTGGCTCATGCGAACACCCTGGCACGCAACCGTTGATAAATCTTGTCCGCCGGGCCGCGGATCTGGTTGAGGTTCAGGGCATAGGCCAGGAGAGCGTAAACGAAGATGCCTGTGCCGCCCTTGACGATAAGTTCAACAATACCGCCCCACGCAGGGATGAGGGCGATCACGCCCATCATGACCGCGACGCAGAACAGGGTCTTGAGCAGATCGAAGGACGGAACGGGCAGGGCGAGCGTCCTTTGCCCGAGCAGCCACGACCCGGCGAGGCCGAGCCCGAAACTGAGGCACGAGGCCAGCGCCGCCCCCATCAAGCCCATGCGCGGGATCAGCAGCAGATTCAGCGCGATATTGCTGATGGCGGGGATGGCCATGGCGACGACGAGCAGCCTGGTCTTGCGCGCCAGGGTGAAGGCCTGAAGGAAGTAGTAGGTGTTGAGGCCGGAGAACAACGCGCCGAGGCTGATCAGGGGCGTGACGCTCAAGGCCTGGACGCGCAAGGCGGGACCGATCATCAGCGTGCCGAAGGAGGGTGCGACCATGATCAGACCGCCGACGGCCGGGAACAGCACGAAGGCCATGGTTTTCAACTGTTGACGGGCGCTGAGGCGCAAGGCCTTTTCACCGCCGGTCTCCAGTGCATGGACCATGGCCGGGGCGCCGGCGGCACCGAACCAGATAAACAGGACGTCGAGGATGCGCGAGGCGAGGGAAAACCCGGCATGATAGGCGCCGGCGTCGGCATCGCTGAGATAATGGGCGATCAGGAAACGATCAACCGTGTACAGGGCGAGCGTCAGGATGAGGCTGGCCGACACCGGAAAGCCATACGTGGCATAGGCTTTGGCGCGTTGCAGGTCGAAATTTCCCCTGATGGCGCGGCCCCAGTCCTCGCGGGCGAAAAACGGCAGGCAGAGCGCCGCCATCAGGCCGATACCAACGACGGGCGAGGCGCCGCCCATGCCCATAACAGCACACAGGACGCCGAGCACGAAGCCGCCGCCGGTCTGCAGCATGTCGATCAGCGACGCCTGACTGACGCGGCCCTCGGCCTTGCGCTGCTCCTGAACCAGCTTGGCCAGAGACCGGAAGATGACGCAGCCCAGGCCCAAGCCCATGGCCATTTTCAGGCCGCTGCCGTGAGGACCTGCCGGCCACAGCCACAGGCCAAGCGCAAGGACGAGGGCGAAGACGACGGCCATGCCCGTGAACAGGCGGTACAGCGTGCCGTACAGCGGCGGCGCGTCGGGCGTAGCGCGGCCTTCGACCATGTAGAAGCGCGCCATCGAGGCTTCGATCCAGGTGAAGCAGGTCGTCTGGGCCAGGCTGGCGATGCCGAAGGTCAGGGCGTAGCGGCCGTATTCTTCCGGCGACAGGATGCGCGTGAAGACCATAAGGGTCGCGAAACCGGCAACCCCTTGCAAGATGTTGGCTGGAAGATATCCCCACAGGCCTTTGAAAAACATCAGGCTTCACCCGAAAAGTTAATGTCGGCTACCTGTGCGGCACGCTCAATTCTTATACTCCCCCGCTTGCGGGGGAGGTGGCATTCGCTCTTGCGAATGACGGTGGGGGGCCTTAGTGCGCGCAGAAGAGTAAGGCCCCCACCACCCTTTGCCGTGAAGAACGGCAAAGGGTCCCCCTCCCCACAAGTGGGGAGGTATAAGGATTGAGGGAGGCCAAAGACTTCCATCACCGCACCGTCTTCGCATCGCCCAGCAAACAGGGGATGGTCATGGCCATGATGTACAGGTCGAACAGCACCGAATGGCGCTCGATATAGTCGACGTCGAGCGCGATACGGCGGCGGACATCGTCCTGGCTGTCCATCGGCCCGCGTGAGCCCTTGATCGCCGCCCAGCCGGTGACGCCGGGCTTCATGCGGTGACGCCAGGCGTATTCGGCGACCAGGCGCGCGGATTCATCCGGCCCGGTCTTCATGCCGATGGCGTGGGGGCGCGGCCCGACGAGCGACATTTCGCCTTTCATGACGTTGAAAAGCTGAGGCAATTCGTCGATCGAGGTCTTGCGGATAAAGCGTCCGGCGCGGGTGATGCGCGGATCGCCCTTGGTCACTTGTTGCGCCGAGGTGTGGTCGGTCAGGTGGGTGTACATGGAGCGGAACTTCCACACCATGATGGCTTCGTTGTTGAAGCCGTGGCGGCTCTGGCGGAAGAAGACGGGCCCCGGGCTGTCGAGCTTGATCCACACGGCGACGACCGCCATGACCGGGGCGAAGACGATGAGCGCCACGGCGCCGATGATCAGATCCTCGACACGCTTGTACAGCGCTTTTCGTTCATCCTCGGAGATGCCGGAGACGCGCGCCAGCGGCATGTCGGCCATGCGCGACAGGGCGGCCTTGCGTTCGCTGTCGCTGTCGACGTCGATCAGCAGCGACACTTCGTTGGGCAGGACGCGCAGCTTTTCGACGATGTCCTTGACGCGCGCCTTGGCCGAGGTGTCGATGGCGACGACGATGCGGTCGACATAGGGCGTGATCTTGTGGCCGAGCAGCGAGGCGACATCGCCCAGCACCGGCACGCCGCCGACCTGATCGGGATTGCGCACCAGGCGGTCGTCGAAGACGCCGAGGATATTGACGTCGCGCTGTTCTATGGCGGCTTCGATCAGCTTTTGTGCATGCCGGGTGGCGCCGACGATAACGATGTTGGGGACCAGTTTGCCTTGCCGGCGCCAGCGCGCCACCAGCGACCACCACAACAGATGCAGCAGCACGAAGAAGCTGAGCGTCGTGGCGAACCAGAAGCGCAGCGCCCAGTCGACCTGGGTCTTGTCAGGCGAAAACTGGATCAGCAGTAACCCGCAGCCGAACGCCGCCGTCATGACGCTGACCAGCTTGAGAACGTGTTGCAGGACATTTTCGTTACGCCCGAAGCGGTACAGGCTGCAAGCATTGAGCGCGATGTAGGTGAGCAGGGTGATGGCGAGAAACGGCAGGCTGTCACCGAACGGCGCCTTCAGCAGGCCGTTGGCGGTCGCCGGGCGCGTGCACAGATAGGCGAAGGAAATCAGAGCCAGAAGATCGGCGGTACGGAACAGGCGGACAAACATGTCGCCGCTGCGCCGTTCGCGCGCCGAGATCAGCCGTTCAGGGCGGAAGGGGCCACGGCGAATCTCCGCCTTTGACGGCGCGGGACCGGCAGCGATGGCCCTCGCGTTGATGAGCGCTTTGGGGGAGAGGGTGGCGTTCATGACCGTAACAACTTTTCTAGTCTGGACGGCACGCTAGCCGGTCTGACTTAGGTTCAGGTTAATGGAGCAGAGATTTTCCTGTGCTATTCTGGCTTTGCGTGATTCATCCGTGCAAAAGCCGGGCCACCTTATTGGGGAAAATGCGTGTCTTTGCGGGGCGGTTTTTCAGCCTGAGCGGGGTGTGCCGGCTATGCCGGCGCGAATTTGCGCCAGCGCGAAAGCTCGCGGTTGCCTTTTAAAATCGAACGCGTTAAGTGAGCCGTAACGGAGACGTGCCCGAGAGGCCGAAGGGACTCGTTTGCTAAATGAGCGTACCCCAAAAGGGTACCGTGGGTTCGAATCCCACCGTCTCCGCCACCCCACCCTTCGCCGGCCTTCGTGTTTCGCCGCCAAAGCGCAGGAAATCCCTTATAGTTAAAGGTTTTTAGAAGGTTCACTTTCGTGAGCCTTCGCAAACCTTCATTGACATTCGCCCAAAATCGCGTATCCTTTTGTACTGGAGTTTGTACAGGAGGAACGCCGTGGCCAAGGGAATTGCGCGGTTTTCAGCTATCGAAATTGAGAAATTTGCCCGGACGTCGATCAAGAAATTGAAGGCGTGGCATGATGGCGGCGGCCTATATTTCATTGTTGATGGGCGGCGCGCAGAGGAAAATGCGCGTGGTTCGGCAAGCTGGGCCTATCGTTATATGTTTGAGGGAAAGGCCCGCAAGCTTGGCCTTGGTTCATATCCGGACATAGGGCTTAAAGACGCACGACAGCGCCTTGCAGACTTTCGCCAGGTCAAAGCGCACGGCAGAGACCCCCTTGCGGTCAAGGATGCTGAGCGGGAGGCGAGGCGGCTTGCCGGGGCGCGAGCCGTCACGTTCCGAGCGGTCGCTGAGGACTTCCTGCGCGCCAATCGCGTAAAGTGGAAGAATTTGAAACACGCGGATCAATGGGAGGCTACGCTGAAAAGCTACGCCTATCCGCTCATCGGCGACCGTATAGTGGGTGACATTGACGCGGAGGCAGTGCTGAAGGTCTTGAGCCAAGAAATCCGCGACGAGGGCCAGAAGCCTGCGCCGCTATGGGAAGCTCGGCCGGAGACGGCCAGCCGGCTACGCGGCCGTATTGAGAATGTCCTGGACTACGCCAAGGTGCGGGGACTGCGCGAAGGCGATAACCCGGCGGCATGGCGTGGCAATCTCAAGCTTGCTCTGCCGGCCAGGTCGAAGGTCAAGGAGGTCGAGAGCCATAATGCGCTGCCCTTTAGCGACATCCCTTCGTTCATGACCAAGTTGCATGGCCAAGAGGGCATGGCGGCGCGGGGGCTTGAGTTTCTTATCCTTACCGCCGCCCGGACTGGTGAAGCGCTAGGGGCGACCTGGGGAGAGATCGACCTGGAGGAAGGCCGCTGGACGGTCCCGGCCAAGCGCATGAAGGCGGGAAAGGCACACAGTGTCCCGCTGCCTGACGCAGTGCTGGCACTTCTGCGCACCGTTAGGCCCGCCGATGCCGAGGCGGAAGACCATGTGTTTCCAGGCTCAAGGCCGGGCAAGCCGTTGTCTAACATGGCATTTCTAATGCTCTTGCGCCGCATGGGTCATGACGAAGTCACGGCGCACGGTATGCGCAGTACGTTCCGCGATTGGGTGTCTGCCGCGACGAACTTCTCAGGCGAGCTTGCCGAACGAGCCCTGGCCCACGCTGTAAAGGACAGTACGGAACGCGCCTATTTCCGTGATGACCTTTTTGATAAGCGCCGTGCCCTAATGGACGCCTGGGCCGCTTACTGTGACCAAGCACATGGCGGCAATGTACAGCACCTGCGGGCGGGAGTAGGCGCATGAGCAAGAAGAACGTCGCTATGCCTAAGCCATGGAAGGGCGAAGATGCCAGAGTTGCCACAATGGTTCAAAGCCATTTCGCCTATCAAGCCTTGGAGCCGAAGGCTTGGATGGATGAATTGTTGAGGGAGTTAATCAGACGATTTCAAGACAAACGTGGACATGACGACCTGGTTTCCGGTCCCTGCAACGCATTGGACAGCGTTCGAAGCCGTCTGGGCGATAGAGGGTTTCAGGCGGCGATTGACAAAGCCTTGACCGACGAACGTGCCGGAAAGCGTGGCCACATCCCCGCACATATCGTCAAGGCGCGCACTGTACTGGAGGCGCACCTTACTCCAGAGTTTTTATCGCGCGGCAGGGGCCGACCTGGCGGCAATGGTGACCCTGACGGCCTCGCCAGGCGCGACGCTCGCTGGGCTGAGATCAAGTCTAAGCTCGTGGCAGATGGATACGGCGCAATGTCAATTGTGCGATACTTTCATGAGAATGAGAACGCAAAAGGCCTATCTTTGGGATACATAAAAAAGCGGTTAGAGTTGCTATAGTTAATCTCCAAACGCCTAATAGACATCCCCATATTGCTATGAAGGTCAGTGCAGATACCTTTCTATGCTTCGTTGCTACTGATACCTTCGCATAATCGCGCCGACTGTCGGCGTCATGCGGAGACGAACAGATGACTACCCTTGATACGATTACCGGCGACACCGCGCCCCTCGCGCTGTCAGTCGAAGAATTTTGCGAGCTGTACGGGGTCGGGATGACCCACGCCTACAGTGAGCGCAATGCTGGACGCCTGACGATGCGGAAGACGGGAAAGCGGACGCTGATCCTGCGTTCCGACGCTGAGCGATGGGCCAATTCCTTGCCGGTCGCCTATGGCCGCAAGCAACGTACCGCCGCTTGACCCCAAAAACAAAACGACGCCCCGCCTGGAGCACGGGACGCCATTTCATAGAGTATCACCAACATGGACGACCATACCACAGTTGCGAACGCTTCGCAAGTACTTAACCCTTCACCCTGCCACGCAGCCGCGCTCCTATATGCGGAACGCGGCATACCCGTATTTCCAATTTTGCCAGGCACTAAGAAGCCCGCCACGAATAATGGGTTCTATGATGCATCGGCAGATGTAGGCCAGATTAATGAGTGGTGGACTGACAATCCAGACTACAACGTGGCTTTTGAACCAGACCGCGCGGGGTGGGCCGTTATTGACCTGGACGGTGGAGAAATCGGCGAGGCGTCCTGGGCCAGGCTCCAGGTTGAGCATGGCGACGCGCCGGAAACCTACGAAGTTCGGACACCGCGCGGCGGTCGCCACCTTTACTTCGCCGGGTCTCTCCCTTCAACCGTTCAAAAAATAGGCGAAAAAATAGACACCCGTTCGCGGGCCGGATACGTCCTATTGCCGCCCTCTGTTGTTGATGGTCGATCCGGCAGGCCCGAAAAAGAATGGGGGGCGTACGAGGTTGTCCGGCGTATGCCCATGGCGGAGCTGCCCCCCTGGCTGCCTGTGGCGCTCAATGCCACAGTTGAGAAGCGGAAGGCCGTCACCACAGAGCTGGACCTGCCGACCAACATCCGCAAAGCCGTAAAATTCATGCAGGGCAAGCCAGAGGTCACACAGGGTGACGGTGCAGACGCCAAGACATACGAGATGGCCTGCTGGCTGGCTGACCTGGGGCTCAGCGAAGAAAAGGCGCTGGAGCTGATGCTTGCGCATTACAAGTGTTCCCCGCAAGATGAGCGCTACGAGGCGTTCCTTACGCGCAAGATAGCGAACGCGTACGCCTACAGACAGAACGAGGTTGGCGCAGATGCCGACGACGGCACCCCTGCCTCTAGCAACTTCGAGGCAACGATACTAAACCTCGGATTGCTTCATGCCCCGGCGAATGTCGCCGCCACAAATGACACGGCAGCTTTTGAAACGCCTCCCGGCGTCGATCCCGCAGAATGGGCTAGAGCGCTCCTGAAGCTGCGCTCTCACACCTACGAAGAGGGCATGAACCGTCCCCCTATCGAGTATTGGCCGTCAACCCGCCTCCCGAAAGCTTCCCACGAGGGTGCCGTGGGGCTGATCGTCGCGGAAAGCGGCGGCGGCAAAACAACCGTGATTGGCTATCTAGCTATGGAAATCATGAAGGCAGGGGGCCGCGTCGTCTACTTTCCCGGCGAAGGGAAGCACGGCCTCGACAAAAACCGCATCCCGGCATGGGTGAAAACATATGCCGTGGCGCATGACACCATGATAGCGAATTGGCGGACTGTGGACGCGATACCGGACCTCACGAAGGGCGTAGAAGTCGCGGCTGCCTTGGCCCATCACGGGGCCTGGCTTGCAGAGACCGGAGGCATCGCGATATTCGACACGCTGAAGTCCGCGACACCGGGTATTGAAGAGAACAGTTCAGCGATGGGCGATTTCCTGGCAGGCGACGGCGCTATCCGCCAGTTTGCCAGTGTCGCCCACTGTACCGCCGTCGTCGCACACCACCTTGGTAAAAACAGCGAAAAGAACTCACGCGGCCATTCGTCCATCGAAGGCAATGCCGATTTCATCATGGACGTGGACTGGACTAAGGACGCCCATTCACTGGAGCTGAAGCACCGCAAGGACCGGGACGGCGCGGACGGCTTTTCATCCTATTACAAGACCTTCGCTGGCCACGGGGGCGTACCATGTGTCGCGCCCGTCAGTCAGGAGGCGTTCCGGCAGATGAAGCCCAGCGCGGCCAAGGGGCGGGTTTCAGAAGTGCAGGCAGCACTCCAGGCCCTGTTTACTGGAAAGCCGGACCAAGAGCCCCTATCGTCGGATGCGCTGGCCAAAGAGATTGTCATGCTACGTGAGAGAGCCCGGCTCGCCCGCGCAGAGGAGAAAGGGAAGGCCATCGAACCATGGGGGCAGGACAAAATCGAACATGAGGTTCGCTTAGTAATTTCAAACCTCCTGAACGCCTACTCCAAGCCAGCCGACGGCCAGGCGGCCGAATTGTACGCTTTTGCCGTGAAAGACGACGCCGGCAAAATAACTGTAGGGACCAAAAAAGAGCGCCTCTGGTGCCTGCCGACGGCAAAAGGCCAGGCAGCGTCCGGATTTGTCGGTTTGGCACCACCTACTGAGTGATGTTCTGCGGTCAGTAGGTGTCTCAGTAGATGCTAATTCCTTGCTGAATAAGGGGATTTTCGCCTTTCCGCGATTTTCGAAAATTTGGTCAGTCGATTGGTCAGTAGATATGCCATATATCAGCTATCTACTTACTGACCCCCGCCCTCTAAGGGGGTCAGTAGGCAGTAGATGATGGTCGGTTTGACAGGGGCCAGGATAAGGCTCTCTCTCAAGCTATCTGGCCGATTTGCATTTAGGTATGCGCGGGCATGTATATCGGCAATCGCGCTGCGGCTCATGTTACGAAATAACATTCAAGGGCTTGCCCTGCCATGACGGGCCAGGTTGCCGAAATCGGCCGGCGAAAAATGTAGGCGCATGTGCGCCGTGATTTGCCTAATGTTGATGCCGGCATTCGGCGGACGGACCTATGTGGGCCGGAGCAAGTGTCAGCGGGCAATGGCAGGGGCATTTTCAGGAGGGCGGGCGACGGTTGTCGTGTTCAGAAAAACATAACTATTGTCTCGCATGACAAGAACGCGAAGCGTTGCACCGACAGTAGTACGTGATATTAAGCTGGTGAGATCGGAAGGAGTGTTTATGGCTACGCCATTGACCGACCTAATCACATCGCCGATTTGTAGTCCGGCCATCTCAGCAGGTCCGCCACGCACTACCTCCGTAACATATACACCTCCCTGGAAGCGATATCCTGCAGCACGAGCAGCCTCGATGCTTATAGGACTTATGGAGGCGCCAAGATAAGCACGGTCTGAGGTAGTCGCATCAGACTGGAGCGGTTGGTATGCGTTGTTTACCGACCCAGAACTAGCTTCAGTGTTCGACGACACCGCATCCGAAGAGGCAGGAGCTTCGACGATGGTAAAGTTATAGGTCGCCACTTGGGTGCCATTTATGGAGACTCGAAATTCATCATTCCCGACGCCGAGCGAATTATACTGACAGTAATATTGCACGTTTGATATCGTAAAAGTATCACATTTCGAAGAGTAGTAACCATTTATATATAACGACGTGTCTACAAAATCTCCTGGAGAATATGAAGCAAATTGCAAGGCAATTCCAACCGGCGTCTCAGGTCCAGAAAAGGTTCTCGTGTCAGTAATATTATCAAAATATCCTTTTACATCTGTGGAAATCTTAGCATTTGAGATCATATGTTTTATATGGTCGGGGTCGGAAACTGTAATTGGATAGACACCGACCCATGTATCGTTTACTCCGACTCGAATACCGTAAGAGCCTTGTTCCAAATCCGATATTTGCCACCGCGCTGTTCCTGAAACGTTGTCAACAGTTATGGGGGTGCTGTGCCCCCCGCTCGCATTAACCAGCATTGCGACCAATCTGTCTTTGCCTGGCTTTGCCCCCGAGTAAGTCAGGACTATTGAAGCGTTGCCATCGCCGCGTACGACGGTAGGCGTTCCATTTGCAGGCAGGAATGTAACCTCTTGGCCCGCGCTATTGATGATTACGCCATTCGTGACAAGGCCAACGTTGCGCAGTTGTTCGGCACGCATATTCGACGTGATAATCGAGCAAGAAACGGGAACTGCCAACAAAGTTAAGGCTATACTAGCTATACAACCCAGATTGGACGCTTGCCTTTTGCGTTCGATTTCTTCTCGTTCCCGCCGCTCCCGTTCCGAATTTTCCCTGTTCCGCTTTTCTCTCTCAAGCTGTTCTTCTGCGAGCGTTTCGGCAATTTTTTCTTGTTTCTTCGATTGTTCTTCTAATAGCTCTTCAAGCGCTTTTTTGTCAGCATCATTGAGGTCTCCGTCCTCTCCCAAATTATACTTTTTACGGTACCATTTAAGAGCTTCCTCCGCTCTTATTATGGATTTATTTGCGTCGTATATTGTGGGGCGAGGTCTGTCGACATTGTCTACATGACTCCCCCAATTGCCCGCTTTCCGCAAATCTTCCCAAAGCATATAGTGTTCATTTGGTATTACAAAATTAGCTATAAGCCTATTTATGTATTCGAACTGCTCTTCACGATCTTCCCCTTTAGTTATTTGAGGGTATTTGCTGCTTTTCCCGATTACCACTAACAATGAATCCGTAAATTTTCGAATTCTTGACATTGAGTCTTCCGCATTGCCCTCGTCGCGATATTTCTTGGCGTACTTTAGGTGCTCAATGACATTCTCGATTTTTGGTGCCATAGCTCAAATTTCCAAAATTTCTTGCAAGCGCGGGCTTAAGCATTGCGGACATAACCATAGATTGTTTTTACTATACACCTAGTGCTTTTTATACCAGCTCACTATGGAGCAAATGAGTAAGTATGGAAGTTTTTAAGCCGATAGTAGCCCGCACTTGTGAGGATGCCTTTTCAGGGCAGCCTCCTAGGCCATTAGTGCCCAAGCCTGATTTGCCGTTTGCTCCGTTTGAGGTGAACGACCCGTTCGGCTTAAGGTGCGCGATTATGCCGATATTTTTTGTATCCAAAGACGGGGATTTTCAGGGCCTCGGTACGGGGTTTTCAACCGATCCTTGGGGGAGCTTCTGTACAGCCGATCACGTAATCTCTGACTATCGGAACGGCGTGCCCGAAAAGTCTTGCTTGGCCCTCATGTTCAGCTACGGCAAAGGATATGGCAGAATAGGCTTCAAGCTGTTCGATACGTTTGGTATCATCACGGGTGCGCAAAGCCTTGTTGTTCCTTACGATAATCCGTTCTCCTTTCTCCCTGGCCAAACTGATACTAAGCAGCTTGACCTCGCCTTTTTGAGCGTCTCCCCGCCCCAAGGCCCGCATTTAAAGACGCTGCCAGTCAAATCGAAGGCTTCTTTTCCCGCGATTGGCGACATTGTTGTGGCACTCGGTTTTCCCGGCATTGAAACGGAAGTAGGTACGTCCGCAGATGTGCAAAATCTCATCACAGAGAACATGGCCGCAGCATATGGGAAAGTTGTAGCGGTCCATATTGAGGGGCGCGACCTAGCCAACCCGACACCTGTTTTTGAGGTCGAGGCAAATTGGCCATCAGGCATGAGTGGCGGGCCGGTCTTTAATGCCCAAGGCGAGGTAGTAGGTATCGTTAGCCGGTCTATCGACCAAGAACCGGGAAACGAAGTGGGTCTTGGATGGGCGATACTTCTCGGTGCGCTGCCGGTTTTGGAACGATGGGTTCCAGCCCTTGACACTGACAATGCCAGCTATAGGCGCTGTTGGATCACTTACTGCCCCGCCCCTTGGAAATTTGGCGCTGCATCGCCTTCGAAGGCGGAGGCTGAAACAAAGGCAGAACAGATGGGGAAGGGGTTTCAAGTGTCCTATGGAGCATGGCAGGTCGGGACTGACAATTTCATGATTGTCGTAAAAGGCTGACTATCCCCGTTCCGCCAGCCGCTCACCTTTTAGGGCCAGGTTGAAGACCATGCCGGCTTGGTGAAATGTACTTACCTCTCCATTTCAATCGTGCCGGCGTAATTGCCTCCTGATATCAGGCTGGCAATATGAGGGAAGCAAACCCCCAGAATTGTAATAATCGCCGCTATTAATAAGGCCTGCGCTTGTGTCTTAGTCATCCGCTCTGTCTTTGGTTAAAGGCAGAGCATTGAACCATAAAGCTGTAAAGATAATCACTCAGGCTTTAATCGCTTCGTACTGCCAGCCGCTCTCCCTGTAGGGCCAAATTAAAGACCATGCCGGCGTCGTGCAGCGCGCCCGATTTGCGCAGCTCCTCAGTGAAGCCGGCGGGTGCCCGCGCGAGTGCCTTGGCTGCCAAGGTCATCTTCTCTGCCGCCTGGTCCGGGCCGCCTGCCATCCGCTCCAGCGCCACCTTCTGTTCGCGTATCCAGAGCTGACGGCCCGGTTCCGACATCCGGCCATAGGCCTGGCCCGTATCCATGGCCCGCTCAATCACACTGGCGCCGATCGCGGCCGGGAAGTTCATCGCTGACAACCATGTCGTGGCCTCGGTGTGAAAGGCGGCCAGCGATGCGGTGTCCGTGCTGGCCAGGAGCCGCCCGATATACTCAATTCTGTATACATCGGGCGTCGTCGCGCCCCAAGTTTCGTCATACTCCCGCTCCGCGTCGGTGCGGGTGTCGGGCGGTAGCTCGGTTCCGTCGGCCTTGAGGGCGGCTTCGATCTGTTCGACCGGGACGCCGAACTTGATGAGTTCTTCGGCCATCTCGCGGCGCTGTGCGTCCGTCAGACCCATATCGCCGGCATAGATGGGCTTCGTCATGCCGCCTTCGGCCTTGGCGTCTGTGGACGGCTCAGGCTTGCCAGAGATGGCGCGGTCGAACACGGCGGGGTCGTATCCAAAGGATGTCCAGTGGTCGCGCAGAGCGGCGACCGGATCGGGAGTGATGGCTTGGGCGGGGGCTGTCAGTTCGCCGGCCGCTGTGGAAGTTTGGTCAGTCATGGTCTTTCCTCATAGTGCGGCCGGTTTCGAAAACCGCCGCCGAAAATTTCAGTGTCGCCGCGTGCGAGAGAGCTTGGGGAACTTTTCGCGCGCGCTCGCGTTCTCTATGCCCACCGGCACCCCACCCCGGTCTTTTGAAAACCGTCCGAACACGGACGAAAATTGGGCGTTTAGCATGGGGCTCAAAAGGCATGGCCGGCTTTGCGGGCGAGGGCGTCCCTCGCACGGCCAAGGACGCCGTAGACGGACCTCAGTTTGTCGACAGCAGCCTGGCCAAGGCCACCACGAGCGGCAAGGCTGGCAACCTCTTGCACCGTGTCACGGGCGCGGTTGATGTCTTCGCCAATCGGCAGGGCAGCCCTGGCCCGAATATCGGCCAGGGTGAGGGGATTAAACCGAGACGTGGCGGTCATGGTTGAAGCCCTCCTTAACGGCGGCTGCAATTCCAGCGAAGTGCTCTGAGAGAGTAGGGAGCTTGCTTAAACCTCCCAAGGCTACGGCCGCCATGTCAGGGCCGGGCATCGGGGCCTTTGATCCGGCGCAGATGCGCGCCAGCTCAGTAGAGACAAGCCTCCGAACAGGCTGGGTCATGAGGCCGGACCTAATGCGACGATTGAGGACGTGAGCTTGCGCACGGTCGCCTGCGGCCACGAGGGCGTCATAGGCCTGGACGGCGGGCTGTAGGGCCTGCTCAAGGGCTTTGGCCGCTTTGGCCAGGGCTTCGATGTCCTTGAGCGCCTTCGCGTCCTCTGCGTCTTCTTTGGCCTTCTGCGCGTCCTTCGCAGCCTGTACCTCAAGCTGGACGGCGTACATGAGGGCTGCCTCAATGCGGTTATGCTCCGCCTTGGCCTTAAGCAGCCTATCCATTGCCGCCTTCTCATAGCCGGCATCACCTCCGGCCTCCATAGTCAGGGCCGCCGCATTGTGGTCAGCCCTAGCAGCCGCTACCTTGAGTTCGGCCTTGGCAAGCCGGGCGCGCAGTACGTCGGGTGAGGGGGGCTGTGACAGTCCTCTGCCTGGCATCAAGCCAGAGATGTAGTCGAGGGGCGATTTCGTATTTGCATCGGGCATCGTCTTCTGATCCTAATTGAGGCGGAACAGGAGAGGCTTTGACCGGCACCGCGATAAGTGTTTGTACAGGGATTTGTACTGGAGAACACAATATCTCTAAAAACTATGTCAATTCAATGTCAAACGGCGGACACCGTCTCCGCCATCCATTGAAAAAGCCCGCTCCTCTTTGGAGCGGGCTTTTTCAATGGATAACCCGGACTGGGGGCTCGAACCCACATGTGTTCGAAACGAGTAATTTGCTTCGCAAATTGCGAGTTCGGCGGAGCGCAGCGCAGCCAATCCTTGTATCCTTGCGGGGAGCGTTGGGCGGTGCCGATTTCTTACAACGACAGACGGTGTGACGATATGCCGATCAATCTTGAAATTTATTCCAGTTGGCCGGCAAAACGTGCTTGTCACACTGATCATCACCGTTCGGCGAAATGACGTCCTTAATAGCGGACTCGGTGGCCATATTCCCTGCTTCTCCAGCGACATGCCTACCCGCACTTGTGAGCGGACCATCATCTTTTTGGGGTTCAGAAGCGGCGTAAGAAACCATGGCAAAAAGAGCCTTAACAGCTACGGTGCCCCAATCAGGTTCAGATGAATCCGCTACTATTTCGAGCGTGCCGTCAGATTGCTGAGTCAAGTGGTGTCCCGATATTGGGATCCATTTGCCCTCGATTGTGCTTGAAATTAAACAAACGTCGGTTGGATAAGACATTCCTGAGACCCATTCGACGTACGTTCCGCCGAAAAGACCAGGTTCTTCCTTATAGCCCGGCTCTAGTTCCCAGGTCCCTTCTATCTTTGACGAAATATAATGCGCTCTTGCGGGGTCAGGAAGACCTGACTCCCATTGAACTTCCAGGCCTTCTTTACTCACAAATGCATAGCCCGCATCGGGTGTCCAAAGGCCCTCTTTGGAATAGGCTGAAATGTGGGGGTAGTCGTGGTGCTTTTCACCCGGTAGCCAGTGAACCGTCTTCAAATCCGAAGATGCCAGTTCAGTATAGGGCTGGTTAACTTTATTATCATCCCAATCATAACCAGACTGGGGTATCCATTGTCCTTCATCCTGTGTAGAAACAATATGTTGAATAGTTGGATGGGCGATTCCCGGCGTCCACTTCGTCTTCAAGAAGAATGCATTTGGGTCGACAAAAGTATATCCCGGGTCGGCTTCGTAAGTCATAAAGCCGGTGCTTTTAGAATGCTCGGGTGCACACGAGCATAATGCGACAGAGATTATCGCAAGAGCCAGATATCGTTTCATTTTTCCCCTCCCTAACCAGTTCGAAATAACATCCTTCCAAATTCTATGGTTGTTATATCCGACGTGAGAAATTTATTGCAACCCTAAATATACTTTTCCTCGATGGAGGTGACCGACTTGCCACATGTGTCTGATCAACACGTCTGAACTCCGATTGCCCCTTTCATATAAGCAAATTGAGAGCCAGTTCGCTGTCGGCGGACTATGTCAGTCCTGAAATAAAACAACGCGACTTTTTTCGTATGAAGGGGCTTGAGTCTAAATCTGCACCCCTCCACCGGATGAAACCAGATGCCGATGACATCCCCCTTCAAAAGCCTGGCCTGGCTGGCCGTGGGTCTGGCGCTTGTGGCGGCGTTGTTCGCTGCGCCGGCGCAGGCTGTGTCTCAGACCGCGCAAGCCTCCGCGCAGGTCCGCGTCGCCGTCCGCATCCTGCCGCCGTTTGTCGAGCAGGAGAACGGTCAATACAGCGGCTTCAGCATCGACCTGTGGAAGGCGATCGCCGCGCGCCGGCACTGGGACACCGCCTATCAGGTGGCGCCTGACGTCAACGGCCAGCTCGCGGCTATCTCCGGCAATAAGGCCGATGTCGGCGTCGGCGCTATTTCGATCACCGCCGACCGTGACCTGAAGTACGATTTTTCCCAGCCGATTCTGAACGCCGGGCTGCAGATCCTGGTCCCGAGTGCGCACGCCAGCCCGGAATCGACGGCGCTGGACAGCCTGCTGCACCTGCTGTTTTCGCCGGCGGTTCTGGTCTGGCTGGGGATCGCCATCCTGCTGACCATCATCCCGGCGCATATTATCTGGTTTGTCGAGCGCTTTCATCCCGAGGGCATGATCGGCTCGAAAAGCTATTTTCCGGGGATATTCCAGGCCTTCTTCTGGGGCATGGGGACGCTGGCGACGCAGGCGGATTCGATGCCCAGGCACTGGCTGTCGCGGATTGTCGCCGTGCTGTGGATGTTCACCAGCGTCGTCTTCGTCGCCTTCTATACCGCCACCCTGACCGCCTCGCTGACCGTCCAGCAGTTCAAGAGCGAGATCAACGGCCCCGACGATCTGGCCGGCCGGACGGTGGCGACCGTGACGGCCAGCACATCGGCGGCGTATCTTCAGGCCAATGGCGTTCACGCCGTCTATTTCGCCGACGCTGAGGCCGCCTATAAGGCTCTGGCCGCCAAACAGGTTGATGCTGTCGTTTTCGATGCGCCGGTGCTGCAATATATCGCCGCCCACGAAGGCTCGGGCCAAGTGACCGTCGTCGGCCCGGTTTTCCACGCCGAAGATTACGGCTTTGCCTTCAAAAATGGCAGCGATCTGCGCCGCCAGGTCGACGCGACCCTGCTGACCATGCGCGAAGACGGGGCCTACGACCAGATCAGCGACAAGTGGTTCGGTAAGAAGTAGCGCTGGGCAGTCAGGTCAGGCGATCAAGCCCTGCATCGGCGCCATCATGTCCGATCCGGGGAAGATGCCGCCGGACAGGGCTGCCGGCGGAACGCCGTAAAGGTCCGCCATCAGCCCTTTCAGAACCGCGCGAAGGTCGGTTGTCGGCATGAGATCGCGGTTCTGATAAAGCTGGTTCGATTTCAGCCCCGGCCAGTCGGCGATGACGCGGCCGCCCTTGATCGCCCCGCCGGCAAGATAGGCGGCTGTGGCGGTGCCGTGATCGGTGCCTTCGGTGCCGTTGACCGCCGCCGTCCGGCCGAACTCGGTGATAGCGACGATCGCCGTATCGTTCCATACGGGGCCAAGCGTCGTTTCGAACGCCGCCATGGCGCCGTCCAGCCCGCCAAGCAGCTTGGTCAGGCGCGAGGCTTCGGCGGCGTGGGTATCCCAGCCGTCGAACGACAAGGCGGCGATGCGCGGACCGTCGGGCATGGCCATCAGGCGCGCCGCGCCCTGCGCCAGGGTGACCATGGTCTCGGCGCTCTGGTCGCCGCCCTTCATGGCGCCGCCCGAAGCGATCCGGCCCGTCTGTATGGCCTCGACGAGCACATTGGCCAATAGCGGGTCGGACTGGCGGTAAAGCGCCAACAGGCGGGGGGCAAGGTCATTGTCGCGCGGTTTGAACCTGTCGGGTTCCCAGCCCAGCACCTTTGCCTGGCCGCGCAGCACCAGCGGCGTTGTCGCGCCGACGCTGAGGCCCGCCGGTTTGACCCGCTGGGCGTTGGGCAGGGTCAGCAGCATCCGGTTCAGCCATCCCGAGGCCTGACCCGGCTGGGTAAAGCCCGACTCCAGCACATCCTGGCCGTCGAAATGCGAGCGGTCGCGATAGGGCGAGGCGCAGGCATGAATGACGGTGGCCTGTCCCGCCTTGTACTGCCGGGCAAAGTTGACGAGCGACGGATGCAGGGCGAAGGTGCTGTCGAGTGCTATGGCGTCGCTGCGGCCAATGGCCAGTTCCTGACGCAGGCCGGCATAATCGGCGTCGCCCACCGGCGGTACGGCGTTCATGCCATCGAGCGCGCCGCGCAGGATGATGACGATCAGCCTGGGGTCGCGGGCACCCGATGCATGGCCGGTGGCCGGAATGAAACCGCCGAACGCGGCGGTCGCGCCGAGGGCGGCGGAGAGGCCGAGAAGCTGGCGGCGGCTGGTCGTGTCTGTCATCTCAACGCCTCATGAATTCGGGCGACATGAAAATCAGGGTCAGCGCCTGGGCGCGCGTTTCGGCCTGGCCGACGGCGGTACGGGTCGCGTCGCTGAGCAGGGGGCCGAAACTGGCTTCGACGAGCAGGCGCGGATCGTTGATCTGTTCGACGTGCGCTGCGACATAGCTGGCTATGCCCAGCCGCGCCTCAATCCCGACCGGCGTCGCCCAGACGCTGGTGAGATCGGAATAGCCGTTGGGCATGGGCGAGCCCCAGTTCGTCTCGCCCAGTTGATTGAGCGCCTGAAGCACGGTGCCCGGTGGAATATAGAGACCGCTGAGGCGCATCATGGCGGCGACATATTCCTGCGGCAAACGAATCTTGGCGCGCTGCGGCATCCACGCTTCGGGCGATTGGATGAGCGCCTTGGAGACAACGGCGAGATCGCCGTCGCTGGCCGTATAGGCCTGGGCCAGGCGGTCGACGAGAGCAGGCGGTGGCGTATCGGCGACGAAGTGGCGCGCCAGCTTCGTGGCGATATGCCGGGCGGTGGCCGGATGACGGGCGAGGGTGAGCAGAACGGCGCGGCCCTGCGCTTCGCCGGCGTTGGCGTAGGTGTTGCCGAAAACGGTCTGCGCGCCGGGTTCATGCGCGCGGGCATTGAAGCGGAACCTGCCGGACTCGCTCGGATTGTCATTATGGACGAACGACCAGCCGGTCAGGACCTTGGCGAAGCTGGTCACGTCGCTTTGCGTATAGCCTGCGCCGACCCCGACCGTGTGCAGTTCCAGGATTTCGCGCGCCAGGTTTTCGTTGAGGCCGCGGCCCGCCTCCTTGCCCATGGGCGAATTGGGGCCGACCGAGACGAAATTGTCGAGATAGAACAGCATGCACGGGTGGCTTTCGGCCGCCAGAAGCATATCGGCGAACTTTCCGTAGATGTGGGGACGGATGGCTTCGCGCTCGAAGGCGCCAGCGCTGACAGCGGTAAATCTGTTCTTGTTGTAGGTGACGGCGAAATGGTTGGACCAGAACATCGCCAGACGTTCGGTGAAGCCTATGGGCGCGAGACGCCAGGCGCCATTATAACGGGCGTCAAGCTCGTCGTCGTAAATATCGCGGGCGGGAGACTGGCCGGGCTGAACCATGGGCGCCGGCGCGCCTGGTTTACGCGCTGATTGGTCCTCGCGCTGCTTCGAATAGGCGAAATGTTCCTGAAGCAGTTGCGGCGTGGCGGGGAGGGCGGCAAGAGCGGGCGGCAAGGTGTCGGCGGCCTTGATCTCAGCCAGCAGCGCCGTGCGCGGATCGCTGCCCATGACGCGGAAACCGTCGGCCCGGGCGCCGAGCCCGAAGCGCGATAGAGCCAGGGCGGCGTTAAAGCCGTGTGGAGGCATGGGCGTGGCCGTCGTGGCTGGCTGGCTGGCCGGAACCTGACGAATGCCGTTTTGTGTAAAAACTGACTGAACCATGCCACTAACCCGCCGTTTTACCTATGCGCCGGCGACCTTTCGGTCATCCAAAATCAGGTTGCAGCGCACAATAAGCACGTTGAGCGCAGGAAGCGGCTAAAATGTGGCTGGAAAAATATGCTTTTAGGGTGATTTTGCCTTAGTCTTATAAAGGCGTTACATGGAGCCTTCTATAGCGCCAGGATAACCACGCCCGCCGCTACCAGGGCGCCACCCAACGCCACCTTCCAGGTCAGCGGCTCCTTCAGAAACAGGATCGAGGCCACGATCACCAGCACGACGCTCAGTTTGTCGAGCGGTGCGACGCGCGACGCCGGTCCCCACTTGAGCGCATAATAGTAGCACAGCCACGACGCCCCGGTCGCCAGAGCGGAGATGACCAGCATGCCGATCGCGTAGGGCGACAGGGCGTTGAGCGGCTGCCATTCGCGGCGGATCGAGACAACGATCACGATCATCACCAGGATGACAAGCGTGCGGATCAGGGTCGCCAGATTGGAATTCAGCGCGTTGACGCCCAGTTTGCCGAAGATCGCCGTCGCGGCGGCGAAACCGGCGGAGGCGAGGGCGAAGATCACCCAATGATGGTTCTGGTTCATGCGGGTCTCCACAACGTTTGCCTAGACGTGTATAGGCCGGATTGCCCTGGCGGCGCATGGAAATTTCTTGACACGGCGGTTGCGACTGAATAGTTGAGAAACATTCTCATTTGCGTCACGGAGCGCCGCATGCTGGCGACACTAATCATTGTTTTCCGCGAATTGATCGAAGCCGGGCTGATCGTCGGCATCGTCATGGCGGCGACACGCGGCGTTCCCGGCAGAGGCCTGTGGATCGGCGGCGGCGTGGCGGCGGGCGTGCTGGGCGCGGCGGTCATCGCCCTGTTCACCGGCGCGATTTCGCAGGCGCTCGACGGCGCCGGCCAGGAAATGTTCAACGTCGCCGTGCTGCTGATAGCGGTCTGCATGCTGACTTGGCACAATGTGTGGATGGCCAGTCATGGGCGCGAAATCGCTGTCGAGATGAAGACCGCCGGCGCCGAGGTCGTTTCAGGACGCCGGACCCTTTTTGCCCTGGCCATTGTCGTCACCATCGCCGTGCTGCGCGAGGGCTCCGAGGTCGTACTGTTCCTGTACGGCATTGCCATTTCCGGCCGTAACTCCCTGTCCGATATGATCGGCGGCGGGCTGGCGGGGGTGGTGTTGGGGGTCGGCCTATCGTCGCTGATGTATTTCGGCCTGGTGCGGATTCCGCTGAAGCACTTCTTCACGGCGACAAGCTGGATGATCGCCTTGCTGACGGCCGGGCTGGCGGCGCAGGCGGTGGGCTTCCTGCAACAGGCGGGCGTCATCGCCTTCCTGGACGGCACGGTGTGGGACACGTCGGCCATCCTGTCACAGGACAAGCTGATCGGCCGCATCCTGCATACCCTGATCGGTTATATGGACCGACCTACGGCTGCGCAGATCATCGTCTACGCCCTGTCGCTGGCCGTGACCTTCGGCCTGCAAAGGCTGGTCGCGCAAAAGGCGCGGCCCGAGACGTTGAAGCCCGCCGGAGAGAAGCCTTCCATTGTGGCGCCGAAAGCCTGACGGCTACGCAACGGAGCCTTGTCGCCGTAACGATCCCGTGACATAGTCGCGCCCTGAACGGGACGCGGGAGGCACCATGAAACGCGGCATTTTGACAGGTTTGACCCTCTCTATGATGCTGGTTGCCGGTTTGGCGTGGGCGGACGTCGTGCCGCCAAAGACCCAGGCCGCCCCAGCGCCGCAAATCCTGGTTCCGGCGCAGCCAAGCGTCACGCAGTACGACCCGGCGAAGGGCTTTCCCGACCATAACGGGCCCTTTTCGGCCATGGTGGTCGTGATTCCGCAGTCCGAGCTGAGCGCCTTTACCGCGCCTGCCGGTTCGGCGCGCCATCTCGATCGGGTCGCCCGCGCCGAGGCTGGCGCCAAGCTGGCGATCAAGCTCCTCTTTGTCGGCCCTCAGGCCGATCCTGACGGCATGGCCGATGTCACTTACGATCTGCAAGTGATCGGCCCGGACGGCAAGCAGTACGGCCAGAGCAGCTATCTCGGCGTCCGGGCGCTGAAAGGCAAGATCAGCAATGTGTCGGGCCTGTTCGACAACCGCGCCAATGTCGTGCTGATGCAGTTCGAAGGCGACGACAAGCCCGGCCTTTATGTCGTCAAGGCTGTGATGCACGACAAGGTCGGCGCGCGCGACCTGCCGCTGATGACGGGCGTGGAACTTTTGCCGCATGCTGTGCCCGCCGTTGCGGCTCCGGCTCCGCCGCCCGCCGCTGCGCCGGCGCCTACGACGACAACGGCTCCAGCGGCCGCCCCAGCCAACGGACTGCCGCCGGTCGTCACCATGGCGCCGATCCCCAATGCCGACGACAAGGCCTCATCCGATACGGTCACGACGACGGTCAAGGGCCATCGCTACTGGCACCACAAGAAGAAATAAGGCCTTTCCGATGAGTGACGAAATCGTGCTGCCCGACAGTCTCCTGATGCTGATTGAAGCGCGGGAAAAGGACCTGGGCGGTTTTCACGTCCGCCGCCTTCTGCCCTACGCCAAACGCCGGATGGTCGGGCCATGGATTTTCTTCGATCACATGGGACCGGCGGATTTCGCGCCCGGCGTCGGCATCAATGTCCGGCCGCACCCGCATATCAATCTGGCGACGGTGACCTATCTGTTCGCCGGCCATATCCTGCACCGGGATTCGCTGGGCAGCATCGCCACCATCGCGCCGGGCGACATCAATCTGATGGTCTCCGGCCGCGGCATCGTCCATTCCGAGCGCGAGGACCTGGAAGCGCAAAAATCGCCGCGCCACCTCGACGGCCTGCAATTGTGGCTGGCCCTGCCTGAGGCCGACGAGGAGATGGAACCGGCCTTTTTCCATTATCCCGCCGCCGACATTCCGGTCTTCAACGATACCGGCGTTCAGGCGCGAGTCATGATGGGCCAGGCCTTCGGGTTGCGCTCGCCGGTGAAGACCTATGCCGAGACCCTGTATGTCGAGGTCCGGCTCGACGCCTGGCAGACCGTCCAACTGCCTATGGGCGTCGCCGAACGCGCGGTCTATGTCTGCTCAGGCCAGATTGAGATCGACGGCGTGCCTATTGATCCCTACGAGATGGCGGTGCTCAAACCCGGCGCTCTGGTCCGGGCGCGGGCGATGAGCGACGCGCATTTTGTCGTCATCGGCGGCGAGGCGATGACCGAGCGCCATATCTACTGGAACTTCGTCTCGTCGCGGCCCGAGCGCATCGAGCAGGCCAAGGCCGACTGGAAGGCGGGGCGCTTCCCCAAGGTGCCGGGCGACGAGATCGAGTTTATCCCGCTGCCGGATTAAAGACGTGTCATTGTCCATTCCAAAGTGTGAAACGCTTTGGCAAGTGCACCCGGTAACCGGCGTAGCGCACGCCCGAGCCTTTGCGAGGAGCCCATCCTTACCCCAGAAGAATGGCGGCGTTTGAGTTGAAAAATGTCTGAGAAAATCCACGCCCGCGTCACCGAGACCGGCCAGAGCCTGTACAGCGTTGCCATCGACAGCCATGGCCACGGCCTGGTTGCCGACGAGGGCATCGACTTTGGCGGCGGCAATCTGGGCCAGGCGCCTTACGACCTGTTGTTGTCGGCGCTGGGCGCCTGCACGGCCATGACGGTGCGCTGGTACGCCAAGCAGCAGGACTGGCCTCTGGACCATGTCAGCGTCGTTCTGACGCATGAGAAAGTCGTGCATCAGGACGTCTTTACCAAGACCATCACCCTGCGCGGCGACCTGCTGACGCCGGAGCAGAGGGCCAAGTTGCTCGATGTCGCCGACAAATGCCCGGTTCAGCGGACCTTGACCCTGAACAATACGCAGATCACAACGATCGCTGATCCAGGTTAGGGTTGTCGGCGCGATGTCAGAACGTCCAGCAGATGCACAGTTTAATGTTCAATCCGGCGGACGGCGCCAACTGGGACATCACCGCCTATGGCGAGGAAACCGATGGCGACGGCAACGCCTATTACCAGAATTTCCAGTTCCGAGCGAGTAAGTCATGATCATATCCGTTCATATTCCCAAAACGGCCGGCACATCCTTCGGAGAGCGGCTCGAAGGCGCCTTCGGTTCACGGCTGCTGCGAGACTATGGCGACTTCCCCGAGGTCGGCATTGCACGCCCCATGGCGTTGGCTGCCGACGACAAAACAGCCCGTCGCATCGAAATTTCACACGGTTACGATGTGATCCATGGGCATTTCCGCGCCGACAAATATGCGGACCTTTTCTCCGAAGCGAAGATCATCGCGTTTTTTCGCGACCCCTACCATCAGGCAATTTCCGGCTACGACAATGCGATGCGACGGCCCGATATCGATCATCCGGTCATCAGGATGATTCATGCCGCCAGGATGAGCCTGGTCGAATCTGTTGCTGCCTTTCCCAATCCGCAAGTCACCTATCTGGGTCGGATTGATCTGGGCGATCTGGCGATGATTGGCTTGACGGAACAATATTCGCGTAGCGTCGCCCTGTTTGAGGCGACCACGGGCAGGAAGTTGCCGCCCGAATCATCCAGAAAAAACGTCAATCGACTGCGGCCGTCAGCAGGTTATGAGGTCACGCCCGAACTGCGCAACGCCGTGACCATTCACCGCGGGGCAGATGTCGAACTCTATAACAGCGCTTGCGAAAGGTTCGAGCGCCTGTGTGCCCGCTACGGCGTATAGGACCGGCTTTCGCGCCCTGGCGCTTTGCGATGAAGATGAAACAGCATGCATTGTCGACGTGCTGGCGGGCCGTGCCGTCATCAAGCATGGACTGGCGTTTGAATCGCCACATAAAGTGAAGTCATGCTATACCGCCGTTGGTGACTCAACATTACGGATCGTTAATCTGCGCATCCTTTACAAGTGAAACAATCCACGCTTCGTTGTTATCCGAGTAATTCTTGCGTCCGGGTGTGCCTGCGCCCGGAGGCATAGCGGCATATTTTCGGAGAGAATAGCATGAAAAAGCAAGTGTTCGGACTGGTCAGCGCTTTCGCGCTGACGGTGGCCATGGCCCACGCCCAAGTGCAGGCGCCGCCGACCCCGCCGATCGCTGCACCCCAGGATGTGCCCTATACTGCTGGCACCCTGACCATCAATGTTGACGCGACCGATCTCGACCACCGCATCTTCAAGATGCATGAAACTGTGCCGGTGAACACCGCGGGTGATTTCGTCATGATGGTGCCGAAATGGCTGCCTGGCCACCATTCCCCAGGGGCGGACCTGCCCAAGATCGCCGGCGTAATCTTCAAGGTCGATGGCCAGAAGGTTCCCTGGACGCGCGACGTCGTCGACGTTTACGCCTACCATATCAACCTTCCGGCCGGCGCCAGGGAAGTGACCGTTGATTTCGATTATCTTTCGTCGACAACGCCAACAGCAGGGCCTACGCGGATGACGCAGGACATGCTGAGCCTCGAATGGCCATTCGCCTCGATGTATCCGGCGGGCTACTACGCCAAGCAGATACCGATCCAGGCGAATGTCACCCTGCCCACAGGCTGGCAGTTCGGCACCGGGTTGGAAACCGATACGACCACGGGCGACACGACGCACTTCAAACCGACGAGTTACGACACGCTGATCGACTCACCGATGTATGCCGGGCGCTATTTCAAGCAACTCGACCTTGACCCAGGCGCTGCTGTGCCAGTGCATATGGATATCGTCGCCGACAAGCCCGATGAACTGGTGGTAAGCGATGATGAACTGGCTGTTCACCGCAAGCTGGTCCAGCAAGCCTACAAACTCTATGGCTCGCAGCACTATAATCACTACGATTTCCTGGCCTCGGCATCTGACATTCTGTCGGGCAACGGGCTTGAGCATCACCGTTCGTCGGAGGACGGCATCCCATCGGACTATTTTACCAACTGGAAGACCAAGTTCGTCGGCCGCGATCTGTTCGCTCACGAATACACCCACTCGTGGAACGGCAAGTTCCGCCGCCCCTGGGATCTGTGGACTCCCAACTTCCAAGTGCCGATGCGCGACAGCCTGCTGTGGGTCTATGAAGGCCAGACTCAGTACTGGGGTATCATCCTGGCGGCGCGTTCAGGGCTTTATACCAAGGACCAGGCTTTACAGTTACTGGCGATGACGGCGGCGTCCTACGACAACCTGCCCGGCCGTGAATGGCGCGATATGGAGGACACGACCAACGATCCGGTCATCGCCCAGCGTTCGCCGCAGAATTGGCGTTCCTATGAACGTTCGGAAGATTATTACCAGGAAGGGCTTCTCGTCTGGCTCGATGCCGACACCCTGATCCGCGAAAAGACCAAGGGGACGAAATCGCTCGACAATTTCGCCCATGACTTTTTCGGCGTCGATAATGGCGACTGGAGCGAGGATACCTACAGCTTC
>Ga0206940_1011_pt1 | contig 47967 bp, 52 predicted proteins | sample Alteio_BWOrgHeat_8_FD_152963 | JGI IMG/M metagenome (GOLD analysis project Ga0206940, IMG submission 152963) | Enriched cells from forest soil in Barre Woods Harvard Forest LTER site, Petersham, Massachusetts, United States -... | ecosystem: Environmental > Terrestrial > Soil > Temperate forest > O...
GGGATCTAAACCCATTTTTTCCCACACCACTTCAGGAGTTGTTTGTTGTGCAATAATAGCCATTTCAGGCTCATCAAAAAATCGTGCGTGAGTTTTAGAAAATGTATGAGAACTTTTTGACTCTAATTGAATAGTGCTTGGTCGAGACTTACTTGAACGCTTTTTTTCAGACAAATAAATAGGCTCAACCGTGACTGGTTCATTAGAATCAATCAAGTAAGCCTTACACAAAACAGGGCCCACACTCATAGTTCCCACAATCAGGGATCCTAAAAGCGTCATAAAAATACGCATCATTACTACTCCCCTTTACCCCTCTATGAACACTTTTTCACGCCTACTTTCCTACACAAAATTCACTAAACACAGTATCCAATAACCGTTCTGTGACATTTTTTCCCGTCAATGTAGAAACTTTTTCAAGGCTGTCTTTTACGTGATAAGCCACTAACTCATAGTGTATTCCACTCGAGTAACTATTTGCAATACTCTCAAGACCGACCTCTATTTCAGTTAATACCTTAAACTGACGCTGGTTAATCAAAAAAGGTGCGCTGCTTTGCGCATAAAACGTCTGTATCTTTTGATCAATACGCTTCTTTAAATCTTCAATACCCAATTTTTGTTGAGCAGAGACAAAAGCTAAATTGTCGTGTGGCAAAAATTGCGTAGCTTCAATATTTTTCTGAGCACAATCAATTTTATTCACAACACCAATAACCTTGTGTCCATACTGGTCAATAAGAGCTTTATATTCCTGCTTTTGTTGTTCGTCAAGTACTACACTTGCATCAAACGTCAACAAAACTATGTCTGCTCGCTCTGCTTCGGCAAAAGAACGCTCTATGCCCTTTTGCTCGATAACATCAACTGTTTGACGAATACCCGCAGTATCGATAAGTAACCAAAAAGTACCGTTTCGATGCATATTTGTTTCAACACTGTCACGCGTGGTTCCAGCTATAGGAGCAACGATTGCGCGTTCATGCCCGACAAGTGCATTAAACAGTGTTGATTTACCAGCATTAACAACGCCAACAATGGCAATACACACACCATCTTTAACCTGTTTTTGCAGAGCAAATTGGGCTTTAACTTCACGCACACGCAACAAAAGATTAGCAGTACGCATGCGCACAGCTGCTGCAAAATCAAAATCACGCTGCTCTTCATCTAAAAATTCAAAGCTTGCTTCGATATAACCAAGCAACTCAACAAGCTCTTGCTCAACAAGCGCACAATGCTTTGAAAATGAGCCCTGTAACTGCGCAAGAGATCGTTGCAGAGACTCTTCGGTTGAAGCATGAATAAAGTCATTAAGCGCTTCAGCCTGCAACAAATCAAGCTTACCATTTAAAAATGCACGCTTGGTAAACTCACCGGCTCCGGCAATGCGTGCCCCGCAGAATACGGCAAGATTGATAATCTCTTCAATCACAAAAGGATTATTGTGACTGGTAATTTCAACACAATCTTGACCTGTAAATGTTTTTGGAGCGCGCATCAGAAGAAAAAGCACTTCATCCACGCGCTTTTGATTACGATCAACAACGTACCCGTGATGGATAGTATGTGAATCTGCATCAGCAAGCGTTGTCCCTGACGATAAGCGTGCCAATGAATCAGCTACAGTAACAGCGTTACTACCACTGATGCGAATAAGCGCTATTGCACCACTTCCGCGAGGAGTGCACAAAGCAACAATTGCCTGCAGATCTTTATCAAGCAGCGGTTCGCTATGCGGCTGGTGTTGAGGATGGTGTGTACTTGCTGTTAAAAACAAGATGATGTCCTCGTAGTTTTTTCTTACACTTCTTTTTCAAAAATTGCATCAGAATGTACGAAAGACCAATGAACAATTGGCGTTCTTCATCAGGCGTTGGCATGACACTTGTATCAAACGTAACCGTGAGCATGCGACGATCAAATTCCAAATTAAATGGCGTTGCAATGCCAACATGCACAAGCGTCTCTTTGAGCCACTCACGAACATCATTCGCCATTTCTTGAGTCCATTGCTCTGGCTCTGGAGTACTCAAACCTTCTGGCTTAACCTGAACTCTAGGTTGTTGAGGAGCTTGCAAATGTGCAGCCAACCCACGATCTTTTTCTGGACTAAGCTTAGGCTTTACTTCAACTCTTGGCTTTTGTCCCTTGTTGAAATTTTGACGCGCATCAGGACGTTGACCAGATTGTCCTTGACTGCGAGTATCTCCCTTTTTACCTAACACTGAAGTTTGTTGTACTTTTCTAGGATCATAAGCGATTGAAACAATGGCAGGATGCTTTGAAAAACCTAAAAAATTTCTTTCACCAACCTCGTGGACATTGATCGTAAACTCAAGAGGCATTCCTGACGCTTCCCATGCCTTTTGAATAGCCTTGACCACGGTTGATCCCTCATGGAGCATCGATTTCATTAAGCAAAACCTTTCGAGATTGATAGGGCGGACGCAACACAGACATTGCTGTGTTGCTTGTTACGCGATGTATCGCTTAAAATATAACTTTCACGAGCGATACAAACGACATTTCACTTCACACTCAGAAACATTAACAAAAATTGAACGGTGAGGCAATGGGAAAGGCAATCCACCTTATTTATTGAAAAACATCATAACCTCTTAAAAAATGGTACAAAATACATCACTTTTACTGTTTTTATGCTTTTTTAAAGCCTGCTTTTACAAATTGATAATTTTTTAATAAAATAAGCTTGTAGAAGACATAAAAATAAATACAATTCTCTATCTACTTTGAAAACTTATTTTTAGGAGGTTTTTATGAACATTGTTAAAAAATTGATATTGATTTGTGTGGTAACGAGTGGGATAGACCACGAAATTGTTGCTATGGATAGGGAAAAAGTTCCTTCAGTAATAGGCGATGGCCGCGGATATCCTACAGCAACAACCACAACTAACTCATCCCAGTCATTGGGCTACGGAACCCCACCATCGCAATGTCTTACAGGCAATGCTACTCCTAACGGAACCCCTGAAAAACCTACGTCTAGTGCGCAACCCACGCCTTTTAAAAAAAGGCCTGAAACAACGCATGATGGCGAATGCGTTAGTTGGGACCACGTCAAAAAAACAGACGCAACGCTTAAAGATCTCGCAACCAAACTTTATAACAAGCTTATTGAAAACACAGCCTCTGATACTCAAATAATGCAACCCGCTCAGGAGCTCATTCGCTTGCTCACTCAAATTCGCGACAGCCTCACCAATGTGGGCACCGACAGAGATGAAACAGAGCAAGAACTCGAGCTAATCATCGAAACACTCAAAGCATATCAAGAAGATTCATCGAACGAATCTCTTAAGGCGAACGTATTAAAAGTTCTCAATCCATACGCAATCGAAACAACTGAAGGCGCTGCAGCTGTTGCAGTTACTGAGTAAACCAACTTTAAAGGATTTTTATGAGCATAATTAAAAAATTAACGTTAATTGGAATTATTGCAGCTGGCATAGCACAAAATTCATACGAGGCAAAGCCAAACAGTCACGCATCTTTCAGCGAACCATCAACTACAATTTTTATTGGTACGTACAGTGACATAACAACGAAGCTTACAAACATATTCACTACACTTTGTGTAAGAGATGAACATGGCACCCGCCATACACTTTCTGATGCCATGCCTGAAATACTAGCGCTTCAAGCAATACTGGAACTCTTACAGCATGACACACCCTTTAGCAATATGCGCGCGCACGTAGATTCATGTATATCTCTTTACAATAGACGCAACTCTGTACACAACGAAGAAAGACGAGCCCTACTACGTGATTTTTTTGAATGCATTTATGCAACAATAGCACTCTGGGATCAATGTATTAGCACTCATTGGGATCAACTTGCCACAACCATGGTCGCACAAGAATGGTATGACTTTCTTCAGATTCGAGCTGCTATAATAGCCGAAGAACAAGCAAGACAACAAAGAAACCTAATGCCACAATAAAACTTGGGGGAGGGGGTTATGAATCTTATTAAAAAATTGACTATCATCTGTACTGTTGCGTGCAGTCTTATGCAGGGCATTTTTGCAACAAGCCAACCCGTCTTCCCTAATCCTGATAGTGAATTTGAAACGTACTCTTTTATCGACGTGGGAGGCCGCAACGTTACTCCAGAGCTCTTTACAAAAAATCCTCAAGAATTCGTACATCAAGAATATGCTTATTTACAAACACTCCCACAACTGGGCGATGACAAAGAGGTCGATTGGTCACGATATACTATCCCACAAGACGATGAATTTGATGAAAATCCAGATCCGTTCACGTTTGATACATATCGTCAAAACGCTACCCAAATAAGACAAAGAATAATACAACTTCATAAAAATCTTACTCGACAACATGAACATATCATAACGCTCGATGATATCTCATTAATATCTTTTATAGGTACGAGAATCCCTGTTCAGAAATATTACACAATTTTATTAAATCTTCTATCAATCCCAGATCTTTACGCTACAAAAGCGAGAAAACAGGTTTCCAATATTGCCGATAATCTTTACAAATATCTCAGAATTTATTTTTCTCTTGAGCGACTAGAGCTAGAAAGCAACACAATTGACCCGGTAACGCTTCGTCGAAACTCAGAAAAAATGATAGACGATCTTCTAGAAAGCTTAATGAAAATAACGAACTTCTCTACTGAAGACACAGAATGCGAAGAAGAGGAAGAAGAAGACAACGACCTGGAACAGTATTGGGATAATTAATCTGGATGGTCTGCCAGTCTGTCCCAAATCTCGAAAAACAGGGCAACGCCCTTTCTAAAGCCCTAAGTTCTAACAAATCCTTGCAATGCCCACCCTTAATGAATTAAATTACAAATAGAATACATAGCTAGCGCTGTATCACAGGATGAACCTGTGGCAGATCTTGACTTACAACTAAAAATACCAAAATGGGGGATTTTATGTTTATTCGTGGGAAAAATAATAAGTTTATGATCGCTATGCTGGCGGTTGGACTAACAGTTGTGGCTGGAATGAGCTCATTATTAGCTTCTTATGGAACAAATATTGTTCCACATGCATACTGGGGTGCATACGTTGAAATCACAAGTAAGGTTAAAAATAATCAATCATACACTTTTAATAATACACTTGCTGGTACCGACCCAGCATCCGGTCATGGTAAAACCACATATATTACTGATGCATCAGGAAGCATTACACAACAAATCGGAGAAAACCAGACGACAACCATTAACATCCCCACAGGTGGCCACGTTTTGTATGGTGTACTTAAAGAGGTTACGACCACAGTACAAAATACAGTCGCAGTCGTCTCAGGAGCATCCTTACCTCAATTCCAAAACCTAAATGTTTCTAACAATGGCCTGGGTGGCGACCCAGTCTCTGGGATAGGGAAACATCTCATAATTTTTATAAAACAAACCGACGGCTCTATTACAATTATGACTATAAAAGAGGGCATCTCGGGCACTTTTCAGTGTCCAAATCAAGCAGGGCTAAATGGAAGTAATTATTCTTCTTATTAAGATACATCTACGCAAGACTCAAACTAGATTAGAATACAAAAGAGGCGGCTGAATGTTCAGCCGCCTCTTTCTTTAGTAATCAAAACTGGAGCGGGAAACGGGATTCGAACCCGCGACCCTTGCCTTGGCAAGGCAATGCTCTACCACTGAGCTATTCCCGCTTATGATTTCAAACTGAAATGACCAAAAGATCATTTAATCGATAGTGAAAATGTACTCTAAGCTGACAAAATGTCAATGCAAAACCTAAAAATTCTTCAAACATTTCTTCTTTAAACTTCCACAGACGTGATTACACCGTGCAATTTGGACGATGGCAACTTATAGAACTGCACAAACGATGGCGTAAGTCTTTTAATCAAGGCAAACACCTTCCAAATCACCTGCTTGGTCACAATCTCTTCTAGGCCATAAAAAATCACTTTAGCGTCGATTCCTGCATTGCTTAAAATCTTTTCAACGTTCAAAACTTCCATATAACCCATGTGAATTTCAAACACCCTAAACCCAGGAGCCAAACTGCCCTTAAAAAAACCTATAACCCCAAATGGATCATCACGGGTTACAACGGCAATAAGAATGTTATCTTCATAAAAAATGTTGTTTTTAAACATAACCTGAGCAACATAAGGCTGCACGGTTTTAATATCACGTACAAAAAACAGTGCTGAACCTGGAATTTTATGAGCAGACGCATACGCATTTTCGTAAGTATCTAAAAAACTTTCCAAAGCAATTGGTTGCAACGATCTAGCCAATTTACGCTGACCTGAAGTATAGATTAAAATCAGACTCAATGGCACCGCTGCAATCAACAACGACCAGTACGCACCATGTGGAATTTTACAAAGATTAGAAAGCAAAAATAAAATATCTAAACATGTAACCAACATGGCAATGCTCATTTTAACAAAATGGCGACGACGTAAAAAAATCCAACTCATCATAATCCCCGTCACCGTCATAGTTCCCGTTACTGCAAAACCATAAACAGATGCAAGATTGCGTGACGTTTCAAAATGCATGATTGCTAACAAAACGGCAACCATCAACGCCCAGTTAACTGAGCCAACGTATACCTGAGAACGTAATTTATTAGAGGTGTAGTCAATCTTAAGCATGGGCATAATATTTGTTGTAATCCCCTGATACACAATCGAAAATATGCCACTAATCATCGCTTGCGAAGCTATCACCGTAGAAACAATACTCAGCGCCAAAAATGGCAAAAACCAACCGGGAGCTTGATGCAAAATCATCTCATACAAAACTGACTTTGCACCTGGATGCTGCAACAAAAACGCCCCCTGTCCCAAGTACGTAATCAAAAGTGCAACAAGAACAAAGTACCATGCTCTGGCTATTGGTTTGCGGCCAAGGTGCCCCATATCGGCATACAAAGCTTCTCCGCCTGTGGCACACAAAATAACACCTGATAAAACAAAAAAACCAGTAAGTCCGTTATGCCACATAAATTTAACAGCGCACAGGGGGTTGAGAGCATACAAAACAATAGGCTGCTGCACAATTGCATACATTCCAGCGCTTGCAAGCGTTACAAACCAAACAAACATAATTGGACCAAAGGCAACTGAAACTTGTTCAGTACCCTTGTGCTGAAAAACAAAAAGAAGAATGGCTATCAAACAGGCAGCAACGATCAAAAAACCTTGGCTGATGTACCCACACCCAGGAACAAGCAAAATTCCCTCCACCGCGCTCAAAATACTCACGGCAGGGGTAATGACTCCATCTCCAAGAAAAAGTGCAATACCAACGAACGACAACCCCGTAATGACCCCCATTTGCTTGGGAGATCTGATAAGCGAAGCCAAAATTTCACGCAATACGATGGTGCCACCCTCACCCTTGCGGCCCAAACTCATGGCCAACCAGGCGTATTCAACAGAAACGAGCAAAATAAGTGTCCACGCAATAAGTGATAAAACTCCCAGAATATTGGGCAGCGTAGGTGGGATAAGAAAAAAAATAACAGAAAATGTGTAGATGGGGCTTGTACCTATATCACCAAACACAACTCCGAGCGATTTAACAACACCCTTAAGACTTTTTAACGGTTCAATATTACTCAATGATAACGAACCCTCAAACATATGGTTTCCTCACGGCGAATGAACGTTGTACTAAGGCAAATCATCAATCATAAAGCTAATTGATTATGGATCGATCAAGTAAATTATGCAATAGCCAAAGAGATTTTTGAGTTGACATGACCCGTTACCACCGGTACTCTACTCTTCGTCATTTCCTTCCAAGGAAACGAGAATTAGTGTGCCGAGATAGCTCAGGGGTAGAGCAGTAGATTGAAAATCTACGTGTCGGCGGTTCGATTCCGCCTCTCGGCACCATTCATTTTCTTAGGAAAATGAATGGTAGGCCATTCAAATACGAATTTACTTATGTTTACATTTTTATCACAAAAGCTCTCCGGGGTTTTGTCGTGGATGACCAATAAAGGTCGTATCACACAAGAAAACATTGATGAAGCGTGCAAGCAAGTGCGAGAAGCACTTATTGAAGCAGACGTGCCTCTTGCGCTTGTTGATACTTTTTTAGAAGAGATCAACAAAGGCATCGTAGGCAACAAGCTGCAATCTTCAGTCAATCCTGGAAACTACTTTGTAAAAATTGTACACGATAAACTTCTAGAGTTCTTGGGTGGCAAAGGTGCCGCTCCAAGCACCGTATTTCAAATTCCTTCAGTTGTGCTTGTCATGGGCCTTCAAGGCTCCGGAAAAACAACAACCTTAGCTAAACTGGGCTACTGGATAGTGCAACAAGCACAGCAACGAGGTAAAAAACGCCACATTCTCCTAGCATCGGTCGACTTTTACAGACCTGCTGCTATTGATCAACTTGAAATACTTGCTCAACGCGCGGGCATCGATTTTTATCGCGCTGCAGCGACCAATGTCATTGACGCAACCACAGAAATTTACCAAAAATTTAAATCTGGGGGCTACGAACTGCTCTTGCTTGACACTGCAGGGCGCTTGCACATCGATAGCTCCATGATGGACGAATTAAAAACAGTCAGCAAAATCACCAATCCTAAACACAAACTCTTGGTTCTTGACGCTATGACCGGACAGGAGTCGCTTAACATAGCAAAAGCATTTGACGAAGCACTTGGTTTTGAAAGCGCCATTCTAACCAAAATGGACAGCGAAACACGTGGTGGAGCTGCTTTTGCCTTTCGCTATACTCTCAAAAAGCCTATCGCCTGGATCGGTACTGGCGAGAAATTAGAAGATTTTGAAGCCTTTATTCCTGAACGTATGACTACCAGAATTTTGGGCATGGGTGACTTACAAACCCTCCTTGAAAAGACGCAAACGTCTCTGGTAACGCACGACCAAGAAAAAGCCGCCCAACGACTGATGGAAGGCAACTTTACCCTTAAAGATTTTGCTGAACAGATGAGCATGGTAGATAAGCTTGGCTCACTCAGCACCATCAGCCGCTACCTCCCCGGAGCTCAGAACGTGACTCCCGAGATGCTTGAAAAGGGACAGACTGAAATGAAACGCTTTAAGGCAATTATAGGTTCAATGACTCCAAAAGAGCGCATGGTTCCCACTATTCTTGACGCTTCTCGTAAAAAACGCGTAGCTATTGGGTCAGGCGTAGAAGTGCAAGATGTGAACCAATTGTTACAAAGATTTGATCAAAGCAAACAATTTGTTAAAATGTTTAAGAACATGGGCATGTTGAAACGGTTTTTTAAATAAATGTTATTTGCCGGTTCCCCAATATTACAAAGATAGATAATCTGAAAGGATCTAACTGATGTCGGTCAAAATTCGCTTAAGCCGTATAGGGAAAAAAAGTCGTCCTTACTGGCGAATTATTGCAGTAGACTCGCGCAAAAAACGTGACGGCGCATTTCTTGATGATCTTGGAACATACGATCCTATCAAACATGAAGTAATCCAAATCTCTACTGAAAAAATCAATAATTGGGTTGCCCAGGGCGCAGAATGCTCCCCAGCGGTCGTTAAGCTCATGAAAAAAAGCACAGAAAAAGGTGCTACATCAGCTCGATAATCTTTTGTATCCCTGTTTTATGTAATAAAACAACAGAATATTATAGGCTCACAACTGTAGGAGAGGAGTCATGCTTAAGGACTTAGTTGAATATATTGTAAAAAAGCTTGTTGATAAACCCGAGCGCGTTGCGGTATCTGAAATTACCGGAGAGCAATCGACTATCATCGAACTGCGCGTTGCACCTGAAGATCTTGGCAAGGTTATTGGCAAAGAAGGCCGAACCGCCAGATCGATCAGAACTCTTGTACACGCCGCAGCTTCTAAAGAGCAAAAACGAGCTGTGTTGGAAATCTTAGAGTGATCAATATCTCCATCATCACTGTTTTTCCAGAAATATTTACCCCTTTTTTAAAACTCAGTCTTATCGGCCGAGCTGTAGAAAAGGGGTTAGTTTCTTTTAATCTCGTTCGCTTTTCTGATTTTTGTGCCCCTCTGGAACGCATCGATGAACCAACTGCTGGACCTGGAGCAGGTATGATTCTTAAACCAGAAGTGGTTGAGAAGGCAATTAACTTTTGCCAGGAACGCTGGGGAAATGGGCACAAAATTTTTTTTAGCCCCCAAGGTAAAACGCTCAATCAGAACGTTTTAAAAGAAATTGCCCAAAAAGTATTGGCGCAAGGTCCTGACGTTTCTACGCACGCTACAGAAAATAGTGCCCATATCATTCTTGTCTGCCCGCGCTACGAAGGCATGGACGCACGCGTTGAAGCGTCCTACGCTGACAGTATTATTTCGATTGGTGACTATGTTCTGATGGGAGGCGACTTACCAGCTCAAGTTTTTCTTGAGGGTTTTTTAAGACTTGTCCCTGGAATCATAGGAAAAATGGAATCGGTTGAAGAAGATTCATTTTCTGGACCATTTCTAGACCACCCTGAATATGGGTTGCCCACAACCTGGCATAATCAAACCATTCCTGAAATTGTACAGTCTGGTAATCATGCCGCTATCAAACAGTGGCGCCGCACAGAAGCTGCTAAAAAAACTATGCTCAAACGATTCGACTGGTTTGTTTCGCAACGTCCTAACACACAGGCTCTAACACTAGCGCTTCAGGCAATTCCACCCCACTATGTAGCACTCATGCACACCCAGGTTCTTCTCAAAGATGGATCTATAGGCACAACCTCAGTTACCTCAATCGACCTGCATGACACAGCACGCTCGTGCCGCATGTACAATATTAAAAACTTTTTCATTGTCACCCCATTAATTGACCAGCAACGCATTATCAAAATGTTTCTGGACTTTTGGAACTCTGATACAGGAAGAAAATACAACGAAAGTCGCTACAGCGCAGTTCGACGAGTTATCACTACTCATCAACTTGATGACATCATACAACAAATCACCGCCCTAGAGGGAAAAAAGCCACTAGTAATCGCAACCAGTGCACGCGAGCACCAACACTCCACCAAGATCGATTACTATAGCCAGGGAGCCGTATGGCAACACGATCGACCTGTTTTATTCCTCTTTGGAACCGGTCATGGCCTCGACCCTGCCCTAACGAGCCAATGCGACTTTTTACTTGACCCTGTAACCAGCATGACTGATTACAATCATCTTTCGGTCAGATCAGCCATTGCTATTGTTCTAGACCGCTGGTTAGGACTAAAAGGAAAAAGGTAGGCCTAAAGCCGGTATTGCCAAGAAGCCAAAAGACTTTTATACTGTCAGTACCTTAATTTACGTAATTTGATGTTTTACAGATCTGTCTGATAAGGATTCCTTCATGAAAGCACGCAACTTAACTAAAGAAACCGTTCTCAACCATGCGGTTGCAGAACGCACTTTTCCTACATTTAATGTAGGCGACACCATTCAAGTTTCTCAAACCTTCAAAGAAGGTGATAAAGAACGTTCTCAAATGTTTGAAGGCGACGTTATTGCTATGCACAAAAATGGCATCGCAACAACCTTCACCGTTCGTCGTATTGGCGCTAACGGCATTGGCGTTGAGAAAATTTTTCCATTTTACTCTCCAACTGTCAGCGATGTAAAGCTGATGAAATCAGGTAAAGTAAGACGCGCTAAGCTGTTTTACGTACGTGACCGTCTTGGTAAAGCTGCTAAGATTAAAGAAAGAATTCTCACCAAATCAGAAAAGGCTCTCAGTGCTAAAAAGCCTGCTGCAGCAACTACTGAAGCCGCATAACTTTTTGCGTCTAAGCCGTACTGTTTTGATACTTGTCAGCCTTGCTGCATGCGGAAAGCAATCAGCCAAGGATATCGTAAAAACAAAACCGGTACGGCTTGGACACGCTCAACATTTTGATATTCCAACACCTGTCACCTTTACTCAAGCTTCCCAATCATCTAATACTGATACCAACGGCATGATACATGATTTCATGCAGTACAATGGAAAACTTCCCATTGGTCAAACCATAGCGTTTTACACACATGAAATGGAACGTTCTGGCTGGGACATTGTTGATTTATCTGGCACCAGAGAAGGGTTTTTGTTTTGCACAAAGCCCAACAAACGCTGCGGGGTACAAATCCGCGCTAACGTGCCACCCGTCAAACAGATGCCTACAACGGTCTGTCTGTTTGTAACCTCTGTGCTATAACCCATGATTATCTGGCTACTCAAAGCACTCTTTCTTTTGATTGTTACACTTCTTGTTGCTGCATCTGTTTTTTATATGTTATTGCGCCTTCTAGGCCGTTTTTTTGGGCTACACGTTGCACATGATTCACTCATAGTAACGGTTCTTAAAAAGTTCTCTAAGACCAAAAAATAAATCTCTAAACCAATTTCCCTCTTATTTTATGCATTTGACAACACTGTGCTACTGTGCTAACATGATAGCACAGTAGCACAGCAATTATTCTAAAACAGAGGAGAAACTATGAAATATGACCACAAAGAAGAATCAGCTGTTCAGGAGCTTTGTGAGGCATTACTGTCTCTGAAAACCCCTGAAGAGATCAATCGATTTTTGAAAGATTTGTGTACACCACAAGAAATTAGAGACCTTTCTGAGCGCTGGCGCGTGTGCAAGATTCTTGATCAAGACGAGTTGTCATACCGAGAGATCAGTGCTTTAACGGGTGTTAGTTTGGCTACCATTGGAAGAATTGCTCGATTTTTAACAACAGAACCCCACCAAGGGTATCAACTAGCCCTCAAGAAAATGCAAACAAGAAAGTTAAAAACGAAATGTTAATAATCATTTAATAGAAGGTGTTTTATGCAGATTAAAAAAACAGTCACTCGTGACATCCTAGACATCATTATTCTTTCTTCAATTTCTTTCTTTTCTTCTTCTTTCCATCATCATTCCCATTAATTCTTATCTTAATTCTTAATCTTTAATACGTGCTTAAGAGCATAACTCTTTGTTGCGCGTTAATTTTTGTATTTTTATTATTTTTTTACAAAGGAAACCTATGAAAACAAATGTCATAAAAAACATTGGTGCGCTTATTTTTATTGGCTTATTTATTACTACTTTCCTTCTCTTCTTCAAACCATTTGGCTCATCAAAAAAAGACGAATGCGCAATAACCGTCGGCATGATGAGCGGTTGGGCGCCCTTCATGACCATCAATCAACAGGGTAAATTTGAAGGCTTTGACGTTGATGTAGCCAACGAAGTAGCAAAACGTCTAGGCAAAAAATGTCAGATCACTGACGTAGGTAGTCTATCATCACTTTTTGTCGCACTCGAAAAAGGCAAAGTCGACATGCTTTTTTCTGGGCTTGATATCACAACAAAGCGCCTTACAGCCATGGAAATGGTGCCCTACACCGGTCAGGGATTTAAAGAGTTTTACTTGCTGTTCTGGAACAAGATTCCAGAGGGAATCACTTCAATCCAAGATCTTAAGAACTATCCCAATGCAACCGTTATTGCTGAGCCAGGCGATTCACCAGAAAAATATCTTGCGCAGTTTGATTTTATCACCAAGAAATCGATTGGTGCCCTGGCTGATCAGCTCCTTGATTTACAGTACGGCAAATCGCTTGCACTCTTTCGTGAACCACAACTTGCAAAAAGACTGTGTAAGAAAAACCCTCAACTCAAAGCGCTTTCTGTACCTCTACCCGTTGAATGGCAGGCGTTTGGCATGGGCATAGCGCTTAAAAAGGGCAATACTAAGCTTAACTCTCAAGTTCAAGCAACTATTCAAGCCATGAAAGCTGACGGCACGCTTAAAGCACTTGAAACGAAGTGGCAAATGAATGAAGAAGACAATGAATCTTGAAATAATCAAAGCATCGGCCCCCCTGCTCACACAGGGGATGCTGATGACCATAAAACTGTGGGCTGGGTCTCTACTCATTTCGCTAAGCGTGGGCAGCATATTTGGCATCATGCGAAGTAGGCGGCTACGCATGAATATTATCTCCCCGCTGTGTGATGGCATCACATTTGTACTGCGAGGGGTACCTTTTTATGTACAGCTTTTGATCATCTACTTCGTACTTCCAGACCTATGCAACATTAACGTATCACCCGCCACAGCTGGCATTACAGCACTGGGCCTCTGCTCTGCCGCCTACGTGAGCCAAATGGTGCGGGGAGGTATGAATGCCATTCCAGATGGGCAGTGGGAAGCGGCACAGGTTTTGGGAATGAACACCACGCAAACACTCTTTTACATTATTCTTCCACAAACACTGCGCACGATAACGCCAATGCTCACAGGCGAACTTGATCAGGTACTTAAATCAACATCAGTTGTTTCTTACATCGGCGTACTTGAGCTCACGCGTGCAGGCATGAACATTATTGCCTGTGAAATGACGGTAGCACCTGTGTATCTGGCAATTGCGCTGATGTACCTTGCAGCATCAACTGTCTTAAATGCTGTATCAGGGCTCATTGAAAAAAAATTGTATAAAAAATGTTAGAAGAAAAGATTGAATCATGAAAAAAATAATAATATTACTGCTCATGCTCAGCAGCACTCTACAGGCAATGGAACAACCAGACGTTACTTTTGCCCCCGTAACGGTAACATTTAAAAGCTCAGCCGATGGGCTTCGTAAGGTTATAAATAAACTGAGAACAACTGCACAGCAACCAACGCTTGTCATCTGGTATTCAGGGGAAGATGGGCTAACACGACGATCATATGATTTTTATACAGATAATTTTGGCAACACAGATTTTTGCAAGCGTGTAATTTGTTACGAACTAAGCGCCTGGAAAGCGTTAAAAGACCCACGAACAGATGCAAGAACCACAACGATAAACATACCGTACACATTTCCATCATGTCGCTTTTTCAGCTGGTTAGAGCAGCTCTCACCCATTGAGGCTGGATGTGTTGCACAAATCTTACAAAGAAATTTTATTTGGAAAAAAAGCAGCTCTTTCGCATCAAAGCCAAATGGACGCACTCTTGATCAAATCATCAGATATCCAGAGACTTTAGCTCCATTCTTCAAAAACAAAGACACAGCATTAATTTATTCTGCCCTGCAGTACCTTGAAGGACTATTTTTATGTGTAACGTTAATTAAACAAGGCTCAACCAACATTATATTTATTCTCCCTGATGGTGAAAATGATTATTACCTTTCACAACGACCGGCAAGCACCGAATTTTGCGATGATCTTGCAATGCTTCTTCCCGCAACACAAACCATACCAAACGCACCAGTCAATGTTCGCTTTCAAGAATTTACCTACAACAGCAATGGCTGCAAACGCCCGTATCTACCGTGCACTAGCGATACAATCATGTGCAAACCTACTGCGGGGGAGCCTCTATGAAAAAAATATTGATTACATCGTTAACCTCATTGTGCCTGGTTGGCTTTTTAGTTTGGAATTATGGGAGTGGAGTTTTGGATTTTGCCTATTATTACAATGCCATTCAGGGAAATCATCCCGTTATTTCGTGCCAGACACTGATAACAATACCAGTACAAGACAATGGCGAACCTCTAGTGATTGTGCAACAACAAGCTCCCGAAATTATATGTGAATACGTTCTCAAAGATATGATTCCATATGTTGGGGAAAAAATGCTTGTACGTAAAAGTGTTGCGCAGCGACTCACAGTAGCGGCTAAAACTCTCACTCAATTGTTACCTGGAGCGCGTCTTAAACTTGCTTATGGATATCGCAACAGTTCCATCCAGAAAGAATATTTTGATGCAACGTGCGCACGGTTTAAAAGGCTTTTTGTGTTACCTATGATACTTGGTTGGGTAGGCCTTTCATGGACATGGCTCGATCAACAGGTACTGGAATTTGCACATCTATTTGCTGCATACCCCGCTGTAGCCGGACACCCAACAGGAGGAGCCGTTGATATTACCATTGTTGTGCCAAGCAAAAATGACATTTTTGTTGAGCTTGATATGGGAGGTACCGTTGATGATTTTTTATCAAAAATGGCAATCTTACCAACTTTTTCATCATGCATCAATGTCGAACAACAAAAAAATCGCTGTCTTCTCCGTCATGTCATGGCTGATGCAGGTTTTGCGCCATTCAACGGCGAATGGTGGCACTTTTCATATGGCGATAAAGAATGGGCAGCATACTATCAAAAGTCATACGCCTTGTATAATCAAATTAACGAAAAGAATGTATTATGATACAAAAAAATAACGTAAAAATTGGAATTATCGGTGGAGCTGGTCCTATGGCCAGCTGCCAGCTTTATAAAGAGATTATTAACGAATGCCAGCAGCGTTACGGATGTAAAAACGATAGCGACTTTCCTGAGATTACTGTTTTAAATTACCCGTTTAGCAACATGCTGACTAAAACCGATGCAGCCAACAACAAGCACCTCACCTCAGAGCTTCAGCTTTGTTTTGACCGACTGGCAGCACAAAATATAGACATCGTAGCTATCGGTTGTAACACACTGCACACTTTTCTTGATAACGTTATGATTCGTGTCCCAGAATTCGTAAACATTGCTCAAGCAACCATGAACTACGCTCGGGCACTAGGACTAAACCGTCTCTTTATTCTCGGCACTCAAACGACAATGCAAACAGGCTTGTATGCGCAAAATAACGTTGATTCCATCGTACCATCAATAAAAGACAGCACTATAATCGATAAGATCATACAAAACATTCTTGATGGAACAATCACACAAACTGACGCCCTCAAGTTGCAAACACTAGTGCAAAAATATTTTGATAAAACCCCATTTGATGCAATTATCCTGGGCTGCACAGAACTCCCGTTGCTTAACGCTGAATTTCCGCTAAAGATCATTGATGAAAAACAGCGAGCTCTGCCTGTGCTTGATACCGTTAAAATTCTTGCACAAACGATTATGAGGCATGCATTCGAATCAAGATGATAATCGGCCTTGAAAAACGACCAAAAACGTGCCATCTTAACCCTAAATTTTAACCAAGGGATTTTTATGACCAATTCAGTAGTTACTAAAAGTTTCGCGAGTGATAATTACGCCGGCATTCACCCAGCAATTTTACAAGCCATCACTGAAGCAAATCAAGGCCATGCCCCTGCCTACGGCGCTGACGAGTGGACGAAAAAAGCTGTTGAAAAATTCAAAGAACTTTTTGGCAATACTATCGATGTCCATTTTGTTTTTAACGGCACCGCCGCAAATGTTTTAAGTTTTGCTACAGCTACTCAATCTTTTAATGCGATTATTTGCGCAGAAACAGCTCACATCAATGTTCATGAATGCGGTTCTCCTGAAAAATTTACCGGGTGCAAGCTCCTCACTATTCCCTCCAGCAATGGCAAATTTACCGTAAACGATCTTAAGCACCACCTACTAGAGGTCGGGAATCAACATTGCGTTCAACCCAAAGTCATAAGCATCACACAAGCTACAGAATTGGGCACTGTTTACGCACCAAAAGAAATTAAAGAGATCGCTAATTTTGCACATTCCAACAATATGTTTTTACACATGGATGGTGCACGCATCGCCAATGCCGCTGCATATCTTAACGTCCCACTAAGAGCGATCACTACTGATGTTGGCGTTGATATACTATCATTTGGCGGCACAAAAAATGGCCTACTGTGCGGCGAAGCGGTCGTCTTTTTCAATCAATCGCTAGCACAAAATTTTAAGTACAGCCGCAAACAAGGTATGCAGCTTGCATCAAAAATGCGCTTTATTTCAGCTCAATACATAGCATTATTATCCAACAATCTCTGGCTAAAAAATGCCCAACACAGCAATGCCATGGCTCAAAAACTTGCTGAGGGACTCAAAAACATTCCAGGGATTACTATCACACAAAAAGTTCAAACAAACGGCATATTCGCTATCATCCCACAACAACACATCGCTCGGCTACAAGCACTATTTCCATTTTATATTTGGAGTGAAAATACATCTGAAGTACGTCTTATGACCTCTTTTGATACCACCGAAGAAGATGTTGATAATTTTATAACTTTAGCAAAAAAAATTATTCTATAAAGATAGCTCATGACAAACACTCACAACACCAAAACTCGCTGTTTCGGTAACAAGCCAAACCAAACGTTCTACGCCGACTACCATGACCAAGAATGGGGAGTCCCTGTGCATGATGACCAACGTCTTTTTGAAATGCTTATTTTAGAAGGCGCTCAGGCGGGCCTAAGCTGGGAAACTATTCTCAAGCGTCGCGAAGGCTATCGTGCAGCGTTTCATGCTTTTGATCCCGTAAAAGTTGCGACCATGAAAGACAGCGAACTAGAAGCACAGCGCAATAACGAAGCCATCATTCGCAATCGTCTAAAAATCTATGGCACGCGACAAAACGCTCAAATATTTTTAAAAATTCAAAAAGAGTTCGGCTCATTTGATGCATATGTGTGGGGTTTTGTGAATAACAAACCCATCATCAATCACTGGAAAGCATTACACGATGTTCCACCTCGTACACCTGAAAGTGATGCGCTGGCAAAAGATCTTAAAAAGCGTGGCATGACCTTTGTTGGTTCTACCATCATGTACGCTTTTATGCAGGCTGTTGGCATGGTTAACGATCATGTATCAAACTGCTGGCTTAAACAAGCTAAATAACCATTGCTAAACACAAAAATTTTGCCTATCATAACGCCTTAAACAGAGTTTAACAAAATATGAAAAGATGTAGCTTCATGAAAAGATTTTCACAACTCCTAATCGCACTTCTCACACTTGTTTTAACCACACCACTCCACTCACACATTCAAACCGTAGAACAGATACATTCCATAAAAGAAATACTAGACGATATCGCCTTTGGTAACCCCCAAAAAAAAATCCAGATATTCCGATGCGAAGCACACAACTTAGAAAACCTTCAAATACTTCCTGATATAATTATTTTTATTACTAATAAACGCGATAGCCTTGTAGATCTACAAACTTTTTTTGCTGAACAACATCCTAAGGTTACTTTTATTGGGCTTCACGTACTCGGTCAATGGGAAGATCAATGGAATCATTATTAATTTAAAAGCTACCACTTAAAGGGGTTAAGCGTATTTCTAATCCCTTTGCCCACACCTTTGGCAACACCCTGCTTAATTCTATGTGTAACATCTTCAATCTTTAATAGCTTACGCATATCCATTCTCCCTTTTTTAACTGCGCTCATCCTGCCGCCGTCGCCAAGGCTATGGCGCCCACAGCCAACCAGCTTAGGCGTGTCCGCCGAAGCTTTAGCGAAGGCTGGAAGGAGGAGCCCGGAGCTTGCCGAGGGGCAACGTCTCAAAGGACCTTTCAGGCCTTGCCACGCCCTAAATTAATTCAATCTGAAGCAATAATCGCCACTTTTTTGCAGTTTTTTGTAAATATTTTACAATTGTAAATTTAATTAGTAAGTTTAGTCTATAAGATAATATTTACAATGGAAGGAGCATCTCGTGATAAATCGATTATTTAATAAATTTCGTAGTGCGCCACTTTACGCGTTACTTTTCATACTGGTTGGACAACCGGTACACTTGGTTGCTATGAATTTGGCAGTGACGGAAACAAATAAATTATTTGAACAAACAATCAAACAATTGATTCCGCAAAAACCAGAGGCCGAAGACAATTATCACGAAACTCCAACGATTGCTCATCTTGCAAGAGAAGTCCTAAGAGAAAAGGTGTTAGATCAATTTGCCGGCAGCATGTGCTACTGGGGCACCGATAGTCGTGATTATTTGCCTTATGTATTCAGTACAACACTTGGGCTGGAGCTCAACTTATCATCAAGTCATAATGTCTTTTATCATCAGCTTCCTCGCGAATTTATGTTACCGCAGGACATCTATAATGGACTTTATTACATTTTTCATAAAAAACCTTTAAAAGATTTTTTTATTCTGCGTGACCAAGAAGACAGAGATCTAAAACAATTCGGGAGTATTAATGATTTTCTGAATGATTACATCGCAAACAACGAACCACTTGATGAGTTGTCACATATTAGTAAACAAATAATTTCTGTCAACGTTTCACTATTTGGTAACTGTCAAACTATGAATGAGAGCTCATTTACTCGTTTTTTGCGACCGACTGTTCTTGATAATGGCATGACATTCGATTTTGTTAAATCAATTTTTACACAATTCAAATGTCCTGAGCTTTATGAAACCTACATGGCTGATTTACAAGAACTTAGAAAGCTGCTTCAAGACATAGAAACAGGAACCAGTTTGCTCCTTCAGATTTTTATTCCGACAGCAAAGGTAAATAAACTTGTATACCCTTGTATCAAGTGTGGGAGATTCCGCTACGCAGATAAGAAACCTGAAAATCATCCAATTTCAGTCATCTTACAAAACTACAAAAGCAAGAGATATGTTAGTAGAAGTTTTGAATTAAGAGAATCTGACGCAGACCTAAATGCCTTGCAATGCAGAATTTTAATGAACCCTGATCTCTTCAATCCCACCAATGACATCAAAATTTTTCGCTATTGCCTTGAGACGCCCAGCGTAAAAATGTATAAAGAAAAACTGGCTATTTTGTTAGAAAAAATTGCTAAAAATTTAGCATCAATGCAAAAAACTACGAGTGATACCTTTACAGGGATACGTCAGCGTACTGATGAATAAGTTCAACGCTACCACTTAAAGGGGTTAAGCGTATTTCTAATCCCTTTGCCCACACCCTTGGCAACACCCTGCTTAATTCTATGTATAGCATCTTCAAGAACAATCTCATACAGTGTGTAAGCCCCAAAGCAAACCAAACTAATGATCCCTAGAATCAACAGTATCTTTAACAACTTACGCATATCCATTCTCCTCTTGAATCCCTTACTCAGATGTGCTTTTACTGTATAAGGTTATCAAAACGCCTATCAGAATTGCAACAACACCAATTCCTTGAAAGGGACTGAGGTGCTCATCTAAGAAAAGAATACCACTTATCACCACACATACCGGTTCAAACACCGAAAGAATTGATGCCTTCTCTGCGCTAATGAATCTGAACGCCTCAAGCATCAGCAAAATTGGCAATGCTGTAGAAATTATTCCCATACATAAAAGGTTTTTCCAGAGCATAAATGTCATAGGCATAACAAAGCTGTGATCTATCAACGCACAAATAAACGCCGTAAGCATACAGCCAATCGAGACCATAAGCGTTGAAACATACGGGGAAACTTTATTATTCTTACTTACCACCATATAAAAAGCATAAAAAAGCGCTGACACCAACCCCAAACCAACCCCAAACACATCAAACGAACCACCATTTGCGCCAACCAAAAAGAACATTCCAAGCAAAATTAAAGCCAGCGCACTAAAGTATGCTGTTGCAATGGGCTTGCGATGCATGATCCAATTCAAAAACATGACCATTGCAGGGAACGTAAAAAAGATAACCATCGCAAGCCCCGTCCCAATCGACTGGCTTGCAATAAAATAAATAATAGATGTTGGCCCATAAAAAATCATTCCGTACAGAACAACTTTAAGCATTTCACACCAACTATCATGCAGCGTCCTGAGTTTTGGAATAATAAGAGCACCGATAAACAGACTCGATATCAAAAAACGCCACATAAGCATGTTGTGCACCGACCAGTTCTCATGAACAATAGTCATACCAAAGTATCCCAACAAACCGTACATAACGCCTGACGCAATGGCAAACAATGAGCCCTTGTACTGAGGAGAAATCATATTTTTTTCTTTCTTTGTTTAAGCAGGAACAGTCGCAGCAACCGATACTTCATGTTGATCAGTCATTGCATCTCTCATGCGCTGAGCCTCGTGCTGTAAAACTTCTAAACTCAATGGGGTCTTAAAGCCACCTACAATTAAATGTCTACACGCAAAAGCCATACTCGAATACTCACCTGATGGACGAGGAACGTAGTGGAAATGAACATGCGGCACAGTTTGAAAAGCTTCTCGACCATTCTTTTCCCACAACATATACGAAGAAGTCCCCTGTACCTTACAGGTTGCATTATGTACCTTTTTAATCACCGCCATCATACGATTTACTTCAGCCTCAGTGAGCTCTTCAAAGCGCTCTACATGGCGCTTTGGAATAATTAAGGCATGTCCTGGATGAACAGGCTTGTATGAATGAAACGCAAGCACAAGATCGTCTGCATAAAAATAACGATTCTCGCTCTCTTTAAAAGTGCAAAAAACACAATTCTTTGTTATCGGTTGCACCGTATCCATCTGTTTAATACGATAAACCCCAAACACAAGCGCCATCAAAAGAACCAACTTAAATAATCTCTTGAATCTCACAATTTCTCCCTTTTTATTACATACCAATAACTTTATGGTACAGTGCGCACTACTAACCAATACAATCTTAGGATACCACATGTCGGTTGTTTACTTAACCCCGCCAAGCATTGGCACACAGTTTATTAAAGAAAAAATCACCTGCCTCCGCCCAAAACATCAAATAAAAACCCAAATTTATGGTGAAGTAAAAAACGGCAAGCTGATTATGCATAACTACGGCCACGGCGGCTCCGGATGGACTATGCTCTTTGGTTCTGTACAAAGAATGATGCACGAGTTTGATGCAAAAATTGCTGAACATCCATCGTTTAAAAACAAACCTGTACGGGTAATTGGTGCTGGCTGCATGGGGCTTTTAAGCGCCATAATGCTCAAAGAAAAAGGTTACTATGTAAAAATAGTAGCTGAACAACTTGAAAACCTTACGTCACATAAAGCTGTAGGCGTGTTTTTCCCCTGCTCTAAATTTGCCAAATCTGAGTATCAAAAACAAATCAATAAAGAGTCACTTCAAGAATGTCGTGCGATTATGAATGGTTTTCATCGGTTCTTAACTCCAGAAACGGTACGCATAATCACCGACTACGTCGATCGAGAGAATGGTTATGCCGGTTTTGACTTCTTGGAGCCCGTCAAATTTGTTACCATCGATTTTGGCAACGGCAAAACCCACGATGTAAAGGCGTATAAAACGTTACTCATTAATGTTACTGAGATGATGCGCCAACTGCACACACAGGTACAAAAGCTTGGTATCTCCATTGAACAGAAAAAAGTGATCACTTTTGATGAACTTACAGAACCAATTATTATCAATTGTGCAGGACTTGGCGCACGCGAACTCAATAATGATACTAAAATGATGCCTGTTCAAGGCCATCTTATCACGCTCCAGAATCAACCAATAGAGCAATTAGATTACCTCGTTAACATCAAAGACAATGCTACCGATACGCTTCTCTATTTTGCCCCAAAAAGTTCTGGCATTCTAGGCTGTACGGTGATTGAAAACGAAGGAGGTCTAGATACAAACGCGCACGAATTTGACAATATCCTCAAGCGTGCTGAAGCGTTTTTTGGCTTGTCCAGCTGAAGCTTAAAAAGCGAAAGCTGATAAAACCCCTTAATCTCCGTAATATTTTGTGCTGCGCAATTTTTTAATGTTTCCACGTCGAGCTTTAGAGTCAAGACGTGCTTCTTTTTTTGCTTTTGAAACACGTGTTGCAATGCGCTTTTTGGGCACATATAATGCCTTACGTACCTCATAAGCAAGCTGTTCAAGAGCTTTTTCTTTGTTTTGCTGCTGACTGCGCGAAGTGCTGTTATTGATAATTAAATCACCCTCAACCGTCAAACGAGATTTTAAATTCTCAAGCACGCGAGCGCGCTGCTCATCAGTTAACGCCTGCGTTTTGATAACATTCCAGCGCACGGTTATGCGTGTATCAGTTTTATTAACATGCTGCCCGCCAGCACCACCTGACCTGCTTGTTGTTATTTCAAGCTCATGAAGGGGGATGGTTATCCCGTTCTTAACGTGAACGTCTGTTATCATAATTTATCTAACAAAAAGATGACGTACAAAATTGAACACAGACTTAATAACCTCTGCAACTGCAAATAAAAATTCACGCAGCGCCTGAGGAACCCCTTTGTCTACCCCTTTAGTTTCAACAACCTTAACCTCCATTTTTTTGTACTGCTCATGAACAAAAGTTCTAGGTTGTTGCTGAGTTTCTTCGTTTATGGTCTTTTTTTTTTCGTGTCCCTCAGTGGACATTTTTTGAGGCTCAGCTTTATCAACAGATTTACTATCAAAAACCGATGCCTCTGCTTGTGAAGAAGCGTGATCTATGCGCAACTCACCAATCTGATGAAGATGCCACGATTTTTCATCGCGCGTATTTTTTTCAATACCACAAATCATGATGTTACGAGGAACCAATAACTCTTCTGAAGATCCACCAACTGCTACCTTTTGCACAAGCGCAAACTCTTTTTCTGGATACCGCTTGCTTGCATGAGCTGGATTAATAACCTTAATCAATTCAATATTGCTTAAATCAAGCTTAGTCATTGAGCTATTATCTTCAGAGCGAATACCACCAACGGTAGTATGTCCAAAAAATGACAGTTGTGTCATCTCTGTTTTCGTGTCGCCATCAATAATTACCCCATTAATCTCTGCCTGCCCCTCTTCAAGTGGCGCAAATGCAGCGTCACCCTTATTTTCTTTATTTTCTCCCCAAGGATGCGCTAATCCAAAAACAGCTGTAAAAATAAGCAAATAGAAAAAACTTTTTTGACTCTTCATTCACTCTCCTTTAACACAAAAAATAGTACCTATATCAAGCTCATGGTACCGTAACACCATTACCTTCCACAATTCAAGCTTTTACACTGTTTACCAATGATTTAAAGGTTTTTTTTGTATTTTATCGAGTCACTGCCTATACTTTTGCTTATTACATACGAAAGGCCCTTCATGAATTATCGTATTATTTTAAGCGTACTATTTCTTTGGAGTCGAACACTGGCATCTGACATAGCATCTGAGCCTACTCGTCACCCACAAGAACATACCACCGAATCTACGCAACTGAGCGAAGAAGTACACTCAACAACAGTTACCATTGATAATCAAACCCGCCTCCAAATCATTAGTCTCTACGACTCTTTAAGAATCATTGAAGACGATCTGGATAGACTTGATGTTTTAGAAAGATCAAATGAAGACGTTGAACAAATTAGAAGCATTTTAGAAACAAAAAAAATTGAGGTCCTTAACCAACTCAGCCACCACAAAGGATTTGAGTACCTGGCAAACGTATCTCATAAACAACGTTTTACCAGCAGAGCTGATTATACGATACTTGAAATAGGGGGCTACAGCCTTTTAACACTCATAATGGCAACGCTCATCATATCTTCAGTTAACTTTGCACAGCTCTTTAAAGGTAATTCTAATATTATTGGGATTCCAAGTAATCAGTGCGTTGACGAAAATCTAGAAGCTATCAAAAATCTTGTTGATAAAACAAAAAGTTTCTTTGCCTAAATAGAATTTTATTTGAAAGTGGAATTAATGGGATTAGCCTGTCTTGGTTATTAACAGGCCTGCCATTCATTTTGCCGTAAACCACTGGTCCATGAATAATACTGGGACAAAATGAATGGTGGAGAGAGAGGGATTCGAACCCCCGATACCGTTTCCGGTATGACGGTTTTCAAGACCGTTGCATTCAACCACTCTGCCATCTCTCCAGTTGAATAAGAAATTTTATAGATCATTGGCCTGCCATTCATTTTCCCGTAAATCACCGGTCTATGAATAGTACCGGGAGAAAATGAATGGTGGAGAGAGAGGGATTCGAACCCTCGATCCGGATTTCTCCAGATACTTGCTTAGCAGGCAAGTGCCTTCAGCCGCTCGGCCATCTCTCCTCTTACGCCCTGCGCCTACGAGCTTGTGGCTCCAAAGGACAGGTCCAAAATATTATTGCGCCCAAGAGGGGTCGAACCTCTAACCTTCAGATCCGTAGTCTGATGCTCTATCCAATTGAGCTATGGGCGCAAAATCTTCAGCTACGCAACGTTGCGAATCAAAAGTTGCTAGTTCGGTAATTTTGTAGTTAGTATAAGAGAACTTAATTCATTTGTCTCGTTTTTTTACACTAAAAAGACAGGTTTTTTATGAACACCACAATAATTATCAAAGTTGTCCCCCAAGCGGGTAAACAAAAGCTATGGCGCGACAAGGGGGGAATTATCAAATGTGCCCTCAAAAGCGCCCCAGAAAAAGGCAAAGCAAATAACGAATTGATCGGCTATCTAAGCTCTCTTCTAGGCGTTCCTAAAAAAGCAGTCGCCATTGTCCGGGGCGAAACTGATCGCACTAAAACCATTGCCTTCGAAACAAAATTATCAGCCCCGCAAATACTAGAAAAACTTGGTTTAGAAACTCAAACAGCCTTCACCCAATAAATAAAAGCTATGGAGTACTATGAATTGGTTTGCCTGGCAAGGAATGTCACAATCAGGTAAAACGATAAAAGGCTGTCTACAAGCATCATCCCTAGAGGAGTTAGAAAAACAGCTCAGGGCAAAAGATATTGCTCTTCTTGAAGCAAAACCAACCAACTTACAAACATCATCATTCGGTCAATGGCGCCACACGCTCTCAAGCACCGAGCTTCTTGATTTCTTTGGCAACCTAGCACTTCTGCTCACAAGCGGCATCCCCCTGCTCAATGCGCTTGATATCATGAAGAATCAAACGCAATCAAAAAAAATAACAACCATACTGCAAGATATTAAAAGTGACATCAGCAAAGGCTCAACACTCGCAGGCGCTTTAGCACAATTTCCTAAAACATTCAGCCCATTCATCATCCATCTTGTAGCAGCAGGAGAAAAAACCGGACACCTTGGCCCTGTTCTTGAACATCTTAAAAACTATCTCAACGCCACCATAACCCTACGAGCACAACTCAAAAAAGCGCTTATGATGCCGCTCATCACCTTCTCACTTTCTTTAACGCTTCTGTGGGTCATTCTCATTTTTGTCATCCCCCACTTTAGCACCCTCTACCAATCACTAGGTTGCTCAATACCGGCATCAACGCAATTTGTGATTCATCTCAGTAATTTATTTTCGTCATGGCTTGGTTTTATTTTTGTAGCGAGCGTTATACCCGTTTTTTTTATTATTAAAAATTGCTTAAAAATACCCAGCTTTAAACAAAAAATTCACTCTGTTCTTTTGCATGTCCCATTTGTTGGAACACTATCAATACAGCGAGAGGTGTTTAGGCTTCTTGAACTTCTTACACTCTTTTTACGATCAGGCTTCCCACTTACTCAAGCGCTGGAACACGCTCAACAAAGCACGAGCACAACCGTGTTTCAAAATCATATACAGCACCTTTTAACCATGATCATCGAAGGCAAAACACTCAGCCAAGGGCTTGAAGAAATTGGAAGCCCCTTTTTTGACGCTCACCTGATCGCTTTAGTCGCCGTTGGAGAACATGCCAATGCACTTGCCCCCATGCTTGAGAAGGCAACCACCCTGTATAAAAACAGGCTTTCAGCAACGCTTCACACACTCAGCACCATAGCGGCTCCCCTGTTCATGGTAGGAGTGGGCATTATTATTGGAGGACTCATGATTTTAATGTATCTGCCCATACTTAACCTCGGCACGCTTTTAGGCGCACAATAATACTGATTTTTACGCCGTGTTTTCTTGACGGTTTCTTCTATTCTGTTAGCCTAAAGACCTGCTTGAAATAAACATGGAATGCCGAAGTGGCGAAACTGGTAGACGCACGGGACTCAAAATCCCGCGGTGGCAACACTGTGTCGGTTCGAGTCCGACCTTCGGCACCATTCATTTTGTCCCAGTATTATTCATAGACCACTGATTTACGGCAAAATGAATGGCAGGCCAATCTAAGCCCATTCCCCCCCCACCCAATCACTTGGAAATAGTTATGCTGAACCCAACCTGCCTTTTTTGTAAAATAATTCAACAAACTATCCCAAGCACCATCATCAAAGAAAATGATCATGTTTTAGTTATTCAAGATATTTCCCCCAAAGCTCCAACGCATTATCTCCTACTCACCAAAAAGCATATCGACAACGTTACGGCTTTAACAGGTGAAGACGCCGCTTACAGCAGTGCTCTGTTTGCTATGGCCCAAACGCTTGGCAACGAGCTCCCCTCAAAAGCGTTTAATCTCATCATCAACAATGGTGCTGCTGCAGGACAATCGGTCTTTCATTTACACATGCATTTTTTAGCTGGAAAAAATCTCTACGAACATGGGCTTAGGTTATAACCATGCTTGAAAGAATTTCACGACAAGCAGTAACCATTATCTTATCTCTGCTTATCATTGGATGCACCGTTGTTTTTGGCATATCGTATTACGCGCTTTCTAAACTTACGTTTGCAGGCGATCGTCTTTTTTATGGCAAAAAACAGTCTGTTCTTGCTGCTCACATTAGACAAGAGCTTCTTAAACGCGAACACATAACTCCTATAACTTTTAAAAATAATGACGGTATGAACCTTGCAGGGCTTTTTGTCACACGCAAAAATCCAAAGGCTAATGCTGTTCTGTGTCACGGCTTTAAAAGCAGCAAAGAGTTTCTGTATAGCCTAATCGACATGTTCCCCGACTGGAACATGCTGTTGTTTGATTTTAGAGCACATGGGCAAAGCGAAGGCCCTATGAGTTCAATTGGCTGTAATGAATACAACGATATCATTGCAGCACGCCAATGCTTGGATGAACAAACAAAAAATCTGCAAAAATTGCCCACCATTCTTCTTGGCGTTTCAATGGGCGGAGCTTCAGCGTTAAAAGCAGTCGAAATGAAACCGGATATTTGTGATGTGCTCATCACCGATTCTGCGTATGCAAGCCTAGATCAAACAATTTATAAAACGTTTGTTGAACGCTCTGGTCTTCCTGAGTACCCATTTTTTACGATTGTTAAAGCACTCTTTCAATACTTTGGTGGCTGCGATGTAGAAAACATGACGCCATCAAAAAGCATGCGCTCAATCAAACAACCTGTGCTCATTATGCATTCATGCAACGATGCACTCATTGCACCAAGTGAAGCAATCAAGCTTTTTGAAAACGCTTCAAACAGCAATTCAAAACTGTGGATATCACCTCACTGCCGACATGCATGGCTCCATGTGTATCGCGCAGATCTTTATAAGCAAAAAATTAATACGTTTATTGAGCGGAGTCTGAAGAGTTCAGAAATTGCATAGGCAAAGGCTTCGTGAGTGCAATGGGGATGCGTGACAAAAGTAGCCTTTTTCGTGCACCTTCCAGAGCAACAACAGCCTGATTTAAAGCGTACAAAGCTCCATTGACAACATATTCAGCCGTACGAACTTGATATTGAGCTCCATGATCATTTGGATTAAAAAAAGCAATCATACAAGCTCTATCATAAGCTTCTTCAGTAACAATCAAAGCTAAAGAACGAGCGCCAACTTCAGCTTGTGCATCTGCAAGATCACGCTGTGCAGCTTCAAAAGCAGCCTGAAGATCACGATAAGAAGAATCTTTACACGAATACATCGCAACCAAATCACTTTGCCCAGCAAACAACATTACACCAGCGATAACAAGTAATTTCTTGAAAAATTTCATACGAACGCCTTTTAAGTTTACAAAAAAAAGGCTCGCCGTTTCCGGCAAGCCTTCTCTAACTTTTTAGAACGTAAAAAACGAATTACGCTTTTTGTTCTTCAGTTGGCACTTCTGCTTCAGCAACTTGCATTGCGCCTTCTGCTTGCTCAGCAGCAGCAACTGGCATTGCGCCTTCTACTTGCTCAGCAGCAGCAACTGCTTGGCCTTCTACTTGTGCCATAGCTTCTGTGTTTGAAGCTTCTTCAGCATGCTTATCAGCATGATGAGCTGGCTCTTCGTTCTTGCTCATTGTTCCGCAAGCAGACAACAATGTCAAAGCTGCAACACCAGCGATGTTAAGAAGCATATTTTTTTTCATACGTGGATCTCCTGAGTAAAAATCAAAACGAACTTTAAAATGAACATCCTCTACATTAAAAAAAAGAACAGAAAAAATCAAATTATTTCTGCTCAATCGATCAAATAGTTGTATCATCTCTTCAAAAATCACTTGGGCAAGCGAATATGAAACTGTGTACCAACACCACTCATGACTAGCTCAACCGATCCACCAAGTTGCGTTACGCTGTCTCGCACAATTGCCAAACCCAGACCCATATTCTTTTTTTCTGTAGAAACATACGGTTGAAAAAGTGTGTCCTTAACGCTTTGCGGAATTCCCGGCCCGTTATCAGTAACAACAATATTAAACCAATCATCAACAAACAGACGAATAGTTATATTGTGTTGTACATCTGTTTGCCCATATTTATTTAACGCACGCACACTGTTATCAATCAAATTAACAAGCGCCAGCTTAATTTTTTGCCGATCAGTTTTAATCGTTCCGTTAAATGTATCACACGCTTCAACGAAAGAGATTTCTGGATAGCCTAGCTCATACAAACAGATCACCTCGCGCACAACATCACGCATATTAACATCTTGAATGCGTGGAGATGGCATTGATGCAAACTGCGTAAAATGTGTTACTAAATCTTTAATAACCCCAACCTGCTGCAAAATCGTATTGGTGCAATCAACAAACGCACTATCAGTACCCAAAGCATTTTTATATTTACGCTGTAACCGTTGCGTTGCAAGCTGAATGGGAGTAAGTGGATTTTTAATCTCATGCGCCATTTGCTTTGCCGCCTCTTGCCATGTTTTAATCGTTGTCATAGCAATCATCTCTTTATTTTTTTTCTCAAGTGCATTATGCGCTTGCCGCACCGCTGCCGTCATTTCATTAAATCCACGTGCTAAGCTTTGCAAATCACTTGTCTGTTCAACAGGCACATGAATATTCCAGTTGCCTTTACGCACTTCGTCAGTCGCTTTTAAAAGCGTTTGAATAGGCTTACTCATACCACGCGCTAAATAAAAGGCACACCACACCGAAAGAAAAACAATAAGCAGTGTGACAACAAAAAAAGTAAGAAAATAGTTTACGTGTAACGCTTTGCGCACAAAGGCAAGCTGTTGATAATCGTCATACACCCCTTGCACATGCATTAAAAGATTGCGCTGAGTTGGTGGATAGCGATGCACTAAAATGCCTGTATGCTGCCCCATCGGCACAAAAACATACAGCGAGCCGTAAAAGTCAAAACAGTCTATCGTTGTTACCGACTGACAACGAGCAAGAAACTTTTGTTTCAAACTTTTCATACTCTGATCGTTACACATCCTGAAGCTACGCCAGACCTTAATTTCGTCATATATACTTTTACCATACACAGATCGACCACTTTTATCCCACACATAAAAAGCATCAGCAGAATCTATCGGTGCTCTACTAAAATCATCATGCTCACTGTACCAATTCTGTAATTCATGCGCTTGAGAAACAAGCGAATTTCGCAAAGCGCGCGTGTGCTCTTCATGCAGTTTAATCGCTTGCTCAATGCCTGTTCCAAGACGTACTTTAAACCATCGATCAATATTTTGTGTAATAAACTTACCAGCGGTAAAAAAAACAAAGAACGATGGAATGACTGAAAACAAAACAAAAGCGAACAATAAATTACGCTTAAACAAACTGCCCGGAACACCATTACGACGTTCGTAATAAAGTTTAATGGCATTGCGCACAATAAAAAAAAGCAGCAGCGCTATGATAACAATGTGCAGGTTGATAAGCACAAGCAGCACGGTTCTGCTCAGCCCACCACCAATCAAATGATGATTACGTTGCACAAAAAGATCTAACCACGTAACAAAAAACATCGCCCCCACTGCCAGGGCTATGGCGCCACATCGTCGCTGAAAATTAGTCATGAGTGCTCGTTTAAACTGTTTTGTATCGCTATTTTAAAACCAATTACGCAACAGGTAGACGACGTAAATCAGCACGCATAGATTCTGCATACTTAATCACATAATCCCTGTCTCTCCTAAATACAATTTTATCGACACTCTCAAAAAAAGGTCTCCACTCAACCGTCGCAAAATTTAAAAAATGCATACGATCACGAGGGTCAATGCTCATCGAACAACTCAACAAACGTGTAGACCCATGAGCTTCCTGAGCCTCTTTTAGGATATCACAAAAAATGCCCGAACACTCGGCATACAACGCACAATTTAGAACAGTGCGACCTCTATGATCAACACAACACAACAATGCATTTAAACAATTTACGCTCTTTGCTGCATTAATAATCATTTTAACCAGTCCCCTGCGACAGCTCCCCCACCCACAATCACTATCTGCTATCACACATCGCATAAGCAACGTATTTCCGTCGCGATCCCGCTCAAGTAAAAGATCTCCCAAAACCCCTAGCTGATAAGCGTTATCTAGCACATCAGCAAGCTTCCAATCAGAACATGCGTAACGATCTGCATGCAAAAACTCACGATACTGCGACTTAACACAATACTGAGCAAGATCCACCTTAGCCTGATCAATCTTTTTTCTAAACCACGCGCCAATCCCAAAACCTGGACGCCCCTGCTCCTCACGATCCATAGCCGATACATCACGATTCCCAAGTAAAACCCCTGCAACAAGCAGCATCAACAACACTCTTTTTTTCATGATAACCCTTTCATTAAAGCATTATCATGAAACGTTATTTTACTTATTTAAAGAAAATAGATTATTTATGGTTTCAATCGTTGGTCTTACAACAGGATCTATATAATTAGTTTGCATAAAACGTAACAGAGCCTGTTTCAACTCTTGGAGGTGTTCTGGCCTAAGCCTCCGAGCAACAATTGATAACACTATCCACGCAACATCTAGATTCGTCATATTTGGGGTTAAAGCCCCTCTCCAATCTGTAATAACAAAAGTCAAAAAGTTATGGCGCCCTCTCCTTTGTATCGACTGCGTTACCAACGCGTCAAGCACGCCCGCATCAACCGCCGCCTGCAAAATCTTACAAAAAATGCGTGGACAGCGTACATACAAAGCCAAATCAAGAACCGTATGATTACATTCATCAGTGACCAGGAGCATATCTCCTAAAACATTCTCAACCCTGGCAGCTGCAATCAGCGTATCCACTTGCCCAATAGTACAAAAATGTCCGAACTCACCTTTGTCTGCAAATACGTGCTCCATAAGCAACGTCCTTCTTGGGCTTGGATCCCCCTGATGAACCAAAAAACGCCCTAGTATGCCCACATCCCCTGCGTCTTTAAGAGCTTTTTTAAGCTTTGCATTGGTATCTAACAACTCAGGGTTATTCAAAAAGTTCCCGCATTGCTGTGCTACGGCATTTTTATTCCATGCAGCTCCAACAGCTCTCCATGCAGCTCCAACAGCTCGAAAAGGGCTAAAAGAACAGGGACATCCCTGAGGCTCGCGATCCATAGCCACCACATCAATAGAAACAAGTAACAGTTCTACAACAAGAAGTATGCCCAATGCGCTTTTTTGCATGACCACCCCTTCTACCAACAGATTCTCTAAAACCACTCCCATTCTCATATTCCAGGATTATTACACTCAGATACAAGGAAAACCGGACGCCCCTGAATAAATATAAATTCAGACTGCATTAATGTGTTCGCATGCCGCATCCACAGGCACAAATAGATTTTCCACCCCCTTGCAAGTTGCACAATCTCTGTTACAATTCTTATGTTGCATGCGTGTTTAGGGAACCCGCAGACAAAATATATAAGTAGATGGTGGTTAATCCTTGGGAGGGGTTCAAATATGGTTCATTTAGAATCACGTGTTCGTCGTTTTTTTAGCATCATAGCATTTGTATTGTGTGCACAAACTGTAGCACTTGCAAAAACAACGCCCGATAATTACAAAATTCTAGGCGTTGAACGCAACGCAAACCTTAGAGAAATCAAAGACGCATTTAACAAGCTTGCACTCAAATATCACCCAGATCACAACCAAGGCGACGAAGCGTCTGCAGCAGCAAAATTTCGTGAGGTTCATGAAGCTTATAAAACGCTTTCTGATGAACACAAGCAATACGATCAAGATAGCCACGACAATTCCCACCCTGCATGCCAAACCATGAAAGACGTTCTTGGTACCACTGCTGCAACTCAGTACCGCACGGCTCAAGAGTTCAAACTAGAACTTCCTGGCATCAATCAAGAGATTTGCATTCCTTTTGGATTTACAGGATCTGGTGATATTTTTTCACCACTTCCATGGGTGAGCGTCACGCTACGCGCAACCAAAACAAAAACAGCTGCTGCTGCACACGACGCACCAAACATGTTGGCTCTCGCCAAAATTCTTGCGCAAGACAAACTTATTCAAGCAAGTAAACAGTTTCCACTCATCTCATGGCTTTCTGACCAAAAATTAAGCCCATGCAAACTGTTCTTTCTTAAAACAATGCTTTTGGTTAAAGATCTTTACTCACAGGGCGATATTTTATACGCACGCAATGAGATTATTCGCCTCGTGGTACGCTTGAGTCTTACCGAAAACAATGGCGTTACCGATCCAACCAAGCCACTTTCAACCCATCTTCCAAGCGGCTTTACTGACCTTATAAAAATCACATGCCCACAAGTTATTGAAATCATGGACACCTTCTGGAAGACCCTTGTGAGCAAGCCTCACGAAGGTGATTTAGCACAAACTCTTGCTGACACACGTTCATTTGTTGGCGTTGTTATGGTTGATGCAACCGAAGCAAGCATCTGTTTCCAAGATTTCAAAAACTACACTGGTACTACGTTTCACCAAGATCTTGAAGCAACACTTGCAAGCAAAGGGCTCCAACAAATAGCTATGCCCGCGCTCAAAAACGTATTACAAAAAAATCCAAACAATCAGTTTGCACAAAAGCTTTATGCTCGCCAAAGCTTTTACACCGTTAACCCAACCACCACACCTGCAGACATGCCTGCAGAACTTGCTCAAACAGTTCTTAAAGCAACAACGCTCCCTCAAACAGTCATGATCAAAATTGGCACTGAAACATGGGTTGGTCAGATCAATACAACACTCGATATGACCGAAACCATCAAAATGACAAGCGTTACCCTTTTAACCGCACTTAAAAAGTATGTTGCCGCACGCACTGCCTACTTCAAAACACACCCTGTTGAAGCAAAAGAATACGTCGCGAACTGGCACGCACGTGAGCAACAAACAAAACTGGTCAAGGCGTTTAGCGAAACAGCACAAGGCAAAGCATCAATTGAACGTCTTGATCAGTCTTTTGAAAAAATAAAGAACAACGAAGTACAAGAAGTTTCTATCGTTAATCGCGACAATAAACTTGAAAGTCTTCTTGCTGACGTGTGTGCAAAAATTAACGCGCTTAATGACACGATTACAAAAACAGAAACTCAACTTTCTGGTCTTAAACGAGCACAACAAAACGCTGGACCAGCTGCTGCAAAACTTGATGCGAGCATTAAAGCCATCGCAGCAAAACTTGCACAGTTACAACAAGAACGTACAGAGCTTGAGATACAACAAACAAGCCTGACTGCTCAACTAAACATGACCCAACCAGTCGCCCAAGCTGCAAAACCAAATATCGCAGAACTAGAAAAACTTGTGCAGCTCGCTCAAACCATGCAGATCAACGGACTTGAAGTTCCAAACAACATTACACAGCGCATTGAAAACCTGCAAAAAGATATAGTCGCCGCTACTCAACAGCACAGTAGCACAAAGCCAAACAACCAAACACTCCAACAACAAACACAACATTTGGCTTTTGCATTCCAACACGAAGCGAAAATCATACTCCAAGAATACGCACAACGCAGTACGGCGACTGCAAAACTTGCTGCAGACAATATCGAAAGAATGACTTTTGATCTTGTCACAGCACCTCAGTACAAAGCGTACATTGCGCACCTGGAGCAAGAGGCTATAAACGCTGCCACTCAGCGTACATTCTTGCACAATGTTTTTGGCAACTCAGCTGAATTGCAAGAGGTGCTCAAAGACTTTGCTGACCCAACATACAAGTCAATCAAAGACGAGCTCATCAACACCCTTACGGTTATTGCCCAACGCTCAGTCGTACTTCAAGAAAACAACACGATGTTCCATACGATGATTGGCTGGTACTTTCCAGAGCTTGCACCGTTCTTTCAAGAACTTGTAAATGCTCCACAGCTTGCATTTTTTGGCGCATAATTTTAACGGTTGGGGAAATTGATCATGTTTAAACTGTCCACACTCGCACTCACATGCCTATTGATACCAGCAGCATTTTGTCATACAAACAACACTGATGCATTAATAGAACAGATCAATGACACGCAAGACTCTGCACAGCTCGACATCTTGATAAAACAACTAGAAGCGGGTCTTGCACCCCAATCAAAACCTATTGTTAAACCGGTAATGCTACCAATAGAACCCGCGGAACCCGTTAACAAAACTACAATAATCCCATTTATTCCACCATACATGCTCGAAAAAATTAAAGAACACGAACAGCTCATTCAAAGCCTCGAATCAATCAAAGAAAACAAACCGTGGCTTCTTGAACTTTTCATGCGTCATCAAAGCATTATAGCTACACCAGCATTTGTAGTTATAAAACAGGTAAACCCATGCTGGTGGTTTACGAGTGCCAGAAAAGCATTTCCAGGTAAATGCGCAGGCGTTGTTGACCAATACCTAGCGCTGACAGATCAATTTTTTACTATGCAAGAACCCGTCACCACATACTTTGCTTACCAAATTGCTTATAGCTGCCTACAACTTGAGCTCCTTAAAAATGACCTCACCAAAGGTATTATTCCAACATGGCTTTTTGGAACACAAGAAGTAAAACATCTGGTTGATAAAATGCTTTCTCTCATGCTCAGCATTCAAACCCAAGTCACTGAAGCGCTATTACCCAAAACACCAACCGTCATAAACTCTATCATGACAGGAAACTGGCTTAAAAAAATAACCGGTTTTATTGAACACCCTAACGGCATGTTTAGTCTTGATATTGCACATGATTTGCTCAAAAACAAGCAATTCAAAGATCTGGGAACAATGGGACTGTGGGCCCTTGCATACGCATCACCGTCTATATTTATGAATCTTTTAAATTTCTTTAAACCGGCACTTAAAAAAGATGCGGCTGACTATGTTGCAGCTATCAATCAACAACAGGCTACTCCAGAATTCCTGGTCAACTTTGTCGACAATCACCCGGACCTTTTTGCACAAATAACAACTTCGCATCCAGAAATTCTCGATCTTCTTGCATTACAACTGAGAAACATGGTTCAGCCGCCTCACAGAGTGTAAGCACAAACATACAGCCTAGCCTTAAAATACTAGGCTGTCGCACAAAGTGCTCAAACACTGCCACTACGTGGCGTCGTGCGACCGTTACATAATAAAAATATTATTAAACCTACAAGCCCAGTTATGGGCGTATTTTGAGCATCTCTTAGATGCGACAGCCCAGTCTTTTAAGGCTGGGTATTTTAACATGCGACCCGGGTGTTTCAATACCAAGCCCGATCTGATATACTTGGCCCTGACGTGATAGTTTTAACCTCCTCATCACCAAAGGGCCTCAGAACATGCTCTATCATCTTACGCATGTGTTGCAACCGTACTGTTCATTCTTAAACGTGTTCCACTACGTGAGTGTGCGCGCTATGAGCGCACTCCTGACAGCTCTTTTATTTTCATTTCTTTTTGGTAACAAATTTATAATTTTCTGCCAACAGCACTTTCGCACAAAAGTGCGTGAATGGACGCCTGAATCGCATCAATCTAAAAACAACACCCCAACTATGGGCGGACTGTTTATTTTAATGGTATTTTTTACCAACTGCTTGCTCTGGTGCAATCTCACCAATGTTAAAGTATGGATCTTTTTACTCTGCATGGCCGGCTTTGGCGCCATTGGATTTCTTGATGATTGGTTCAAAATTATTCATAAAAAAGGCATAAGCGCCAAGCTTAAATTTCGCCTTCAAATTGCGCTAGCAGTCAGCATCGCGCTCCTCTGGTATTTTCTCACAATGCCAGACACGCGCCTTTGCATTCCATTCTTTAAAAACTTTATGCCCGCACTTGGACTGTTCCTGATCCCTTGGGCAGCGTACATTATGATTGCTACTAGCAACGCCGTTAATTTAACTGATGGGCTTGATGGCCTTGCCACTGGACCCCTGATTTGCAACTTCTTTTCGTACGGCCTTATCGCCTACCTTGCCGGACATATAAAATTTGCCGAGTACCTCTTTATTCCCTACGCAGGCAGCGCTGAACTTGCCGTTGTTGCGGCCACACTTGTTGGAGCGCTTCTTGGCTTTTTGTGGTACAACACCCACCCTGCTGAAATTTTTATGGGTGATGTTGGCTCACTTCCTTTAGGCGCCGGACTGGCACTGCTCGCACTTATGGCACGCCAAGAACTTTTACTTATTTTAAGTGGCGGCATCTTTGTTCTTGAGACTGTGTCGGTAATCTTGCAAGTGTTCTCATTTAAAACACGCGGTAAGCGCATTTTTCGTATGGCGCCCATTCACCACCACTTTGAGTTGCTGGGCTGGCAAGAGACCAAAATAACCATACGGTTTTGGATTATTTCACTCATCTTGTCACTCTTGGCTATCATCACTCTTAAAATTCGCTAGTAAAAGCAGCAAAACGTGTTAGGCTCTTTGCTTAGGAAGGCTTAAAAAATATCATGATACAAAAAATTAATGCTATTCAATCAGATCTAAAAACCCAACTTCAGCAAACAAAAAACCAAGCTGATCTTGAGTCTGCTCGCGTTGCTTTTTTAGGTAAAAAAGGCTTTATTACCGAACTCATGCAAAGCCTCAAGGACATGTCTCTTGAAGAAAAAAAAGAGTTTGGTCCTAAGCTTCAAGCACTCAAGCAAGAGGCTGAAGCACTTATTAATCAACACAAAGAAACGTTGATTAAACAAGAGGCTGCTACGGCTCAACAACGTCAACAAAATTTTGATGTTACTGCCAGTTTACCAAGCGCTCACGTGGGACATTTGCATCCCTATACACAGATCATTGAAGAGATTGAAACAATATTCTTAAGCATGGGCTATGAAGTTTGGGACGGCCCAGAATTTGAATCAGATTTTTATAATTTTACTGCACTTAATATTCCTAAAGATCACCCAGCACGTGATATGTATGATACGTTCTGGACCAATAAAGAAAATCATGTACTACGCACGCATACGTCAAATGTACAAATTCGCACCATGCAAAATACAAAACCACCTCTAGCTGGTATCGCAACAGGCAGGACCTATCGCCACGAAGCAGTTGATGCTTCACACGATTTTATGTTTATGCAATGCGAAGGTATGATGATTGATAAAGGCGTAACCGTTGCTCATCTGTTTGCAGCAGCACAAACATTTTTAAAAACGTTGTTTAATAAAAAAGAGCTTGATATTCGCATTCGTCCAGGGTTCTTCCCGTTCGTTGAACCCGGCTTTGAAATTGATATGCGCTGCGTATTTTGTAAAAGCGGTTGCTCAGTGTGTAAAAAATCTACCTGGATTGAAGTGTTTCCTGGTGGTATGATTCATCCTAACGTACTTAAAGCTGGTGGTATTAATCCAGAAGAGTACACGGGCTTTGCATTTGGTTTTGGCTTAACAAGACTGGCAATGTTACGCTATGGCATTGACGATATTCGTCTCTTTCACAGTGGAAAAATAAAATTTTTAGAACAGTTTTAACCCAGCAACGCCCCTCGTTGGGCTCGGGATAGGCAAAAAAAGGGCCTAAAACGTTCTAGATAAAAAAAGGCGGAGAAAAGGAGAAAGTAATGATGATCACTAAAGCACTTATTCCTGCAGGTGGTTTGGGAACTAGGTTTCTGCCTGCAACTAAAACCATGCCAAAAGAGATGCTTCCTCTGCTTGAAAAACCGGCAATTCAATACATTGTTGAAGAAGGCGTTCGCTCAAATATCAAAACATTTGTCATCATTACGGGAAAAAACAAAAGTGTTATCGAAGATCACTTTGATCCCTATCCAGAACTTGAAAATTATCTGAGAGCGCGCAAGAAAGAAGACATTCTTGATGGCGTAAATAAAGTTATCAACGCTGCTCAATTTATCTACCTACGCCAAAAAGAGGCCCTTGGTCTTGGCCATGCAATTTGGAGCGCAAAGCACGTTGTTGGTAAAGAACACATAGCAGTGTTTTTGCCTGATGACATTATTGCAGGCCCCAATCCCTGCATGGCACAACTGATGCAAATAGCAGTGCAAGAAAAATGCAATGTGGTGGCGGTACAAGAAGTTCCACTCGATACTGTTTCTAGCTACGGCATTGTTGGTATTCGCAAACAGTTTTCACCCAACCTTTTTCAAGTCAAAGAGCTTGTTGAAAAACCTAGACCGGCTGATGCTCCATCAAACCTTGCGATTGTTGGCCGCTACGTTTTATCACCAACTATTTTTGACGCATTAGATGAGATGAAAATTGGAGTAGGTGGAGAAGTGCAGCTTACTGACGCTATCCAAAACGTGCTGCTTTCGGGCGAAAAAGTATTCGCTTACAAGATTCAAGGCCCTCGTTATGACATTGGTACACCCATGGGTCTTTTAAAAGCTAATCTTGATTTGGCACTGCGTCATCCTAAATATTCTGCTGAGATCCTTGAGTATCTGTCTCACCTTGATCGTGAAATGGTGGTGATGCAGGGCAAGGCTACGGCGATGACTAAGGGACGAGGTTTGGGGACAGCATCTATTTGATCTCTTGCCTGCCCGCCATAGCCTTGGCGACGGCTGGGTCATCCCAAGTCCCGAGTTCTCGACAGAGCTCGAACCTAAAGGTCCTTCGATCATTTGGAGAGTCGAGAAGTTCACTCCTGAGCGTAGTCGAAGGAACGAGGGAGACCTGGGATCCATTAAAAATTAAATCCCCCCGGCGTGACATTAATCACACTCGGGGGGATTTTTTATAGCTAGAAAATCTAAGAAGCATTACTGTTATTTTACAAATATGTATCCAAGAAATCTATCAACCGCCGTGCTTGTAAAGTTGACAGATTTATCAACAATAGCACCAACACAAGAACGACAAGCCTTCAAAGCCTTTTCACACATTCCAGGATTACACGCTTCAAGATCAGGGGTTTGACTCCACTGAAAAAACCACTTATTTGCATTATAGTTCGTCGCTGCATTTTTAGCAGATTCAACACACGTTTCAGCATTTTCAACACACACATCATATGCGCTTGAACACGTTCCTGTTACGTTTCCAAGATTGAAATTTGCCAAACAACCTTCTTGTGCTTGTGCAATACCATTCAGTTGACCAACATATACATTATTTTCACAAACATACGCTTTCAACTGTGCCCAATATTCCAGTAACTTTGGATTGTTTCTGATACTTACAATCGCTGGATGTTCCCATGGGTTCATGGTTGGTGACGTGTAACAAAAAGCAATCAAACCAGCTAACATCAAATACTTCACTCGATTATCATTGATGTGGCCAACGATCCACTTTGTACCATTCCAAAGATTGCTCAACGTCCATGCTGTAAATCTATACATTTTTCCTGGCTTAGCAGTCGCTACGATAGTATCTAATGCGCTTCTCATAGGCTGTGTAACACCAACAGGTAAATGCGCGCGCAACAATCCAGCCAATGGCTCAATTTGCCAACTGTTATATGGATTACCTGCATCGGGAGCTGCAGCATTATTATTAAGAAGCGCGGGCTCTGCTAATAACAATGCTTTCAAAGGGTGTGCATTATCTAAATTATTATAAAGCGACTTAGCAATATGTGCCGCATTTTGAGCAACTACCGCTGGCTGCATTGCCTGAACATTCTGATTAACGCTCATCAAACCGAGCGCGAGAAAAATAGAAAAAATAATACGTTTCATGATATAACCTCCATCTAATATAATCTTATTGAATTAACGTTAGTCGTGCATACACATTGGATTTTCACCACAATGTTTTAGAGCATCAAATATCCCTGGGATTCTCTCACGCAACCACGCCATACAGACGGGTGAATCAGGATTCTTAATCATTGTTTCAGCCAAACATCTTTTCAATACAGATGGAGCCCACGGCATTTTTTGTGCCAGCCATCCCTTCCATGTTGCATCTTTAGCGTGACCCTCAAATAAACATTGCGTAAGCTCTCGTTCAAGCTTTCTTATTGCTTCTTCACCATACCAATGTCGTTGCGCTAAATGCCAAAGATCTTTACCTATAGACATTGCTTTTACGCCAAATCGAGTTGCATACTCTGAACATTTTTCTGGATACAAATACCAAGCAGCTGCTAAAGCAATAAGTGTAATAACTTTTTTAGGATGATTACGAATTGGCTGAGTAGTCCAAAGTAACGTTTCTTTGACTGTTGTTCCGACACCATATACACAATCCCAAAAACCTTTAGGTTGAGTAGCTCGAGTAGATCTAGGAGCTCGAGCAGGCGTTGGAGCTAAAGTGAATTCAGGACCACCAGCACCAGCATCTAACATAGCGTTAACATTCGAGCCAGCACTCATCAAACCAGACGCAAGAAAAATAGATAGAATAATACGTTTCATGATATAACCTCCATTATATTTATGCACGTATCAAAATCATGAAAGGATCTCAGCGAACTGAGATCCTTTCAAATAGTTCCATTTAAAACTTTTTGATACCGCGTAATTTCCAAAATTCTGAAACAAGACTTGTTGATCCAGCAACAACCACAAGGCCGTCACGTTCATCAACAGCAGCCTTAGCCATAGCCAACGCTTCGGTAAGCGATGTGCATGCCTTAGCTTTAAAATTCAACTCTTTAGCCATGGTGTTCAATTCATTAACATCATGACTTGCTTCATCACCATTGAGGGGAACAAAGAACAACTGTCCGTTAACCTTCTTCAACAGATAACGAATAAGTTTAAGGGTTTCTGTTGCATCACATGCTTTGCTTAAGCCAAGCACAAGTGCAAGACCCTTGAGGGGCTTTTGATAATGAACAAGACGAATACCCAAGAACAAGTTAGAAAACGCATCAAGGTTTGATGAGTTGTCTAAAAGCATTGAAGGATTTTCTTTGTCCAACAGTTCAAAACGACCATGAAGCAGATCAAATTGATCAGCCCAGAACGTCTTTAATGTCTTAAGTGGATTCAGTTCAGCATTACGCTTAGCTTCCAACGTTGGACGGCCGCGTTGACCCTTTTGGGTTGCTAACAAGTTTCCACGTAAGAATGGGGAGAATTTACCTTTGATATCTTCAACATAGATTTGTGCGATGCGCTCACCAAGAGATGCAACTCTACCATAAAGCTGCTCGTAGATATAAGGGAGTGTAGCAAGTTTACGAATAGGCATTGCCCACTTAATGTTACGATCTTCGCACCATGTTTTCATTTTTTGTAAACGAAGTTTGCTTTGCTCAGCTGAAATAAACCATGTACCAGCTTTTGCAATTTCTGAAAGCTCAAACGCCATAGCGTCAAGATCTGTACCAAGCAAACCACGAGCATCGTCAGCAACGCGAGTAACTGCAGCAATCTTTGGATTAAAGTAAGCGACAGCATCAAGCTTACCGCCGTAGTTAGCTTCGAGCATAACTACGTCACATTTTTGATCAACAAAGTGCTTAAGTGCAGCCATGATTAAAATTTCATGCGCGGTTGCTTTAATAGCATGAGCCGCAGCAACGTTAATAACTTCATTAACAACGTCAGCAAATGACTTGTTGTTGACCTGTTCAACATCAAGCACCATGCGTTCGGTATAGTTCAAAAGATGTGTTGAGTACAATGTACCAACTTTAAAACCTTCTTCTTTCAAAAGCTTTGCTGCAAAGTGCATCGACAAACTTTTGCCGTTGGTTCCACCAACAACGATGGTATCAACTTTTGAAGCGATTCCTTGAAATTGGCTATCAAGCTCTTTCATACGACGCAATGACGCTTCGCTATAATCAGCAGCCTTCAAACCATCCAAATACTCAACAACTTCGTTATAATTACGAATTTTACCTAACCCAGGCTCTAATTTTTCTTTACGTTTACCCTGTTCAATATTTGAAATCATGGTATGCCCTTTTGGTTAATATCTACACGGTTTTTTGCGTGTAGAAAATTTATGTACAATCTTACAATTCTTTGGTGCTTATTTTTTAAGCTTACGGAAGGGGCGGGAAATTGTCAAACAGGCATCAATCGAAAACCCGATGGCAAAATATCCTTAAAAAAGTTTCAATCTGAAAGCTTTTAGGGCTTTTTGACGACGTGACGCACAATGGCGCAACACAGCTCTGTATAATGATTTCAGTGAGAAAATATTGACAGTAACCTTCATTTATACAACACTGTGCTCTTCTAGGAGTATGTCAGATATCATAAGATTGAGCAAAAGGGGTGCCATGAGCAAAACATCTGTTTACCAAGCAAGCGACGTAGCTAAAGCATGGGAACTCATCAAAAACGCTTCCACCATAACATTACTCACCCATCGTGACCCTGATGCTGACGGTGCTTCTGCGTGTGCCGCTCTTGATCATATTTTTACCAAACAGGGTAAAACTATTCAAACCATCTACCCTACCAAAGCCAATCGCCCACTGTTGTTTCAGGCTGAAAACATTCAGATTAATACACACACACAAATTCCTGAACTTGTAATTGCTTGTGACATTGCTAATGCTGAGCGCATGTACTGGCCTGATGCTTTCAAAAACATCCCTCTTATTAATATTGACCATCACATTAGTAATAGTATTAAAGGGACCATAAACTTTGTTGATGTTAGCGCTTCAAGCTCATGCGAACAAGTACATGATCTGCTCAAGTTATGGGACGAAAAAGTGATAGATACTCATGTTGCAAATTGCTTACTGTACGGCATCTTGTATGACACTCAAGTGTTTTCAAATCAAGGAGCTCGCCCTAAAACACTTCGTATAGGAGCTGATTTGATAGATCGTGGCGCCAACCTGTTTCAACTTAAAACAGAACTGCTATCAAACAAAGACGTAAAAACATGCGCCCTCTGGGGATCGATGCTTTCAACCATAACAACTTCTCCAAGCGGTAAAGCAGCTTGGGTGAGCATCACGCAAAATGATTTAAAAAAAGTTGATCTGACCACTTCAGCGGTTATGGGCTTTAGCAACTTTGTTTCAGGACTTTTAAATATTGATATCACCCTGTTCTTTTATGAAAACGAACAGGGTAAAACTGAAGTTTCGCTACGTTCTAAACACGCTGACGTTAATGCACTGGCAGGAAAATTTGGGGGAGGCGGGCATAAGAACGCCTCCGGCTTATCTAGTGACACGCCCATGCCAGAGCTGATTATAGAGATGACCAAGGGATTATAAAATCACAGCCGTGACAAATAACTTTGTGCATCAAGTGCCGCCATGCACCCCACACCCGCAGCCACAACTGCCTGACGGTAACGATAATCTTCACAATCACCAGCAGCAAATACCCCTTCAACAGAAGTGTGCGTCACGCTCGTCATCTTAATGTAACCGTACTGATCAAGATCAATTTGATTCTTAAAAATACCAGTATTTGGATTGAAGCCGATAGCGATAAAGATGCCTTGAACATTCAAGCTGGATAGCTCTTTAGTTTGCTGGTTCTGCACAACCACTTCGTTAACACGCGTTCCATCACCTTTAATTTCAGAAACCGTCGAATTATAAATAAATGAAACTTTTGGATGAGAAAGTACCTTGTCTTTGATGGGATCATTACCCGTCAATTTATCCAAAATATGCACCACGGTTATCTTGTTTGCAAAGTGTGCAAGATGTTCTGCTTCGGTCATCGCAGTGTCACCACCACCAACAATCACCACATCTTTACCCTGAAAAAATGGCGCATCACAGGTTGAGCAGGTTGAAACACCTTTTGCCCAATACTCTTTTTCACCAGGGCATTTCAAAAGCTTACTTGAAGCACCAGTGGCGATAATCACAGAATGAGCTTTGATTGTTTTATTATTATCGGTAGTAAGAGTGAATGGACGCTGCTTAAAATCAACAGCCGTAATAGTTTCAGACAAAAACTCTGCTCCACACTTTTCAGCCTGAGTGCGCATATTAATCATCAAATCTGGACCATCAATTGAAACATAACTTGGCCAGTTTTCAACCCTGGTTGTTGTCATCAGCTGACCACCAGGCTGAGGGCCGTCGACAATCAATGTTTTAATTTTTGCGCGTGATGCATAAATGCCTGCAGTCAAACCTGCTGGCCCAGAGCCAATAATAACTAATTGGTATTCCATTACCATTACCCATCTATAAAAATTTAATTTAATATTCAAGAAGACCACACCAGTCTACACGAGAATAGATAGGGGGCAAATGGAAGTGACTCAGGATGACAAGATTGCAAGTTCGGCTACAATAGAACAATCATATAAAACTTAAACTTAAAGGATCTTCACATGGCAACAATTGGCCAACGCATAGAAAATTTTACCTGCGAAGCAGTCGTTAACAATCAAATCAAAAAAATATCCCTTTCTGATTATCAAGACACCTACAAACTTTTATTCTTTTATCCACTCGATTTTACCTTTGTCTGTCCAACAGAACTACACGCACTACAAGACAGCATGCCGGCGTTCCAAGAACGCAACACTACCGTGCTTGCTGTTTCAGTTGATTCAGCACACAGCCACTTTGCTTGGCTCAACCAGCCAAAAGCACTCGGCGGCATTCAAGGCGTAAGCTACCCCCTGCTTTCTGACCTTAACCGTTCACTAGCCCAAACCTTTGGTGTACTTAACCAAGAGCTAGGCATAGCGTTCCGTGGGGTATTTTTACTTGATAAAAACAACGTTCTTCAGTACGCATCTATCCAGAACTTAGGTCTAGGTCGCAATATCAATGAACTGATCAGAGTGGTCGATGCCCTCCAACACGTGGAACAACAAGGCGAAGTCTGCCCTGCCAATTGGACCCCTGGAACCAAGGCTATGAAGGCTACTCAAGCCGGTGTTCGTGAATATTTTGGCTAAAAACCACGTTTTTTAAACTTAATATGACGTAAAGCCCTATCCCATGCTAGGATAGCCCTTGGGTTGGGCATTTGATCTTTAAAGAGATCTATTTGGGGTTATTTTAGGGTTGGGGTTAGGGCTTTACGCATGAACATCTTTGTTCTTCTTGTATCTTCTTTCTTGCTGTTTTTTACAGTCTCAGCAAATCAAGACGCTGCTCTCTATATACGTACCGAAGAAATTATTTCATCCCAAAAAATCGATACCATCGTTCAAAACAGCGAACAACTTGCCCAACGTTTCACTGATCCAGCATTTCTTGAACCATTAATTAATATAGAAGCTCACAAAGCAGCACAACAACAAGCCTGGAACCAAGAGCTTGTTACCACGCTTAAACTTCCGTACGTCGATGCATTTCCACCTGTTGGCATTTATAAGGGCGACCTCATGCGCACAGGCATTACGTCAGCAGCATGGGGACTTGAATGGTGGCTACACAGCACGATTACTCACGCACTCACTACGACACTCACAACACACTGGTTAAGTGATCAACATGATAAAAATACTCTCTCCCCCTCTTTCAAAAATTTTCTCACACCACACCTGCTACGCGTACTTGCTGCTTACAGCGTAATCGTAGTAATCATGCAACAAACCTACACGTCGTATCAACTTAATACCCAAAGCAAACCGCAAGATCCAACGCCACTGTGGGCTTTTCTAAACAATCCTTACACAAATATTTTAAACATTCTCAATCCACAAAACTGGACTAGCACAATAAACACACTGTTTAAAAACGTTGGATTACTCGATGCTTGGGCTGACGCAAACTGGCTTTTGATCAGTAAAGAGATGGCAGTAAATCTTGCGTGGCTCCACTCATACGTTGCAAACGTTGTAACACCCAATATCGAAAAAAACATAGCGCCTCATGCAGACACACTTAAAGAAGCACTCGAGCCGTTTGATATTATGTTACCTGTCGTACATGCACAATTACACAGCCCTTTCATGACATGGATGTCACAAAAAATTATGTATACATCAATTGGACACGGCGTATGCAATGTCCTAGTCGCAACGCCTGCATGGTACAAAGTTTGCAGCGGT
>Ga0206940_1013_pt2 | contig 43856 bp, 37 predicted proteins | sample Alteio_BWOrgHeat_8_FD_152963 | JGI IMG/M metagenome (GOLD analysis project Ga0206940, IMG submission 152963) | Enriched cells from forest soil in Barre Woods Harvard Forest LTER site, Petersham, Massachusetts, United States -... | ecosystem: Environmental > Terrestrial > Soil > Temperate forest > O...
GGTATTCGGCGGGATTGCGTAGCCGCCAATGCTGTCCGCATCTATCGAGCGGCGCGTCAGCAGCCAGCCCGGCGGATACAGGCGCAGAGTCTCCTCGATTACTTGGCGCGTATAAGTGAGCTGCGAGACTTCTTCCATCGAGGCAGGCAGCGCGGGGAGGTCGTCGATTTCCCGATGTAACTGTTTCTCGATATCTAGGTGCTGCGACAGCAAGTACCACATCCAGTTGAGCGCGCTGGCGGTTGTCTCGTGGCCGGCGACAATAAGCGTCATGACTTCATCGAGCAGCTGCTTGTCAGGCATAGGCTCGCCCGACTTGCGATCGCGCGCAGCCATCATCATGGCCAGCAGATCTACGTGATCCTGATTTTCCGCCCGGCGGCGTTTGACGCAATCCATGATGAGCTTGGACAGCGCGCGAAACTTGTAGGCAAAGGCGAGGTTGCGCTCGGTCTCGTCAGTCAGCAGCGCGAACGGATTGGAGCCGTGCGATGCGATGATGGTTTCGAGGTCATCGCCGAATATCGATCGCAGCACGATATTCAGCGTGACATCGCTCATGTCTTGCGTGACGTTTATCTCCTGACGGCTGTTCGCGCACGCTATCCATTTTTCGAGGAGATCGTGATTTGCCGCACGTATATGCCCGACCATTTGCGCAATTACGTCGCGATGAAACGCCGGCTGTATCATGCGGCGCTGCCGGCGCCACAATTCACCTTCGCTGACCATGAGGCCTTTGCCGAGCAGTATGCCCACACGCTCGATGCCGATGCCTTTGGTGTAATTTTGATGGTTGTCTACGAGCACGCGCCTGACGTGATCAGGATGACTGAATACATAAATGTGCGCTTGCATGGCTGGTGAATAGACGCGGAACATATCCCCGTACTGCGCGAACGCAGAGCACAACTGGGGCAGGGGGTCATGGGTAAACGTGACGTCGAACGGCTCACTGGGGCCGGGCGGTGGCGTCAAATGGGTGGCCGGTTGCAACATTTGAGGGCAGATTTTCGCGTTGGGCGGTCGATGCACGGCAAAATACCAGTAATGACAGGATGAAAGCTACATATCACCCCTGCGGGAAGGCGAAATTTCGACATTGTTGTTGCAATGTTCCAAAAGGCTCTTTATAATCTTCAGTCTTTCAGGTCCCGCAAAGTTACATTGCAGTTTTCGCGGGGCCTTCGCTCTTTAAAAATATACAGCCGATAAGTGTGGGCGCTTGGTTTTGGAGCAGCGTATCCGTCCGTTCGCGGAAGGTGCGCAACTTTAAAAACAGAAGTGCTCGCATGAAGTTTTAAAAAACGTCAAGCGAGAGTATTAATTTTTGCAGAGATTAAACTGAAGAGTTTGATCCTGGCTCAGATTGAACGCTGGCGGCATGCCTTACACATGCAAGTCGAGCGGCAGCGCGGGGGCAACCCTGGCGGCGAGCGGCGAACGGGTGAGTAATATATCGGAACGTGCCCTGTAGCGGGGGATAACCTATCGAAAGATGGACTAATACCGCATACGCTCTACGGAGGAAAGCGGGGGTCGCAAGACCTCGCACTATAGGAGCGGCCGATATCGGATTAGCTAGTTGGCGGGGTAAAAGCCCACCAAGGCGACGATCCGTAGCTGGTCTGAGAGGATGATCAGCCACACTGGAACTGAGACACGGTCCAGACTCCTACGGGAGGCAGCAGTGGGGAATTTTGGACAATGGGCGCAAGCCTGATCCAGCCATGCCGCGTGAGTGAAGAAGGCCTTCGGGTTGTAAAGCTCTTTCGGCAGGAACGAAATGGTTCGTGCTAATACCACGGACTGATGACGGTACCTGAAGAAGAAGCACCGGCTAACTACGTGCCAGCAGCCGCGGTAATACGTAGGGTGCAGGCGTTAATCGGAATTACTGGGCGTAAAGCGTGCGCAGGCGGTTTCTTAAGTCAGATGTGAAAGCCCCGGGCTTAACCTGGGAACTGCGTTTGAAACTGGGAGACTTGAGTGTGGCAGAGGGGGGTGGAATTCCACGTGTAGCAGTGAAATGCGTAGATATGTGGAGGAACACCGATGGCGAAGGCAGCCCCCTGGGTTAACACTGACGCTCATGCACGAAAGCGTGGGGAGCAAACAGGATTAGATACCCTGGTAGTCCACGCCCTAAACTATGTCAACTGGTTGTCGGGGGATTAACTCCCTTGGTAACGAAGCTAACGCGTGAAGTTGACCGCCTGGGGAGTACGGCCGCAAGGTTAAAACTCAAAGGAATTGACGGGGACCCGCACAAGCGGTGGATTATGTGGATTAATTCGATGCAACGCGAAAAACCTTACCTACCCTTGACATGTACGGAATTTCCCAGAGATGGGAAAGTGCCCGAAAGGGAACCGTAACACAGGTGCTGCATGGCTGTCGTCAGCTCGTGTCGTGAGATGTTGGGTTAAGTCCCGCAACGAGCGCAACCCTTGTCGTTAATTGCCATCATTTAGTTGGGCACTTTAACGAGACTGCCGGTGACAAACCGGAGGAAGGTGGGGATGACGTCAAGTCCTCATGGCCCTTATGGGTAGGGCTTCACACGTAATACAATGGCCGGTACAGAGGGCTGCCAACCCGCGAGGGGGAGCTAATCTCAGAAAGCCGGTCGTAGTCCGGATTGTTCTCTGCAACTCGAGAGCATGAAGTTGGAATCGCTAGTAATCGCGGATCAGCATGTCGCGGTGAATACGTTCCCGGGTCTTGTACACACCGCCCGTCACACCATGGGAGTGGGTTTCACCAGAAGTAGGTAGTCTAACCGCAAGGGGGACGCTTACCACGGTGAGATTCATGACTGGGGTGAAGTCGTAACAAGGTAGCCGTATCGGAAGGTGCGGCTGGATCACCTCCTTTCTAGAGTACGTTCCAGGGCCAAGTGCTCACTCTTATCGGTTGTTAAAATACAGCGGGATTTTGGATCTCGGATTGAGGATAGCGTCAGGGTAGGTTCTGAACCCTCGGTCCCTTGTTCCACAATCCTGGATCCTGACACGGGGTCTGTAGCTCAGCTGGTTAGAGCACCGTCTTGATAAGGCGGGGGTCGATGGTTCGAACCCATCCAGACCCACCATTTATCGGGGGTGTAGCTCAGTTGGGAGAGCGCCTGCTTTGCAAGCAGGAGGTCATCGGTTCGATCCCGTTCACCTCCACCAATTCCGGTGATGTTCTTAATCTTAAGAGAGCATGCATCGCGCACCGTGGAGAACCCAGTCGAGAATGCAGAACCAAGCGTCGAACGTTTGCTTCTGGTTTTTTGACCAGCAGGCTGTATTGATCTTTAACAAAACGGAAGAAGTAAAGTGTTGCAGTTCTGAAGTCTGGAACTGCAAAACTGGGTTTGATTGTATCGACGCATTCGACCAAACAAAAGGGGTTGAGTGCGTCACAAGCGCGTTATATGCCTTGTAGCCATTGGCTTCGAAGTCACTCGAGGATTCAAGGTTATAGGGTCAAGCGAACAAGTGCATGTGGTGGATGCCTTGGCGATCACAGGCGATGAAGGACGTAGTAGCTTGCGTTAAGCTGCGGGGAGCTGGCAAACAAGCTTTGATCCGCAGATGTCCGAATGGGGAAACCCGGCCCGCAAGGGTCACTCCTGGTTGAATACATAGACCAGGTAGAGCGAACCTGCTGAACTGAAACATCTAAGTAGGCAGAGGAACAGAAATCAACCGAGATTCCGAAAGTAGTGGCGAGCGAAATCGGATCAGCCTGCAACTTTTAGCCATTTGTCTAGCGGAACGGTCTGGAAAGTCCGGCCATAGCGGGTGATAGCCCCGTATGCGAAAGACAGGTGGTGGAACTAAGGTTGCGACAAGTAGGGCGGGACACGTGAAATCCTGTCTGAACATGGGGGGACCATCCTCCAAGGCTAAATACTCGTGATCGACCGATAGTGAACCAGTACCGTGAGGGAAAGGCGAAAAGAACCCCGGGAGGGGAGTGAAATAGATCCTGAAACCGCATGCATACAAACAGTGGGAGCCTCGCAAGGGGTGACCGCGTACCTTTTGTATAATGGGTCAGCGACTTACATTCAGTGGCAAGCTTAACCTTTTTAGGGAAAGCGCAGCGAAAGCGAGTCTTAATAGGGCGTTCAGTCGCTGGGTGTAGACCCGAAACCAAGTGATCTACTCATGGCCAGGATGAAGGTAGGGTAACTCCTGCTGGAGGTCCGAACCCACTACTGTTGAAAAAGTAGGGGATGAGCTGTGGGTAGGGGTGAAAGGCTAATCAAACTTGGAGATAGCTGGTTCTCTCCGAAAGCTATTTAGGTAGCGCCTCGTGATATACCTTCGGGGGTAGAGCACTGTTATGACTAGGGGGCCGTATAGGTCTACCAAATCATTGCAAACTCCGAATACCGAAGAGTAGTTTCACGGGAGACAGACACCGGGTGCTAACGTCCGATGTCAAGAGGGAAAGAACCCAGACCGCCGTCTAAGGTCCCAGAGACACAGTTAAGTGGCAAACGAAGTGGGAAGGCATAAACAGCCAGGAGGTTGGCTTAGAAGCAGCCACCCTTTAAAGAAAGCGTAATAGCTCACTGGTCGAGTCGTCCTGCGCGGAAGATGTAACGGGGCTCAAACTGTGCACCGAAGATGCGGATGCGTATGTCCTTCGGGATATATTGCATGGTAGGAGAGCGTTCTGTAGGCCTGTGAAGGTGACCTGTAAGGGTTGCTGGAGGTATCAGAAGTGCGAATGCTGACATGAGTAGCGATAAAGCGGGTGAAAGGCCCGCTCGCCGAAAGCCCAAGGTTTCCTGCGCCACGTTCATCGGCGCAGGGTGAGTCGGCTCCTAAGGCAAGGCCGAAAGGCGTAGTCGATGGAAAATCGGTCAATATTCCGATACCTCGTTTTGATGCGATGGGGAGACGGAGAAGGTTATGCAAGCCGGGTGTTGGATGTCCCGGTTCAAGCGTGTAGGTGGATCTCCTAGGTAAATCCGGGGGGTCGTTACCACCAAGGCGTGACGACGAGTGCCCTTGTGGCGCGAAGTTGCAGATACCATGCTTCCAGGAAAATCCTCTAAGCTTCAGTCAAGACGAGACCGTACCGCAAACGGACACACGTGGGCAGGATGAAAATTCTAAGGCGCTTGAGAGAACTCGGGTGAAGGAACTCGGCAAATTGACACCGTAACTTCGGAAGAAGGTGTGCCGCTAGTAGGTGAAAGCGTACAGCTGGAGCCCAATGCGGTTGCAAAAAATAGGTGGCTGCGACTGTTTAATAAAAACACAGCACTCTGCAAACACGTCAAGTGGACGTATAGGGTGTGACGCCTGCCCGGTGCCGGAAGGTTAAGTGATGGGGTGCAAGCTCTTGATCGAAGCCCCGGTAAACGGCGGCCGTAACTATAACGGTCCTAAGGTAGCGAAATTCCTTGTCGGGTAAGTTCCGACCTGCACGAATGGCGTAACGATGGCCACACTGTCTCCACCCGAGACTCAGCGAAGTTGAAGTGTTTGTGATGATGCAATCTACCCGCGGCTAGACGGAAAGACCCCGTGCACCTTTACTGTAGCTTTACATTGGACTTTGATGAGATCTGTGTAGGATAGGTGGGAGACTTTGAAGCGGGCGCGCTAGCGTTCGTGGAGTCACCGTTGAAATACCACCCTGATGTTATTGAGGTTCTAACCTTGCCCCGTGATCCGGGGCGGGGACCGTGTATGGCAGGCAGTTTGACTGGGGCGGTCTCCTCCCAAAGAGTAACGGAGGAGCTCGAAGGTACGCTTAGCGCGGTCGGCTATCGCGCTGAAAGTGCATTGGCAAAAGCGTGCTTAACTGCGAGACTGACAAGTCGAGCAGGTGCGAAAGCAGGACAAAGTGATCCGGTGGTTCTGTATGGAAGGGCCATCGCTCAACGGATAAAAGGTACGCCGGGGATAACAGGCTGATTCCTCCCAAGAGTTCATATCGACGGGGGAGTTTGGCACCTCGATGTCGGCTCATCACATCCTGGGGCTGTAGCCGGTCCCAAGGGTATGGCTGTTCGCCATTTAAAGTGGTACGTGAGCTGGGTTTAAAACGTCGTGAGACAGTTTGGTCCCTATCTGCCGTGGGCGCTGGAAATTTGAAGGGGGCTGCTCCTAGTACGAGAGGACCGGAGTGGACGCACCTCTGGTGTACCGGTTATGACGCCAGTCGTATTGCCGGGTAGCTATGTGCGGAAGAGATAACCGCTGAAAGCATCTAAGCGGGAAACTCGCCTTAAGATTAGATTTCCCGGGGACTTGATCCCCCTGAAGGGTCGTCCGAGACCAGGACGTTGATAGGCTGGGTGTGTACGGTCAGTAATGGCCTTAGCTAACCAGTACTAATTGCCCGTGCGGCTTGATCCTATAACCTTGAAGGGTTATGAGGCATCGACGCGCAACAACAATCGAATTCATTGCTTTACTTCTTCCGTATCGGCTGGCATTCAGCAAATGTTGAATGCCGGCAACCGAATTGCTTAGCAGCCATAGCGAGTTGGACCCACCCCTTCCCATTCCGAACAGGGCCGTGAAACGACTCAGCGCCGATGATAGTGCGGATTACCCGTGCGAAAGTAGGACACTGCTAGGCTCCTTATCAACGAAAAAGCCCTCCTTGCGAGGGCTTTTTCGTTTTCGGTCCTGTCCAATCATCGAGAATAACGTGAAAGCGATATGACGACTCACTCAGGCGCAAGCCGCACGACGCGATTATCCTGAACTTACATGGCGGGGGCAGATACGCAATCTCCAAGCCAAGCGTGTTGCTAAGTCTATATGCAGAAGCACCAGCCGTTCCACCAGCACTTTCAAATTCAACGATAGTTTGCTAAAATAAAAGCCCTTTTTGGCGTGGGTTTTGAAGTGGGCTTTACGCCCATTTTTTATTTGTGGTGAAGAAATTACATGGATTTCGGACACTTATTGGATACCACGGTGACCGGTCTTGGCTATGAGTTGGTGGCATGGGAGCGCTCGGGCAAAGGCAGCATGCTGCGGATATTCGTGGACAAGCCGGGAGGCGTTGAAATCGATGATTGCGCGCGCGTGAGCCAGCACTTGTCGCGGGTGCTCGAGGTCGAGGGTGTTGATTATGGCAGGCTAGAGGTTTCATCGCCGGGTCTCGACCGGGTGTTGCGCAAAGATGAGGACTATGTGCGTTTTGCAGGCGAGAAGGCGCGTTTGAAGCTGCGCCTGGCATTGGATGGGCAGCGAAATTTTATCGGTACATTGCGTGCCGTGAACGACGGGAAACTGGAATTGGAAGTAGACGGCAAATTGCTCGCGTTGGATTTGAGCAACATTGAAAAAGCACGTCTGGTTCCGAACATTTAGGAGGCGAATATGAGTCGCGAATTATTGTTACTGGTTGACGCCTTGGCGCGCGAGAAAAACGTCGACAAGAACATCGTTATCGGCGCGCTGGAACTCGCGCTCGCGTCGGCGACCAAGAAACGCTTCCCGGAAGATATCGACGTGCGCGTCGAAGTCGACCCGGCAACCGGTGAGTTCAAGTCGTTTCGCCGCTGGCAGGTGGTCGCCGATGAGGCGCTGGAAGCGCCGGTGCGTCAATTGACATTGGAGCAGGCGCGCGCGCGCAATGCCGAGATGGAACTCGAGCAGTTCATCGAAGAGCCGTTGCCGGCGGTGGAATTTGGCCGTATCGGCGCGCAAGCCGCGAAGCAGGTTATCCTGCAGAAGATACGCGATGCCGAGCGGGAGCAGATATTGAGCGACTTCCTGGCGCGCGAAGAGCATCTCGTGACGGGCGTTATCAAACGTATGGAGCGAGGCAGCGCCATCATAGAGTCGGGGCGCGTCGAGGCGCTGCTCCCCCGGGATCAGATGATTGCGAAAGAAAATCTGCGCCCGGGCGATCGTGTGCGCGCCTACTTGTTGAAAGTCGATCGCGTCAGCCGTGGACCGCAAATCGTACTGTCGCGCATTACGCCGGAATTTCTCGTCAAGTTGTTCGAACTGGAAGTGCCCGAACTTGAAGACGGGTTGCTCGAAATCAAATCAGCTGCGCGCGATCCCGGTTCGCGGGCAAAAATTGCAGTGAAGTCCAACGATCCGCGTATAGATCCGATCGGCACCTGTGTCGGCATGCGTGGTTCGCGCGTGCAGGCGGTGACCTCGGAGCTGGGCGGCGAACGCATCGACATCATTTTGTGGTCAGCCGATCCCGCGCAGTTCGTGATCAATGCGCTGGCGCCGGCTGAGGTCAGCAAAATAACGGTCGACGAAGAAAAACACAGCATGGACATCGTGGTCGACGAGGAAAACCTCGCGCAGGCGATCGGCCGTACCGGTCAGAATGTGCGTCTGGCCAGCGAATTGACAGGCTGGGAGCTCAATTTGATGACGCTCGAGGAATCGCAGAAGAAAAGCGAGGAGGAATCGGCGACCATCCGTAATCTGTTCATGGAGAAACTTGACGTCGATCAGGAAGTCGCGGATATCCTCGTGCAGGAAGGCTTCGGCACGCTGGAGGAAGTTGCCTATGTACCGGTGGCGGAAATGCTCGAGATCGAATCGTTCGACGAGGACACCGTCAACGAGTTGCGCAGCCGCGCGCGCAACGCGCTTTTGACGCAGGCCATCGTGACTGAGGAAAAACTCGAGCACGACGTCGAGGACTTGCTGACGCTGGAAGGCATGGATAACCAGGTCGCACGCCTGCTCGCGGAGAAGGGCGTAATCACGAAGGAAAATCTTGCTGATCTTGCAACGGACGACCTGGTCGAAATGACCGGGATTGACGCCGAGCGCGCCAAGCAACTCATCATGACCGCTCGCGCGCCATGGTTCGCATAATTCATACCGGAGTTCACCATGGCACAGATCAACGTCACACAGTTCGCAAAGGAACTCGGTCTGCCGATAGAGTTGCTGATCGAACAGCTGCAGACAGCCGGCGTCAAGAAAAAGCTCGCTGACGATACGGTCCTGACTGAAAAGGACAAGACGCAGCTGCTTGATTATTTGCGCCAGTCGCACGGCGCGCGCGAAGCCAAGAACAAGATCACGCTGACGCGCAAGCAGACCACCGAAATCAAGAAGTCCGACAGCACCGGCAAGGCGCGCACGATACAGGTCGAAGTGCGCAAGAAGCGCGTTCTGGTCAAGCGCGATGTGGTTGCCGAGGCGGCACCTGTCGAGGCCGCGCCGGCGGCGCCGGCGGCGCCGGTGCCGGTCATCGATGCGGAGCAATTGGCGAAGCGCGAAGCCGAAGCAAAAAAACAGGCTGAACTGGTAGCACTGCAGAGCGAAGAAGTGCAGGAGAAGCAATCGCGCGCGCGCCGCAAGAAAGCGGAAGCAGAACCGGCTGAAGCCCCACCCGCTGTTGTTGCGACGCCTGCAGCGCCTCCTGTCATCGCGGCCGCGCCGCCGGCTGCTGCTGCCCTGGCGGAAGGGACGCTGCATAAGCCACAACCCAAGCCCGGGGAAAAACCGAAAACCGACAAAAAAGCCAAGAAGACGGCCGTCAAAGAAGTCGTATGGAGAGATGAAAGCGTCAAGCGTCGCTCGATAAAGACGCGCGGCGACATGGGCGGAGGCATGGGCTGGCGCACGCGCAAAGACCGTCATGCAAAGCATGAAGGCGATGAAGCGTCCGGCGAGCATGGATTCGCGGCGCCCACCGAACCGATCGTGCGCGAGGTCAGCGTGCCGGAAACGATCACGGTTGCAGCGCTGGCGCAGAAGATGTCGGTAAAAGCGGCCGAGGTCATCAAGGCCATGATGAAACTCGGCACCATGGTCACGATCAACCAGGTGATCGATCAGGATACCGCGATGATCGTCATCGAGGAGATGGGGCACAAACCCGTCCGTGCCAAGCTAGACGACCCGGATGCATATCTCACTGAAACAGACCAACCCGAGCACGAGCAGTTGAAGCTCGAGCCGCGTGCACCGGTGGTCACGGTGATGGGGCACGTCGATCATGGCAAGACGTCGTTGCTCGATCATATTCGCCGCACGCGCGTCGCCAGCGGCGAGGCGGGAGGCATCACGCAGCATATAGGCGCCTATCACGTCGAGACTCCGCGCGGCATGATCACGTTTCTCGACACGCCGGGCCACGAAGCATTTACCGCGATGCGTGCGCGGGGCGCGAAAGTTACCGATCTGGTCATCCTGGTGGTGGCAGCCGACGATGGCGTAATGCCGCAGACTATCGAGGCTATCCATCACGCTAAAGCGGCTAAAGTGCCGATGGTGGTTGCGCTCAATAAAATCGACCGGGCTGACGCAAATCCCGATCGCATCAAGCAGGACCTCGCAGGACAGGAAGTAGTGCCGGAAGAATGGGGCGGGGACACTATGTTCGTGCCGGTGTCGGCGAAAACCGGAGAAGGCATAGACAAGCTCCTTGAAAGCGTGTTGTTGCAAGCCGAAGTGCTTGAATTGAAGGCTGCGAAAGACGCGCCGGCGAAGGGGATCGTAATCGAAGCGCGTCTCGACAAAGGCCGCGGACCGGTAGCAACAGTATTGGTGCAATCGGGAACGTTGAAACGCGGTGATATCGTGCTGGCGGGCGCGGTTTTCGGCCGCGTGCGTGCCATGCTTGATGAAAATGGCAAGTCCGTCGATAGCGCGGGCCCGTCGATTCCGGTGGAAATCCAGGGTATGTCGGACGTTCCGGCGGCAGGCTCGGATGTTCTTGTGCTCGGCGATGAGCGCAAGGCGCGTGAAATTGCATTGTTCAGGCAAGGTAAATTCCGCGACGTGAAGCTTGCGTTGCAACAGTCGAGTAAGAGCGAAAACCTGTTTGAGCAGGTCGGCGAAGCAGGCAAGAAGACGCTGTCTATCATCATCAAGTCGGACGTCCAGGGATCTTACGAGGCGATGGCGCACGCGTTGCCCAAAATTTCCACCGACGAAGTCAAAGTCAATATCGTGCATTGTGGCGTCGGCGGCATCACCGAGTCCGACGTGAATCTCGCGCTGGCGTCAAAAGCGGTAATCATAGGGTTTAATACGCGCGCTGATGCCATGGCGCGCAAGCTCGCGGAGTCGGCTGGTGTCGATATCCGTTACTACAATATTATTTATGAAGCGCTCGATGACGTGAAGGCGGCACTATCCGGCATGCTGACGCCCGAGAAAAAGGAAAGCGTGCTCGGCATGGTCGAAGTCAGGCAGGTATTCAAGATATCCAAGGTGGGTACCGTCGCCGGCTGTATGGTGCTCGATGGCCTGGTGCGCCGCAGCGCCAAAGTGCGGGTCTTGCGCGACAATGTCGTGATACACGATGGCGAGCTGGATTCCTTGAAGCGGTTCAAGGACGACGCGCGCGAAGTCAAAGCCGGTTTCGATTGCGGCTTATCGGTCAAGAATTTCGGCGATATCAAGGTCGGCGACCAGCTTGAAGTTTACGAGGTTGTTGAGGTAGCCAGAAGTCTTTAGGAGCGGGGATTGAAAGGCCACACGCGCTTTGTTCAATCCTGATTCCTAAACTCTCGTTGCGGTTTTTCATGCCTCGCGACTTTTCCCGCACGCTGCGCATAGCCGAACAGATACAGCGCGATCTCGCCGAATTGCTGCGGCTCGAAGTCAAGGACCCGCGCATCGGCATGGTGACGCTGACCGATGTCGAGGTTACAGCCGACTATGCGCACGCCAAAGTATTTTTCACCACATTGGGCGATGCGGAACAGGTTGCCGCCGCCACTGAAGGGCTCAATCGTGCGGCCGGCTTCTTGCGCCACGAGCTTGGGCACCGGATCAAACTCCGCAGCATTCCTCAACTGCATTTCATCCATGACGAATCGGTCGAACGGGGCGTGCGGTTGTCGCGCTTGATCGATGAAGCAGTAAGCAGCGCCAGCAGTGCCAGCGGCGGCAAGAAGAAAAAACGTGACTAATCCCGCGCGGCTTTGAGTCAAATGCAGACCGCATCACGTGCTCACCCTGTCGATGGGGTTTTGTTGCTCGACAAACCTACAGGCATCACGTCGAATGCGGCGATACAACGCGTCAAGCGGCTGTTCAACGCCGCGAAAGCGGGCCACGTCGGCACTCTCGACCCGCTGGCGAGTGGTTTGCTGCCGGTTTGTCTCGGCGAGGCCACCAAGTTCTCAACCGATACATTCAGCGCCGATAAAAGCTACGAAGCGGAAGTTTTGCTTGGCGTAACCACAGCCACCGGGGACACTGAAGGTGAGGTGATCGCGCGCAGGACGGTAGACGCGACGCAGGAACAAATAGCCGCAGTATTGATCCGCTTTACCGGTGCACTGCAGCAGATACCTCCCATGTATAGCGCGTTAAAGCGCGATGGGAAGCCGCTTTATACTTACGCACGCGCCGGACAAACCGTGGAGCGCACGCCTCGCGCCATCACGATACACAGCATCGATTTGCAGGATTTCACGGGTGACCGGTTCAAGATCGATGTTCGCTGCAGCAAGGGAACCTATATCCGCGTGCTGGCCGAGGACATCGGCCTCGCCCTTGGTTGCGGTGCGACGCTGGCGGGCCTCAGGCGCACCAGTGTCGGAGTCTTCGGCTTGCAGCAAGCGGTATCCCTGACAACTCTCGAGGGGCTGGCGGTGGAGCATAGAACGGATTGTTTGCTGCCAGTCGATTGCCTCGTGTCCGGATTGCCCATCCTTGCACTCCTGCCGGCTGCGGTGGTGCGCATTCTGTTGGGGCAGGCGACACAGACCGATGTACCTCCTGCCAGTCAGGGTTTGGTGCGCCTATATGATCAAAACCGGCGTTTCCTGGGGTTGGGGGAGTTGCAAGCGGATGGACGCCTGTTACCCAAGCGATTGCTGGCAGCGCCCAAAGCCTCCGGCGAGGTCCGTGACGCCTCGCAGCAAATCCAGAAAATTGCTTGAGAAAGCCGCAAGTTACGGGGTAAAATAGCCGACTTTGCAAGTGGAGACAAGAATGCCAACCAGCGGCACGCAAAAAGCCCAGATCGTCAAAGATTACCAGCGCAAGCAATCAGACACCGGTTCACCGGAAGTACAGGTTGCGCTGTTGACCGCCCGCATCACCGAATTGACCGAACATTTCAAGGTACACGTCAAGGACCATCACTCGCGCCGCGGCCTGCTGCGCATGGTGAGCCAGCGGCGCAAGTTGCTCGATTACCTGAAACGTTCGAACGTGGAAAAATATCGCGCCCTGATCGATCGCCTCGGTCTGCGCAAGTGATCCCACCGTGTTGTCGGTGGTAAATTTTGCGGTTGCATGAATGGCCGGCCGGGCATTGCGTCCAGGGCGGCCATATTTGTTTGAACGCCTGTATTTCGATATCCCAGCCCGCATAGCAGTGCGGCCCAACGTGGCATAAAGGACAAGACAAGTGAGCCCAATCAAGAAAACCATCATGTGGGGGCGTCATAAGCTGACGCTCGAAACCGGCGAGATAGCGCGCCAAGCCAGCGGCGCCGTAATGGTGAGTCTGGAAGATACGGTGGTGCTGGTGACCGTCGTCGGAAAAAAATCCGCCGCTGAGGGCAAGGATTTTCTGCCGCTCACGGTCGATTATCAGGAACGCACGTATGCCGCCGGTAAAATTCCCGGCGGCTTTTTCAAGCGCGAAGGGCGGCCTTCCGAAAAAGAGATTCTGACTTCGCGCCTGATCGACCGGCCTATTCGTCCGCTATTTCCCGACGGTTACTACAACGAAGTGCAGGTGGTGGCGACCGTAATGTCCTCGAACAACGAGGTCGATTCCGACATACCCGCGATGATAGGAACTTCGGCTGCGCTCGCCGTTTCCGGCATTCCTTTCAATGGTCCGATCGGCGCCGCGCGCGTGGGTTATGCCGATGGGCAATATGTGTTGAATCCGACCGCGACCGAATTGAAGACCAGCCAGCTCAATCTGGTGGTTGCCGGTACGCAGCAAGCCGTACTGATGGTTGAATCGGAAGCTAACGAATTGAACGAGGACGTGATGCTCGGGTCGGTCGTCTACGGCCATGAGCAGATGCAAGCCGTCATCGAACTTATCAACCAGCTTGCAGACGAAGTTAACAACCCGGTTTGGGACTGGGCGCCGCCTGCCAAGGACGAAGCATTGGCTACACGTGTTGCCCAGCTTGGTGAGAGTGATTTGAACGCCGCATTCCAGCTCAAGCAGAAACAGGCTCGCTCTGAGGCGATCGACAATATCTGGAAACGCGTATTCAACGAACTGGGTGTCGGAAGCGAAGGCGGTCCCGACGGCAACGCGGTCAAGGAAATCTGTTTCGCGCTGGAATCCAAGATCGTGCGCGGGCAAATACTGAATGGCGAGCCGCGCATCGACGGCCGTGACACGCGCACGATACGTCCGATTTCGATCCGTTCCGGCGTGCTGCCGCGCGCGCACGGTTCCGCATTGTTTACCCGCGGCGAAACGCAGGCGCTGGTAGTAGCGACTCTCGGTACCTCGCGCGATGAGCAACGCATAGATGCGCTGATGGGAGAATATACCGATCGCTTCATGCTTCACTACAATATGCCTCCCTATGCCACCGGTGAGACCGGCCGCGTCGGCTCGCCCAAGCGGCGCGAAATCGGCCACGGCCGGCTTGCCAAGCGCGCATTGCTTGCAGTGCTGCCGACTGCGGAAGAATTCGGCTACTCCATGCGCGTGGTGTCCGAAATCACCGAGTCCAACGGTTCGAGTTCGATGGCGTCGGTATGCGGCGGCTGTCTGGCGTTGATGGATGCAGGTGTGCCGTTGAAGGCGCACGTAGCCGGTATCGCGATGGGGCTGATCAAGGAAGGCAATCGTTTCGCCGTGTTGTCAGACATCCTCGGCGATGAAGATCATCTTGGCGACATGGACTTCAAGGTAGCCGGTACTGAAAAAGGCATCACGGCCCTGCAAATGGACATCAAGATCACCGGCATCACCAAGGAGATCATGCATGCTGCGCTGGTACAGGCACGGGAAGGCCGCATGCATATCCTGGGCAAAATGAAGACCGCGCTGGAAACGCCGCGCACGGAGCTCTCGGCTTACGCGCCGCGCATGATTACGATCAAGATCAAACCCGAGAAGATTCGCGACGTGATCGGCAAGGGTGGCGCAGTCATCCGCGCGCTGACCGAGGAAACCGGTACTTCAATCGATATATCGGACGATGGCACGGTTACGATTGCGTGCGTGTCTTCCGAAGGCGGCGAACTCGCCAGAAAGCGCATCGAGGAGATCACGGCCGACGTCGAAGTGGGGCGCATCTATGAGGGTACCGTGCTCAAATTGCTGGACTTCGGCGCGATCGTCAGCGTGTTGCCAGGCAAGGACGGCTTGCTGCACATCTCCCAGATCGCCAACGAGCGCGTGAATGCCGTTGCCGACCATCTGAAGGAGGGCCAGTCGGTGCGCGTCAAGGTCATCGAAGCTGACGATAAAGGCCGTTTGCGCCTTAGCATGAAAGCCGCGGCTGCCGAAGCGCAGCAGGCGCAACCGCAGCCGCAAACCGTGCAATAACCCGGCGGTTGTTTCCAACAGAAAAGGGCAGCCTCGGCTGCCCTTTTTCATCGCGTGAATCGCGCGGATTACTTGGCTACTTGTTTCTCGCGCAGTTCGTCCAGTGTTTTGCAATCGATACAAAGCGTCGCCGTGGGGCGAGCTTCCAGCCGCTTGAGGCCGATTTCCACCCCGCAGCTGTCGCAGTAACCGTATTCGCCGGCGTCGATCTTGGTGATCGTTTCGTCTATTTTCTTGATCAGTTTGCGCTCGCGGTCACGGTTCCGGAGCTCGAGAGACATGTCCGACTCCTGGCTGGCGCGGTCGTTCGGATCAGCGAATATGGTCGCTTCGTCCTGCATGGTATGGACCGTGCGGTCGATGTCCTGCGAAAGTTCGCGCTTCATGTCCGCAAGCATGTTTCTGAAATGCGCGAGTTGCTTGGAGTTCATGTATTCTTCCCGCGCCTTGGGCTTATACGGCTGGTGGGGCTTGTGCAATTCTGCTGCCATGAGGCTTTTCCGATTCTTCAAAAAAGGTGCGTTTTATAGCAGAAATACGAGGGATCAGCAAGTCATTCGGCGTGAAGCCTATTTTAGCCAGTTTACATTGACCCGTTGAGGGCGCAGGGGGTATATTACGCGCCTTTAGTTCCGGCGTAACATCGGTTTATCGCCGGTGGGTGCCTGCACTGAAACGGCTTTTTTCGGGGTGTAGCGTAGCCTGGTAGCGCGCCTGGTTTGGGACCAGGATGTCGGGAGTTCAAATCTCTCCACCCCGACCAGATTTGGGTATCCGCGGGAGTGCCCGTAGCTCAACCGGATAGAGCACCGGCCTTCTAAGCCGGGGGTTGTGGGTTCGAGTCCCGCCGGGCGCACCAGATTATGCCGCGCCCAGACGTTTTGATGGTGGCCTTAGCTCAGCTGGTAGAGCATTGGATTGTGATTCCAAGGGTCACGGGTTCAAGCCCCGTAGGCCACCCCATCTTTCGAGCGAGCCGCATCTCAGCGGCTCGCTCGAGTCGCTTGGTGCGTCTATTTCTTCCCGAACTGCGCTCAAAAATGTTCGTCGCTGCGCAGGTAGCGCCAATTGCCCTGAGGCAAGTCACCCAGAGTCACTTTGCCGATACGCACCCGCTTCAACCCGGTGACTTTCAGACCTACGAGATCGCACATGCGCCTTATCTGGCGTTTTTTGCCTTCGCGCAGCACGAAACGCAACTGATCCTTGTTTTGCCATTTCACTTCCGCGCGTTTCAATGCCGCGCCATCCAGGCTCAATCCGAAATTCAGCTTGGCCAAGCCATCATCGGTCAGTCTGCCCTCGACACGCACCAGGTACTCCTTGTCGATGCCCGAACTCTCGCCGATCAATTGTTTGGCAATACGGCCGTCCTGGGTGAGTATCAATAGGCCGGTGGAGTCAATGTCCAGGCGGCCGGCAGGCGCGAGGCCCTTCAGGTGCGTGGGGTTGAAACGCAGCAGTGAGCTGTCGCCTTTGAAATGCGACTGGGAGGTAATGAGGGTAATCGCCGGCCGATAGCCCTGTTCAGCCTGTCCCGACACAAACCCTATGGGCTTGTTCAGCAAAACCGTCACACTCGCTGCCTGGCGCGACTGCGCGTCTTTAGCCAGCGTGATGCGCTGGTTTGGAAAGATACGCGTGCCGAGTTCGGTGACCGGGACTCCATCGACGAGCACCCAGCCTCGTTCGATATAGCTGTCGGCTTCGCGGCGCGAGCATATGCCTTGCTCGGACATCAGTTTGGAAACGCGGATTTTTTCCATGCTATCGACGATAGATAAAGACGGATTGGGCTATGCGATTATGCCTTGTGGCAGGCGGTGATACTCAAAGCCACCGCTTCGGCCACCTCAATCCCGTCGATTGCGGCGGAAAGTATGCCGCCAGCGTAACCCGCGCCCTCGCCGGCGGGATATAGTCCGCGGGTATTCAGGCTCTGATACTGCGCATTGCGCGTGATGCGCAGCGGCGACGAAGTGCGCGTCTCGACGCCGGTCAGGACAGCGTCTTCCATCGCGAATCCATGGATTTGTTTGTCGAATGCGGGCAGGGCCTCGCGTATCGCTTCAGCCACATAGTGCGGGACGCATGCGCGCAAATCTGTCAGCCGTACCCCGGGAGTGTAGGATGGCGTGACGGACCCGAGCTCGTTCGATGCGCGGTTCGCCATAAAATCGCCGACCAGTTGCGCGGGTGCGCAGTAATTGCGGCCGCCAGCGTCAAATGCCAGAGCTTCCCAATGACGCTGAAACTCGATTCCAGCTAGTGCATTTCCGGGATAGTCTTCAGGCGTAATACCTACGACGATGCCGGCATTGGCATTGCGCTCATTGCGCGAATACTGACTCATGCCATTGGTGACGACGCGGCCGGGTTCGGAGGCCGCCGCGACGACCGTCCCGCCGGGGCACATGCAGAAGCTGTAGACGGAACGGCCGTTCCTGCAATGATGCACGAGCTTGTAATCGGCGGCGCCTATCAGCGGGTTGCCGGCGTTCTTGCCGTAACGCGCACGATCTATGGCCGATTGCGGATGTTCTATGCGAAAACCGATCGAGAACGGTTTTGCTTCCATATGCACGCCGCGTTCATGCAGCATTCGAAATGTGTCGCGCGCACTGTGGCCGACGGCGAGTACGACGTGTTCTGCGGCGATAGTCTCGCCGCTGGCGAGCGTCACACCACGTACTTGCCCGTTGTCGATATTAATGTTGGCAACTTTGCATTGAAAACGGATTTCGCCGCCGAGCGCATGAATGGATTCGCGCATGTTTTCAACCATGCCGACCAGCCTAAACGTGCCGATATGGGGCTTGCTGACGTAGAGGATTTCAGGCGGCGCACCCGCCTTGACGAGTTCGGTGAGTACTTTGCGTCCGAGGAAGCGCGGATCCTTGATCTGGCTATAAAGCTTGCCGTCGGAGAATGTGCCGGCGCCGCCCTCTCCGAATTGCACATTGGATTCGGGGTTCAATATCGATTTGCGCCATAGGCCGAAAGTGTCCTTGGTGCGCTCGCGTACTGCTTTGCCGCGTTCAAGGATGATGGGACGAAATCCCATTTGCGCAAGCAGCAGCCCGGCGAATATTCCGCAGGGCCCCGTGCCGATAACCACGGGCCGCAGCGCAGACTCGCGCGTTGCTTTTACTACGAGCCGGTAGTTCGTATCGGGGGCTGGCGCGACGTGTTGATAATTTTTCAGGCGCGCAAGCAGTGCCGCCTCATTCGCGATTTCGACGTCCAGCGTGTAAATAAACGAGATGGCTGAGCGCTTGCGTGCGTCTACGCCACGCCGAAATACGGAGTAACGCACGAGGTCGATCGCATCAATCGAGAGTCGTTTAAGTATGCTGTCAGCGATGGCGTCTTCAGCATGGTCGAGCGGCAGCTTTACTTCGGTCAGTCTCAGCATCTTCGCTTGTTCAGCGCACTTTCAAGACCCGCTGTTTTTCACGCGTCCATTCGCGTTCTTTCTCCGCTTGTCGCTTATCGTGCTGCTTCTTGCCTTTGGCTAGCCCGATCTCGAGCTTGATGCGCCCCCGCTTGAAATGCATGTCGAGCGGCAGCATCGTATATCCGGCGCGTTCGACGCTGCCGATCAGGCGGTTGATTTCTTCCTTGTGCAGGAGCAATTTGCGTGTGCGTGCGGGATCTGGCTGGAAATGAGTCGACACGGTGGACAAAGGGCTGATGTGACAGCCGATGAGGTAGATTTCGCCGCCGCGCACGATGACGTAGGCTTCCTTGAGTTGTACGCGGCCGGCGCGTATCGATTTGACCTCCCAGCCTTCGAGTTCGATTCCCGCTTCGAATTTCTGCTCCACGAAGTAATCGTGGAAGGCTTTTTTATTTTGTGCGATGCTCATGTAGAGGTATAGTGGCCGCCAGTTTCGAATTGTATCAGCAAGTATCCGGCACTCAGCGGCTTTGCCTGTCTCCATTCTCATCAGGGCATGACACAAGTAAATAAATCGGCATTGGTCGAATATTCCGCGCTACGCATGTTCGAGCTGGTCGATGCCGTGGAAAGATATCCCGAGTTCCTGCCGTGGTGTGAAGGCAGCGAATGCAGTTTCCGCGACGCGCGGGTTACCCGTGCGACCTTGCATGTCAACTACCGCAGTATCCGGCAAAGCTTCAGCACTGAGAATACCAAGACTCCGCCGGTGCTGATGCAGATGAAGCTGACCAAGGGGCCATTCACCACGTTCGAAGGCATCTGGCGGTTTACTGATTTGACGGGTGCAGGTTGCAAGGTCGAATTCGGCATGCGCTATGAATTTTCCAGCCGCCTGTTAGAAACCTTGACTGGACCCGTATTCGACCATGTCGCAAACAGCATGGTCGATGCTTTCGTCAAACGCGCGCGCAGTGTTTATGGCTAAAACACCGGGCATCGCGATCGAAGTTGAATTGATTTATGCGCTATCGCACGCGCAGGTTGCAGAGACGCTGAGGGTGCCGGTCGGCACTACCGTAGGAGAAGCACTGCGATTGTCCGGTATATTGGTGCGGTATCCCGAAATTGTCACCCGCTCTTTGGCGGTCGGAGTGTGGGGCAAGCGCGCAATAGCAACTGCGATATTGCGTGAATTCGATCGCATTGAAATCTATCGGCCGCTGATTGCGGATCCGAAACAGGCCCGGCGAAGCCGCGCACGGCGCAGCGCGAAATCAAAATGTTGAGGCTGGCGATGCCCGCAACTATTTCTTATTGCACCACTGATCAACCGACTTTTGCGCATTGGCCATTTCGTTAGGCCGGTCTTTGTCTTCCAATACGATGCGCTCGCCCGTTTTGGGATCAGTGCGCGAAATACGCTGACCGTCTTGCAGCGCGCGAAGCTGGGCGCGTGCGTCCAGACACCCGCGCTCTTTTTCCGCGGAGTCCGATTTTTCCTTGTCCGCTTTTTTTTCTGCTTCCTGGCGGTCAAGAATGCGTTTTTTATACTCGGCATCCTGCTCTGCGATCGATTTGGATGGCGCTGCAGCGCCGGTAGCGGCGGCAGGACCCGGGCCCGCGCCGCCTTTCATCAGTTTATTTTCTTTGACGGTGCCCGGCGGACAGAATTGCGCGATGGTTTTATTGCCTTTTGCATCGACACATTCCATCACTTGTCCGGCCGCCGCACCCGCTGCCAGCAGCAGCGCGCAACCCATCAGAAATTTTTTCATCAGATAATCATCCTCAATATTGCAACCGGCCTGGTCTGCGCGCGCGTGCAGCAGAAGCCCTGTCAAGCTAGCGATTTTATCGAAATTCGTCAATGCGTCATCATCAATAACGTCCGCGGTTGCTTGGCGGTTTACGTCGCTTTGCGTATAATGCCGTTTTGCGAGGGAACACCAGATGCGCGTGGTCCAAAAAGCCCTGACCTTCGACGATGTCCTGCTGATTCCCGCCCACTCCACGATACTGCCTCGCGACGTCAGCCTGAAAACCCGGCTTACGCGCACGATCACCCTCAATATTCCACTGCTGTCCGCCGCCATGGACACGGTGACTGAAGCCCGGCTTGCGATTGCAATCGCGCAGGAAGGCGGCATCGGCATGATACACAAGAACATGACGGCGCGCGCGCAGGCGTCCGAGGTGGCCAAAGTCAAACGCTTCGAGAGCGGCGTGGTCAAGGATCCGATTACGATCACGCAAAATATGAAAGTGCGCGACGTGCTCGCCCTGACAAATCAGCACAAAATTTCGGGACTGCCCGTAATCGACGCAAGCGGCAAGGTGGTGGGCATCGTCACCAATCGCGATCTGCGTTTCGAAACCAACCTCGGGCAACCGGTCAAGAACATCATGACTCCGCGGTCCAAACTGGTCACGGTGCGCGAAGGCGCAACCCGCGAAGACGCGATGGCGTTGATGCACAAGCACCGGCTGGAACGCGTCCTGGTAGTGAACAGGAATTTCGAGTTGCGCGGCCTGATTACCGTCAAGGACATTCAGAAATCCACCGAGCATCCAAACGCGTGCAAAGACAAACTGGGCCGCCTGCGGGTAGGCGCGGCGATCGGCGTCGGCGAAGGCACCGAGGAGCGCGCTGCGGCGCTGGTCGAAGCCGGGGTTGATGTGATAGTGGTCGACACCGCGCACGGCCATGCGCAGGGGGTGCTCGACCGCGTCAAATGGGTTAAGAGGACTTTTCCGAAAATGCAGGTCATCGGCGGCAATATCGCCACGGCCGATGCGGCAAGAGCTCTGGTCGATCACGGCGCCGACGCGGTCAAGGTCGGCATCGGGCCGGGATCCATCTGCACGACGCGGATCGTGGCGGGCGTAGGCGTACCGCAGATCAGCGCTGTTCAGAACGTTGCCAAAGCGCTGGCCAAGACCGATATTCCGCTGATCGCGGATGGCGGTATTAGATTTTCGGGCGATATCGCGAAGGCACTCGCGGCCGGTGCGTACTCGGTGATGATAGGCGGGTTGTTTGCGGGAACCGAGGAGTCGCCCGGCGACACCGAGTTGTATCAGGGGCGGTCGTACAAATCATATCGCGGGATGGGCTCTTTAGGCGCGATGCAACAGGGTGCCGCAGATCGTTATTTTCAGGACGCGGAGGAAGCGACCGAGAAGCTGGTGCCGGAAGGCGTCGAAGGGCGCGTTCCCTACAAGGGCGGCGTGGTGCCGCTTATACAACAACTGATGGGCGGTTTGCGCGCGAGCATGGGTTATACCGGCTGCAATGCGATCGACGAAATACGCAGCAAGGCTGAATTCGTCGAGATCACGCATGCCGGAATACGCGAATCCCACGTGCATGACGTGCAAATCACCAAGGAAGCGCCCAATTATCGCGCGGAGTAGGGGCTCGGTCAGGATGCATGAATCGGCAACGGCATCATCCGTTGCCGCAATTTTTTCCGAATTCGAAATGCTGAATCGCGAAATCTGAAATGAAGCACCAGAAAATTCTCATCCTGGACTTTGGTGCGCAATACACGCAACTGATCGCACGTCGTGTACGCGAAGCCAGCGTCTATTGCGAACTGCATTCGCATGACGTAACGGACGCATTCGTGCGCGAGTTTGCGCCGGCTGGAATCATCTTGTCTGGTGGCCCGGCATCGGTATGGGAGGGCGGTACGCCGCGGGCGCCCAAGGCGGTATTTGAACTCGGCGTGCCGGTACTCGGCATCTGCTATGGGATGCAAACCATGGCTGAACAACTCGGCGGAAAAGTCGAAAGCGGCAAGGTGCGCGAGTTCGGCTACGCCGAGGTGCGAGCTCAGGGGCATTCGGCGCTGCTCAAGGGTATACAGGATCGTCTCAACGGCGAAGGCCACGGACTGCTCGACGTATGGATGAGTCACGGGGACAAGGTTACTGCGTTGCCTGCCGGGTTCAGGGTGATCGCGAGCAACGCAGCGTGTCCGATTGCCGGAATGGCCGACGAAGCGCGGCATTTTTATGCGGTGCAATTTCATCCGGAAGTGACTCACACGCTGCAAGGCAAGGCCATAATCGAACGCTTCGTGCGCGATATCTGCGGACTTCAAGGCGACTGGAGCATGCCGGGATATGTCGATGAGGCGATCGGCAAAATTCGCTCTGAAGTAGGGGCGGACGAAGTGCTGCTCGGCTTGTCCGGTGGCGTCGATTCGGCGGTTGCCGCGGCGCTGATACACCGCGCCATAGGCAAGCAATTGACGTGCGTGTTCGTCGACAACGGACTGCTGCGGTTGAATGAGGCCGAACAGGTCATGCAGACATTTGCAAACGGGCTGGGCGTCAAGGTAATACACGTTGACGCATCCGTGCATTTCCTCGGTGAGCTGGCCGGCGTGGACGAGCCGGAGCAGAAGCGCAAGATCATCGGTCGCGTTTTCGTCGAGGTATTCCAGCGCGAGTCGGCGAAACTGCCTGGAGTCAAGTGGCTCGCGCAAGGGACTATCTATCCTGACGTCATCGAGTCGGCCGGCGCAAAAACCAAGAAAGCTCACACCATCAAATCGCATCACAACGTCGGTGGTTTGCCGGAGACGTTGCATCTGAAACTGCTGGAGCCGTTGCGGGAATTGTTCAAGGACGAAGTGCGCGAGTTGGGGCTGGCGTTGGGCCTGCCGCGCGATATGGTATTTCGTCACCCGTTTCCGGGGCCCGGGCTGGGCGTGCGCATACTCGGCGAGGTGAAATCCGTTTACGCCGATTTGTTGCGGCGCGCGGACGCGATATTCATCGATGAACTGCGCGCAGCCGGCTGGTACGACAAAACCGCGCAGGCTTTCGTCGTGTTCCTGCCTGTGCGCTCGGTAGGCGTGATGGGCGATGGCCGAACTTACGAAAATGTGGTTGCCCTGCGTGCCGTGCAAACCACCGATTTCATGACGGCGCAATGGGCGGAGTTGCCTTACAGTCTGTTGTCCAAAGTATCGAACCGCATCATTAACGAAGTCCGCGGCATCAATCGCGTGGTTTACGATATTTCGAGCAAGCCGCCGGCAACGATAGAGTGGGAGTAGGGTGCTCCGCCAAATTTGATGATTGGATACAGGCGAGAATTAGATGACACGTAATTTCCGTGGCTGGCGGCAGCTTCCCTTGGCAGGTATCACTCTACCGTTGGAGCCTGTATACCCGCTATTCTTTGCAATCGTGCCTGATAATTTTGCAGTTCCTCAAATCGTTCAAACTGCACGGCGATTGCAAGTCAGGGACGGGTTGACGGGGACGTTTGTGCCGTCCGAATGTCTGCATGTTACGCTGCATGAGGTCAGAGGCTCGGGTCCTCAGTACAGCCTTATTTCGAAAGCCTGCCAAGCAGCAGCGTCCCTGAAGTTTCCTGCGTTTGACGTGACATTCGATCAAGCGGTGAACTTCGACCGCAACACGGACAAGGAGCGCCAACATCCGATTGTTTTATGCGGAAGTAGTGGCATGGAAAAGTTGCAGGAATTTTACCGGGTACTGGCTGCCAAGATGGCACGTACCGGATTGCGCCCGTCGGCCAGGGGTTTCACCCCGCACATTACCTTGTTGTATAGCCGTGACAGGGTTAAAGAGCCATTCGTTGAAAAACTCGGTTGGACGGCACGGGAGTTCGTCCTTGTACAGAGCCTTTATGGACAAACACGGCACGTAGTACTTGCGCGCTGGGCTTTGGGCGGAGAACGCGCTGCCAGGAACTGAGGCGCCAGAAAAGGATATTCGAGTTGAAAGTCACGATTTACGGCATCAAGAACTGTGACACGATGAAAAAAGCCCGCACGTGGCTGGAGCAGCACCGCATCGACTATGATTTTCACGATTACAAGACATCCGGAATCGATCGCAATCAACTCGAGCACTGGTGCAAGGAACTGGGCTGGGAAGTCCTGCTGAATCGCGCAGGCACCACGTTTCGCAAGCTCGCGGATGGGGACAAGCAGGGGCTGGATGCACGCAAAGCTCTTGCACTGATGCTGGCCCAGCCTTCCATGATCAAGCGCCCTGTGCTCGAATACGACGGGGGCATCTTGGTGGGATTCAAACCCGAGACGTATGCAACGGCATTGAGCTAGCCTCTCGTTCCATCTTCTGCCTGATGTCCGACGAACTCTACATGCGCGAAGCGCTGACCCTGGCCGGCATTGCAGAGGCCCGAAGCGAGGTGCCGGTAGGCGCCGTGGTGGTCAAGGAAGGCGAAATTATCGGCCGCGGCTACAATCAACCCATTTCAGGTCACGACCCGTCAGCGCATGCGGAGATCATCGCAATGCGCGACGCTGCTGCGCGTATCGGCAATTACCGGCTGACTGGATGCGTGCTCTATGTAACGCTGGAACCTTGCGTCATGTGCGCCGGGGCTATCATGCACGCGAGAGTAGCGCGCCTCGTTTTTGGGGCGGCGGATCCCAAGACTGGCGCCTGTGGCAGCGTGATGGATCTGTTCGGCGAGGCGAAACTCAATCATCACGCGACAGTAACCAGCGGAGTGCTTGCCGGGGAGTGCGGTGCGCAGTTAAGCGCGTTCTTTGCGCGGCGCCGTCAGAAAACGGACTAAGGTTAGAGTTGACCTGAAGATAAGCGGGTGGGTTTTCGACTCGCGGCGCACTTTGCAGGCGGCGCGTAGTACGCGGTGCGCGAATTCAGCTATTTGAGATGCCGGCTTTCGTTCAGTAGCGCTTTGATCTTGCAAGCGTCCGGTGCGCGCATCACTCCTTGCTCGGTAATCAAGGCAGTCACCAGTTCCGCCGGCGTCACGTCGAACACGGGGTTGCGCACGGCGACCCCGGCGGGCGCCCAATGCAGGTCTCCGTGGCCCCTGACTTCGTCGGCACCGCGCTCCTCGATCGTTATATCTGCGCCGCATGCGATTGCACCGTCGATGGTCGACAAAGGCGCGGCGACATAAAACGGAATGTTGTGTCGGCGCGCGAGCACCGCGACCTGGTATGTGCCGATCTTGTTGGCGACATCCCCGTTGCCGGCGACGCGGTCGGCGCCGACAATGACGGCATCGATTTCACCGCGGCTCATCAGGTGTCCCGCCGCATTGTCGGCGATCAGCGTCACCGGAATGTCGTCCTGCATGAGTTCCCAAGCGGTAAGCCGCGCGCCTTGTAGAAATGGCCGCGTTTCGTCCGCAATCACGCTCACCTTCTTGCCGCCTTCGATGGCCGAGCGGATGACGCCCAGCGCGGTGCCATGCCCTGCAGTCGCGAGCGCACCGGCATTGCAATGGGTCAGTACCCGCGCGCCGTCCTTGATCAATTCCGCGCCGTGGCGGCCCATGCGCCGGTTGGCCGCAACGTCGTCCGCAAAAATCGCATGCGCTTCTTCAAGCAGGCGCTCCGCGCTTTGTGCAGCATCAGCGTTGCGGCAGGTCTCCCACGCACTGCGCATGCGCGCGAGCGCCCAGAATAGATTGACCGCCGTCGGGCGGCTCGCCGCCAGCGCGCAGAATGCCGAACCCAGTTCGCGGTTAAATTCCGCTGGTGGTTGATGGCGTAACCGCAATGCGTCGAGCGCGATGCCATAGGCGGCGGCGCAACCGATCGCCGGCGCACCGCGCACCACCATGCTGCGTATGCCGTCGGCAACCGCCATTGCTGAATCAAACGGCAGATAAAGTATTTCTGCAGGCAGTACGCGCTGATCTATCATCTCAAGCCGTCCGTCACGCCAGCGCAGCGTGTCGAATTTCGATCGGAATCCGGCCATCAGATCACGCGCTCATTGCCGCCGTCGATCGGGATTTGTGCGCCTGTAGTCTTGGCAAACAGCGGGCCGCACATTTCCGCGGCGAGTTCGGCGACATCGCGGCTGGTGACTTCGATCTGCAGAACGTTGTTCTTCTTGTATTGCTCGATGCTGAGCCCGTAGTGCGCCGCGCGCGAAGCAAGCACTTCTTCGCTCCAGATCGCGGTATCGAATACCGCATTAGGATGCAATGTGTTGACGCGTATGTTGTCCGCGCCCCACTCAAGCGCGGCCACGCGCGCGAGCTGGGTCAGCGCCGCTTTCGACGCCGAGTAGGCCGCGGCACCGGGGCCGGGCGCCGCCACGTTTTTCGAGCCGATGACCGCGACGCGGCCGCCGCGCGGTGAGAGCTTGAGCAGTTCGTGGCATACACGCATCAACATCAGATTGGAATCGAGATTGATGCTCATTACCCCGCGCCAGGCCGCGTCGTCCAGCGCGGCGATTTTGGTTCCGCCGGGGAAAATGCCGGCGTTGAGTATCAGGATGTCGAGCCCGCCGTAGGCATGCACCGCAGATTCGAGCGCGGCGGCCACCGCATCGCGCGACGCAACGTCGCAGCGGATGCCCAGATAGTCCTGCCGCTTATGCAGCGATTCGATTTTGCCGTCGATATCGAGGCCGACCACCGCCGCACCGCGCGCAAGCAGGGCATCGATGCACGCCTTGCCGATGCCGGACGCCGCACCGGTGACGAGCGCCACTTCGCCGGCAAACGGCGACGGTTTGCCGGCCTTGCGCAGTTTGGCCTGTTCTAGGTCCCAGTACTCGACGTCGAAAATGTCGCGTGCAGGCAATGCCCGGTAGCCGCCGAGCAGGGTGGCGCGTTCGATCACATCCATCGTATGCACGTAGAGATCTGCGACTATGGCGGCGTCTTTGACGGTGCGCCCCACGGCGCACAATCCGAGTTCCGTATCGAGCACGACGCGCGGTGCCGCATCGAGTATGGTTTTGGCTTCCTTCGCCTGCGGCGCATTTTGCGCAAAATAAGCTCGATAAGCTTCGGCGTAACCTTGCACGTCTCGACCCACCATGGGTACGCGTTTCGTGCGGATCACATGGTCGGGTGTAGCAGGACCCTGCTGGGAAATTTTCGCGATATCAGGGCGGCGGCCAAACGCGAGTGCGCGATTGCTTTGCACTGTAGACACGATCATCGGATTGCCGGCGCATTTTGAAATCTCACGTCGAAGAGCGGCGATTTCGCCGGCATGATCTGCTTTGGAACCCCCGGGTGCGAGGGCCGTAAGTTGCCACGCGCGTTGCTGTCCGAGATAACGCTCGGCCATATCGACCAGCCCGATCATGCGCTCGTAGGATTCGCGCGCGTTCGCGCCGAACGAAAATATGCCGTGACTCAGCAGGACCATGCCGATCGTGTTTTTGCCGGCTTGCTGCGGAAAGAGTTCGGCGCACAATCGCGCGAGGTCGAAGCCTGGCATCACGTAAGGAATGACGACGACTTTGTCGCCGTAAATATCGGCTATGCGTTGCGCGCCGTTCGCGGTGTTGGTGACTGCGAGCACCGCGTCGGAGTGGGTATGGTCGACATATTTGTACGGCAGCAGTGCGTGCAATATGGTTTCGACCGATGGTGCCGGCGCCGACGCGCGCGTCATATGCGTGACGAGTTCATTGACCATTTGCGGATCGCTCAGCGCCTTGAGTTGCGCGAGCTGGAGCAGGTGAGCCATGCGGACGGGCGAAAAACCGGCCTCTTCGATGAACTCGAGGTCCCAGCCGCTGCCTTTCACGTAGAGGATATCTTCTTCGCCGCCGACCAGATTACGCTCGCGAAGCTTTACCGAAGTGTTGCCGCCGCCGTGCAATACGAGCGACTTGTCGCGGCCGAGCAGGCGGGACGTATAGACGCGTTGCGCGAGCTCGCCGCGGTAAGTTGCCGCTTCGTCATCCTGCCATAAGCTTTGCATCGATCGCGATTCCGGAATTATTCGATTAGAAACGAACGGTCACGATTATAATTCATGATCATGAACGGCCCCGCACAAATCACCGTTCGGCGCGTGAACTGGCACGCTGCGCTTGTCGATTTGCGAGCGATCCGCAAAACGGTATTCGTCGGAGAACAGCGGGTCCCCGAGGAACTCGAGTGGGACGGCATCGACGAGCAATGTCTGCATGTGCTGGCAGCGACTGGAGCCGGCGAGGCGATAGGCACAGCCCGGCTCCTGCCCGACGGTCATATCGGTCGCATGGCGGTATTAGCGAATTGGCGCAGACGCGGTGTAGGCAGTCTGCTGCTTGCCGAACTGGTGGCAGCAGCGCGAGAACTGAAGCACCAGGCCGTGGAACTCAGCGCGCAAACTCACGCCATCGGGTTTTACCGGCGGTTTGGTTTCGAGGTCGTGAGCGGGGAATATCTCGAGGCCGGCATTCCGCATCGCGCCATGCGGATGTCGTTGTTCAAACCGCAGCCGGAGTAGGGGCGATTTCCAGCGCGAAGCGTCCGGTGGTGCTGGACCCCTGCTTGCCGCCTTCACCGAAACTGCGTTCAACGAATACGACCTGGCCGTGATTATCGACGAGGAGGACAGTCGACGAGCGCGTGCCATAGCCCGGCGATATTATGAAGGCTGGCGACAGCACGCGTTCGCGCGCGAGGCCGACGCCGGTTTCCGGCAGCGCAGCATCGGATGCGACTGTGCGTTCCGCGAGCAAGGTAAAGAGTTCATCTACTAGATCCTGCGTTTTGCGCCGCAATAATTCCGTCAGGATTTTCTTGCCGCGTTCAACCTTCGGCCACGGTGTGTCCAGCAAATGATTGCTCAGCCCGTGGACGCCCGGCGCAATAACTATCGGGTCACCGCCGCGATTCGACAAATAACACAATTCGTCGAGATCGCCTGTAATCAGATTGAAACCGTTATAAACGCCTGCATCAGGGCGTAACCTTGCGAGGTAGTCTGCCGGCCGCTGATCAACCCGCAGGTAATTGGCCACCAGTTCGCCACGCGAGCGGGATGACGTTTTCGTCTGATCGCTATTCCGATAATTGGTTACCGCAGCTACCCTCCCGCTGCGAGTGATGCCGAGCCATGTACCGCCTTGCTCGAGGTCGCGCCCACCGTAAATGCGCGGCTCATCGTCCCAGAATGCCGCGGGCGCAGTCGGGCGCGCATAGGCTTCGTCGCGGTTTGCAGCCAGCACGAGCGGATAGTCAGGGTGAGTTTGGTGGGCAAAGAGTATGAGGCACATCGTGCGGGCTCGAAATCCGTTCAGGACGGTATCTTATAGGGTAAAGCCACGAATTTCAGTAGCGGACCGTCCGAAGATTTCAGGCGCACTTCGCCGCCGTTGAAGCTCGCAATGTGCATGACGGCCAGCGCCGCGTAACCGCCGGCTGGAGAGGGCGCGGCATTTACGATCATACCCGTTGCCTGCTCGCCGGTGTCCGCGCTGTACAGCTTGTCGCCGGGCTGCGGAACGTCAGGCCCCGTAATGTCGGCCAGGTACATGCGCTGTTTTAATTTCCCCAGATAGTGCATGCGCGCGACGATTTCCTGTCCCGGATAACACCCTTTAGTGAAACTTACTCCATTGATGAGGTCGAGGTTCGCCATTTGCGGGACAAATTGGTCCTGCGTCGCAGGCGTTATGAAAGGAATCCCCGCTTGAATATTCGTCCAATCCCAAGCCGCTTCGCTGATAGGTACTCCACAGGCGATGAGGGTGCTGCGTATTTCGTCGCCGCTTTGCGGATCCGCCATGATCTCAAAGCGTGTAGCGTCGAGCCGCAACAAATGTGCGCCCGCCGTTGTACTCATCGCAAGCGTAGTTGACGGTATGTTGTCGAATAGAGGTCTCAGCAGCATTTCAGCGGTGGTGCCGGCAATTCCAAGCAGTACGTAATTTTCGCTGACATCGAACGCTTTAACCTTCGAGCGCAGAACGTACATCGACAGACGTTTACGTATTGCTTCGCATAGGACGCGCGGCAACTGCATTACATAACCCGTATCGTCGCGCCAAAGCAGAAAGCTTGCGAGCATCCTGCCCTTGGCAGTGTTGTAGCTGCCGTAGAGCGCCTGCCATGGCTGCAGGGCGTTCACGTCGCAACTCAACTGGCCGTGCAGAAAAGCTTGGGCATCGTCGCCGGAAAAGCGGATTAACCCGAAATGCGACAGGCGGGCAATACCGGCGAGCGTCGCGTCCGGTCCGGCGCTTGCCGCGCCACTATTATTTGCGCCCTGCGATTCGTCGTTCATTAGAGTCGGAGAGTCCTATTTATGGTGCCTCCTTCAGGCGCAGCGGGCACTTTCCACAGGTGCAAATATTTATTCATCGTAAATAATCAATATTATTGAAATAGTTGTTAAAAAATCATATTTTTACAGAAAAACCCATCAATTTCATCGATTTGACAAGATATTAAACCTTGATTCTAATGCCTTATATCGATACTAGTTGGAATGCTTCGTAGTTAAAGGGAGGAGCATGAAGACACTTTACGAACAGTTGGGTATTACGCCCCACGCCAGCCAAACCGTTATTCAGCAAGCGTTCTTCAGGCTGGCGAAAAAGCTGGACCCGAAAAACCCCGTCAATCATGGGAACGACCGCGCGCGCGTCGATTACCAGGCCGTGCAATGTGCTTATCGCACGTTATCGAATCCCGAATCGCGTTGTGACTACGACCGCAGCTTGCAAACGCAGTCACCGAAGCCTACGCCAAGAATTCTCGCACCCGCCACGGGTGAATTCAAATCCAGGTAGTCCATCATTGCGGGGAGCGGTTGCGGTGAAAAGATCGTTTTATGAAATGTTGGGGGTACCCCATGATGCAGATCAGGCGCAGATCGATACCGCGTATACACAGGTCAAGACCAGGCTCAGCACTGGAAGTTCGCGCGGCGCTGCTGAAGCTGTAATCGAAGTGCAGCTGATACAAGACGGTTATCGGATTCTTTCCAATCCCGAACAGCGCGCGCGCTATGACGCGAAACTGGCGGAAGCGGAAACCGGCGCAAAAGTGATATTTTTTCCGGACGACTCGTACGGGCGCCGCAGGCTGGGCATTGGAACGGTAGTGCTGGTTGCGCTTTCGGCCGTGCTCGGCACCATCGTTTATCGGCAGTTGTCAGTCAAAATGGATGAAGTACGGATTGAGCATATTCAAGCGATAGCGCGACAGAAAGAAGAGCAATCCAAAAGTGTGGTCATCACTACTACACACGCACAGCCGGCAACAGTGAACGCGTCCAACGACTCGCAGCAGCGTTAGCGGGCGCCGGAATACATCGAACGGACTTCGATGTATCGCCGGCACAAGCATTACAAAACACACGCGTGTTGAGAATAGGCCTGCAGCCATCGCCGTTATTGGCGGGGATTCTGACGCTCGCCCATGTTGCGGCAATAGCCATCGTAATGCTTGTCAGTGTCCCGCTATGGGCAAAAATTGCCGCGACGGTGGCTTTGCTTGTTCATTTGCCGGTAGTCCTCAGACAGCACGCATTGTTGTTGGCGCCGGGCGCGGCAGTGGCCATCGAAACCGGTTCGGATAATAAAATCAGCGTCCAAACGCGGTCTTCCGAGTGGCGCGAGTACGATGTTCTGGGCAACACTTATGTCATGCCGTATCTGACAGTCTTGAATCTGCGTCAGAACGAAAGCGGCGCCATCAAGCGCGTTGCACTGCTTCCGGACAGCCTGCACGCGGAGGATTTTCGGAAACTTCGCGTATGGTTGCGCTGGAAAGAGGCCGACCGATAGCCTTGAGGCGTGTCACAGTGCGATAAAGCCGGTAAGATTACGGCTTCCCGATTTTATTTGGCTCGCAGCAATCAGCGAGAATTCCCGTTTACCCATACGTAGAAGATTTCCATAACATGAATCAGAAGATGAGCATGGCAAAAGGCGCAGACCCGTCGGAAACGATGGCGTGGAACATGAAACTCATTTCCCATCACGAACTGGGCGGTTTCGGCGGCATGGGCGAAGGCATCAATATGCAGTTGGCGCCCGACGGGCGGCGTATTTTGTGGCTGGCGCACGAGTCGGCGCCGAAAAACTTTACGGGTGTGGACGTCAGCGATCCGCGCAATCCGAAAATCGTCGTGCAGACCGAGTTGCCACATCGCAACATGCGTTCGAATTCGCTCGATGTCGTCGGGAATATGCTGACGGTTGCTTATCAGACAAAAACAGCCGGAGAAAAGCCTGCCGGCTTCGATATTTTCGATATCAGCAAACCGGAACAGCCTAAATTGATTGCGCATTTCGATGCATCCGGTCCGCACTCGCGCGGCGTGCACGTGCTGTGGTTCGCGGACGGGGAGTACGTGCACATGAGTTCGGGCGCGCCGGATTTTCAGCCGCGCAGCCCGAAAGACGATCAGTGCTACCGCATTGTCGATATTCGCAACCCTTCAAAACCGCAGGAGGTCGGCCGTTGGTGGGCTCCGGGCACGCGCGAGGGCGACGCCGAACCGTCGCCGCGGCAGAAGGTCGGTGAATTCCCGGTGGGCTACGCAGGCTTTCGCGCGCACAACACCAACGTGTATCCCGAGCGTCCCGATCGTGCTTACGTCGGGTATCTCGATTACGGCGCCCTCATCATGGACATCAGCGACAAGGCGCACCCCAAGGTGATCTCGCGCTGGAGCAATTGCCCGCCGTATCTCGGCTTTACGCATACGGTGCTGCCGCTCTTCAAGCCCGGGCTGCTGGTCGTGACCGACGAGTCAGTAGTGGATAATGCTGCCGATTGGCCCAAGCTCACGTGGGTGCTCGACGCGCGCGCTGAAACACATCCGATTTCGATCAGCACGTTGCCGATGCCGTCGCCGGAAGCGTTCGGCAAGCGCGGAGGGCGCTATGGCTCGCACAATCTGCACGAGAACCTCCCGAAGGAAGCTTCGTTCAAGTCCGACAACATTATCATCGGCACGTTCTTCAATGGTGGGGTACGTGCTTTCGATCTGTCGAATCCGTATCAACCGCAGGAAGTTGCTTACTACGTTCCCGGCGCACCGAAGTTGTCGCCTGCGGGAGCTATCCAGCTCAACGATGTGTTTGTCGACGACCGGGGTATCGTATTCACTGTCGACCGTTTTGCCGGCGGCCTCTACGCGCTCGAAATGACGATCTGACGGACGCGCACGCGCGGCTGCAAATGGCGGGCTCCACGGCACGCGACCCGTTCGCCGGCAAGATCCCGGTCACCGTAATCACCGGATTCCTCGGCAGCGGCAAGACGACGCTGCTCAATTACCTGCTCGCGCAGCCGGCGTTGGCGCACAGTGCCGTCATCGTCAACGAATACGGCGAGCAGGGCATCGATCACGGCCTGCTGCGGTTCGCGCAGGAAAAAGTACTGCTGCTGGAAAACGGCTGCGTGTGCTGCGCGTTACGCGGCGATTTACAACAGACGCTGCGCGATTTGTTTCTCGCGCGGCGGCAGGGCGAGATCGGCGATTTCGAACGTGTCTTGATTGAAACGACTGGCCTGGCGGATCCGGCGCCGGTGCTGCAGACGCTATTGTCGGACACCATGCTGATTGCGCAGTTTCGCTTGGATGGCGTAGTGACTTGCGTCGACGCCTATCATGCGTTGGAGCAATTCGAAGCGCACCCTGAAGCGCACAAGCAGGCCGCGTTAGCCGACCGCATCATTATTGCCAAATCCGATCTGGTCAGCGCCGACGAACTGGCTGCGGTAAGCGGCGCAATGGCCGTTCTTGCGCCGCTCGCGCAAATCGGGCATGCGCAGCATGGTGCGATCGAAGCGTCGTTCGTGACCGACATCGGATTTCGCGACGGACGCGTCGATTCCACACGGATGAATCGCTGGCTGGGATCCTCGCGACATGCAGGCGATGCCGAACATCAAGCGCACGACAAGTCCATTACAAGTTTTACATTGCGCTTCGAGCAGCCGTTCTCCGTGCGGGCGTTCGAGCAATGCATCGACGTATTGACCGGTTTGCGCGGTTCCGACCTGCTGCGTGTCAAGGGATTGGTCAACATTGAAGGTGAACCCGGACCAATGGTGGTGCAGGGCGTGCAACACTTGTTTCATCCGCCCGTGGCCCTGGCGGGTTGGCCGGACGCCGACAGGGCATCAAAGCTGGTATTTATCACGCGCGGTATTTCACGCGAAGTCGTTTCCAGCTTGTTCAGCGCCGTGACCGCAATTGCAGCGACTAAACCTTAGCGCGCTAGTGGAACTATTTGCTGGCGGCGGAGGACTTACGGACAGTGGATGCGGCCGGCGCTGCTTGAGGCACGGAGGTGGGCGCAGTGGTCAAAGCCGCCGGTCTGGGAGGATAAGTGTGGCGGGGCGTGCCGTCATCTTTCACCACGCAGTTGCCGCTCGAGGCGTCAACGTTGCGGTCCATGCACGAAGAATTTCTGTCGACAGGCGAGGCGCGTTCCGAGGTGTCGGCCGCACCTGCAACCGAACTGGCCGTCAACGCGGTAATCATCATCAAGTAATACAGTTTCATGCGTACCTCCTCTTACTTGGACCCACCGGATCAACGCCGGTTCATTGCAATTTGCATGTCGATATCTTATGTTAACGCGTGTTCAGGATTGACGTTTACAAAGTTAGCGCGCTACTCTCGACCTCTGCACGGCCTGCAAGCGGCAGGCATGCAAATTTTCGATGATGGCTGATGATCAATAGGTTTCGTCGCATCCTTCGCGTGCACAGGCGGCAACTACCGGCGGTGCGATCGAAATCAAGCCGCTGGCGCTGCCGCAATCATTCGCTAATGCGTCTGCTCGCGGCATGGCTGTTGCTGGCTCACATCACGTCGTTGCATGCCGCCTATCCCGACCAGCCCGTCAGGCTGATTTTGCCGTTCCCGGCGACGGGCTCCACCGACATTTCGGGTATTCCGCGCATCAACAAACTGGTCCGCGTCATGCAAAACCTTTCAGCGCCGTCGCTAACCGACAGCATGGTGCAGCAATTGCAGCAAACGCTGGCGGCAGCGCTTGGGCAACCCGTTAATGTGCTGCGGCAGGTCAGGGGAAAAACCAACGCAGGTACGCGCTATGTCGCTCAATCCACGGCGGACGGCTATACCCTGCTATTTGCCGACAATCCAACAGTCACCGTATTCCCGGTGCTTAATCCAAGCCCGGGATTCGACGCGCTGCAGGATCTGACGCCGGTCGCCAATTTTGCGCGCATGCCGATTGCGCTGATTACATCGGCGGAACGTCCGCGGGAAAACCTTCGCGACATCATTGAACGGGCGCAGCGCCTGCCCGGCAGCATCAATTACGCCTCGGCTGGCGATGGCTCGACATCACACCTGACGGGCGAATTGTTCGCCGCAATGAGCGGAGCGCGGATGGTGCACGTTAATTACAACGGCAGCCTGCCGGCGATGAACGCAGTGCTCACCGAGCAGGTCGAGCTTGGGTTCGTGCCGCTGGCCGCGGTATTACCGTATCTGGGGGGCGGCAAAATCAGAATCATTGCCATGGCTTCCGGCAAGCGGCACCCAGTGGTAGCTGATATAGCGACGATTGCGGAAGCCGGCGTAACCGGTTTTGATGCGAGCGGATGGTTCGGTGTATTCGCGCCTGCGCGTACGGCGAGCGCGATCGTGTCGCTGCTCAACTACGATATCAATCGCGCATTGTCCGAGGACCTGGTGCAGCGAACGTTGATCGCGCAAGGCTTGCTGCCGGCGCCCGGTTCGAGCGAGGAATTTCGCAAGCAAGTCGAGCAAGATCGCGAGCGCTGGGCGAGGGTGCTGAAGACCGTCGCTTTCGGGCGTTGATCAGCTTCTGCGTTTTCGCGTCGACACAGTATTGGCGAGGATGCCGATGCCTTCGATTTCACATTCGATGCGATCGCCGTTCTGCAGATACCAGGTGCCGGGTCCTTTGTAACCCATGCCGGTTCCGGCCGGCGTGCCGCTCGAGATGAGATCGCCCGGTTCGAAGCCGGCATGGGAATACCACGCGATTTGCGCGGGGATATTGTAAATCTGGTTTTTCGTGCTCGAATCCTGGCGCACTTCTCCATTTACGCGGGTTACTATGCGTAGATTGTGCGGATCTGGAATTTCGTCCCTGGTCACTATCCAGGGGCCCAGCGGCGCAGCGGTCGGAAAGTTTTTGCCGATGCAAATATTGCCTTCTTTGCGCTCGGCGAACTGCACGTCACGACACGACAGATCGTTCATTATCGTATAACCGAACACGCAGTCGTAAGCCTGTTCGGCCGGCACTTCGCAGCAGTCGCGGCCGATGACTATCGCGAGTTCATTTTCGTAGTCGAAGGTTTCGGTCCAGGACGGTTTGCGCACCGTCGTGCCGGGCGCCACTACACAACTCGTCAACTTCACGAATCCAGCGACACGCGTATATACCTGCCCGGCACCTTCCGCGGCGTGATCGGCATAATTTTTGCCGACTGCCATGATCTTGCCCGGCATCAGCGGTGCTTCCAGCGTTACGTCGTCCAGCGAGAAAACCTGCGGCAGTTGTTCGCCGCGCTTGAGCGCGCTTTCCGCGTCGCCGAGCGCGGATTTGACGGCGGCGAGTCCGGCGTCGCCGGACTGTATGCATGCGAGCAACGTGGCCGGGAGCTTGCGGCCTGAAAGGGCAGTAATGTCGAGCACTCGATTGTCGGCAAGTAACACGCCAAAATGACCGGTGCGGGCACGGGCGGGACGAAATGTCAGCAGCTTCATGGCTATTCCTCCGGGATTATGAATTCTTCTGGCAGTCGCGCATGGTGAAACCGCGCAGGCGATATAGGATCATAGGCGATTTGAGGCATGCTGCAGAACGCCGGGGTAGTGAAAAATCGAACGTAGGTATGTCGCTCGATATTGCGCGCGAGCGTAACAAGAAAAATGGCACAGCGCGAGCGATGCCGCAGTTTGCCGCTGCCAGACGATGTTGGTAGTATCGCTCGACAGTCTGGGAGAACCCAATGATAGACCTCTATAGCTGGCCCACCCCCAATGGCCATAAAGTACACATCATGCTCGAAGAATGCGGGCTGCAGTATCGCGTGCACGGCATAAACATACGCACCGGCGAGCAATTCAAGCCTGCGTTTCTCAGGATCAGCCCGAACAACCGCATTCCGGCCATCGTCGATAGCGATGGTCCCGGCGGAAAGCCGATTTCATTGTTCGAATCGGGCGCTATGCTGATTTACCTTGCCGGCAAGACCGGTAAATTTCTGCCGCGAGATCTGCATGAGCGCTACGCGGCGCTGCAATGGCTTATGTGGCAGATGGGGGGTGTGGGTCCGATGTTCGGACAGGCCAACCATTTCAGGGCGTATGCCGTCGAAAAAATCCCGTATGCGGTTGACCGGTATACCAACGAGGCGAACCGCCTGACCAATGTGCTAGATAAGCGGCTCGCCGAGGCGCCGTATCTGGCTGGCAATGAATATTCGATTGCCGACATGGCGGTCTTTCCGTGGATGCGCAATGCAGACAAGCGCGGCATCGATCTGCCTTCCTATACGCATGCACAACGCTGGTTCGATGCGATCAACGCGCGTCCTGCGGTGGTGCGCGCGCTGCAGGTTTTGTCGGAGGTAAACAGCACGGCCCCTCACGATGACAAGTCGCGCGATATCCTGTTTGGCAAGACGCAGTTCTCGCGCCGCTAACGGCGTTGAAATATATATGGCTGGCGGAGTACGTGCGTTGCGCCGCCTGGCGTTTCTCTAATAAACGTATCGCGTTATCGCCGCAATATCGGCAGCAGTAACAGTTTTACTGCCAACCGCATATCTCTTTTGGGTTGAAAAACAGTCCTTTCCGACTGTTCGTGATGAATAAATGTGCAGCCCAATCGCAGTCTTGGCGATGTTGTCTCAAGCACGCCAGGCGTCCTACATCTGTCCTCACGAGAGTTCTGTAACCTATTGAATCTGCACTAGTTAATATTTTTAACCGCTAGCCGAGCGGAAGGCTGCAATCAGGAATCGATTTGCGGTAAAATTTTCGTCTTTTCTCGCGCACCCAGCGCGGGCGCAATACATCTAAGCATTTGGTCGATAAAAAGAATCAGGTTACTAACAGGAGAAGTGAAGTAATGAAGCAAATGGCAGCTGCAGCGCGCATTCCGGACATCGTGGAAGCCCCGGATTACGTCAAGCACAAAGACCTGAGGGCGTGGGTACGCGAGATTGCGCAGCTCACGAAACCCGACGAAATCTACTGGTGCGACGGTTCGCAGTCGGAATACGATCGCCTGTGCGACGGGATGGTGCGCAGCGGGACGTTGATTCGTTTAAATGCCAAAAAGCGGCCCAACTCGTTTCTTGCGCGCTCCGATCCTGACGATGTCGCGCGGATGGAAGACCGCACGTTTGTGTGCAGCAAGACCAAAGACGAAGCCGGCCCGAACAACAACTGGATAGCGCCGGCCGAAATGAAGGCGACGCTGAACAAGCTGTTCGATGGCTGCATGCGTGGACGGACGATGTATGTCATACCGTTCAGCATGGGGCCGCTGGGATCGCATATTTCGCATATCGGCGTCGAACTGACGGATTCGCCTTACGTGGTGGCCAGCATGCGCATCATGACGCGGATGGGACGTGAGGTGCTCGACGTGCTGGGTGCCGCCGGTTTTTTCGTTCCTTGCGTGCACTCGGTCGGCATGCCGTTGGCGGCAGGGCAGAAGGACATCCCGTGGCCGAGCAACAAGAAAGAAAAATGGATCGTCCATTTTCCCGAGGAAAAATCGATCTGGTCCTTCGGCAGCGGTTACGGCGGCAATGCGCTGCTCGGCAAAAAATGCTTCGCCCTGCGTATTGCCTCGATCATGGCGCGCGAGCAGGGCTGGCTGGCCGAACATATGTTGATACTCGGCATCCAGCCGCCGAACGGCGAGAAGCAGTACATCGCCGCGGCGTTTCCGAGCGCCTGCGGCAAGACCAATCTCGCGATGCTTATACCGCCCAAGGCGCTGGACGGCTGGAAGGTGACGACTATCGGCGAAGATATTGCGTGGATCAAGCCAGGCAAGGACGGGCGGCTCTATGCCATCAATCCGGAAGCTGGCGCCTTTGGCGTCGCGCCCGGCACGTCAATGCATACCAATGCCAACTGCCTCACGGCGTTACGCGAGAACGTCATATTTACCAATGTCGCGATGACGCCCGATGGCGATGTGTGGTGGGAAGGTATGACCAAAACGCCGCCGGCAGAACTGATAGACTGGCAAGGCAAGGAATGGGTGCCTGACTCCGGCCGCAAGGCAGCACATCCGAATGCGCGCTTCACGGTGCATGCGTCGCAGATTCCGTGCGCTGATCCCGATTGGGAAAACCCGGCCGGCGTGCCGATATCCGCGTTCCTGTTTGGCGGACGCCGCAGTACCACGGTGCCGCTGGTGACGGAAGCGCGCGACTGGACGAGTGGGGTATATCTCGCCGCGACCATGGCCTCGGAAACCACCGCGGCCATGAGCGGCGCCCAAGGTGTCGTGCGGCGTGATCCGTTCGCCATGCTGCCGTTCTGCGGTTATCACTTCGGCGATTATTTCAAGCACTGGCTGGATATCGGCGCGAAGCTGGTCCATCCGCCGCGCATATTCGGCGTGAACTGGTTTCGCCTTGATGAAAACGGCAAGTTTTTGTGGCCGGGCTTCGGCGAAAACATGCGCGTGCTGAAATGGATTGTCGAGCGCTGCCTGGGCCGCGCCCAGGCCGTGGATACCGCGTTGGGACGCGCCCCGCGATTCGAGGACCTTGATCTTGCCGGCATGCAGGACATGAGCGGCGAGCGCTTCGGCAAGCTCATGTCGCTCGACGCCGGCCTCTGGCGCAAGGAACTGCAAGAGCACGACGTTTTGTTCAAGGATTTGCAGAATAAACTGCCAGACGCGCTGCAAGCCGAACGCAATGCGCTGGCAAAAAGTTTTGGGTAACCCACGCTAAATCTCCTTACGAGTGGTTACCGACGCCCGCCGGCATTGCCGGTGGGCGTTTTTTTTGGTGGCCGCGCGCTGCAGATTGCAATCGCGCGTGAATCAGACGCTTAGGGATAGTTTTTCCAGAACTCCGGTGTAAATGCGCGTACTTCCTGGCGTTGCTCGCCGAGCCCTTTGAGACCCAGTGTCATGACGTCGCCGGGTTTCAGGAATAGCGGGGGCTTCTTGCCGAGCCCGACGCCGGGCGGGGTGCCGGTCGCAATGACGTCGCCCGGCAGCAGCGTCATGAAGCGGCTTATATAGCTCACCAGAAATGCCGCACCGAATATCATCGTGCGCGTATTGCCGGTTTGCATGCGCTGGCCGTTCAAATCCAGCCACATATCGAGTGCCTGCGGATTGGGAATTTCATCGGTAGTCACCAGATAAGGCCCGAGCGGGCCGAAGGTATCGCAACCCTTGCCGCGATCCCATTGGCTGCCGCGCTCGAGCTGGAAGCTGCGTTCCGACACGTCATTAGTGACGCAGTAGCCGGCGACGTAATCCAGCGCGCGCTCTTCCGGAACATAGCGGGCAGTGGTACCTATCACAATGGCGAGTTCGACTTCCCAATCGCCTTTAAGCGCGTCTTTGGGCAGCACCACCGGATCGTTCGGTCCGGTAATCGACGTTGTCGCCTTGGTGAACAGGATCGGTTCGCTCGGCACCGGCATGCCGGCTTCGGCCGCATGGTCGGAATAGTTGAGGCCCACCGCGACAAACTTGCTGATGCCGGTGTACGGGACGCCCAGCCGCGGCTTGCCTTTTACCAGCGGCAGCGATTCGGGTTTGATAGCGCGCAGTTTCTTGAGTCCTGCGGGGGAGATCGCCTGCGCATCAAGATTGTTGATGATTCTGGAAAGATCGCGGATCTGGTCCATGTGGTCGAGCATGCCGGGTTTCTCGTAACCGTTTTTTCCATAACGTAGCAGCTTCATAGGGTCATACCTGCCTTTCTTTCATGACGTTTTTGATTCTATGGCCGGGATTTCGCGGACGGCAGCGTAGCGTCCGCGAAAATAAATTAATGGCGCGTGTTCATAAAACCGGTATCTAAGAACCCGGCCGATGAAAATCACGTGGTCACCGCTATAGTGCCGCGCTTCTGTAAGGCATTCGAATTGCGCGGCGGCACCCTCGATCAGGGGCATGCCGTGCGCGCCAAAAATATGGTTGACTCCGTCGAACTTGCGCAGAATCGGTTGGGCGAAACGCTTCGCCAGCGCTATTTGCTCCAGCGCCAGCACGTTGACCGCGAAATGCATGGCCTGGAGAAAATTCGGCAGATTGGGCGAGCGCAGGGACAGGCTCCACAAGACGAGCGGCGGAGACAAAGAAACGGAACTGAAGGAGTTGCAAGTCAAACCGACCGGTTCTCCGGCGCCGGTCTTTGCCGTCACTACGGTGACGCCGGTGGCAAATAGTCCCAGCGCCTGGCAAATGTCACGCGGATCGCCGCCCGCGTTTGGAATGTGGAATTCGGCCATTGGCTTTACAGAGTAGGTACGTCCGCCCCGATACCGAGCAGGCTCTTGCCGGCCATGGTAGTCGCGATGTCCCAAGCCAGCGCATAGTGGCTGTTGGCTGCGTGTACGTCGCGAAAGCTCCTTTGAATGGATTGCTGATTGAACAGAAATTCACCGCCGCCGGCGCCGAACAGCAAATCGACGCCTTCAGTACAAAGATGCGCTGCGTATGCGGCGTCGCGGCGCAATCGGATTTTTAAATCGGGCGCGGAGGCGACTTGGCGCGCAGCCATTTCCATTGCTTCCTTGCAGTTGCCGATAAGGATGCGTTCGGCCGCCGCCGCCGCAGCGGCAGCATGCCCCAACCGCGCCTGCGTGGTCGCGTAATCGGCAAGCAGCGTCGTGGAATAGGCCGTGATGCGATGGCGAATATCTTCAACGAAGACTTCAATGGCACCTTGCGCAATACCCAGCGAAGCACCCGCCACCACATACGGAAACATGTCGAACACCGGTAACCGGTAAAGAGGCGAGGTTTCTCCGCCCGGCGCCACGCCGCCTTTCATCTGGGTAACCGTCAAAGCGCGATGTTCCGGCACAAACGCGTCGTTCACTTCAACGTCCTTGCTGCCGGTACCGCGCAAGCCGGCGACATGCCATGTGTCCAGGGCCTTGTAATCGGCTTGCGGCAGTATGAACACGTAATACTCGGGCAGTTCGCCTTCCGCGCTGGCAACTATGCCGCCGAGCATGCACCAGCCAGAGGCATCGATTCCGCTGGAAAATTTCCAATGGCCGGATAGCCGGAAACCACGACCTTCGCGCACGGCGTGGCCGGCGGGAAACATCAGGGCCGAACCGACCAGTGTATCGGGAGACTTTCCCCAGATTTCGTCTTGAGCCGCGCGCGGCCACAGCGCGAGCATCCAATGGTGGTTGGCGAGATTGGCCATGACCCATGCAGTCGAACCACAGCCGCGGCCTATGATGGCCGTGAGTTCCACTATGGCTTCATACGAGAGTTCGCTGCCGCCAACGCGTTTCGGCTGCAGCATGCGAAATAGCCCGCTGGCGTGCAAATCGTCCAGCGTCTCATCGGGGATGCGCCGCAATTCCTCTGCACGCAATGCCCGTTTGCGTAAAACCGGCACTAATCCATTTGCGCTGGCGCGCAGCATATCGTAGGTGGGAGGAGGGATCGCCATATGAAAGTCACGACTCGACGTTGACAATGGAACCGGTTGACGCTGATTTGAAAATTGCTTCCAGCGCCGAGATGTTGGCTACCATTTGCGACTGGGGCACAGGATAAGGGGCGCGCCCTTCTGCGGCGTCGGCGAATGCTTCAAGGTTCGCCAGCACGTTGAGGGTCGGTGGAAATTCCTTTACTTCACGGTTGCCACCGCCGAATGTCGTGGTCAGCACCCAGCCTTCGGGCGCCTCCGGATGGGTTTTGTCGCGGACTTCGATCCAGCCTTTCGTGCAATACACTGCAAAGCGGCCTTCGAACGGCGTCGCGAGGATCGCGCTAAGCAGCGCATGGCCGCCATTCTTGAACGACACCAGTACTGCCAGTGTATCGCCGTTAACGAGTTGGCTGCCCAGTTGCTTGACGCTGGCGAACACGCGATCCGCTTCGCCAAACACGCCGACGGACAGGTCAAGCAGATGGATGCCGGTAGCGGTCATCGGACCCGCCGGCGCTTCCTTGCCTGATAGCCGCCAGTTGTCTGCTGCCAGGGTCAGGAATTTGTTCTGGCTGAAATTCGCCTCGACCTGCAGAGGCGTGCCGAGCCGGCCGGATTTTATGA
>Ga0206940_1015_pt3 | contig 41572 bp, 31 predicted proteins | sample Alteio_BWOrgHeat_8_FD_152963 | JGI IMG/M metagenome (GOLD analysis project Ga0206940, IMG submission 152963) | Enriched cells from forest soil in Barre Woods Harvard Forest LTER site, Petersham, Massachusetts, United States -... | ecosystem: Environmental > Terrestrial > Soil > Temperate forest > O...
ATAATTGGCTGCCTCAGCGGGATATTGAATCAAGGCTTCTTGTTTTTCTCCGGCTGCAGGATACCACCCTTGAATCATTAATTCTCTGTGGTCGTTTGGATTTTCTGAATAAATTTCATTACGATTTTGGTCTTTTAAATGATATTGCACAGTACCAATAGCATAAGAGCCTGTGAGTGGTGGGAAATAACAAGGTCGCTGAAAGTAAAAAATATAAAGCACCAAAGAGAAAAAAAGCGCCATGCAGCCAATGAAAATAAAATTTAAGCATCTGAGAAATTGATTCATATAATACACCGATAATTTAGGCATGGTAGCTTGTCTACTACCATGCCATTTTTTTTTAGTGTCTTACAATTTATTTTATTCGTAATATAAGAAGAGAAGCGTTATCAGTAGCAGGTCCGCCTGTTGGTGCAGACGTTAACGTTACGTTTGCAGCAGTTCCAGCGTGTTTTGTGTCGTTATGAAGTCTTATGTGTGCGCCAGAGTTTAAATTTACTACCACTTGTCCATTGAGTGTTAAAGTTCCACCAGCTGCTAGGCTTGTAGTTTGGATATCACTTTGAAAGCGAGATGCAGGTATTGCTAGCCCATCAGCGGTTACATTAAATACAAGAGGATCTGGGGGTGTAAGATTAGCGGGTGTTCCTCTTACTTGAAATATAATCAAATATGTTCCGGTAGCGTTTACGGTAAATGTGTCGCCACCAGCAACGGGTGGGGTTATGTCTGCATTATGAGGAGAGGAGCTAAGATTAAAGTGTACGGTGCTATTAGCAAGAACTGTTGCAGTGCTAGAGCTAGCAGCAAAAGCATATCCTACTGATGCCTTTGCATCAAATCCAAAAAATAGTGAAAAGGCTACTATCGAAACTTTTAGCCATGTCTGTTTTTGATGGGAATTCATATAATAACTCCTTGAATATAAGATTATCATTATAATTGTTTATACAATTCCGCTACCAGCGAGGCGCAAAATAGTAATTGCAGCATTGACTACTGCCGCTTTTGTTGTTGAAGCATGTAACGTCACTACTGATGTTCCAGAATTTGTGATATTGCGAAGTTGAATGGCTGCATGAGCCGGTAATGTTGCTATCACAAATCCGTTAACTTGCTCAGTTCCTAGTGATGATAGACTGGTAGTTTGATTATCGGCTGCAAATTGAGATGCTCCGATGGGAGTCCCGTTAGCTGTTACGTCAAATATGAGAGGATGCGGTGGTGTAAGCTGATCAGGAGTGCCTCTTACATGAAACATAATAAGATATGTTCCCGCTTCGATTACATGAAACGTGGTTCCATTGATGGAAGGCGGGGTTATGTTTGTAGTATGAGGGCCGGTAACTGTGTCAAATGACACCAAAGAGCCACCCAAAATAGATTGAAAACCGTTATTCGAAGCTTCAGCATATCCCTCGATTGAAAGAACTGGGATACGATTAAGGTTTCCACTCTTTAGATCGTTTTGAATTTTACCATAATCTAGAGTTTGAAGCGCTTTTAAGGCAGGAGCGCCATCCATATTTGCCTCAAGACTAAGACTCAATAAAAGTGCAAATATTGCACCCTTTAGCCTTAGCCCACCGTCTAGTTGGTTCATACACAATCCCTTCCGTTTAATGGTTTATATAATCTCTTGAAAGATTAAATAAATTTAGAGTAAAAAATCTAGGGATTGAATTAATCGATGTCCTAAATTATTGACTTGATAATTTTCTTTTGAAAGAGTTTTGTAAGTGTTGTGTAATAGTGAGTGTTATAGAAGAAGGAGTTTGTATGTCAGTGTCTTTATTAAAAAAAATGAGACCATTTTTGGTGAGTTTGGTTATTGTTCCAGCACTTATGTCCGCGCCTGAGGATGCTGCAACTAGGACTCCCGGCCTGGTTTTAGCAAATAGAATTAGGCCTTTTACGGGTGGCGCTGGAGGAACAACCACCATGGTTGGCAAGGTTGCTTTACGGCATAACCTTAACGTAGCGGGGGTTGTTAAGGCTCCAAGTATTCTAACTACAGACGCTACGCTTGGCTCTGCTGTTCTTATTAAAACTGATGGAACCTTGGGCGTAGCTGCAGTACCATCAACGGTGAAGTGCAAAGAAAATATTGCTGATATGGGGTCACTGAGCAAAAAAATTATGGACTTAAATCCAATTACGTTCACGTACAAAAATGATCCAACACAAGAAGTGCAAGTTGGGTTGCTTGCTGAACAAGTTGAGAAAACATTTCCTGGTTATGGATTAGTTGAGCGTTCTGAAGAAGGTAAGCCAACTGCTATTCGTTATCATATGCTTACACCGTTGCTTTTGAATGAATGCCAACAACAACAAAAACAGATTCAAGAGTTGATGGATCGTGTTAGTAAGCTTGAACACAAGAAGTAATTGATTTCAGGCCAACGTAATTTAATTCTCTGAGGATTGAACGCGTTGGCCCTGAGTACATTTGTGACTTATTTCGAGTCATATCTGATAAAAAGAATATCATGTTTTTTAGCAAACTCTTTAAGAGTAAAGAATGACCACCACGCTTTGGGTGTTTGAAGCTTTTTAAAGAATGGCACCCAAACTTCTTTAATTTTCCAGAGTGTGCATGCATGATGCGCAGCCATGAGTGATCCAACATTTGCCTTAGTGACTCTAAATTCTTTAATGTTAACACCACCAAACTGTTTTACCATCCATGGCTTAAATTCAAACTCGAGCGCTTTTTCGATTGATTTTTTGCGCGAAAAGAAGCCGTTATCAACAACAATGACTGATCGATCTGCAAGAGGGATGACGTATAATTTTTCATCAAATTTTCTCACACATCCATGGCTTTGAAATGTTCGTTGGTATGTCCAGCAGATGCCGTATAGCAGCATGAGAATGCTTCCTAGAACAATAAATCTTCGCTTCACCGAGTTGACCCAAGGGTGGTGCAGGGCAATGAAGGTAAAAACTAATATGCCAATTAGAACGGTTGTTGGAGGCTTGGCGCATTCAATCATCCAGCTTGAAGAGCCATAATTAAGAACCCGTTCCCATATAATGGTGATTTGATCAAGAGTATGTGCGATGTATACGTTTGGAATGCCGCACAGTTCTGTAAACAAAAGAAGCGAGCTGAGTAAAATAAAAACAATAAGCACTGGGGTAAAAACAAGATTTCCAATAAGAGACATAACCGATGTTCCCAAGCCCCAACCAATTAAGATGGGCATAGCGCCAACGGTGAGGAGTAGTTGTGTGAGGCTAAAGGAGATGAGGTATTGGACAAAACCCCTAAAGGGGTTAGAAAATATTTTTTGTATGTGTTTACCCAGCCTTAAAAGACTGGGCTGTCGCTCCCCTTGGTCGCTCATACACTGCCCCGATGGGGCGTCATATTTCTGTTTCATCATTAAATTACCAACCACATATTTACGTATAGTTACGATTTTAGCTCAAGCCCAATTATGGGCGTCGTTTGAGCAATTGAAAATTGCGACAGCCCAGTCTTTTAAGGCTGGGTCTGTAAGTGAATATTACTTCATCATCGTGGGAATCGAATAAAAAATTGTTTCCAAAACAGTTCAGAACTGCCCGATTGTGGCGGCTTGCGCAATGCGTGAACCACAAAATCAAGCTTCTGCTTTTTTGCTTGTGCTGCTAGAGCATCGTTATTTTTTAATGCTTCTTTCCATTGATTTGATATGGTTGCAAGCAGCTCCTGAGCAAGTTCAAGGCTTTGCGTATCAGAAAAATGTTGTTTTTTGAGTTCTGCTTCGAAGTCAAAAGGTCCCGTCGATGGGTTGTTTTGATGGGGGTTGGTGAAATATGCAAGAAAAGGGTGGTCGCCACCATGAAGCAGGTCGTCGCTGTACAACGTTTTTTCGATGCAGCGAGATCTGATAGTTGGTAATATATCGTTAGCATTGTTCGTAAGTAAAATAAAGTGATAGCCCGCTGGTGGCTCTTCAAGCACTTTAAGCAAACGGTTGGCTGTGGCTGTATTCATGGTATGTGCGCGTTCAAGAATAAAAAAGCAGTGTGTGTCAGCATCAAGCGTAAAGCGCGTGCGTTCAAAGATTGGTTCAACGTCATCTACGGTATAATCTTTTTCTGGGCTGATCCAGACGATACTATGATGTTGGCGCTGTGTTATTTTGCGGCACTGAGCACAAAAACAGTCGTCTTGGCTGGTAGCAGTTGCACAGAACTGTTTTTTGAGTGCCTGAATGGCATGATTGAGTGTGTCATCAGGTGTGCCAATGAACAGGTATGCTGGTACGTTGGTGATCATGCTTATTTGTTACCGGCTAACAACGCGCAAAATTTCTTTGAGTGCAACTCCACAGAGTGTATGTTGTGAAAGTGCAGCATCAAGAACTACAACGTCTGTGCGATTGGCAAAAATCTCTTCATATCCATCTGCAACGCGTTGCCAAAAATCAAGTTTTTCTTGTTCATTAGCGGTAAGCGCTTCTTTGCGCTTGAGTACGCGTTCAAGAGCAGTTGCCGGATCAATGCGCATATAGATTGTTAAATCAGGCACAATGTGATCCATAGCCCACTCATTAATTTTAGAAATCATGCGTTTGTCCATGCCTCGTCCATACCCTTGATAAGCGAGTGATGAATCAGCAAGGCGATCTGAGATAACCACAGAACCTTTTTCGAGTTCAGGAATGATCAACTGGGCAAAGTGCTGTGCTCTGTCTGCAGCAAAGAGTAAAAATTCAGCTTCATCGCAAAGGGGCTCTTTTTTTGTAAGTACGATTTCACGCAACCCTTTGCCAAGGGGTGTTCCTCCTGGTTCTTTGGTAATAACAAAAGGAACGCCTTGTTGCTTGAGCGATGATGATAAACACTGGGTCAGCGATGTTTTACCTGACCCGTCAATGCCCTCGAAGGTGATTAAGCGGCCTGGGTACTTGCTTGCCACGTTTTTACCTTTGGAATGTTTACTGATTCAGCAAATTTCTTAATTGATGAGACTACATAATCAATCTCACTATCTTCAAGTTCTGGCCACATTGGTAGCGCAAGAATAGATTGCGTCGTCATTTCAGCAACTGGGATTGCTGTGGCTAATGCTGGGTGCGTTTGCAAAAATGGGATCGCTGGAAGCACTTGAGGATAGAAAATACGTGTTTGTACGCCGTCATTTGCAAGGTGTTTTTCTAGATCGCCTCTTAAGCCATGGCCAACCATGATTGAGTATTGATGAAAAACATGGGTACCAATTTTTGTGGTAGGCAATTGAAGCCATGAAATTTCTTTAAGTGCGTCAGCATAACGTTGTGCAATTTCTGCACGGCGTTTATTCCAGCCATCAAGGTGGGGTAATTTTTGTGTGAGAAGCGCTGCTTGAAAGGTGTCCATTCTGCTGTTGATACCAAGAAAATTATACTCGTAAGCATTTTTACGACCATGATGACGAAGTTGATTAAGACGTTCAGCAAGTTGTGGATCGTTAGTTACGCAGGCTCCTGCATCACCGAATGCGCCAAGGTTTTTGGTTGGATAAAAAGAGATAGCACCGATATTGCCAAAGGTTCCAGCTTTTTGACCATTGATACTTGCGCCCAGTGCTTGAGCGGTGTCTTCAATAATCCATAAGTTCCATTGCTCTGCGATAGCATGAAATTTTTCATAATCAGCGCATTGTCCAAATAGATCAACAGGGATAATGCCTGAAATATGTAAACCAGTTGCTTGATGAACAGCTTTGCCATTTTTCATAACAGCGTTCTTTTTTAACCATTCAGCTAAAAGAATTGGATCGATGTTAAAAGTATCAGGTTCAATATCAATAAAAACAGGGTGCGCGCCAAATGCTACAATTTCGCTGCTTGAAGCGATAAAAGAGAACGGAGTTGTAAGCACAATACTATCTTTTACATTGTTGAGTGCAAAAAGAGCCATCCACAAAGCATCGGTGCCTGAATTGCACGCGATAGCAAACTGTACGCCAAGATAGGCTGCAAGGTTCTTTTCGAAGGTATCAACATGTGCGCCGCCAATGAACTGTTGGGTGTCAACAATGTTCTGGAGGGCGTCCATTAATTTTGGTCTAAGGGCTTGGGTTTGACGGGCCATAGAAAATGTAGGTATGACTTGTTTCATGATTTGCCTTTTAGTTTCGGTATTAACATCCACGTTCATCATACCATAATCGTAGGCAGTTGCAAAAAAGTGAACTTCTGTTTTTTTAAACTCTTTACTTTGAATCAACTTTTTCGTTACACACTAAATGTCTAAAAAAAAGAGAAATTTCTGAGGGATAACCTGCCTTGACATTTGACTGGTACGAGATATGGTAATGTTAACCCTTAACAACAGGGCGGGAAGTTGTACCAAGCCATCAGAAAGGAGGGCGCAGCGCGTATTCTACCGGTCAGAAATGATCATAAATATAACGTAAAACGGAGTAGTGGTTTATCTTTCTTACAAAAGGAGAAGGTCTTATGAAGCAAAACTTCAGACGTTTACTGCTGTGCCTCTCGCTAGCAGCGGCGCCATTCTTGCGCATGGAAGCGCATGATTGGGTGCCTGTTGGTGATTCGGTTGATGCACATGGGTTCGCAAGAACTGGTGGCGTATATTTGTCACAAGATTATGTTGGTTCAAACTCACCTCATGCTCGTTACAACAGGCCATTAACAACATCATCACTTTTTGGTGCTGACAACACAATCAATATGTACGGAACGCTGTACACCAATAATCCTGCAAATGGTGGTACGCAACAAGCTGGTCCAATTCCATGTACCCTCAAAATTAATGGTGACGTTGAGCTGACGGCCACCGACGCAAATATGACTATCAACATCAATGAAGATGTGGTTCTTGAACCATATTTTGAACATCCAGTTACTGGCATACCTGGTGGTGATGTAGCGCAAGTGTATTTTAACGTTGCTGCTGGCAGAACCATTAATGTCAACGTAGATCATAATCTTGAATTCCGTGGTAAAACAACAACCACAGGCCATCGCGATATGATCGTGACGTTTGCTGGTAAAGGTCAAGTTACTTTCAACATGGCTGATGGTACATCTATTTGGTTTAATGGCCAAAACGATACATCAAGCCCATTGGTCCTTGATTCAAACGGCTTGTTGGTTCCTTGCGCAGATCGCACGGTTCCTTCAACTGCTGCTGCAGGAACAAAAGTATTTGTTCTTATGGATCAATCTCGTAACGAAGCAGTTAGTCAAGATAAAAACAAAGTTGTTTTCCAACGCGCAACTTTTGCAGCAGAAAGCAACCGCGTTTTGATTGGCGTAGGTCCAAACTCAGTGTTTACCTATTTGTCAACCAATCCTACAGGTGTTGATAACGTAGGCGGCAGCGGCTACGGCGCAGTAGCATTCGATCCAACCAATCCAGGTATAGGTCGCATGGTATTGTTCATCAGAGGCGCATACGCAACTGATCAAAACCCATTCCTTCCAGGTGAAGGTGAAGTTCCTAATCCAGATTTCGGCAAAATTACTGAAAAGTTCCCATTTAATGATGGTGCCGTAATTGTTGGTGGTAGCTTTGTTCCAGCTTTTGATCCAGTAACAATAGCAGGTTCAGACATTGTTGGTGAAACTGAAACTCCTGCTCCAGGGTATGATTTCTCTAAGCCAGCGGGTGTTCGCGCTATTATGCGTGTTGTTGATAACAAGCTGTTTGCAAATAGCCCACAAAATCCTTACAACCCATCAACAAGCGATCGTCGCGGATTGTTGGTTGTAAACGATGTTGCAAGTCATGGCAAGCTCGCTTCAGATCCTTATTGGGATCTTTATGCTCCAGCTGTTGATGGTTTCATTGGTACAGAGTTTGCATACTCAAATCCAGCAAACAGTCATCGTAGTGTTCGTAAGGGCTTTGTGTTAGCAGTCAACGGTTTAGTTGATGTTTATCACAACACCTTTTTGGACCACGTTGCAGGATTTGCAAATCAATGCGATCCTCTTGCTTCTTGCGATTTTGCTGATCCAAACTTCCTTGGTAATGCAAACTGGATCAAGCCTCGCAACCCATCGGCATTCATAGTCGACGGCCTTGATACAGCTCTTTTTGTTGATGGCAATCCATATATTCCTGGTGCAGAATCTGCTGGAGCTCCAAGTCAATTTGTAGCTGCAGATCCATATACACAAGTGTTCCCTACTCAAGCAGAAATGTTTATGCGTGGTACAGGAACAGTGAATTTTGTATCAGCTGCTTCAGCTAAGTATGGTTACCTATTTAACTTCTGGACATCAGGACCAGATCCTCTGTTCGATATTGCTCTTGATTACACAGCAATCTTTGATCTTGGAACAAGCACCTACAATGGTATTCAACTTGACCCATTAGGTCTTGATGTAATCCAATCAGGTGAAGGTAACCACGTTTTTGATGCAGAAGGTCCATTGTTCTTCGTTTCATTCCAAAACTTTGCATTTAACAGAACCTATGCAACAAGTGTGTTTGCTGCTGGTGTATTTAATGCTGCATCACTCTTGCTTGACTATAAAGGCAGAGAAGTACTTGCAAACGGAACAGTTGTTGTTCGTCCATTGTTAGCTGATGGTAGTGCATATGATCGCTACAATTCGCCAACATTGTTCTTCAATGACAATGTTTCATTCTTTGATGGTTCAACAGTTCTTTCAAATGATGCAACTAAGTTTGTTGATGGTATTCCTGCATTATCAGAACCTGGTATGACTGGTGGCGAACGCCTTTGGTTCTCTCAACAGTTCTGGGGTGCAACAGCTGGCAACGAAGCTGCGAGCCCAAATCGTTTCCGTTTCCCAGAAGTTCAATTCTTTAACTCTACACTTGCATTGCACGAAAACTTGAACGCTTCTGGTTTACGCTTTGTTGTTAAAACCGACACCATTGAACGCGGTTTGAATAACAAATCATTCATTCAATTCTTCGATCATGGTGACGATCTTGATTCTGGTTTGACCGGATTTGGTCGCATCTTCTTGTGTGGTAGCGCATTGAACAACTTCTGCGATGGCGCAAGTAACGTTGTTGGCGAAACTTGTCCATTTAACGTATTTACAACCGGCGTTACAAACCCAAGTGGACCATTTCCTACAGGAGCTGCAGTAACATTATCATTAAAGAATGGTGATGAATTTACTCCAGATCTTCTTGCAGCTATTGCTATCAACCCAGCGCTTAAAGAAAAACAACGTGCTCATCACTTGTTTATGTTCTCTCAACCACCACACGCAGCTGCTGGTGCATATGCTAACTTGGCTATTGGTTGGGGCGCTAGCGCAACAAGCTATCCATATCCAGGTCATGATGGTGGTCCTACCGATCCATCGAACTACAGCTCATTCTCTGGTCCAGGTGGTGATGCTGGGTTCTTCCCAGGTTCATTCCCATATCCTGGTGAGCCTTTGATTACTGATCCTGCATTCTTTACCTCAATACCAACATCTCTTGATGCGTTGCAAGTTAATCCTGCAGTCGTTTCAGTTGATGGTAGCATTATATGCTTTGGTTCATTTGATCAAGCAGGTAACAGCATTCAAGTTCCATTGCAAACCGATAATGATTCTGGTGCGGTATTTGTTAAACACGGCGGCAAGTTGACCATTACTCGTCAACAACCTTATGTGTTTGGCGTTAATGATCATTCAAGCATCACGTACCAAACATTCTTGTCAACCATGATTGGTCAACGTTTGTGGAACGATTACAACTTTGCAGGCGATGTCCGCGTTGTTCAATTGACCGGTGATCTTGATCTTCCTCATGATCAAACCGTATTTGATAACAACATGACCATTCAGCCATACAACATAACCAAAGAGATGTTTGCAGCTCGTCGTGCTGATACACAAGGTTATGTTCGTTTGAGCTTCGAAAATACTAGTCGTTCACCATACTTCGACACTACAGGTGCAGAAGAAGTATCAATTGGTTGGTTCTATCGTGATACACCAGATTTCACCTTGTTCCCAACAAGCCCAGATGTTGCTGATTCTAATCCTCTTACAGGTGGAAACATTATTCCAGTTAAGTCCCAAATGCTTAAAACTAAGCTGATGCATAAGCATCCAAAGACTAACTGGATGACACGCGCAATGGAAAGCATTGATACGCCATTCCCTCGTCCAGCAGATCTTCTGTTTGTTGGTCCAGGTGATGATATCGTACAAATGCAAGTTTCTGGTGCAACTCAATCAGATCCATTTGTTCTTGATATATCTGGTGACGGTATACTTCCTGTTAATGCTCGTGTTCGTGAGTTTGTATCACTTAAGTCAACACGTAATCAAGTGGCTGACCACTTTATTGGTGAAGGCGCTCATGCGACTCTTTACGTTGAACTCAACGGCCGCTTTGGTCTTGGTTCAAGAAAGTGGAACGAAAACTCAGTTAATGCATGGAACGTACTTGGTAAAGACTTTGTTACTATCTGCCCACTTGGCGATGGTACCATCGACCTTAACGATGACGTTCTTGTAGCAGATCGCCAAGCATTGGTTGCTTCAGATAAATTCGGTAATGGTTTTGTACATCGCGTAACGTTCACCTCAGATCAACCACGCGAAATCAGAGTTCCAGCCGGTATGGAGCTTGATCTTTCAAGCTTTGGTAGAGGCGATCATCAACAACAGCTCGCTTTTGGCGGTCAGGTAAAACTGATTTTCGAAGAAGGTGCAACATTGCGTCTTCCAGATGCTCCAACTTTTGATAGTACTGGCAAGCCTAACTTTGTTCTTTATTTCAACGATCAAGCAGAATTGATTTTTGAAGGCGGATCACAAGGCGGAACATACTTGCCATTCGTTGATACAGATGCTGCTGCTACAAGTGCAAATGCACGTATCAGAATTATTGGTCAAGGCCAAATCTGGTTGAACAAGAACGCTCATCTTCGTGTTAACGATACAGCGCTTGTTGGCGTAGAGACCGATCTTCTTACTCCAATAACTGATTTGACGATCAGCATTCAACGCGAAGGTCGTATGGACATTGGTGACGAGACACTTCCAGGTGGTGCGTTCCAAGTTGGTAACCCAACTCTTCAAGAAGCAAGCATTAGCTTTACTCTTGCACTAGGTGGCCCTACCTCTACGTTCCATATCGATCGCGAAGGCTTCTTTGGTCTTGGCGCTGGTGTGTTTAACAAAGATGGTAATGTCAATGGTAGTGCAGCTGTTGGAAACAATCCAGTTGTTGATGGCAATGGTGTTGCTATTCCAGCTGGAGGCTTCCCACAATTCAATCCAGATACTACACCTGCTGGTGGATGGCAGATCAAGCCATTGTTCAACGTTGCTTCAGTTAACGTTCAAATAGCAAACGGTATCTTTGATCATAGCAACATATTTGACGGTTCAAGCAGCAACGCTTCATTGTTGGCTGTTGGACCTGCAGGTAGTTATGTTTGGTCACAAAGTAATCAAGACGTTACGTTTGTACGCGGTGGCGGTAACTTGATGTTAGTTCCAAGTACTACTCCATTATATTCAGCTAACGTTTGGAATTATGCTGGTCAAGTTGCTACAGGTGAAAGCTATGGCATTCTTGCATCAGGTCAATTGCTTCTTGATCGCGAAGTTACTGGTGATCTTGCTTCAGTTGTAACACCATTTGGCACGGGTCGAGGCGCAACCTTCACTTTTGCTAGTGGTACTAATGATGCTAAGGCAGCTGGTTTATTCGGCTTGTTTAGCTACGTTCCATACAGCTTGCAAGGTACATTGCCTGGTCAAAGCAAACGTGTTGATCTTGGTACAACAGCATTTGTTTCAAGCATGGCGCTTACACAAGTAAATACAACAGAGTATCCATCAGCTTCGTTTGCTGGTGCTCAAATCTCACGCTTACCAAGTCCTGCCTCAATTGGCGGCGGTACGATTGCTGATGCAATTAACCGCGGTTCATTGAACGCAACAGGTGCTACAGAACCAAGCAACTTCACGGCTAACCCATAACCAAGACTTTAATGGCTGGGGTCGTTTGACCCCAGCCCTATTTTAGTAACTTATGTTAAGGAGAATTTTATGAACAAACATTTGCAAAAGCTCGCGCTAGCAGCTTTGCTTGTGCCTGTTTCTGTCAGTGCGACAGAAATGCGTACTCCATGGATTTTGGGTGATGGTCCAATTCATGGTCCGCTTCGTTATACATTTGAGAAATTGCATCAAGATAAAAGTAATCTCAACGTGTGGTCTGCTATGCACATGAAAGAGGCAAACAGAGCGTTTTTAGGCGATGGCAAGACCCAAGATCTTTCAGCATTGATTTTTGGCCAATCAAATTTTACTTTAAATCAAATTTTCCCTAACCAAGTTGTTCCATTGAATGCGCCAAACTTTAATCCATTCATAGGTATCACAACGCTTCAACCAAGTGTTGAGTACGAGGAATATGGTTTTACGGCTGGTATGCGTTGGGATATGCCTATATGCGATAAAGGTCGCATTGGGGTTCGTGTAAGCGTGCCGTTTAGACACATTGAAATGGAACGCTTAGATAGTGGTCTTGATGAGGCTGAGGTTCCGGAGGATCGGTTTGTAAATAAAAAAGTGATAGCGATAGATACTACTGGTGCTGGAGCGGCAGCTGCAAATGCTGATGTAACAAACGTTTTGGTTTCAGCATATCGTATGGACCTTGTAGGTAATTTGCCGAATGCAAATGGTCAGCCAATTTTGGTTGGTGGACCAGGCTCAGTGCAAGTTTTGAATAATCAACTTGCAACACCTTCAGCTGGTGCTGTTGCTGCTGCTGGCATAGCTCTTCCTGCTTTAGCAGGTGGTGTTGAGGCTCCTGCTGCATTGGCTTTGAGTCAAAATGGAGTAAATGCGCCGGTTGTTGACGCATATATGCTTACTGGACTTGCAACTAATGTTGCAAACTCAGTTTTTGTTGTTGGTGATGTAACGTCTCTCGACGCTGGTTACTCAACAAATTTGCCCACAGCAACTACGCTTGCTTATTTTAATTCAAGTGCTGCTGCTGCTGGTAGTGCTGATGATTATACTAATACGTTTCCCACGCTAGCAAATCCTCTCGGTAGTGCTGGTTTTCAAGCAAATGCAGCAAATACGTGGCTTGTTTTCCGTCGTGCTTCAAACTCTGCTTCAAATGGTCGATTTGACAGTGGAAATACCGCCGCTCCTAACGCCTCTGTAACTGGCCCTGGTGAACCAGCTTCACTTGGTATTGACCTTCTTCTTGCGCAATTTAACACAAATGCTTTTGAATTTTTCCAAGGGGCAGGCTTTGATTTCGACTCACGCACTCGTGAAGGCTTGGGCGACATCGACCTTGATGTTTTCTATGAACATACATTCAATGATAAGTTTATGGGCGAGTTGAATTTGGGCGTACGTCTTCCAACCGGTGGTGACGCAAATCAATGTGGTAATCCATACAATCCTTCACTTGGTAACGGCGAGCACTGGGAAATTAAGCTTGGCTTAATGGGCTGCTACCAACCAGCTACATGGATGAATATGGCGCTTGATGCGAGATATGCATTTGTGATTAAAGCTACAGAACGCCGCCTTGCAGCGTTCCAAGGCGCTACAATCAAGAACATTGGACCTTGTGTTGATGCTGATGTTGATTGGGGATATTTTGTAGGTCATTTTGACTTCAACTTCTTCCATCCAAAAAATAGCGGCATTCGCTCATTGATTGGCTATGAGTTCTACTACAAGACCGAAGATGAAGTGAAGTTCAAACAAGGCACAGCGGTATCATTCTTGGGTGGCGCTCCTGCAGCACTCGACAACGAGCTTGCTGAGAGAAATACCGAAAGTATGGCACACAAAGTTCGCTTTGAAACAAGTGCACAACTTCTCACACATTTTGAAATCTTTGCAGGCGGCTCTTTGACGTTTGCTGGAAAAAATGTCATGAGAGATCGTGATTTCTTTGGTGGATTCAACATTCGCTTTTAATTAGTTAATTTATTAATTAATTATTGTTGAATTCTTCGTTGAATTTTTGAAGAAGGGCTAGCGGAAACGCTGGCCCTTCTTTGCTTCTTAGAAGTAAGTTTTTTATTTTCTTTTTACTTCTTCGTTGGACAATAAATAATTTTCTTTATCACTGCCCGGGCGTTGGCCCGGACCAACCAAAGGCCAGTGTGGCCAAGCCTTTGGAAACCGGCCACCAGCGTGCCGCTGGATCGCCAGAACGCGTCGAATCGCGCCGATGCCACTGCGGCGAAACGCCTTGTGTCACGGCTGACTCGGCGCCGCTAATTTTGAACCACGTGTGATCATTATTATTGTTTTTATGTTTATTATTGATACGTGATACGTATCAGATATAATATACATTGGTAAGCATTTTATTAATCAAGTTTTCTAGGCTAAAAGTTTTATGATAAAAACGTTTAGATGTAAAGATACAGAGAAAATTTGGAATGGATATTATTCAGGTAAGTTTCCAACATCGATTCAAGAGCGTGCCCTTAAGAAACTGCGTCAATTAGATGCTTCGCTTGATCTTGATGATCTAAAATCTCCACCAGGAAACAATTTGGAGCATCTTCGTGGAGATAGAAAGGGGCAGATGAGCATACGAATTAATTTACAGTGGCGAATTTGCTTTGTGTGGCAGAATGGTGGCGTGTACGATGTTGAGATTGTTGATTATCATTGAAAAGGAATAGATGCATGGCAAAAAAAATATTGAAAAATCCACATGCCGGAGAGATTTTAAAATCTGAGTTTTTAGATGAAATTGGAATGAGTCAAAATGCATTGGCTCGTGGTATAAATGTTCCTCCTAACAGAATTCATGATATTGTTAAGGGACAGCGTATAATTACAGCAGATACAGACTTGCGTTTATGTAGATTTTTTGGTCTATCAGATGGGTATTTTTCACGACTTCAGCTCGCGCATGAATTACTTGAAGCCAAGAGAGACTTGGCTGATAAAATTATCAAAATAAAGCCTTATGCGGTTATTGCTCAACAGGCAGAAACGACAAAAAGTTCTTTGCGTAGTAAAAAAACTTAATAGATTTTTGTCTTTTAAGGGATGTTTGGAGCTTGGGTACTTATTGTGTATGATGTGAGCTGTTCTTTGTTTGTAATGAGTATTAGAAAGAGGGCTTTGTTATGCAATTTAGTTTTTTTAAGAAATCACTTGTTATTGTCGTCGGTGTAACAATCATGTTGGTTGCTCATCAAGAAAATGTATATGCCATGGATACTGCAACGGTTGTAGCACCAGTAAGCAAAGTAAGTTTTGATCGAGCTGGGTTCATAGATTTGATTAAAAAAGATCCTCTTAATGATCGTCTTGCTGATGTTGCTTATGCACTGTTTCAGTTTAGTCTTTTTGCACCACCTGGATCGCCGGTTTTTCATAGTAGCGTAATGGCATTGGATTCTATATGCACAAATAAAGCACAATTAAAATCTGGAAAGTTGAGAACGAAATTGCTAGAAGCTCTTACTTATGTGCCTTTAAGACAAGAACAAATAATCTATTTGTGTAATATTCTTATAACTGGCAGAAGCGCTTAATAGGAGAAAGTTGTTATGGTTATATCACGAAAGATATTTCTATGTGCAATCATAAGTTCAATGGGTCTTTTTAATATGGTTTTGCCTTCTCCGTTGGCTGACGCTCCAGAAGCATCAACCAAGGTTGGTGAGATTATGATTGAATACTCAAAATCAACGCCTGAGTATTTCAATAAGCTATCACCAGAAGAACAAGTTTTTATGTACTATTTTTGGCGCGCGTGCTTGCCAGGAAACCGTATAGCAATTGATCAATTTCACAGAAATGGTTTAGAGGTTGTGCAGCTTTTTGAAGATGTTCTTAAGCAAAAAGAGGCTATTCTTACTTCCGATGGGCTTTATGAGATAGATACAAAGAAATTTATTGATGATGTCACGTCTTTTCTTATCTATCTTTGGACTAATCATGGTCAATATTTCTTGCGTGAAAATGGTGATGAAAAAAGAACGCCACAGCGCGTAGGGCTTACAGCGTTAACAGCACAGAATTTGCGTAAGGTGCTCGAGCATATTAACTATTCTAATGCTTCTGTCTTGGATCGTCTTGAGCCGATGATTTTTGATCCTGCTGTTGATATAAAAATGACGGTTCCTGGTGATATTGCCGGTAGTGGCGTTAATATTTATGCGTCTGATTTTACTAAAGAAGATTATTGTGCGTTGCCCTCTGATGTTCAGGCAAAAATTAATGCTTATTTTTATGTTAAACAGGATCAACGTGGCCGTACGCCTGCGTATCAGGTTTATTCAACAACAGGAAAGTATAGCGAAGAGCTCTCAGTGGCTGTGCACTGGCTTAAGCATGCGCATGGTCATGCAGCGCAGTACCCTCAGCACTTTGATATCGCTTTTGTAAAAAGCTTGGATTATCTCGTGCAGTATCTCGAGAGTGGTGATGAAGAATTGTTCAAAAAGCATTCTATTGAATGGCTTAAAAGTAATAGTCGCATTGATTATTGTTTTGGATTTATTGAAGTATACCATGACCCTGAAGGGCGCAGGGGATTTTTTCAGGCAGAAGCAACGGTCAAAACAGTTGATATGAAAAAGCTTAACGAGCTTCTCCCATCGCTCGAAAAGCAAATGCCTATTCCGGCCAAATGGAAGCGGGAAGCGTTGGGTGCTATGCCAAACGCTTCTATGAATCAGCAAATGTTTGGCTTTGGAGGGCTTGGGCCTATGCGTATTACTGCTGCGTATTGCTTGCCAAACTATGCTGACATCCGGTCTGAGTATGGTTCAAAGCAGATTATCTATCCAGCAGACAAAAGTGTTGAAATGCGTATCAATCCTGAGCTTGCATACAAACTGTTTTATCCACAAGAGCAGGCTGATTGGCTTATAAAAAATGATCCAGAGGGTGTTTTTAATAACGATGTTCGGAATGTATTGACCATCTTGCATGAAACGCTTGGGCATGGAAGTGGTAGGCTTGGTGAGCATACGTTTCAAGAGGGTGAACAGTTGACCATTGGCGGAGAAACGCATGTCGTTGGTCAAACTATTCCGGTAACTGATAAAAATGAAACTGAATTCTTGGCCGGTTGCTTTGGTAGCATCGAAGAGCTTCGAGCTGAGATTAATGCTCTTTACATTAGTATTACGCATCTTGATGAACTGGGAACTTGTGATCTTATGAATCAATGGGTTTCTAAATTTGGTAAAGAGAAGGTGGTTGAGTGGCTTATTTTGAATATGGCGGGAACGGGGCTGCGTAGAATTATTCAACAAAGTGATAGTGCGACTGAAATATCTGGTGCCCATGCACACGCAAACAGTGTGATTATGAACTATCTTATTGATAAGGGCGGCATGAGCGTTGTTGAAGAAAAACTTGTGGTGAATGAACAAGAGTATACAGTTGTGGGTTTGAACATTGATGATCTTGAGTTGACCAAAAAACTTATTCAGGAGCTTATGGTTAAAGTTCAGGCGATCAAATCAACGGGTGATACGTTGGGTGCAAAAAATCTTGTTCTTACGTATGGAACAAAATTTAGAAAGCCTGAATATCTTAAAATTCTCAAAGATAATCGTAAGGCTATTATTGGTGATCTTAAATCAAAGGCTTTGATCTCACCATATTTTAGTCCTGTGTATGATAAAGATGGGAATGTTACGGCTGTAGATGCTACGTGGCCAAATGACATTGTGGAGCAATTCTTTCAGTATCGTGATTTAGGGCTTTCGACGATATGAGATTTTTTTGAATGGATCCCGGGTTCCCTCGCAAAACTCGGGCCCCGGGATCCATTAATTTAATCACCCTGAAATAAAATCTTTAATAAACCCATACCATCCACAGTCCCTAGAAAAATCGTTCTTAGGGTATGAAGTGTCTATAAATCCGGTAGGGAAATAAATCGATAAACCTTTAGCTCGTGCAAGAGTCTTGCCCGCTGCGTATGCAAACACACTGTTTTCAACGATTTTTATACCGTTTGCGATGATGATTCTAAGATTTTCAATATCGCGTGTACGGCTGAGTGCAGAGCTTGTTGGTATTTGTTGAGCAATTTGTTTTGCAAGCTCTGTGAAAAAGCTGTGTAAATCTACATAGCCAGGTGAGCTGAACTGTACCGTTTGATTGCGTGCGCTGCGTGCATAACTTGTCATAAGATTTTTATCAACCGTGCGGCATGCTTTAAATGCGAGAGCAAAAGTGTCGAGGTTAGTTTTGAGACTGTTCATACAGGTCAAATCGATAGCAGATTGTGTGTAGAAAGGAATTTTGTCTTTGTAGTAGGTTTCAAAGACAGTAACAATAGACTGAGCAACTCTTTTTGGCGTGATGTTTTTTTCTGATAGTGCAGCCATAACTGCTGCATAAGGCCAGCCATGTGCAAGTTCAACCTCTTGTGAAGCGACTAGAATGTTAGCATAGTCGCGTGCAAGATACCCAACCTCAACCATGGCCATTAAGCATGCATCCATACCCAAAAGGTCTATTTTTTTGTTTTTTAAAACTTTTGTTTTAATAGTGCTGAGTGCATTAACAAGGGTGCTGTTGTCCATGTAGGTTCTGCTGTGCTCATTAAATAAAATCCCGCGTGTTGATGAAATGACTGAATCAAGTGTTGTTGCAATATTGTTGGCAAACATGAGCGACTCTTTTTGTGACATTGCGTTGTGTATTATTTCGTTACTCAGCGTTTCTGCCGCTTCGTTAATGGCTGCGTCCATCACGTTTTCTGCTATTGTTATGCCAGGTATTTGAATGCGTGCGTTGTTTGCAGCCATCGCAGAGTTTATTAATCTCTCGCTACTTGCTGGTCTGTAGCCAGCCCATTGAGGGTCGATAATACCTAGGCCGTGATCCCAGAGTACGAGAGAGTATTTGTTAGCAGGATATTTATCAACTGCCCACTGCATTGCATCAACAAGCTCTTCGGCTGATGTTCCGGTACTGTTTTCGGTGGGCTTGCATTCATCAAGCTCAAGCTTACCTTTGGTTACTTTGTAGCGCCAAATCCCTTTGTGTTTTTGCTGAAACCATTGAACAAGCATGGTGGTGTTTTCGTTAGAGCCAATCAAGGCCATATCGCTAAAATTTTTGAGCGAAAATGGGTACAAGTTATTGTTCGCTTGCACATAGGTTAAAATGGTCCAGTCGGTTTTTGCCTCAAGTGTGATGACCGACATTGCGAGATAAAATACCAATAAGAAATAATTTTTAGAAAAAAAACGAATAGGGTTGTGTAATGACATGTTCATCCAAGCCTCTCCCAATCAATAAAAATCGTAATTATTGTGAGCAATTATCTCTGATGTTGTGTCATAACTCCCATTTCCCCTGTTACTCTTACCCTACTTGAAATTATTACTAAGAGTCAATGAGTTTTTAAAGTACAGGGTTTTGAGGGTGGAGGACAGGGGACTGTTTTTATGCTACAGTAGCGTGTTAATGCTGTTTTGTTTAATGGATTCTGGATCAAGTCCAGGATGACAAAAAACGAGAGAAAACCATGGCCTATGATTTTAAAGTTGTTGAAGCAAAGTGGCGTGAGCGTTGGAGACAAAACCCTTACTTTAAGACCAAAAATGATCGCAAAGGTAAGAAGTTTTATTGTCTTGATATGTTCCCTTATCCATCAGGGTCAGGATTACACGTTGGGCACTGGAAGGGATATGTTCTTTCAGATGTTTATGCGCGTGCGCACTGGCTTCAGGGGTATGATGTGTTACATCCTATGGGATGGGACGCTTTTGGGTTACCGGCAGAGAATGATGCGATTAAAAAAGGCATTGCCCCTGCGTTAGGAACTGCAAGCAACATCGCCACCTTTAAAAAACAGCTTGATACCATTGGTGCTATGTATGACTGGACAAAAGAGGTTAACACCACTGATCCTGATTACTACAAGTGGACGCAGTGGATCTTTTTAAAAATGTATCAGGCTGGGCTTGCTTATGAAGCCGATATGCCTATTAACTGGTGTCCTGCGTGTCTCACTGGTCTGGCTAACGAAGAGGTTGTTAATGGGGCGTGCGAGCGCTGTGGATCAACAGTCATTGAAAAAAAAGTGCGCCAGTGGGTGCTTAAAATTACTGCGTACGCAGAAAAGCTTTTGGACGGTCTTAAAAAACTCGAGTGGTCTGAACGCGTTAAATTGATGCAAGAGAACTGGATTGGTAAGAGCGAGGGGCTTGTTTTTACAGCTCCTGTTAAAGATATGGATCTTACCATTCAGACATTTAGTGCGCATTTTGAATCATTTGCAGCAGATACGTTTGTGGTTATCGCACCAGAGCATCCATTATTGCCAACGCTCCTTGAAGGCGTTGCTAACAAAAAAGAAATTTTAGATTTTTGCGCCAATTTGATTGCTAAGCGTAAGAAGCATGATGATAGTGAGCAAGAGCCCGAAGGTATGTTTACTGGCCGTTACATTATTGATCCTGTTGGCAATGGTGAGTTACCTATCTGGGTTGCCAGTTTTGCTATCGCAACGTATGGCACAGGGATGGTTAAATGCTCGGCGCATGATGAGCGCGATTTTAAATTTGCAAAAAAATACGGCATTACACTTAAACCAGTACTATTGCCTGAAGATCCAAAACTAGCATCACAAGTGCGTGCGCTTGAAGTGTGTTACACAGACATGAAGAGTGGTATTCTTACGGCTCCAGAAATGTTTGCAGGCAAGCGATCTGGGCAAGTGCGTCAAGAAATTATTGAGTATTGTGAACGCAAGGGGTTGGCTACGCGTAAGGTTGCATACAAGTTGCGTGACTGGGTGTTTTCGCGTCAACGTTACTGGGGTGAGCCTATTCCATTGGTGCACTGCGCGCAGTGTGGTATTGTTCCAGTCCCAGAAAATCAGCTTCCTGTCTTGCTTCCTGAACTTGAAAAATATCAACCAACCGGCACCGGCGAGTCACCACTTGCTGCTGTTGACGCATGGGTGAATACGCCATGCCCTCAGTGCGAAGGTCCAGCAAAGCGTGAAACCAATACTATGCCACAGTGGGCAGGGTCATGTTGGTACTTCTTGCGCTACCCAAACCCAGAGCTGCATGACAAGCCGTTTGATATGGCTGACATGAAGCATTGGCTGCCCGTTGATTTGTACATTGGCGGAATCGAGCACGCAATCTTGCATTTGCTGTACGCACGTTTTTACGTCAAAGTTTTGTACGATCTTGGTTACTTGCCATTTGATGAGCCGTTCAAGCAGCTGTTTAATCAAGGCATGGTCTGCATGAAGTCTCCAACAAGTGGTCGCGTTGAAAAAATGTCTAAGTCAAAAGGCAACGTGGTGAACCCTGATGAGATGGTTGACCAACTTGGTTCTGATACGCTACGCATGTACATTTTGTTTATGGGGCCACCAGAGCTTGATACCGAATGGCAGTCTGACTCTATTCTTGGCGTGCGCAAATTCTTGAATCGCTTGTGGGTCTTTTTGACAAAGCCAGGTCATGTGCTTGCCGAAGGTCAAACAGCTGATGATGCATCGGTGCGTCGTTTTAATAAATTCTTAAAAGCGTATCAAGAGCGTATTGCTGAATTTAAAGTGAATACCGGAGTGTCAGCAATCATGGAATACTTGAACGATCTTGAAGAAAATAAATTAGTGCTTGATCGCGAATTGTGTGAAAAATTCTTGGTTGCACTTTCAGTTATGGTGCCACATTTTTCAAGTGAGCTTCTTGAAACACTTCTTGGTAAACAGCTTGAGCATAGCACTTGGCCAACATTTGATGCTGAATTAGCTTTCGAAGCGACAGTGACATTTGTTGTTCAGATTAATGGCAAGTTGCGCGCTTCGCTTGTTGTAAGCAGAGGGCTTGATCGTGCAATTATAGAAGCGTCTGCGCGCGAGGCTGCTGCTAAGTGGTTTGAGGGTAAGAGTGTGCTTAAGGTTATTTTTGTACAAGATAAATTGATTAATTTTGTGGTTGGATAATATGAAAATATTTTTAGATACAGCAAATCGTGATGTAATTAAAAAATGGTTGCCAACTGGTTTGGTCGATGGCATTACAACAAACCCATCTCATTTGAGCAAAGAGGGTTCTGACACCAAGCAAGTACTTCTTGATATTTGTTCTATGGTTCCAGGGCCGGTGAGCATTGAGGTTGTCGAAAAAAGCCCCGACATGGTCTACGCTCAGGCCAAGCAGATTGCTGCGCTGGCGCCCAACGTGGTTGTCAAAATTCCATGTTTGCTAGAATATTTGCCCGTGATAAAAAAGTTGTCTGCTGAGAAAGTAAAACTTAATATCACGCTCGTGTTTTCTGAAATTCAGGCACTTGTGGTTTCAAAATTAGACGTGACCTACATTTCGCCCTTTGTTGGCCGTTGGGATGACATTGGTCAAGAGGGCATGGAGCTTGTAGAAAATCTTGTGGATATCAAAAATACGTACGATTTTTCATCACAAATTCTTGCTGCTTCAATTCGTACTGTTTTTCAGTGGCGTCAGTCAGCATTGGCCGGTGCTGATGTGGTTACATTGCCGCCGACAGTGTTTGAACAAGGGCTTAAGCATCCATTAACTGATCGTGGTGTTGAGCTTTTTGACAACGATTGGAAAAAGTTAGGCAAAGTAAATCTTATATAAGTTGTGTTAAAATGCGCAGATAATCTTTGTGACTTTCATACGCCATTTGTGTAATCAAATCAACGAATGGTTGCTGATTACCTTTGTTTGATATCTTTAATGCGTTTATATATTCAGATCGCATGATGGGTGGAATAATTGTAATTGCGTATCCATGTTGTATTAATGCAAGATTCATGAGCAATCGTGCTGTTCTACCATTGCCATCAATAAATGGATGAATGGTGACAAATTTGAGATGAACGAGTGCTGCATATTCGACAGGATGATACTCTTTTTGCAGTGCTGGAAGCTCTTGGATAAATGCTTGCATGAGCGAAGGGAGTTCTGTTGGTGTTGGAAAAACAAAGTCAGTGCCGGTGATATGAATTTTAACGGTGCGATAGTTACCAGCATTTGCTATATCAATGCCAGAATAAAAAAGTTTATGCAGGGTTAAAACAGTTTCTTCAGTTATTGTTTTTTGTGAGGCTTGATTGAGCATAAAGTCATATGCTTTGCTGTGCCCTAACGCTTCTAGATGATCACGAAGGGGTTTTCCATCAATGGTAAGACCATCCTCAAGAACTACTTTTGTTTCTGTTTCTGTGAGTGAATTCCCTTCAAGAGCATTACTTGTCCATGTTAGACCAATCCGAAAATATTCTTTAAGTTGTTGAACAATGTGGGGTGAGAATGGTCTGTGGCTGTCGATTTGTTGTTTGATTTGATCGATACTTGAAAGTAATTTATTTGTTTCCATAATTCTCCAATTTTCTAATTGTTTGAATTCTTTATATCAACTTTCTTAAGATCGTACGGAAAAAGGTCTCTGTTTGAACTTTGGAAGGAAGTAGAATGAATGTGATGCTCGTAGTGGGCATAATAGCATGTATAACGTTGCCAGTCTATGCTATAGCAGAAGAAGGCGATGGACCAACGATGCTTGAAATGCATAAAAAAATCACTGAAGGTTTAATTGGTTTTCGTAAAGAGTACCCTGACTCACAGCCCAAGGTGTACGCTCTTCTTGATAACGTTAATAAACTTTTTAATACCGCAAAGACTGCCATTCAAAAAGGCGCTGGGGTAAAGAAGTTGTTGCAAGATAAAATGACTGAGAACAGTTTACTTAAAAATGAGCTTGCTCAGCTTAAGGGTGCTGTTGATACAACAAAAAAGACGCTTGAAGTGACACAATCTGATCTGTATAAAAAATTAGAAGAAGAGCAAGCTATTGTGCAGCGTTTAACAATGGAACGTAAAGAGTTGTTGAACAAAATGGCACATCTTGAAGAGATCGAAAAAGATCAGCTTACAAAAAAGAAACAAGAGTCTCAGGTTGCAGCGCTTGAAACAGCTGTTGCCAAGGTCGTAGCATCACGTTCATGATTATAATTTAAGACACACTTCAATTTCAGCACCACTTTCTCCGCGCTTGTCGCGCTGGTCTTGAACAACTTTAATATTAACATTGTCAGTTAAATAGTATTCAAGTTGCGCAGAAAAATCGTTGTGCTGCGTTGTTAAGTTTTTATGAATTTGAGCATGTAATTGATCGCTCACGTTTAATGAAAGAGAGCCCTTCATAAGCGATTTGCCCGATGAGTCGTTAAGATTTGGAGTTATTTGAACATATTTAAATGTCTTTGAGAGAGTGTCAAACATAGCAGCGGTTCTTGTTTGTTTTTTGTTTGACCAAAGCAATGAATCTAAATTTTGTAAAAGCATTGCAGGAAGGTCTGCCTGAAGTGTCGAGTTTTCTGATCCTGATAAGAGTAATCCAATAATCTGTTCTTCAGTCAAGTCAGGGGTTGATTCAAGCATGATGCTTGGTTTTTCTAGAGATCCAGATACAGTCAAATTTACAACGTATTTATTAATACGATTTTTTGCACTGAGATCGATTATTGGATCATGCATGCGATTTTTAATGAACTGAATTTTGCCGTGATCGATGGTAAGTTTATTGTTCAAGATTTTAACTTTGCCATTTTCAAGTGTTATGTCACCGATAAGATAGGGAAAGGTTCCGTAATCTTTGCCGTGTGTTGCCATGACGGTTAAATTAAGTGACGCTTCTGCATCTATGCTTGCAGTCTTTGCGCGAATAGGTTTTTCGGTCATAAGCTTTACATGTAGGTCGCAAGGAAATGGGTAGCGTGTGATGCCTCCCTGTAGAGGGCTTCCAAATGTGTTTGATTGTGCGCTATTAAAAAACGAGTCTTTTAGTAGGGCTTTTTTTAGAATAAGGACGCCTGCAAGTAGAGTGTCATGATCGGGCAGTTTGTTAAGTAAAAGATTGCCGTAGACCGATCCATAAAAATCACGCTTCCAATTAATAAACATATCATTAATTTGAAGAGGGATGTGTATGAGCTGAAGAGTATAATCATCATTCCAGCTCATCGTTGCGTGTGGGCACGTTGCAGAGCCTTTGCTGAGCTCTAGCTTGAGATTTGATAAATCAAATTTTTGCGCCGCAAGGTCAAGAGTAAAATCGGTTTTCAGTGTGTGTACAAGATTATGAAATTCTGGGATGTACAATGTGCCGTGTTGTAATTTTATAGTTCCCTGTTTGAGGGTGTTACTACTTTGATCAAGCGTAAGAGCAAATGAGCATTCAGAACCAAAAATAAGTCTACGTGTGCTTTGGTTAAGAAACGAACGGAGCAATGACCACTCGCATGTTCCCTGTAAGATTAATGGATTCTGTTTGTCGTGATAAAAATTGATAAGGTCTTTGTCGCCCACCGTGTAGTGCCATGATGTTAAATGAAAGTGTGGATCGAGTGACGCATGCAGTGCATATTTTCCACGTGACGTTGAGCCATTAATGCCAAAGGTTTTTTTACCAAGTAGTAAAGCACCCTTGTATGACAAACGTTTTTCGGTTGTAGGGTTTGTTATCGTACATCGGTAAATTCCTCCAAGCTTGCCGGCGCTATCAAGTGTGAGTGAGAGGTCAAGGTCGTTTGGTTGCAGGACAAATTGTGCAGGAATATCGTCATTAATCTTTGGAGCTACAGGAAAAATGTTTGCTAAGTGTAATGTTCCTTTGGCCTGTTTTAAATCCCACACACATGAGCCGGTAATTTGTGCAAGGCTAGTAGGGTCTGGTTGTTCATTGAAATTGAATCCTAAATTTTTTAGGGTAAATGTACCGAATTTTAAATCTTTAAAGAAAAGAGAGCCTGTTGTTGTTATTGCATCGTTGCTGTGGGTGAGCATAAGATTAAGATCACACGTTCCTTGTGTTGATGCATTTTGGTCTTGTTGTTGTGATGCTATGTTGTGCAAGAACGAAACAGGTACCGTTCCTTTGATTCCAACGCTGTTGTTGGCTACTTGTGTGCTTGTAAGCAGTATCTGTTTGCTTGTGTCATGGAGTTCTAAAGAATGCTGTGATGCACCCCATGTGCCATGCAGCGTGTAGGTGATGTTTGGGTTAAGCGGTGGGCTTGTAAACTCCACGCGTGGCTTAAAGCTCCAAATTTCAGTTTCAATATCTTTATCTAAAGCAATCGGGCCAGTAATTTTTTGAGCGAGTATTTGATCATTGCGTTTGATTTGTGCATCAACAAGATCAAGAGCGCCAGTCCAGTGGTAGATATCTTTTTTGTCGGTTTGTGCTCGTTGCAAGACTAATGAGCCAGGAACATGAAGCGCATAGAGCTCTTTGTCACGCGTAAGATCTAAGTCGATATTATTAAGCATGAGTGATGATACAGAAATTTTTAAGTCAGGGGACCTTTGTGTGAAGATATCAAAAATGTGATCTACTATATCAATGCGATTATTGCTGAATGCGCTTTGACCTTTAAGATTATTAAAAGAAAGGTCAAGGCATATCTCTTTATCAAAAAGTAATTTGAGTGGCGACACATGAATTTTGGCTTGTTCAAATCCCCAAACATAATTTTTATGATCACCAGACGTAAGTGATCCGTTGCCAAAATAGATAGAAAACGTAAAGAAGTTGAGTTTGACCGTCTCAACTGCGATACGCGTTTTCCACTCGTGTTCAAGGAATGTAAGAAGATGCTTGCTGACCGCTGTTTTAAACGAGGGCGTATTTTGTAAAATCCATAGGGATAAAACAAGCCCTAGAGCTAAAGCGGTGAGCATGCGCTTTATAAATCTTACCATGTCTCAGTCTATCCTATTTACGTACAATCCACTGCTTAGATTGGTATACATACCTTCTTATATAGGATACCTGAGATACTCCAAGGGTTAAAGCGCCCATTATTTGCTGTTTTTTATCAGTAATGTAGATAGATCCGGACGATATTTTTCCATTTGAAAAGAATTCGACAAATGGTGGCTCAGATTTTTTGTCATCCCAGGCAAGGACCTGGGATCCACCTTTAACAAATGTTATCGCTTGCACGATGGGGCCTGTGGGGTTTGCAGGGGGGCCATGGCTGCCAGATAAGAAGCCAAATTGTAGTGTTTGAGCAAGCGTGTGCGACGCCTGTTTCCCATTTCTATTCCACGTAACACAGTTATTTTTTATATCGATAGTAGCTGTTTGTGTTTGATTGGTTGCGCGCGCGCGTTGCTGTAGGTAGGTAAAAATTACCTCAAGCTTGCTCAGTTCGTTATCAAGATCGTAGTTTGGTTTGTTAAAAAATGTTGGAATGCTGATGGCGCATACAATAAATACGAGTGTGCATACCAGCATGAGTTCAATAAGCGTGTAGCCCCGGCTCATAGTTGCTTTGACGAAAGATGCGCGAGCGCAAAACGAATAAGTTGATCGAGTGGATAATTTTGCCCCGAGTGTTTTTCAGCTAAATATTGAACAGCATTAGTTGCTTCTTGCTTGGTGTAGTTAAGTGATGTAAGCACTTCGGTAAGCTGTTGCCACTGTACGAAGCTTGTCCCGAGCCCTGACGAGGGATGTGTTTCAATTTTAATGTTGCCACTGCTGAGTAATTTAGGCACTTTGTGTTTGAGTTCAACAACGATTTGTTCAGCTTTTTTTGTGCCAATGCCATTTAGTTTTGTTAGTGCAGTGTGATTGCCTGCGGTAATAATTTCAAGAAAGTTTCCCACGGGCATTTGTGCAAGAATGGTCAGAGCAATGCTAGGGCCAATTTTAGGGCAGTCGATGATCATTAAAAATACACTACGCTCAAGCTCTGTTGTAAAGCCGTAAAGCGTTGGGCCATTTTCTTGATTCCAGTGAAGGTAGGTAAAAAGGGTGCTGTTTGACTGTAGGAGGTGTGCATTTGGTGTTGCTACAAGCACGGCAAAGCCGATACCACCAACATTGAGCGTAACTGATTTTTCGTGAATGGCGTTTATTGAGCCAGTAAGTGTATTGATCATGGTACTGTTTCCTTTGATCTAGAAATTAACCCAGAAGATTTGTCTTTTCAAGCTTTCTTTCGTCATCTTGCATAAGCTTTGTATCCTGATAAAATCATTTTTCTAGAGATGATTTTATCTAAAAATTATAAATTATTGGACGATTAGTATGAAGAAACTTTTTGCGGGTTTAAACCTGTTTATGATCATAGTTCTTAATAGTATTTTATTAAATAATTTCAGTTTGAACGCTAATATTTCTTTAGCTGAACTCACTCATGATGTTCGCGAAAATGTCAGCGCACCAGCTATCAAAGCTGTATCGAGTTGGGAGACTATTTTTGAGCAACAAAAAAACAGAGTTGTTCAGGTTTTTTCGTATTCTGTCGATTTTGACTGGGATATGCCGTTTCGTCGTGGTGAGATGCATCATAGTCGAGGAAGTGGTTTTGTTGTAAGCCCAGATGGTGAAATTTATACCAACTTTCATGTAGTTGATGATGCTGAAGTTTTATTTGTTCAGTTACCTGCTACCGGTAAAGAACGTTTTGAGGTTGAGTTTTTGGGTGGTTGTCCAGAATACGACTGTGCACGTTTAAAAATTAAGCCTTCAGAGTTTGATCGTTTAAAAACAATGCTTGGCGTTCAAGAACTTGATTGTGTGACGCTGGGAGACTCTGATTGCTTAAAAGAAAATCAAGAAGTTATGCTGATTGGTTATCCTCTTGGACACGAAAATGTAAACAGTACCACTGGACGTATTTCTGGTCGCCAAGAAGGACCAAAAGGTGGAGGTGAGTGGTTTACAACAACCGCTGCGTCAAACCACGGTAATTCAGGTGGTCCGATTTCTGACATTAATGGAAATGTTATAGGAATTCTTGTTGCGGGCATTGATGGCGCAAATGGCATTGCGTTTTTAATTCCTATCAACAGTGTGAAAAAGATAATGCCAGAGTGCGTGAATGGTCGAGTTGTGCGTGCACCATACTGGGGCATGAATACACGCCCAACAACTCAAGCAACATTGAAATTTTTAAATGTTCCAGGAACTAACGGAATTTTAGTTGTTTCTGTTGGCAAGCAATCACTTGCAGATCGTGCAGGCTTACAAGCTAGTGATGTTATTGTTGGCATTAATGGCTACGATGTTGATCGTTTTGGTTATCTTTCTGTTCCATGGGCAGGTACGCGTGTAGAGTTTGGCGATATGCTTGCACGCTACGGCAATAATGAAACACTTACATTTTCTGTTTTTCGTAACGGTACAAAAATTGACTGTTCAGTTGCTTTGAGTTTTGATTTGCCATTTGTTGTGCAGGAGTGTTATCCAACATTTCAAGAAAAGCCAAAGTATGAAGTGTTTGGGGGCATGGTGTTTATGGAGTTAACAAAAAATCATTTGGTACGACTCTCACCGTATTTGCACATGGCAGTAGAAAAGAAGATGCTTCATCCAATGCTGTCTTATTTGAGTGCTGATAAACTTCTCACATCACGCCTGTGTATCTCGCATATTTTTCCTGAAACTGATTTGGCAAAAAGTTCTGCGTTGACCAGCCGTGATTTGGTTGTTGCATCGGTTAATGGAATACCGGTTAATACACTTGATGATCTTCGCAATGCTGTATTGCAGTACGATAAAGAGACGTTTTTTTGTAATGTTACAACAGAGTCTGGCGTTACGTTTGCGTTATTTATTCCAGAAGTGCTTATGCAAGATCCACAATTGGCTCATCGTTACGGTTATGAATCATCGGCGTTGATGGGTGTGTTATTTGAACAGATGCAGATATTGAGTAATTCGATTGTTGGTTAAAGTGCGTTTTTTTAAAGCCTATATTTTTATTGTTGTGTGTACGTTTTTTACTGCACACGTTTCCCCAGCGTCAGAGCCTATTGCACTTGGTGGGGCTGCTGTTGGTGGAGCTTTGGGTGCATGGGCTGGTTATCAGATTGCTCAAAGACTGTGTGCTTCTAAGCAATTGGAAGTAACTGATGAACAGGCAATAATTCATGTTGTGCTTAAGGATAATCAGACAAAAAAATTGATTCTTACGCTTTCAGCTTCAGGTTTTTGTGCAACAGCTACTGCTTTGATTGTCTACTGTATGCTTCATGAAGACGAGCGTCGTGAAGCAGCAAGAGTTCTTCAACCGGTAATAATCCCTCCGGTTGTTATTGAGGATGAAGAAGTGCCTCATTTAGTTCGTCAAAACGCTTTCAGAATAGACCCTGTAGTTGGTGGTAATGTTGCGTATGAGGCTCAAGAGCTTCGACGCAGGCAAAATGAACAGCGAGTGGGGCAAGTGGTGCATCTTGGTGTTCAAGTGGCTGACGAGGTGAGAAGAGATAGATAACCCCGGGCCGGCTTGAGGCTGGATGTCGGGGCTTGATTGTGCTTGCTTTACTCCTCCGCTTTGCTATCTTTCATTTTTAGGTTCCTAAAAATGAAGAGAGAAGGGATGGAAAAGCCAGTAGTACTTGTTGTTGGCACACGCCCTGACGCAATAAAGTTGATTCCTGTTTATAAAGCACTCAAGCGTGCTGGAGTTCACACTCTTCTTGTAGCTACCAATCAGCATCGTGAATTACTGGATCAAGTTTTTGATCTTTTAAAAGTTACTCCTGATGCTTCTTTAAATATCATGAAAGAGAATCAGGATCTTGGATATGTTACCAGCTCAGTTCTTGAAAAAATAACCGAAATTTTTCGTTCGTTTCAGCCATCTATGCTTTTGGTTCAGGGCGATACATCAAGTTCATTTGCTGCCGCACTTGCTGCCTTCTATCTTGATATTCCCATAGCTCATGTTGAGGCAGGGTTGCGTACAGGTGACGTGCGTTCTCCTTTTCCTGAAGAAATTAATCGTAAATATATTACGCACATAAGTGATATGCATTTTGCAGCAACACCTTTGAATGCCATACACTTGGCACATGAGGGAGTTGCGCATGATAAAATTTTTTGTGTAGGCAACACTGTTGTCGATACATTGTTTGGTATTAAACAGGGTATTTTTGATAACACCATAGTTGTTGATTCAATCATTAAGAATTTTATTCAGACGTGTAAAAATACTGATAAAAAAATTATTACGCTTACCATGCATCGTCGTGAATCTTTTGAGAGTGATATGGTAATGATTCTTAAAACTATAGCAATGTATGCATCAGAGCATTCTGATGTTGCAATATTCTTTCCAGTTCACCCCAATCCACGTGTGCATCAAGCGATAGCTGAGGCTCAGCTTGAAAAATATACAAACATTTTTTGTGCTCCTCCACTTACGTATCCAAATTTAATCTATCTTTTGATGTCGAGTGATTTAGTGTTAACTGATTCAGGAGGTATTCAAGAAGAGAGTGTGAGTTTGGGTAAGCCTGTTTTTATTTTGCGCAATCAAACTGAACGTATCGAGGCTGTCTGGGAGGGTATAGGAACATTGATAGGAGCAAATCAAATAAAATTGAGAGCAATGCTTGATGAGTGGTACACCACCAACGCTTTACATACTCCTCGGTTTGTTTATGGTGATGGAAAAGCATCAGAGCGTATAGCACATCATATCACACATTATTTGGCGTCCTCGCCTTTACTTCAACGCACTACAAAGATACAATCTGCACACAAGCCTAAAGGCTTTGTTTATTTTAGGAGAAATTTTATGACACGAATTTCTGTTATTGGGTTGGGCTACATAGGGTTGCCAACTGCTATTCTAGCATCAAACGTTGGATACGATGTATATGGTTACGATACAAATCATGAAAAAATTAAACGTATCAATTCGGGTGATCCATCTATTTTTGAACCTGAGTTAACTGAACGATTATGGAAGTCGCTTCAAGCGGGAACGTTTAAGGCTAACACTCAGCTCCAACTCGCAGATTTTTTTATCATAGCTGTTCCAACGCCTTTTAAAGAAGACAAAACCGCTGACGTGAGTGCAGTTTTTTCTGCTGGAGAAGCGATAGCGAAATGTTTGAAGCCGGGTAATACCGTAATTCTTGAATCAACGGTTCCTGTTGGTACAACAGAAAAATTATCGCATTTTATTGAGGAGCATTCAGGCTTAAAATTGGGCATCGATTTCTTTGTTGCCTACTGCCCCGAGCGCGTGCTTCCTGGTAAAATATTTAAAGAGCTTGTTGAAAATGAACGTATCATTGGCGGTGTTTGTTCTCGTTCAAGTGAACTTGCTCGTCAACTGTATACAAAGCTGACAAAGGGTTATTTACATATAGCAGATGATAAAACAGCTGAAATGGTAAAGCTTGTTGAAAATGCAAGCCGCGATGTATCGATTGCTTTTGCAAATCAAGTTGATGGCATGTGTAAAACGGTTGGCATAGATGCGTATCGCGTTATTGATCTTGCAAACAAGCATCCGCGCGTTAAAATTTTATCTCCTACGTGTGGCGTTGGTGGTCATTGCATAGCAGTTGACCCGTGGTTTTTAATTGAAGGTTTTCCAGAATCAACTACATTGTTGCGCGCAGCCCGTTTGATTAATGATGCAAAGCCACATAGTATTGTAGAACGCGTGTGTAAAACTGTGCGTGAAAAATTTTCATCGACTACACACAAGGCAAAAGTTTTTGCTTTGGGTCTTACATTTAAACCTGATGTTGATGATCTACGTGAATCACCAGCGTTAGAAATTGCTCAGCAACTGAATGTTCATAAAGATTTGCTCGAGCTTAAAGTGTATGATCACAATGCTCAAGCAGAACATTTGATGTCATATAAATTTGATATGACATCAAATATCTGGCAAGGAATCGAGTGGTCGGATATAATACTTGTGCTTGTAAAACACAAGGAGTTTACACACATTCGTCAAGAGGCGTTTGATAACAAGGTGATTATTGATACGTGTGGGCTTCTTTATGGTATGCAGGCACAACAAGCGCAACCGTTCCTTGAAGGTGCTACTAAAACAGAAGTCGGCTTTGGTGCAAAAGAGCTCTAGGTAACAATCTTATAGGTGAAAGTTGAGTAGAATGAGACAAATATTTTTACACAAAGGTAAAGTACGTGTTGAAGAGGTCAATCCCCCACTACTCGACAGTCACCATATTTTAGTGCGCGTTCTTTATTCTTTTGTGAGCACCGGTACAGAACAAGCAACAATCAATAATTCATCAAAATCTTTGCTTGGTAAGTATTTTCATAATGCAACTGAAAACACCAATAAAATTATGGGTGCAGTGCGAGAACATGGTCTTGCGAGCACACTGGCACTTACTAAAGAAAAATTTGCAAAGATGTTACCGCTTGGTTACTCATGTACGGGGCAAGTTGTTGCCGTTGGTTCACGTGTAGAAAAGTACAGAATAGGTGATTATATTGCCTGTGCTGGTTCTGCGTGGGCAAATCATGCAGACATGGTGAGCGTGCCTCAAAATCTTGCAATTAAAATTCATAATCATGATTTTCTTAAAGAGCTGAGTTTGACAACGATTGGGGCCATTGCGTTGCAAGGCGTTCGTCGTGCTGGTGTTCAGCTTGGTGAAAAAGTATGCGTGCTTGGATTAGGTCTTCTTGGTCAAATAACCACGCAGCTTCTTAAAAATGCTGGCTGTTCTGTTATTGGTATTGATGTACAAAATAATAGGCTGGATATAGCAAAACAACTTGGCGCTGATATGTGCCTTAATCCATTGAATATTGATGTTGCGCGCGAAATTGCTTTTAGCACCGGACATCAAGGTGTTGATACTACCATTGTTACCGCTGCATCTTCTTCTGGAGATCTTATTCAGCAAGCAATGCAGATTACACGCAAACGTGGACGTGTTGTGCTTGTTGGTGATGTTAATATCCAATTTGATCGCGAACCATTTTATGCCAAAGAGATAGATTTTGTCGTTTCATGTTCAACAGGGCCTGGGCGTTATGATCCGTCGTATGAAACTGAAAGCAAAGATTATCCATTCGCTTATGTACGATGGACCGAAAATCGTAACATGGAGTGCTTTGCATCATTGATTCAAGAGAAAAAAATTAATGTGACCCCTCTTATTGCGCACGAATTTGATATCACTGATGCTGAAATTGCGTATGAATTTTTACAAAAAAACGCTGCGCTTGGTATTGTTTTTTCGTATCGTTCTTCTTATTCAGCACTTGAAAAACATATTCCAGAGATGCATCAAATTGCTGCACAAAATTGGGCTGTTGTTGCCAAACCATACGTTCATCAACAGGAAACGCTTAATATTAGTGTTATTGGAACAGGTGGATTTTCTAAAGTTAAAATCTTGCCAATTCTTGCCAAAATGCGTCATGCATCGATTCATTCAATTATCGATACAGACACTGCAAATGCACTCACGCTTGCGCGTGTGTATCAGGCTCAGCGCATTAGTAATGATATTAGAAAAATTCTTGGCGATGATGACATTAAGGTTGCTGTTATTGCTACCCCACATGCATTTCATGCTGAGCAATCGCTTGCGTGTCTTGCGGCGGGCAAAGCGGTGCTGGTAGAAAAGCCTGCAGTAGTAACATTTGAACAGCTTAATATGTTTAAGAGCTTTTTAGCCATCAACAAAAATCCTGTATTTACGGTTGATTTTAATCGTTCATCTGCACCGTTTATGCAAGAGATAAAAACGGCTTTAGATGTGCGTACAAATCCCGTTATGATCACCTATCGCATGAATGCAAATTATCTTCCTAAAGATCACTGGATACAGTCTGATTTGCATCGTGGAAGAATTGTTGGTGAAGCGTGCCATATTTTTGAACTGTTTTGTTTCTTGGTGGGTGCAAAACCTGTTTCTGTTGCAGTGAGCCCTATGAATCCAACGACTGATGACCTGTTGATTACTGATAACTGCACGGTAACTGTTTCGATGAGTGATGGGTCATGTTGCACGTTGATTTACACTTCACTTGGAGATCATCAAATAGGCAAAGAGTATATGGAGATATTCTTTGATGGTAAATCGATTATTATGAACGATTTTATTGAGCTTAAGGGACATGGGTTGCCTGCAAGTTTCTCGCGCAAGGCGACTCAACGTGAGCGTGGGCATGAGCAACTGTTTAAACAGTTCTTTAAAGCTGCGCATTCGCCTGATGAAAAATTACCAATTCCAATTGAACGCATTATCATGGCTTCTGAACTTACGCTTGTGGCTGATAAGCTTGCACGTGCTGGTGGTGGGTTCGAATATTTAGTGTGATTGTTAAACGTTTTCAGAAGGAGTTTCGCATGAAAAAATCTCTTGTTGTTATGTCACTTGTTTTTATGTTGTCTTGTTCACAGCAAGCGTTTGGAATGTTGGCCTGGATAACAGGATCAGAAAAAGAACCAGAAAAAGTTCAAACCAAATTTCAAGCGTGGGTGCTTGAGTCGCTTGATGATATGTCGCCTGAACTGGTAGTAGCTTACTTAGCTCGTATTTATGTAAAAGAGCCGGTATGCGTGCAGGCTACGGTGGGTTTAATGAGCACTTTGGGAACAAAGCTGAATAAGGGAGCTCAGGATATTGCTGATATTATTCAGGCAATAAAAGATCAAAAAATTGATTTGAAACGTAAAGAAAATCAAGCTTTTGCAAAAGCGTTATTGAAGGTGCAAATTGAATTGATGACTGACGCTCAGTTTAAAATATTTGAGAAATCAATTATACGTATTTTGCACGCTGCATTGGTTAAAGAAGAAAAATAGCTAAAGACGTGAGGATTTAACATGAAAAGATATATAATTTTATCGGTAGTGGCAGTTGTTGCTATTTTGTCGAGCACAAAGTCAATGTATGCAATGAATGCCCAGCTGGTTGCACAGCATAGGACGAGTATTGAGACTCAGATAAGAGCTGCTACTTATGAAGATCTTGCAAAATTTATAGGCCCATATGGTATTGGGAGAGCGTATCTTATAGCTCAAATTAGTGCGTTAACTCTTCAGAATTTAGCAGCAGACCTTGCAACTTTCAATACAAATATTAATGGTATGGCTAGTTTGCTTAATGTATTGAGAAGTGGTGCAGATCTTCAAACAGGTAAACGGCATGCTAATTTACTTAAGGCTTGTTTAACCTGTATTTATCATAATGCCCCTGACATCGTGGTAGAAGAGGCATGGAACATAGTGGGTCCTCGCATGTGTACTTGCAGCTGTATGACTAAATGTGTAGCATTTGTTGTAGTTTTAGTTGGTCTTGGGCTTGCTAGTACTCAAAACAGTAATTTGCAAGTGGTAAAGACTAACTAATCCGCCTAAACTGTTTTTCAAGCTTATTCTGAGAAAATTTCCATATGAAAAAATGTATAGTTTTATCGGTAGCAGCGATTGTTGTTATTTTGTCGTACGCAATTCCAATGCATGCGATGGATCTAGTGAATAAGAATTCAAAACCGCTTAAAGCACAAATTCAGGAATATATAGCCAGCCAAGAGGGAGTACGGGCATTGATATTAACGCTTCCTCGGCAAGATTTTTTAGATAAATTAAATAGAGCACTTATAAATAAGAAGGTGACTCCTAGAACTGAACTTGAGCGAACATTATCCCATTTAAAAGAGGTGGAAGAGCAAGAAATAAAAGATTTGCTGAGCGCTTTTGATACATATCGAGAAAGTAAGGAGCAACTCGCAGATCACATTGCAGGATCACCTGTTTTCAGAAAAACATTTCAGCAATGCATGCTCAATATTGTTTTTCATGTTTTGCCTCCAAATGAAGTACAAAGGCTGTGGGAGCAATTGCATCCGGTGCCATGGTGTAGTTTGAGTACATATGTAATTGCAGCTGCACTTGCGACTGCTATGGTAACTGCTATTTCAAAGGGTGGTGAATATGAATCTGTTTTTGGGGGTTAACCAACTCGCCTAAATTGCTTTTCAAGTTCATTTTGAGAAATTTTCCACATGGTTGGTCTGCCATGCACGCAAATAAAACGGTTGTTGCACGTTACAAGATCTTTTAAAAGTTGTTTCATCTGTTCGATGGGCAAAATATCACCGGCTTTTACAGCCCCTTTGCATGCCATTTGGCCATGCATGTGTTCAAGTAATTTGTTGTTCCATAAAGACCAATCAAGAGCATCGTGCTCTTCAATAAATTCTACTACATCGTGCACAAGTTCTTTGATTGATTGTCCTCGCACTGCTGGTGGCGTTGTGCGCACAACAATGCTCGTGTCGCTCCAGCGCTCAAGTGCGATGCCTTGAGAACCAAAGAACTCTTGGTGTTTGAGTATCAAACTTGTTTGTTGCTGTGTAAGTTCGATCACTTCAGGAAACAAAAGCGCTGTGCCTTGGCCTGGTTCAAACTGTTTTGCAAGTTGTTCATACAGCACGCGTTCATGGGCTGCGTGTTGGTCTATAACGACCAGTTCGCTTTCTCCTTCAACCAAAATATAGGTTGCGAGTACTTGTCCGATGATGCGACCAAGAGTGAGGGGTTGTGATTCTGGTGCTTGAATTGGGGTTTGTTTTACGATTGTTGTGGGGAGTGTGAAGAGGGGTCGATCGAGTGGTGGGAGAGTGTTTGTTGATAGGCTGGTTGATTTTTGAACAAAAGGGAGTGGATCCCAGGTCTTGGCCTGGGATGACAAAAACTCTTCGGCGTGATGTGCTGTAGGTGTCAGACTAAATGGGCGCTCAACAGTTTTCGCGATAGATTGTGTTACAGACGCCGTCACCCCATCTTCAAGCGAATTTTTAACTAGCGTAGCTAAGGGTGTATACACACTTGATGGTTGCGCAAATTTAACCTCTTCTTTTTTGGGATGTATGTTTACATCAACTAATCGAGGGTCAACATCAATAAAAATAACAGCAGCAGGAAATTTATTGGGGGGTAAAACATTCAAGTAGCCTTTCATTAAGGCTTTTGAAAGTTCATTATTTTTGACCCAGCGTTTGTTAACAAAGAAAGCAATGTTTGCTCGGTTATAGCGCAACAGATGGGGGTGCGAAATTACGCCAGAAATGGTTACAGGGCTGTTTTGTTCTTGAGCAATCAAGGGTCGCATGCTTTGCGCTAGGACTAAGTCCCACACTTGAGCGATGCGATCTTTAAGCGAAGTGACAGGAGGAGCATGCAGCACACAAACATCATCAAAAAAAAGTTTGAACAAAATATTTTGGTTGGCTAGAGCGTAAGCTTGAATTATGGTTTTTATTGCATTCAGCTCTGTTTCATCTGCTTTTAAGAATTTTTTTCTAACAGGTGTGTTAAAAAAAAGATCGTGAATCTGGATGTCGACACCAGAAGCACAGGCAACCTCTTGGCACTCTTGTAAAACGCTATCACTCCAAGAAATACGTAGACCAAGAGCATTATCAGAGGTGCTTTGTTGCTTAGTGAGTAAAACAACTTTGCTAATGGCAGCAATGCTTGCAAGTGCTTCGCCTCTAAAGCCGAATGATGCGACTGTTTCAAGATCATCAAGCGTAGCAATTTTGCTTGTTGCATGCGGTAAGAAACAGAGTTCAGCATCTGCTTTGCTCATGCCGCAGCCGTTATCAACAATGCGAATAAGCTCTTTGCCTGCTTTTTTAATGAATACAGAAATACTGGTTGCTCCAGCATCAAGAGAGTTTTCTACAAGCTCTTTTACAACGTGAGCAGGGCGTTCGATTACTTCGCCAGCAGCAATTTTTAGAGCAGTAGCAGGGGGAAGGATTTTAATTTTTTGCATGAAGCTTCTTGTCATTCCGGGCTAGGACCTGGAATCCATTCTTATTGTTTTTTCTTTTTTTTCTTCAGATCTTTTTTATAGCTCATTGCAGGGTGACCATCGAGTATGATGGTTGTGCTCACAGGACAGCTGGAACTACCAGACAGTAAAATTTCTTTGTCTGTAAAGCTAAACTCTGCACGTTGGCTATCAATAGAAACAGGAATATCTGAAGGTTTTTCTTTGGTTTGACGAATTTTGACGTCACCTTGTAAGATGCACTTTTTAGTTTCAAGAAAAAGATCGGCACTTTGCGCAGTTACGGTACGTTGCGCATTAGTGATGCAAACATTATTGGTGAAGGTAATTTTTTTAAAGTTATTAAGAATTTTGCCTTTGGCTTCGTGGTTACTGCCATCGAAGTCAATGTGCAAGGTGTCTGATGTAATACTACTTTGGTCAGCAAAGGTGACGCGTACGTTTTTTTGGTAGTCTAAAGCAAATTTTTCTGGGGCTTTTTTGGGAGAATTTTCAGTACTGGTTTTTAAAGCCTTGCATGTTGCGGTATCGCTTGTGATCGTAATTTTAGAGAAGGGATCAACAGAAGCAAAAATGCTGTTGTGCATACAGCATAAAATTACTAAAGATGTACCAAAAAAACGTATCTCCATAGTTGTTAATTGAAATCTATATCAATAGGTTTATCAAATGGAAGAATGAGAGAAAAGGCTTTTTCTTTACCCATGCGGCAAAGTTCAACAATTTTTGCCCACAATTTTTTTGAGCATGGAACGATAACCTTATCTCTTAGATCAATAAGTACAGGGCGTGCTTTTTTGTCGGCAACAATGAGCATGACTTTTATTCCGGAGAACATTTGTCCCAAACCATTGGTGAATGACAATTCAAGTTCTTTTTCACGAGCCTCTTCTAGCTTACGAACCATTTCTTTAATGTCTGCATATTGATGTGATAATGTGTCGATGTTTAATACTTTATCAAAAGCAACTGGCTTTCCAGTTTCGTCAACAAAGAAGCTTATTAAGCTGACGTAGGTTTGAGTTTGAGCAGGAGCATCTGTTTGGGTTTCTACGCTACTGGTATGAGCTTGTGCGAAATTAACATTCAAGCTCAAAACGCAAGCAATAGCCAAAAGAAAATTCTTATTCATAAAATGTCTTTCTGAGTGTGAGAGAGCAAGTGGCACAACAATAACAATAGCAATTCGTATGGTAGCGAATTATAAAATGCAATGCGTTGAAAAGCAAGTTAAATCGCTCACAATTACCACGCGTAGTTCATGCTTAAATGAAATTCATGAGCCGATTCGCCATCTTGTTTTCTGCGATCAATTTTAAAACCCCAGTCAATTTTTGCAGGAACTGGTTTAAGCAAGTTAAGACCAAATCCAATTGAGTGACGCAAATTAAATGAGTCACGTTTAAGAGGATTAAATGTCGTACCACTGATCGTTATAGATTTTGCGATATCATTTTTAGGCGTGTTCCATCCCGCACCAGCATCATAGAAAACGTGTGCTTTCATTGAATAGTCTGGAATGAGTGGGAAAATAAGTTCTGTGTTCAATTGCAATGCATTGCGAGCACCAAGAGGGTCTCCTGTAAACCAAGCGGGCCCAATGCCACTCCACGTAAAGCCCCGTACGGTTCCTTGTCCACCCATATGGAACAGTTCTTTGTATGGAATAGGTTTTTTAAGCGTTAGTGAAGAGATGCTTCCCATTTTAGCGTGTAAGCCAAGCACAAGGCTGTCATCTAAAATAAATTTATCGATTAATTCCGTGTAACAACTTCCTTCAACTTCCCCTTTCAAGAAAGTAAAATCTTTATTAGTTACAGGAGGAGCAACTTTGCCACCAATGCATATTTTATAGCCACTCTTTGGATACACTTGGTGATCACGTGTGTCTTTAATGAGTTCAAGACCTAACCATGTTAAGAGACCTTCTTGGAATGAGCGACGAACAATTGGTTCAAAGAAAGTGGCGAAAGCGCCAATAGCATGAGGCTTATTGTTGCGAATATCTTCAATACCAATGTCAGTGACCAGTTGAAGTCGTTTGTCAATTTTAGGTAACCAGAAACCTAATCTAATGTTTCCGCCAAGAACTCTTTGAATAGGAATTGGGCGTACATTTCCCCACTGTTCAAATTCGTCCCAACGTTTATAGAAGTTAAATCCAGCTGAAATATCGCTATCAAAAATATGTGGATCAAAGAAGTGAGCTTCAAGTTTTCTGAGGCGGTGACGATCTGCTTGAAGCGATCCACCAATGTCCCACCCCTTACCAAACAGGTTGCCTTTTTGTAAGGTTGCTGTTCCACGCAACGATGGAGTTGGGTTGTATTGATCGGTACCGTAGCTCATCATAAAGTTGAAATTGCCGGTTTTTGCCTCTTTAACGTTCATTTCAAGGTCAGCAAGCTCATCAGATAAACGATGCAATTTCCATTGAACTCCGTCACGTTCAAAGAAGCTTAAGTATTCAACGCCATTTTGCGATTTAGTTAATTTTCTTGTCGTAATCAAATCGCCTTCAGCAATTTCGAGTTGGCGGCGAATAACTTTGTCGCGGGTGATTTTATTACCTGTAATAACAATGCGATTAGCATACAATTTGTTGCCCCGTTCAACGTGGTAGGTTACATCAACTTCCATGTTGTTTTCGTCGGGTTTTACCTGTGGATATACGTCGGCGTAAATGTAACCCTTTTCACCGTATAGATCTTTGATTTTATTCATTGACTGTACAAGTTTTGATTGTGAAAATGCAGCGCCTTCTTCAAGTGTCACTAAAGGAAGTAGTTCATCTTCTCCATAAATTTCATCACCAACCACATGAATATCACGCATAAAGAACTGTTTGCCTTCGTTGATATGGAAAGTAACGGTGATATTTTTTTTATTTTCAGAAAAAGCCACATCGGCTTTGCCGACTTTTGCCATTAAATAACCGTTATCGCGATAGAAATATTCAATGCGATGTTTGTCTTGTTCAAGCATCTGTTCTTGATATGAGCCCGCACTGTCCATAAAGCTCATGAGCCAATTTTCTCGAGT
>Ga0206940_1016_pt1 | contig 35430 bp, 37 predicted proteins | sample Alteio_BWOrgHeat_8_FD_152963 | JGI IMG/M metagenome (GOLD analysis project Ga0206940, IMG submission 152963) | Enriched cells from forest soil in Barre Woods Harvard Forest LTER site, Petersham, Massachusetts, United States -... | ecosystem: Environmental > Terrestrial > Soil > Temperate forest > O...
ACGATAACGCCGGAGCGTGCGCTGGAAGTCGATTTCTCCGACGTCTATTTCGTCACCGGTCCCGTGGTGGCAACGCTGAAGGAAGGTCCCAGCTACAAGCGCCTCGAGGATTTTGCCGGGAAGACGCTAGCGGTAACGACCGGCAGCGTCTATGAAAAAGTTCTCAAGGAAAAGTATCCGGCAATCAACGTTGTTCTCATCGCTACTCACGCCGAGATATTGCAGGCGATGCGCGCACGGCGCGTCGACGGCATCGTAAGCGACGAGACCAACATCAAGAGCATGATGAAGTACGATCCGACGCTCGTGATTGCAGTGCCGCCATTCGAGCCCACGTCGAAGTACGGAGTGGCGATCCACAAGGGACGATCGGACTTGCTGCAATTCGTGAACGGCGTGCTGCGAGACATCAAGGCAAATGGCCGCTGGAAAGAAATCTACGGCCACAACCTCGGAAATCCCGCGCCCCCGCCGCCGCCAGCGGACTAGAGACTGAGAGTCTCGCCGATGCCGTCGACTTATATCGGGCAGGTGGTGATCGAGCACCTGCCGGAGTTGCTGCTCGGATTTCGCACGACGGTCGTTCTTTCGCTGGCATCGATGGGACTCGCTCTCGTGCTCGGCACCGTCGTAGCAATCCTACGCCTCATGCCCTTTGCGCCGGTGCAACGCGCGGCGCATCTTTTTGTCGAGTTCTTCCGCAACATTCCGATCCTGATCCAACTCTTTTTCTACTACTATGCGCTGCCGTCGATCGGCATCTCGCTGTCCGCGTTCGCCTGCGCCTTGATAGGCTTATCGATCTACAGTGGCGTCTTCATCGCGGAAGCGCTACGCGCTGGCGTGCTTGCCGTCGGCGAGGGCCAGCTCAACGCAGCGCTCGCTTGCGGGCTTACGCATTTCCGTGCGCTACGCTATGTAATCCTGCCGCAAGCCGTCCGCCTCGTGATTCCGCCTCTTACCAATCTCCTGGTATTCACGATCAAAACCTCCGCACTCGCGAGCGTGGTCACCGTCACCGACGTTATGAATGTGGCAGAGTCGATCGACTCCGCCACCTTTCGGACCTTCGAGATATTCACTGCCGCCGCCTGCTTCTACCTGCTTCTTACCCTGCCGCTGGGCGCTCTCTCGCGATGGCTTGAGCAGCGACTCGCGCTGCAGCGTTGAACATGAGCGGCTGGGAATTTCTTGGCGATCCTGCGCTCGTTCAGTTTCTCGCAGGGGGGCTGGGCATCACGTTGCTGGTTGCCGCCGGCGCAATTGTGGGCAGCAGCGTAATCGGTGCCCTGCTCGCGCTACTGCGCCTGTCGGCATGGCGCATCCTGCGCCTTCCTGCGACCGCGTACGTGGAGATCGTGCGCGGATTGCCGTCGTTCCTCGTCATCGTATACGTGTTCTTCGCGGCGGGCCGGCTCGATCTGGGCCTATCAGTTCCGGTTTCGGTAATGCTGAGCCTATCGCTCTATGGAGCGGCGGTGAGCGCCGAGATCATCCGGGCCGGCATCCTGTCGATCGAGCGCGGCCAATGGGAGGCCGCGAGGGCACTGGGATTGCGACCCGCGCAATGTCTTGCTTATGTTGTCATGCCGCAGGCGGCCCGCCGCATGGCACCCGCGCTCGCGAGCCAGTTCATCACACTGACAAAGAGTACGGCATACGGCACCGCAATCGGTCTCAACGAGTTGCTGCAGCGCGGCGTTATTATCTACAGCCGGTATTTCAACCCGGCCGAAGTGCTGTGCGTCGTCGCTCTCGCATATCTTGTGCTGTGCTCAACGTTGTCCGCCCTTGTAGCGCGCGCCGAGTCCGCACCGCAACGCAGGGTCCTGGCTGCCGGCCACGCCGTCAATCGCACGGACTACGAATGAGGGATATCCATGGGTAACGAACGGCTGACCTACGAAGAATTGCTGCAAATTTTTGCGCTGATCGAGAAGTCCTCCAATTTGACGGAGTTTCACCTGAAAGCAGGCGACATCGAGATTGATCTGATAGTGCGGCGGGATGAAGTCCATGAGACGGTCGCACCACGATCGAGAGATGCCCTCCCAAGCGGAGAAATAGCGGACGGCATCTCCCTTGATACGCCCTCGTACACCCGCGCCTCGCAATATCCGCCTGGGGCTGTGATAGTTACCGCGCCCATGGTCGGCACGTTCTATCGCGCCAACGAGCCGGGCGCCAAACCATTTATCGAAGTCGGAAGTCATGTTACACCTGACTCCACGATCTGCATCATCGAGGTCATGAAATTGATGAGTGCTATTCCCGCAGGCGCCGCTGGCGTCGTCACCCACATTTTGGTGGAGGATGCCGTTATGGTGGAAGCCGACCAGCCGCTAGCCGTCATCGATCCAGCCGGTTGAGCTCCGCCACTTTTCAAGCCCGATAGGATAACTGAATGAGTAGGCAGATCGACTTCATCGACGTGACGTTGCGCGACGGTCACCAGTGCCTGTGGTCCACGCGGATGACGACCGCGATGATGATGCCCATCCTGTCTCGCATCGACCGCTCGGGTTATTCCTACATCAATATCCTGGGTGGAGCGGTATTCGACGTCTGCGTTCGCTTCCTGCAGGAAAATCCCTGGCAGCGCATTAAGCTGCTTTCCGAGCGCCTGGAGACACCTACCGACGGGCTCACGCGCGGGCAGAGCCTGTACACATTCGAGCTGTTCCCCGACGATATCGTGACGTTGAACGCGCACCGGCTCGCCGCCAACGGCATCAAGATGCTGACGATCTACGACGCGCTCAACGACAATCGCAATCTGGAGTCGTCGGCCCGGGCGGGACGCGAGGCCGGCCTCAAGATCAACGCCTGGATGGTGTATACGCTGAGTCCTGCACATACGGACGCCTACTATCAGGCGCGCACGAAAGAGTTGCTGACGCTCGGTGCAGACCACATCGGGGTCAAGGACGCGACCGGGCTCCTGACGCCCGATCGCGCGCGTACGCTCTTTCCGGCGGTCAAGCAGGCGGCCGGCGCAACGCCGATCCAGCTGCACTCGCATTGCCAGTCCGGGCTTTCGACCGAAGTCTACGCAGAAGCGATGAAGGCCGGATTTCAATATTTTCAGACGGCGAGCCGGCCGCTTGCGAACGGGGCATCGCTGCCCGCTACGGAGGACATCGCTGCTGCGGCCGATGCACTCGGCTTGCAAACCACGCTCGCAAAGGACGAGCTGGCGGAAATCGCCGGCTATTTCACCTGGCTTGCCCGGCGCGAAGGCAAGCCCATCGGCAAGGTTGCAAAATACGACCCGGCACTCTACGAACATCAGATTCCCGGGGGAATGATTTCCAACCTTAAGTCTCAGCTCGCGGCTATGCAAATGGAGCACCGGCTGCCTGAGATCATGGAAGAAGCGGCGCGCGTACGGGCTGACCTCGGCTATCCGATCGTGGTGAGCCCCTTCGCGCAGTACATAGTCACACAGGCCGTGCTAAACGTCGTGCAGGGCGAGCGCTACAAAACGATTCCCAACGAGGTTCGCAAGTACGCCACCGGCTATTACGGCAGGATAGCAGCGCCGCTCGCACCCGAGTTTCTCGAGCGCGCAAACCTAAAAGCTACCGAATTGGTGACCGGGCGGCCAAGCGACAACATAGATCCATGGCTCCCGCGTTTGCGCAAGGAACTGGGACCACGCGTCGACGACGACAACATTCTGCTGCACGCCTTCTACAATCTCGAGTTACTGGCGCCTCTCAAGCGCACGCTACCCAACTACCGAGAAAAGACATCCCCACTAATCGAGCTCGTCAGCTACCTCGAGTCGCGCCGGGATATCGAGCGAGGACGTGTACGGTTCGCAGGAACGGAGATCAGTTTCGGCAATGCCTGATCGACGGCGAGAAATTGTTTCGCGAAACACTGACGCAATACAACCTTTTGCCCTTAGCCCTTAGCCCTTAGCGGAACGCACTGACTCACTTATGGCATAAACCGCACTACCAATAAATGCAGTTATCACCAGCTGGCAGTTTTAACGCAATATCATTACGCAGCTACAGTTCCATCAGGTCACGCCCAACGATCACCTGACCGCTATAGTGCATGCGTACGCCCTCCATCCAATCGGCATCCGTCAATGCCGGGTCATCGGAAGGTACCAGATGAGAAAGCACAAGCGTCTTGACCCTCGCGGCGGCCGCTACTTTGCCGACGTCCTCCGGAACGGAGTGACTCGCGAGCAAATGCTCGCGAAGCGTCGCGGCGTTCGGATTGCGTTTCAGCAGTCGATCGAGGCCGCCCAGATGAATGATTTCGTGGACGAGCACGTCTGCTCCTTTAGCAAGTTCGATCAACTCGGGCGAGTAGGTCGTGTCACCCGCGAGCACGATTGAGCGCTCGGCGGTATCGAAACGATAGGCGTACGTCTGGGTAATTCGCGGGTGTCGCACCCGTGCAGCAGTGACCTTGACCTCTTCGTTCTGCATCACCAGCCCAGGTCTGTCGAACTCATGTGCGACTATGAGATTGCGCAAGTCCACTCTGCCCTCGTCCGCAATCCGCGTCTCGATATCGAACTTGTTCAGTTCGAAATACGTGTCCGTCATCGCCTTGAGCGGCGGCGGACCGTATGTGTCGACTCGCGTGCGCAGTCCCGACGCCCAACCGTTGTAGATGAGGTTGCCGTAATCGAGATTGTGGTCGGAGTGATGGTGGGTGAGAAAGATATAGCGCAGCGTATCCAATGGCACCCCTGCCGAGACTATCTGTTGGGAGACCCCCGATCCACAATCGACAACGTAGGGGACGCCGTTAATAAGCAGCAGGCTCGCTGGCCTGGCGCGACCGGGAATGGCAACGTGCGGCCCACCGCCCGTACCGAGCAAGATGAGACGGGTTCGCTTGCTCTGGGATTGGGCATGGGTCGCGTGCCAAGGCGACAGCGTGGCGGTCACCGCCAGCGCGGTGACACCAGACAGGAATGTCCGGCGTGCTATCGAGTTCATAAAAGGGTCACCGGGAGATTAATGAGCGTAGCTTCTTGTTTGCTTTTAAACGCTGGACGTCACACTGCGAATGAATTCATGATAACGGCTAATCGTGAATTGAAAAGTGCACTAATTTTGCACTATTTCCAACGAATCATTGACTGCGCAGGTAACGAGCCATTGCGCAGAATCGGCGACGGGTTTCCCAGGAAAACAGTAAACCTGGCTATGGGATCAATCATCCGGACCAGCCATTGGGGACGGAGGTGTATCATGAATGCATAAATCAGATACTAACTCCCATCGTCTCGATCCTGAAAACGAATGGATGACCCCAGTGGACAAACGGTTCAGCCGGCTCTTTCAAAACTGCAGAGTTTCTGGGGCGGATCATAGGTAACGAATCGGGTACGCATGGATCGCCTCTTTCGCAGCCACGATGTCTGCCTGGAACCTGGCCGCACTCACTCAACCTTGAGGTTGGCGTCCTTGACAACCTTTGCCCATCGCTGTATCTCGGAGGTGATCGCCTTGCGAAACTCCTCCGGGGTGCTGCCGATGATTTCCATACCCAGCGCAGCAAAGCGCTCTTGAATATCGGGGCGCCTCAGGATACGGATGCTTTCGTTTGCGAGCTTGTCGACAATCGCTTTTGGTAAACCCCGCGGCGCGAGCACGCCTTCCCAGTCGCGCACGTCGACATTCGGCACACCAGCCCCGATCATCGTCGGCACTTCAGGCAGTTGTGCCGAGCGTTCCTTTGACGGCACTGCAAGCGGCCTCAGGCGCTCGCTCTTGATAAACGGCAGCGAGGAAGCGGTCGACGCAAAGCTCATGAACACGTTGCCGCCGACCAGTTCAGCGATCGCAGGTCCGCCGCCCTTATAGGGAACATGCGTGAGCTTCACCCCGGTCTGCAGCGCGAAGAACTCCCCAATAAGGTGCGGCGCGCCACCGATGCCGGAAGACGCAAAAGTGAGTTCGCCCGGCTTCTGCGTCGCGATCGCGATCAACTCCTTGACCGACTTTACCGCTGTCTTGGAATTCACGACCAGCACATTGCCGACCGCTGACGTCATTGTGATCGGCTCAAAGTCCTTGATTGGATCGTAGGGCAGCTTGAAGAGACTGGGATTGACTGAATGACGTAGAGAGACGAACGCCAACGTATAGCCGTCCGGGCTGGCCTTGGCGACGATGTCCGTCCCAATGATTCCGGTTGCGCCCGTGCGATTGTCGATCAGCACCTGCTGGCCCCAGCTCTCTGTAAGCTTTTGACCGATGATGCGCGCCGCGCTGTCGCTGCTGCCACCGGGCGGCACTGGCACCACCAGCCGGACCGGACGATCCGGGTAGCTACTAGCGGCGTCTTTTTTTACCGGCTGCGACTGCGCCAGCGCTATGCCGTCTGCAGCGACAAGCCAGAGCGCCGCCGCTGCGCCGAGCCGTTTCAGAAAACCATTCGACAGAAACGGTCTGTCAAGTTGCGGCCAATGATGCGGGCTAACAATCGATCCCGTCCGCCGCTGGAAATCCATTAAGTACCCGAAGCAGCGAGATCAACCGAAGATTTTGTTCGGGACCAAGATCCCGGAAAAATCTTCGTCTCCCAACGGGCGTATAGGCTCAATTCCAATAGCTTGCTGGAAGTAATACGTTTGCTTGATACGTAGCGCAAGCCCCGCAAGTGCCATATTAAAAAGTTTCCCGATGGTCTGCGGACCAAAGTAAGTCTCCACCACTTTATCAGTCATGCCAGGCTGCCTGGTTAAAAGACTCTCGATGCGCTCCATTATGACTTCGCCGTACTCGACGATCTCGCGCGTAGTGCGGTAGTTGCTGGCGAGATGCTCATATTCGTGGCACATATTATAGGTGTAGCGGCCGGTCTCCGCCGCGTCCATGCAAACAGCAGGCCGATCGAAAAGATGAAACGCCAGCTGGCGCAGCGTCTGGCCACGGCGTTCCTTTTGCGGGGTCACCCAATCGAGTTTATCGTCAGGAATCTGAAGCACCGCCCGTTTGGCGCCTTCGTAAAGTATACGGAATTTCTTCAGTAACTCCTGCGCGGATAAATCGCAAGGGGCATCACGGTTAATCCCAAGAGCCTCATTAAGTGCACGGATATCAAATCCAACAACCGTTCGGGTCCCGTTGACAACCGTGACAGGCAGTACGGCGAAGCCCATTGTTCTTAGCTCCCTGGCGAGCCCAGGGTTGTTTTCAACGTCCTGATCTTCGAACTTGATTCCATTGGACGAAAGATACTCTTTCGTTTGCCCGCAGGCGGTTCATCCAGGATGCGTATAGACCTTCACCTCTAACATAGAGATTGCCTCCTTATTTCATCGCAAAATTCAGCGCCGTGATTCTCGACCCGAGTTTTTCACTCGACCTTGACCCCGGCTGGCGGGCGGCAGATTGGGTACGCGAAAACTCTCCCGAGGGAGGATATACGTATAATGAAGTTATAGCACTTGACTGGCGGAGAGGGTGTCCGCCGGAAGCCTCTTGCGAAACCGCACCGACTCTACAAACATGCACTTTTCCTCTTTTTCGTTTTCATAGACGAAAACCTGCACATTTAATTCAAAAATGTCTTGACGCCCCGCGGTCCAATCATCCATTATCCATTTAATCGTTGATGGGTAGGATGATGGGTATGCCGCCTCGTGTAATGAAGCCGCTCACGGTAAACAAGGTCGAGAGCATGACCGAGCCGGGCTATTATGCCGACGGCGGCAATCTATATCTACAGATCAGCCCTACCGGCACCAAGTCTTGGGTATTCCGTTTCATGCTCAATAAAATCCGGCGAGAAATGGGATTGGGGCCGTTGCACACTGTATCGCTTGCCGATGCCCGAACGAAGGCGACCGCCAATCGCAACCTGGTGCTCGACGGCATTGACCCGATCGCTGCACGAGACGAAGCGCGCAAGGAAAACAGACTGCGCGTGGCGCTTGATGCTGCGCATACAAAGACCTTTGCCGAGTGCGCGACCGAATACATCAACATTAACCGCAGCGGCTGGAAAAACGCGAAGCATGCAACACAGTGGGAACGCACGATTGCAATCTATTGCAACGAGACGATGGGCGACATTCCCGTTCAAAACATCACCACGGCGCTGGTTACGAATGTCTTGCTTCCGATATGGGAGAAAAAGGCCGAAACAGCGAGCAGGCTTCGCGGTCGTATCGAGAAGATATTGGATTGGGCACGCGTAAGCGGCTATCGCACCGGAGACAACCCGGCCAGGCTTGGTGGGCACCTTGAGAACGTTCTTCCGAAGGTGAGTCGAAAGGCCCGAGTGCAGCATCAACCCGCCCTACCGCACGTCAAGATGGGGGCGTTTATGGTTGCTCTACGTGCTGAGGCAGGCGTAGCTGCGCGCGCACTTGAATTCACCATCCTTACGGCCGCAAGGACGACGGAGACAATCGAAGCGCAGTGGTCAGAGATTGATATTGTCAAGAAGGTCTGGACGGTTCCCGCAATAAGGATGAAATCCGGTGTGATTCACCGTGTTCCACTATCCGCGCCCGCCCTCACACTTCTCCGCGAAATGAAAAAGCTACGTGTCGGCGATTTTGTCTTTCCGGGCGCCGAGAAGAACTTACCCCAATCCAATATGGCGATGCTCGAACTACTCAAACGGATGGACCCCAAAAAACAAACGTGGACTGACCCGACCAACGGCCGCCGTGCAGTGCCTCACGGTTTCCGCTCGACGTTCAGGGATTGGGCTGAGGATGAAACTAACTATTCGCGCGCCGTGATTGAAAAGGCGCTAGCTCACGCGGTGGAAGACGAGGTCGAAGCCGCATACAAACGGACAGATCAATTTGAAAGGCGGCGCTTGCTGATGGCCGAATGGGCGCAGCGATGCGGTCAACGCAAGGCGCCGGCCAAGCGCAAGCACGCGTAATGACTTCTACAAGGCTGGCACGCGACTACCAAGCGCGCCAGTCGCTTTACCACCACAACCGGAGAGAGTGGATGGGCAATCACCCTGCATCGCAGAGCAATCGGGGAAACGGATGACGCATTGCGTGTGCGTCGCCATATAAGGGGAGTTAGCATCATGGCTATTGCTTACACGGTTGTTGGCGTTCTAAAGGGAAATAGCGAGCGTTTTTCGGAGTGCGTAACGGCGGAATCTCCGCGCGAAGCGCAAATCAAGATCGCCAAAAGCATGAAAGGTTTTGGGGAGAGCGGAATTGTCGTGGCCAGCGTGTTTTTGGGAAATGTAATACCGCTCGAGGTCGACACGGAAACGACGAACGGGTTGTGGCCTTTTTTCTCCGCCAACATTGAAGCAACTCCAGAAGAACGACCGGACGAAAACTTTGAAATCGAGACCGGTCCCCGCTTCCCCGACGACATACCGGGCGAGCAAACGCCGCCCTAATCTGCCACACGTCACGAACTCAAGACCTCTCCGGAGGTCTTTTTTTTCGCCGGCCTACCGAAAATTACCCGAATGCGGGTTTGTTTGTCGTCCTGACACAACTTTACCCGGATACGGATGAAATTACCTTCGGGTTTTGACCAACCTGATGTATGTTCCGGCCGTGGTGAACCCTCGTGGCTCACCGAGAACCAATAAGAAATAAGGAAATTAGCTATGAAGATCGACAAGTGCTCGGGAGCGCCTATGAACAATTGAACTTGAATCTATGTTCGTGACGACTCCAAAACAACTAGAAAAGGAGAAACGCATGAACAACAACGCATTCACGGTAAAGGAATTTTGCGCGTCATTCCGCGTGGGCAAGACCAAGCTATATTCCCTATGGGCTACGGGAACTGGACCTGCAATATTTAAGATAGGTCGCGGCACCAGGATATCCACGGAAGCAGCTGAGACCTGGCGCAAGAATCAGGAATCCATCGCCGCAGCAGCACGCGCGGGGGCATAAGCCATGGACGATAACAACAAAAAGCCGAAAGCGCTTGCAACGCTACTCGGCTCGGGACAGCACCAACAGAACGCGCAGTCTACACCCAAACCAGCACAAGCCGAAAAATTCTCCCCGGTCGACCTTGCGGACGACACGCACCCTCACCTTCCGATGCCACCGGGCTGCGTCGTATGCCCTGAAAACGAAATAGCATCGATAGGCACCATCGTTTGGAAGGATGCGCGCAAAACCACGTTCCGATTGGGACTGTGCCAAGCGCATACCAACGCGTGGAGAGCGGGCGGTGCACTGCAAGCGGAAGTGCACGAAAAAATCGGCGCCGAATTCCAACGCACCCTTATCGCGCAATGGCTTTGTGAACTGCGCGCGGATGTGCAGAAGGCGGCGCCATGAGCGGCATCACAACCAATGCAAATCCGCGCGCCGGTATCGACCAGTTCATAGAAGAAATCCGCTCTTGTGGACTGACTCCGCCCGACGCGATCAAAGATGACGGCAAGCTGCACCGCTTCTCGAGTAGCGACAAGAGCCGCGACGACGCAGGTTGGTATATCTATCATGGTGACGGCATCCCTGCCGGCGCCTTCGGCTGCTGGCGTGCCAGTGTTGCCGAAACCTGGCGCATGGATATGGGCCGCACGCTGACCCAAGAAGAAAGCGCAGCGTGCCTCATAAAGGCAGAAGCAATGCGACTGCAACGCGATGCCGAGAAAGCTCAACGTCACGCCAAAGCCGCGACGAAAGCGTCAGCGATATGGGAAAACGCGCGACCGGCGTCAGACGACCATCCCTATTTGGCTCGCAAGGGCGTCAAGGCTCACGGCATCCGCTTGCACGATGGAGAATTGGTCATTCCTATGCGCGATGGCGGCGATATTTGCTCCACACAATCCATAACCGCAGAAGGTGAAAAGCTATTTCAAGCTGGCGGTCGTGTAGCGGGCTGCTACTACACGATCGGCGTTCCGAACAACTCACAGACGTTGTGTGTCTGTGAGGGTTTTGCGACCGGCGCGACCATCCACGAGGCGACCGGTCACCCTGTAGTTGTTGCGTTCAATGCCGGCAACCTTGAGGCGGTGGCGACGGCAATACACGTCGAGTTTCCGCAATCGCCGATAGTCGTGTGCGCTGACGATGATGTGTTGACGGAGGGCAACCCAGGCCGGACGAAAGCAACCGCGGCCGCACTGGCTGTCGGAGGATTGCTCGCAGTGCCGGACTTCGGGTCAAATCGCCCGAGCGGCGCGACCGACTTCAACGATATGGCCGCGCATCGTGATCTAGACGCCGTCAAACATGCGCTTGCGAGCGCAGCGGCACCGGGCGACCGTCTCGACGATCATCTGGTCGATCTTGACGACATGACAGGATGCGACGAACCACATCCGCACTTCGTGGCCAATTGGATACCCGAGGGTGAAGTTACGCTTTTGGCGGGACATGGAGGCGCCGGCAAGTCTTTCGTTGCGCTGGTTGTCGCCGTATTTGTGGCGCTCGGAATTCCGTTCGCCGGCCTGATGACAAAACAAGCAAGCACCCTGTTCTATTCAGCAGAGGACGGTTCCACGGCTCTCAAAAAGAGGCTGGCGAAGATCTGCGGCGCGTTAAAAGTCGAAGTGGCGAGCCTCAAGGGAAAGCTGCATCTACTTGATGTCAGTGACCTTGACCCGGCACTGCACCGCGAACAGCGCGGCAGGCAACCCGTCGACACTGAAACGCTAATGCTGGCGAAGCTTTCAGAAATGACCAATCGATTCGATATTGGATTCGTCGTCATCGACAACGCCAGTGACGCCTATGACGACGACGAGATTAAGCGCGCGAATGTTCGCCGGTTCACCCGCTCTTTGCGGACCCGTATCGCGCGCCCTGGTCGATCTGTCTTGCTGCTCGCGCACATCAATAAAGAGAGTGCCAAGCATGGGAGACAAGCTGGCACCGAAGATTATTCTGGCAGCACGGCTTGGCACAACGGTGTCCGCTCGAGACTCAGCTTGATACCTGACGGAGCCAACATGATGAAAATTGAACATGTGAAGGCGAACTTGGGACCGAAGGCCGAGCCTGTGTTTCTGGAGTGGCAAGATGGCGTCCCGCTGCCCGCCGGCACGAACCCGATGCCCGGTGCTGAGTTGAGGAAAGCGGCGATGCTGCAAGCCGAAGCCGCACGCGACGAAGCGGACAACGATGCACTCATTGCGATAATCGATGATTTCGACCGGCGTGGACAACGCGTGCCGACCTCGACAATGGGTGCGGGGAATGTCTACAAGACGTTGAAAGATGAACGTCTGTTTCCGAAGAACATGGGGCCAGACCGATTAAAGATGCGCCTTCGGGCATTGGAGGACGATGGGCGCATCTTCCGACGCAACGTCAAGACTCCAGATCGAAAGATTCGTGAGGCGTTTACGCGGCTACCTGCGCCCGCTGTTGCGCCAATGGCGAGAAACAAATCCACTGCTGTCGCCGCAGTCGAAGCCGGCAGGCTACTCCAGGCACGCGCCAATGAAGTCTAGAAAGTGCGCCGCGCTACTCCCCCATACCCCCCGCACTTTAGGGGCGCATTGGCGCACCCCTACGCGCCAATCTGCGCCAAAGTCCGAAGGCATGATTATCGGCGCACATTGGCGCAGATTGGAGCAGCCGTTATGAAACCTTGCATCCCCACATTCAAGAAGAAGCGCGCCGCGGTGTTCATGGCGATATCCAGCTTGGCGAAGCTATACGGTCCGCTGGACATCCCCAGGTGGCATGTCGTCGCCAGATGCAGGCCAGCTATCAAGCCGGCTTGCGTTGATCGTGTTCTGCGCGAAATGGTGGCCGGCGGCGCAATAACGCTGGCACGGCCCTACACCGGTAAGCGCGGCACCAGACCCATCGTCATCCGCCACACACCGCGGCCCGCGCAACAGGCCACAGCGCGCTCTGGCGCGGTTACTGGCGACGTGGGCACGGTGGCCGGCCACGCGGGCGCCCTACGCGTCCTGATGCGGGCTGTTGCACTACACGCGCGAGAGTCTTGAGCACACCAACGGCCAATTCTGACCGGACCCACGACCAGAATTTTTGAAACGCACTTTTTGAGGGGACCCTAATGGCCCCTTGGCGGAGGGAGAAAGCAGAAAATGAGTATTGAACGAACAATCAGAACACCACCAGTTATCCCGACCGCGGTGGAAATCCGCGCCCTCCTGCGTGAATTCGGAATGAAGCGATGGCGGGCAGCGCAGATCATGTGCGTATCCGAGTCCACGATGAAGAAATATCTCAAGTCGGCGACCAGCCGTTACCGCTTGGCGATTCCATTGATACGGTGGCGGGCCTTGGAACAGGAATTCGGCAGGTTGAACGCGCTTTACGGATGCGGACAGCGCGACGGACTGCCCGATGCACCGCCTTGCGAACCACGCCCGCTCTCATAACCTGCACATTTGTCGGGAGGACGGCACCGGGAATCGCACAATCGACACATCCGCACGACTGGAGAAAAGTTCAGGTTTCGGTGCAGCGGTCCTGCGGTCCGACCCGCTATACTGGTGCAAGCAACTCGCCAACCAAGGCCACCCATGCAAGAGCAACAGACGCACCGCGGCACCGTCGGCAGACTGCTCGACCACATCAACGCGCGCCTTATCGCGTGGCGACTCCGCGAAGAAGACCGGACCCGCGCGCTGGAGGCCGCCCGCCCACAGGTCCCAAGGTGCGGCTGTATCACGATCACAATGCCGATGGCCTTTTATCTGCGCGATGGTGCACCGCGCGGACCGGAGCCGGCCGTGCCAGCGCCGCCGACCTTATCCGAACTCCAGCGGTTACGCGCCAACCTGGACGCCGCCCTCGCGGTGTGGAGCGCGCCAGTTTTTGCATGGCTCCGCAAACGGGCACGTTGACGAACCGGGCACGCCAATGGCCAAAAACGATGAAAGAGCGGTGGCGTATGTGGATGTCATCGGCTGGAGCGCCGCATTTGAAGCAATTGGCCATGAACGCCTTTTGCAAGTAGCAATAAGCATATCGGACCACAAACAGAGCTTCTCAAAAACACAAAAGGAAAAAAGCAAAGCCCTATCTGCACAACTCGAGAGAAGCACCGGCATAACGCAGCCAAGCAACGAAAAGTATCTCGACATAAGGTTCTCATTCGTGTCCGATTGTTTCGTCATCTCCGCGTCACCATGGAACATCGAAAATTTGCTAAACGTAACGCGGTGGAAATGCATGACATTGCTAGGCGACTTTGGCTTTCTCACAAGGGGTGGAATAACCATGGGCCTTGCAACACACGATACCGACCGGGATATCGTTGTTGGAGAACCTTTGGTGCGCGCTGTGCAACTCGAGAAAATAACAAGCATGCCACGCGTTGAAATCTCTCCAGAGGTCCTAGATTGCACGCGCAACACAAACGCCGAGCGTTTTGTCTACGACGATGGCGAGAAAAGCGTTCTTAACATTTGCGGCGTATCGGATGCGTGGATGGTCCAGTGCAAAAATAAGCTGGAGGCCGGCCTCGCCGCGGTCCCCGATGAAAGATTGAAAGACAAGTGGCGGTATATGCAGCGCCACTTGGACAATATGCAGCGAGCGATGCGGCCAAAACGCCCGACGCAACGCAACAGTCTGTAGTCGTCTGTTGATCGGCGCCGGGTCGTCGTCGTCCTCAGTCCTCGTCGTCGTCAATCTGGCGCATGGCCCGGTTCTTCTCCGCCATCGCATTGAACGCTGCGGTGATCGGCATCGGCTCCGCGCCCTCGTCAGGTTCTTCGGGCAGTATCAGATAGTGCTCGCGCGCCATGGCCCACGCCTCGTGCTGCCGGAAGCCTGCGGAGCGATGGCCGGCCATTTCCTGTAGCGTCAGTTCGGCCGCGGCCTCGAGTTCCGCGGTCAGGGTTCCAGCGTCGCGGAGCGCGGCATACTTTGCGGGCAGATATTCCCGCCAGTGTTCGCGGCCAATGGCTACGAGCGCATCCTTATCCATAGCGAATATTGGACGCATGCCGCCCCGCCCTGTTCGCAACGATCATTTGCCGTCGTCGGGGATGCTGGTGAAATTGGAATATCCAGCCGCCCTGAGTTTTCGCTGTTGCTCCTTGCTCGTTGGGATGCAGTTATTTGGAACGAATGACCATTCCTTCCCATTCTTCTTTATTGAATTCGCGTCAGGGCAAGGCGTAGGCGATGGCGCCACCGTTTCAACCGGCTTGGGCGCTGGTGACGGAAACTTTCGCGCACACGCTTGTATGATCTGGCCAGCCGCCGCCCTATCTCCGACGCCCTTCATGTTTTCAAGGATGCACTCGTCGTAATTAGATGGGCCGAACCAGCCGGCAAATGCTACCGAGTGAAACGCCAGGGCGGCTACAGCAATGATGGTGCGGTTCATTTGCGCACCATCATTTCACCGCCACCCCGTTAACCGTATACACCCGACACTCGCCATTCACCGCGGTCTTTGCCGCCTCCGCGCGGCACGCCGACAGCGCACCCTCCCGCGCACCGTCCACCGTGGTAGCGCCCTGATACCCGGCCCACGACCAGCGCGTGTCGGGGAACGGCGCCGCGTCCTTGGCATAGGCCACGGCATTGTTCTTGGGCTTCGAGTGCACCGTGGCCGCGTAGGCGTCCAGCTTGCGCATCATGGTGTCATTGGTAAAGGCGTCGATGTCGCCCCCGCTTGACGTGGTCATAACGCCGACGCAGGCGGATAGCAGCAGGCACAGCAGTAGTGCGGTGATAAAACGGAGCTTCATGACTCTCTCCCTGCGCGACCGATGACCGGGCACCGCCCGCACCTGTCGTCGTCTTTCCACCCCGCAGAGAATGCGAAAAACTGACATCCTGAGAGCGTGGCCTTTGAGGATACACTAAGCGACATTTGGAGGGGTGAAAAGTCGCCTCCGTCAAAAGTTCGGCGCTCGCGTCAAAGCGGTGCGCAAGAAGATCGTGCCCAAGGTGTCCCAAGAAGCAATGGCGGACAGATGCGGCTTCGCGCGGTCATACATGAGCCGCATCGAGCGCGGCAAATCCAACCCCACTTTGGACGCGATAGAGCGCCTTGCCAATGGATTGAAGGTGCCAGTCAAGGCGTTGTTTGAGGATTGAGACCGAGCATGGGTGCTAGCATCGACTCAGTTACGCGGTATCCGTTGGGCGCCAGGTTTTACCATCAAATATTCCGTGGTCTCGGGGCTTGCCCTGCTTAGCTGCGTGACACGGAAGCATTTTGCTCCCCGCTCTGGATGCGGATAGAACGTGTAACCTTTCGCTTCAAAGTCACGCATTTTTAGTTTGGGCACCCAGGAGCAGGCTCCTGGTTCAAATAGGCTCGGGTCAAAATCCCTTGCCACTTGAATCGGGTCCGGCGGATTGGGAAAGTATCGTGCTTTAAACGCCGTCCATGCATCCTCACCCATCTTTTTCAAGAAACCAGTCAGGAATGCCGCGACTGCCCCAATCGCAACGCCGCTAACGAAGCTAGGCCAATCGCTCGGTAATAGATTAATCGCCATACCCTAAAACTTCGCTTCCAACACGGCAAGTCTCGAACAAATCAGTAATGCCTCGCACTTCAACTGGCTAGCCGTGCCCGCACTGCCTGACGCGTGCGGTTCATTCCAAATTGATTTTCGCTTCGCTTCACAGACCTTAACGGACTGTCGAAACTGTGTTGCACTGGTTCGGCTATATGGGTTGTCACGCTCGGCCTGCTCGAGCAATGCCGCGACTTTTCTTACCTGGTCCTGCGCGTCTGCCCAAAAATCAGGGAACGACCGAAGATTACACTCAGGAGGCATTGCGTAGCAGGGAAGTGCGACACACATCACAATCAGGACGAACGCATTCTTCATGGCGTGCTGCTCCTTACTTATGCGTGCCGTATCGGTCGCTTGATCGCGGGTTTTTGTAGGTCCCGCCCTTGTGTGCGCTGCCACTGCCGCCAGAGTAGGTGCCCCCATGGCTTTCCGTGTGCTTGCCCCCGCCGTAGGCCGGTCGCCCGCCGCCGCTAGACTTGCCCTTCGCGTCGGCGGCTGACGCCACCACCAGCAGGCCCGACAGAAAGATCGCCGCAAGTAATCTCATACTCCCTCCCCGATTGGAGCGGCTTAATATTGGTCACCGGCGTCGCCGCGGTCGCCGGATTGGATATGCCACACGCATGCTACGCCGATTTCTAGGCCTGTCCAGCTAGCGCGCGATAAACGTTATGATAGCGGCATGCATATTGCGTTAATGGCGTCCCTCGCCCTCCTTGCCGGCCAAGTCCACGCTGCCACCCTTGCCGGCCACGTCGTCGGCATCACGGATGGCGATACGATCACGGTCCTCGACGCCAGCAAGACCCAATACGCGGTCCGCCTCCACGCCATGGATGCGCCCGAACGCAATCAACCGTTCGGCGCTCGCTCAAAGCAAAACTTGTCCGGCTTGGTTTTCGGTAAAGATGTGACAGTTGAATGGAGGAAAAAGAATCACGAACGTCTTGTCGGCAAGGTCCTGGTCGACGAGACCGGTGCTGATTGCGCGTTCCGGTCCTGCCTCAAGTCACTGGATGCCGGCTTACAGCAGATTCGGGACGGCCTCGCGTGGCACGCAAAGCAGTTTGAGCGTGAGCAGTCGCCCGAAGATCGAGCGCGTTACGCGGCAGCAGAAATCAAGGCGCGCGACGCGAGGGCGGGACTGTGGACGGATGCGGAGCCGGTGCCGCCGTGGGAATGGCGGCGCGGGCGGAGGCGTTGAAAGAAAAAGCAGTGAATCAGGGGGAAGTCATGCATCTAAACGGATGGCAAAGAATTGGAATTGGCCTTTCTATTGTTTGGGCCGTGGGCGCAGCGGTCTATCAGCGCAATGCTGATTTAGATCGTTCAAAGAGCTTCGTTGATTACGCATTTCGAGTTTGCACCGACGCTAAGGAACTTGCGCACGACACGGACCTCAAAAGCTGCTTGCAAGAACGCGAAAAGCATACGGAGATTTGGCTGGAGGGAAGTTGGGGCAACGTGGCAATCCTTTCACTTGTGCCGATTCCACTAGCATGGATTGCCGTCTACATACTTCTTGGATTCTGGCGCGGAGCAGTAATTGGCTTTCATGCAGTTGTGCCGTGGCGAACTCTCACCCGATGGCGAAAATTCAAAGTCGTTAGCTCTTTGTTGATTACCTTCGTTGTTGTAGGTTTTGGCATCCTCCTTGCGATGAATCTCTATGTCGAAACACTCGTGCCGGTGGGTTTGCCTCCGGGCGTAATGGTTATTCAATCCGGAGAGGATGTAGCGATGCTGAAAGGAACGTGGACAAGGGAAGGCGCATCGCAAGATTCTAGGATGGCCTATCCGCTTCAAACGTCGCGAATTACGTGCTATAGAAAAGAGGGCCGATGCATGGAGGCGCTAGCTTCCGTATCAGGAACATTGCTCGACGCCGAACTTGTGGAGTATGCGATCGAATCGTGGAGCGATACCACAATCGTTTTTGTCGACGACGCCATGTGTGCTTCAACGGTATATACGGTCGATCGAAAAACCGAATCTGTCAATGGTGTCGGTCATTCAATAATGGATTCCGACTATTGCAAGCGATTTGTTAAGAAGCCTGAAAAAAGCTGGAATCTCCACCTTACCGATGGCTTCAAGGTTTATTGGGGCGAGAGACAAAAGGCAAGGCCGATAGCGCTTCGACTTATTCAGACCCTTTTCGGGAATTAATAAATGACGCCTTGGCAGCTTTTTTTACTTGATATAGTTAAAACTCTGATCGGAGCTTTTGTCGGCGCACTGCTGGCGTTCTGGGTAAATCGCCTTACGGAGAACCGTAAAATTGAAAGGGAGCAGCGAGCCGCTTGCAACCTAGCATTAACGCTGCTGTCAAAGCAATATGGCGATTTCCTCATTTCGAAAGCATCAGTCGCCTCGAATAAGAAGGGCGCGTTGGAGCTTTGGCCGGGGTTACCGTTGTGGATGCAATTACAGCCGACTCTCTTTACGTTTTCCGTTAAGCAAAATTTAGATATCGACTCGATCGCGTTTCTTCTTGAGGGGCATGCGAACATCGTAGAAAGGCTTTTACACGCGGAGGTCGGCTACCAATCGCTCCAGAGTCTATTTGAACATTTGAATGAGGCCGCCATTAGGCGGGACGAAATTTTTGCGGCGCATGGAGGCGCCGACAATACGCCAATTGACATATTGGAGGAATGGGTTGGTTTGGCGATAGTTGGAAAGCTCAGTGCTGTAATTAATTCTATCGATGCTCGACTTGCGGCTGACGGCGATATGTATAGAAAGGCCGGTGAGTCTCTGCAACAACTTATGATTCAGACCTACGGCGAGAAGAATGTGGTTTCGTTTAAACCTCTTGGCGCCGATATGAAGAAAATCGCCGCCGCCATTCAAGCCACCTGATTTACGCACCGTTACGGAATCCGCATAATGAAAGATGTTGTTATGGAAAAACCGAGATTGATGAAGCAAACCCAGAGCCGTGAGTTCTTCGGGCATCATATGCTATTGCACGCGGCCGAATTGCAACTGGAGCAAGCGAGACAGTCTGAGGCGGGCCGTTTTAATAATTGCCTTTCCGCAATGACCATGACCGCTCTTTCGGTCGAGGCGCTTTTAAATGCGGTTGGAAGCCGAGCTATTGAGAATTGGGAACCATTCGAACGGTTGAGGCCCCATGAAAAGATAGTAAGCCTTCAAACTAAACTCGGGTTTTCGTATGATTCTGCAAAGCACCCGTGGGATACGTTACGGTATCTGAGTGGATTTCGGAACAATATCGCGCACGCAAAACCTGAGTTCGTAGAAGAAACGACGCACTTCGTCGAACCCGCGACCAACGCCACTTTTCTTCCGCCGCAATCGAAGCTTGAACGCGAGATCACAGTTGGCAATGCATGCCGTTGCCTTAAAGCGGTTCAGGCGCTAAAGGGTATTCTAACTGACGCATTACCGGACGAACTACGACTCGGTATTTTCGTTGATTCATGGTCTGGCTCTACCGAATTGGCGTAAAGTTAGCGTAGCGTTTCCTCGTAGGCCTCCGCGTTGAAATCCCGCACGCCATGGGCGGCCTTCCAGCGGCGTCTCTTGTCGGGGCCGTTCAAGTGGTCGACCTAGTGGCGAATGCGGAGCCGGTGCCGCCGTGGGAATGGCGATACATCAAGAAATGCTACTGACCACTGGAGGTATCGCTTGAAACGCGCAACCGAGCGCGCAAAAGATCAAGATCGGCCTTGTCTCGAACCCGACCGGGTATATTCGACCCCGTTTCAAGTGCCGACCTCTTAGCCGTTAAGAGGTCGTGGATACTCAGCGCGCGAAGCGACGTGCCATCCACATTCGAGACAATGCTTCTCGCATAGCATTCATTGAAGTCCATTCCGACGAGGCCGGTATGGCCCAGGCCCGTAAAGATGTCGACTTCCTTCTCTGGCCCGATTGAAGGGTATTCGACAAGACAAGCCTTCATTTGGAACACTTCGCACCAAGTCCGGCCCTTCGGCGCGTGGCCCGGTGCCAGTTGCTCGATCACACGCTCTATTCGCGCCGCGTTTTGCGCGGAGCGCTCTACCCAGAGGTCCAAGTCGAACGTCTCTCGGTCGAAGCCATGACAGCGCATGGCGTAGCCGCCAATCGTCAGGTATCGAACACGCTCGGTAACAAATAAAGTGAGCAATTCCAGTTGCTGTGGCGTCATTTTAGGTTCGGCTGTTCCCTCGCCCTCCGCACGCAACCTTCCACATAATCTCGCCCACGCTCCCAGAACCCACTGGCGCCCACTCGCCAGCAGGACTAGTAGCCGCAACAACCTCGTCGCCCTTGGCCATGTGTCCCGAGTAACTTGCCATCGACAGCGCGCGTAGTTGCCTTCGCTTGCAGTCAAACTCGTATTGCCGCTTGACCGACCGATAAGGAAATTCCGAGTCGGCGATGATCTGCTTGTAGTCGGTCATTTCTGACATAGTCGCCTTGTCGCCCGCCCTGAGGATGGTAGCGGGGTCAACGTAGGTGTTGCCGGCGTCGCTGACGCTCACCCTTACCCACTCCGCCGACGCGCTGCTGCTGACGACCGCCAACAGTAGCACCAATATCGTCTTACGCACCGGTCCGCTCCGTCGTCTGCGTCGCCCGCAGAGGTTCTCGATCTACGACGCATGACACTGTAAGAAGTTGCGCCCGTATGTCATCACTGCGGTTTGCCTTGGACCTTGCTATAGCAGTGTTAAGCACCGCCACTTCCTCGGGTGGCGCCCGAAGTTTAAAGGCATAAGAAATTCTGTCGTCGCCACCAATGCCCAATTCGACTCCGAATATAGGTTCCTTGGCGGCTCGCAATACTGCGGCAGCAACCTCAACACGCGCCCTAACTGCCAGTTGCGGGATATTCAGTGTGGCCATCCGAGCAATCAAATACTTTAGCCGCTCGAGTGCATCTACTTCATGTGGTTCCAAGGCCACGCGATGAAATCGCGTAAGGTTGCGCTCCGCGGCAAGAGCATCTTCGAGCGCGAGGCAATCAATAGCGGACGCAAAGACGCCCTTGGAAGCGTCAACATAACCGATATTTATGTCAGTTATCCCCCAATATGCGTCCATCGCTTCATCTGGATAGCCCAAACGTCGGCATAAAAGCGCGAAGTCGAATGCTATAAATTCAACTTGCGTGTGCAATCGACTAAGCCTGAATTTCTCGAAGAATTCTGCGGTGTTATGTTCCAACGCCGCGACCATCCCGACAAATGCGTCGACATACTCTTTTTCAATGCCGTGGGAATTTAAATCCAGGCAATCTTTTCTTAGCCGCCGAAGCGTGAGTTCGGATGGCCTTCGATGTTGAAAAAGGCTTTCAATCTCGTCCAAAACTGTATCGGCTTTTTGCGTATCGAACACGGGATAGCGCTCGCAAATCTCAAGCAGCAATCTGATTTTCGTAGTATGGCCGTTCGCGGTCATCAAGCAGACTGTATAGAGCGGCCTTATCCTTGCCGGCCGGCTTCATCCACGCGTCGACATTCTTCACTTGCAACGGGATGACACAGCGATCATGGCCGGCCGACGCGACTTCGGCCGGCGGTTCGTCGGTGATCGCGGAGAACGACAGCAGATCAGGCTTGCCTGGTGACTGCCAGCGGTCCCACAGGCATGCAAGGAACATTGGCGCCGCAGGCTGTGGATTGAAGTGCAACACCACGTTTTCCGGCTTTTCGTCCGGCCGCAGTGCGCGCTTCTCGTAGTCGTGCAGTTTGACGTTCTCGAAGAAAGCGGTCGCGATGAAAAAGCCGTGCTGCTTGCCGAACACGCCTTTCCAGAACCCTTCAAGATTGTCGCGCCGTGCGTTGTAGGTGCCGGGATATTTCGTGTCATACGATTCGGGTTTGCCGTTCAGGCGACACTTGTAGCGCATGGGCTTGATGACGTATTTTCCTCCATCCATCGCGAACACTGGCACATACCAGTCGGGGAAGATGCGGGAATCGCTCGGCTTGAGTTCGGTGCGCTGTAGCGTGTTCAGCCTGCGCAGATTCCACTCAATCTTGTTTGTCGAAATCCGCTGGTCGTTCAGCGCCTTCTCCGTTTCCTTGACGCTCAGTGCCCGCTCTGCGTCAGCAAGGCGCTTCTTCTGGACGAACAGGGCCGCCTCACACTTCTTGGTCTGTTCTCGATTGTATTGCTCGATGTAACCCTTGATGCGTTCCTCGACCGCGGACGTGGGATTGTAGAAATTCGCGTCCATCGCCTTCGCGATCAGGAGATTTTCGCCCTCGGCGCGACGCCGATATAAATTCTCCCAACCGCCGGCATCGACATACGCTTCCCAACAACGCATCAGCGTCTTGAGGTCCATCGTCACCATCGCAGAGAAGCACATAGTTTGGTCCTACGTTTTCAGGTTGCTGTCTAAATCCTACGGCACTTGCAGTCTTGGGCGATACCTGTAATTATATACAGTAACGGTCCAGCCCATGCAATCCGCTCAAATCATACCCCTGCAAAACGCACAGGCGTCGCACCTTGATACGCTGAACGAGGCACAGCGGGCCGCCGCTACATTCGGGCTGCCGACCGGTGCCGGTGCGGGCCTGTCGCCGCCACTCTTGGTGATAGCTGGGGCCGGCAGCGGGAAAACCAAGATGCTGGCCCATCGGGTCGCGGAACTTCTAATCGACGGTGCACACCCAGGCCGAATTCTGCTGCTGACGTTCGGGCGCCGGATGGCGGCCGAAATGATTCGCCGCGCCGAGCATATTTGCGGGCTTGCGCTGGACGGCCGCGTGGCTCGGCTGGCATCGGCTATAGAGTGGTCGGGCACCTTCCATGCTATCGGGGCGAGCCTCCTGCGGCTCAACGCCGAAAGCATTGGACTTAACCCAGGATTCACGATTCTCGACCGTGGGGATGCTGCGGACCTGATGGACCTTGTGCGCGATGACCTTGGATTTTCAAGCACCAGGAACCGCTTTCCCAAAAAGGGAACCTGCCTCGCGATCTACTCGTTCGTCGTCAATAACCAAACGGGGTTGCACGATGCCCTGCTACGGACGTTCCCGTGGTGTGCAGAATGGGAAGATGATCTGCGCCGCCTGTTCGGTGCCTACGTTGACATCAAGCAGCGCCAGAACGTGCTCGACTATGATGATTTACTCCTTTACTGGTCGCAGATGATGGAAGTCCCCGACCTTGCCCGTATTATCAGCAGTCGGTTTGACCACGTCCTCGTTGATGAATACCAAGACACAAATGCGCTACAGGCTTCAATCCTGTTTGCGCTCAAACCCGATGGCCAAGGCCTGACAGTAGTGGGCGATGACGCGCAGTCAATCTATTCATTTCGAGCCGCGCGTGTAAAGAATATTCTCGAATTTCCCGCTCGGTTCGACCCACCCGCCAAAGTCATCACACTCGAACAGAACTACCGGTCCACCCAACCGATTCTGTCAGCGTGCAACCGTGTTATCGCGCATGCTACCGAGCGATACGCCAAGAATCTCTTTTCCAAACGTCCGGCCGGATGCCGACCAATGCTCGCAATGGTGTCGGATGAAGCTGCGCAGGTTGAATTTGTTATTGACCGCATACTCGTGAACCGCGAGGCGGGGATGGAGTTGAAAGATCAAGCCGTGCTCTTTCGCGCCTCAAGTCACTCCGCACCGCTGGAAGTCGAACTGACGCGCCGTAATGTGCCGTTCGTTAAATATGGCGGTCTCAAGTTCCTTGAAGCGACTCACATCAAGGATGTGCTGTCCGTATTGCGTTGGGCCGAGAATCCGCGCGATCAAGTCGCGGGCTTCCGTGTATTGAAACTTCTACCTGGCATCGGTCCAGCCATCGCGCGCCGAGCGCTCGAAGCGGTGCAAACAGGCGGCCACTCCCTCGCAGCGCTCGGACGGTTCTCCCCGCCGTCCAACGCAACTGATTCGTGGGGCGCCCTCGTTGAGTTGATGACCGACTTGGCGGCTTCGCAGCACTGGCACACGGAAATTGATCGTGTGCGACGTTGGTATGACCCGCTTGCCGAGCAGCGCTATGACAATGTGGCGATGCGCTTGGGAGACCTTACGCAACTTGGGAGCATCGCGGGACATCACAGATCAAGGTCAGGTTTTCTCACGGAACTCACTTTGGACCCTCCCGAGGCGACCGGCGCAGAGGCCGGCCCGCCGCTCAAAGACGAGGATTGGTTGGTGCTGTCGACGATTCATTCCGCCAAGGGACAGGAGTGGCGTGCGGTATCGATACTAAATGTCGTTGACGGCTGCATACCGTCCGACATGGCAACCGACACGCCAGAAGAAATCGAAGAAGAACGCCGGCTCCTATATGTAGCTATGACGAGGGCCAAGGACGATCTGGTATTGATGCAGCCTTTTCGATTTTTCGTGCGCGGGCAAACGATCGGTGGCGATAAGCACGTATACGCTCCGCGCAGCCGCTTCATTTCGGATGTGGACTTGGAAGCGTTTGATGTTGTAGGAAATTCGTTGACTGCGACATTGCCAACAGTTTTTGGCAAATCTGGTGTTCCGGCAGTAGACCTCAAGCGATCAATGCGCAACATGTGGGAGTGAGGATGGACGAACTTACCGAACGGCAAGCCGAAATTCTCAAGTTCATTCGGGACGCAATTGAATCGAACGGCTATCCGCCGACCCGCATGGATATCTGTGAGGCGATGGGGTTCAAGTCGCCCAATGCGGCAGAGGAACACCTGCGCACCCTGGAACGCAAAGGTGCGATAGAAATGCTACCTGGCGCTTCGCGGGGGATTCGACTTATAGGTGATGTCGGACTGCCGTTAATAGGCCGTGTCGCGGCGGGCAGCCCGATCTTGGCGGAGGTGAATGTCGAGGCGCGGTATCGAATCGACCCCGCAATGTTCAATCCAAGTGCCGACTACCTGCTCAAGGTGCGCGGTATGAGCATGCAGGATGCGGGAATTCTCGACGGTGACCTACTGGTGGTCCACCGCACCAAGGACGCGAGAACGGGTCAAGTCGTCGTTGCGCGCATCGGCAACGAAGTGACGGTAAAGCGGTTCCGACGCACAGGCGCGAGAATCCAACTCCTACCTGAGAATTCCGATTTCAAAGCGATCGATGTCGACCCCAAAGACGAGTTCGCGATTGAAGGCGTGGCCGTTGGCATCATCCGAAACGGAAAGGCGCTGTGACCGCAGCCACGCGCTCCGCGGTATCACAGTCAGTGCGTCATGGAAGCCAAGTTGCCGGCATACGCCGAGCTTCACTGTCTCTCCAACTTCACGTTTCTGCGTGGAGCGTCGCGTCCTGAGGAACTGATTACTCGCGCCATCGAGCTTGGCTACTCCGCCCTCGCGATCACCGATGAATGTTCCCTTGCCGGCGTCGTCCGCGCTCACGCCGCCGCGAAGGAGCACGGCTTCAAGCTAATCATTGGGTCCGAGTTCAAGGTTACAGACGGCACACGTCTTGTGTTGCTCGCGACCAATCGCGACGGATACGGCAACCTGTCGCAACTTATTACAACGGCGCGACGACGCAGCACAAAAGGACATTACCAACTCGAATGGCCCGACCTCGAACACGGCGCCGACGATTGCCTTGTATTGCTGATTCCAGATCAAGAGCCAAACTCTGACACGGCGCTCATGGTCGCCGAGCGATTTGAAGGCCGCGCTTGGATTGCGGTCGAACTCCTGTATGGACCGGATGATCTTGCCCAACATATTCGCCTCCATGAATTAAGCCTTGCGTTCGGAATTCCCCTGGTCGCAGCGGGCGACGTGCACATGCACATGCGCTCGCGACAACCACTGCAAGACACCCTGACCTCCATACGGCACGGCGTCACCGTGGCCGAAGCTGGAAAGCGGCTTTATCCCAACCGCGAGCGCCATCTGCGGAAACGTGCACAGTTGGCACACATATATCCACCGTATCTGTTGGCAGAAACCATCTTCATAGCGGAGCAGTGCCAGTTTTCCCTTGATTGCTTGCGCTACGAATATCCGGAGGAAATCGTGCCGACCGGCCACACGCCAGCGTCTTACCTTAGGGTGCTCACAGAGGACGGATTGCGCACGCGGTTCCCTTCTGGCCCGAGTGCCAAGGTGCGCAAACTGGTCGAGCATGAACTGGCACTGATCGCGGAACTCGGATACGAACCGTATTTCCTGACCGTCTACGACATCGTGAAATTCGCCAAGGACCGCGGCATCCTATGCCAAGGTCGTGGGTCCGCAGCAAACTCCGCAGTCTGCTACGCATTGAGCATCACCGAAGTAGACCCCGCGCGCATGAGCATGCTTTTCGAACGATTCATATCCAGAGAACGGAACGAACCGCCCGACATCGACGTAGATTTTGAACATCAGCGTCGCGAGGAAGTCATCCAGTATCTCTACGAAAAATATGGACGCGATCGCGCGGCGCTCACCGCTACCGTCATCACCTATCGGACCAAGAGCGCAATCCGTGATGTTGCGAAGGCGCTCGGCTTCGATCTACAGCAAGTGGACCACCTGAGTCAGTCTTTATCGTGGTGGGATGATCGCACTACCCTGCCGCAACGGTTGACCGAAGCCGGCTTCCCCAACAGTCGCCAGATCGAACATTTAATCATGTTGGTCGGCATGCTGATCGGCTTCCCACGCCACTTGTCTCAGCACACAGGCGGGTTCGTATTCGCTCGCGGGTTGTTGTCTCGCATGGTGCCAATCGAGAACGCGGCCATGCCAGAGCGCACAGTTATTCAATGGGACAAGGACGATCTGGACGCGCTCGGCCTGCTCAAGGTCGACGTGCTCGCCCTCGGCATGCTGTCAGCGATTCGCCGCGCATTGGACATGGTGAGCACATGGCGCGGCAAGCCGATGTCAATGGCCGACGTGCCTGCTGAGGACCCAAGCGTTTACGAAATGATTCAGCACGCCGATACGGTCGGCGTGTTCCAGATCGAATCGCGTGCGCAAATGAGCATGCTGCCGCGACTGAAACCTACCTGCTTCTACGATCTGGTGATTGAAGTTGCGATTATCCGGCCTGGTCCTATTCAGGGCGGAATGATTCATCCATATCTGCGCCGGCGACAGAACGAGGAACCGGTGACCTATCCAAGCGAAGCGTTACGCTCGGTCCTGGAACGCACGTTGGGCGTGCCGATTTTCCAGGAACAGGTCATGCAGCTTGCGATTGTCGCGGCGGGGTTTACACCAGGAGAGGCGGACAAGCTACGGCGTTCTATGGCGGCGTGGAAGCGCAACGGCAGTATCGAACAGTTTCACAAGCGTCTGGTCGACGGCATGCTGGAGCGTAACTACACACAAGAGTTCGCCGAACAGATCTTCCAGCAAATACTCGGCTTTGCGGAATATGGCTTCCCTGAATCGCACTCGGCCAGCTTCGCGCTGCTGGTCTACGTCTCGTCTTGGATTAAACGCCATGAGCCAGCAGCCTTCCTTGCGGCCCTACTCAACAGTCAGCCGATGGGTTTCTACTCGCCATCATCGCTTGTTCAGGATGCGCGCCGGCATAATGTCGATGTCCGACCGGTTGACGTTACGGTAAGCGGTTGGGAATGCACGCTTGAGTCCGGCGACGGCGACAGCCCCGCGGTCCGCCTCGGTTTGATGATGGTCAGCGGTCTCGCCACCGCGTCAGCAGAACGCATCGTCAGTGCGAGGGCGGCCCGACAGTTCGAGTCGATCACTGATCTATCTCGCCGCGCCGAACTCAACAAGCGCGACATGAAGCTGCTCGCGGCCGCAGGCGCATTGAAAGCGCTGGCCAAACACCGCCACATGGCGCACTGGCAAGTGGCCGGCATCAAACCCACTACGCCACTGCTGTCAGACGCGGACAGCCAACGTCGCGAGGAAGGCGCACAGCTTACCGTGCCGACCGAGGGACAGGACTTGGTAGCCGACTATGCCAGCGTCGGCCTAACGCTCGGTCGCCATCCACTGGCATTGCTCCGTCCACGTCTAAAAAAGATGCGGTTTGCCACTGCGAGCGAGTTGCGAAATTATCGGCACGGTCGATTGGCGCGCGCTGCCGGCATCGTAGTCGGTCGACAGCGGCCGGACACGAAATCCGGTGTGGTGTTCGTCACGCTGGAAGATGAAACAGGTAACACAAATGTCGTAGTGTGGCGGGACCTGGGCGACCGGCAGCGCCGCGAGTTGCTCGCGTCACGCCTTATGGGCGTCTACGGTGTGCTTGAACGCGAGGGCGAAGTTGTGCACTTGATCGCGCAACGGTTGGTCGACCATAGCGCGATGCTCGGCAGTCTTGAGACTTCGAGTCGGGATTTTCATTGATACTGCTTTTCTAGGCGGCGCAATTGCAAAAGCACCGTCACTTGCGTCCAGAGATACGCGCATTGGCTGCGCTGCGGAATCTATTTCCCGCCCTTGTAGGCATCGACGCGCTTTAGGACTTCTGCCAAAGCATCTCGAACTTCCTTTGAATTTAAGATATCGAGCGCCGTAGTCGGACTCTTATCATCCGCTCGCGCCCCTCCATCGGGAACACCGAACGATCGGTCACCAAGTTCGGCGCGAAATTTATTTTGCATTTCTATGGGAAGTGGAGCAATGAATGGGCCGACAGCCTCCAACTCCAATGCAAATTTTCTATTCTTTCGCTCTATTTCCTGATTTTTATCCCCCTGTCTTGCGGCGTATGCGGCGAATACTCCGAGAGCTACCGCAAGAAAAATGCGGGTTGCAAGCCCTTGCCAGAACACCGTGTCCGAAGCTGGCGCGGCGATTGACGCGGATGACTGCAACGACGCGACCCTTCCGAGGTCCTTACCAGCGTCCTTCGGAGAGTCCTTGCTTGCGTCTTTCGACGTTGTAGTGGGTGGCACCGCGGCAGTCGGCAGCGGTGGCACCACCGGAGTAAATGCTATTAAATACGCGAGAAAAACCAATAGGCCTAACGATACAACGGTAAGTGTCTGCCACACGATCAATGAGCGTCTCGCAAAGCTAGCAACTTTCTGATATCCGGATGTAACCCCGAGATTTCCGATTACACCAACAAGCTTCTCGACCTGGCTTTTGTGCGTATTAATTTCTGCAAGGATAACGGCCGCTTTTGCGGAGAACGTTTCGGTCAGAGCCTTTAGCGCGTCGGCGGAAGCCGTTACTGCGCTCGCCCGATCAGAGGTTAGCTGAGTATGATGCTCTGCAAGCTTTTGCGTGTAGTCTGTAATCAGGGCAGTAAACTTTGCAGCACGATCAGCTTGCGCATCGACGTTTTCCTTTGCCCTAGCTTCCTGGGCTGCCGAGAAAGCGGCTTGATTTTCCGTCGAGTTCGCGTTGTATTTCTCCTGCCTTTCGGTCTGAGCAGCTACGTGGGCAGCCTGTCGCTCGGTTTGAGCCGCAGTAAACTCTGTCACCCTTCCAGCTTGCGCAGTCGCGAACTGGGCCTGAACTTCGGGTAGCACAGCAGCCATTTTTTGCTTCTCCGCGACTATTTCTGCCGCAAGCTCACCAAGTTTAGTCGCGTTCTCCGCACCTGCCGACTTCACCGCTTGATGCGTTGCTAAAGCGTCCCTTAGATAACCATCAAGCGTTGTTTTGTAAGACGCTGCTGATTCACTGATTGCTGTCAGATCATCAGGAGTTGCAATGTCCACAATGGCACCGAGTGCTAAAAGAATCTCGTCCGCCGACCCGTTCGCAGATGTTATTTGTGTCGGATTACCATCTCCGGCAAACGCCAGGACCGCATTTTTTGCAGCTAAAAGCGCCCCACTTACGTTTCCCATAGGCGTGGGATGAACAAGAATGGGGTCAATGGATGCTAGCCGCTTGCCACAGAACGTAAGGACAGTGCGAATACGCTCCAGGCCGTCCACAGAAGCGGCGTCATTTCCCGACCTCGCCAATGCCTTGTCGATTGCAGCCCCAAGTCCTTCAAGCTCCTTCCAGGCTTGGTGATTTTTGATTCGGTCAATATATTCACTCATGCTTTTAAACTCCCTTTAACCACACCGTGCCATTACTCTAGCCGTATACTAATCGAATGTCATTGGCAAATCATACTGCCGTGGAGAGTCCATGCAAAAGCGACCGTGCTATACCTGTCCCGCTCTTGACTCCCTATCGGACGCCGAATATCTCGCACTCAAGCACGCGACCCGTGAAAGCCGCGTCCTGACGCCAACTCCCTCGGACGCGCCTCCGGCCGAACCCTCCAAGCGCGGCCCATTAAGCAAACTTCACAGTCTGTTCTTCAACTTCCTCACCAAGCACGCTGATTGAAAGTCGGCGAAGCATCGCCAGCGGCGGCCACGATTTTCAGATACCGTTTTCCCCCACATCAAAAAAAATGGCAGGATGCCCCCGCCTGTAACGAAATGCCCGTAACGCAGCGACGGTTCGGCTCTCGGCAACCCCAGGTCGAGAGGAAGAAATGGACGCGTCAAATTTTACGAGTGGCCCGCTTGACCTGACTGAATTCGTTCCCGCGACATCAGCGCCAGTCGCGCCGACACGCGCACAGCCGGAAGCGCCCGCCGTTGCGCCGCGGTCCCTTCCCCTGCCACTTCGGGCAGCACAGGCGGCAGCACCATCTTTGCCAATCCCGCGTCCCGTATCGCCCTCGTCGCCTGATCGTAATGGCGATATTTATTTCGTTCCATCTAACGGCGTAACGGATTTTGTTCCAGGGCCATCCCGCGGCCCTTCCCCCGAACGCGCTCCCTCCGACAAAGGCATCGTCACAGACACAGGCAATCTGTTGGGCCAGGGCGCGGCGCAGACGGTCGGCGCCGTCAGCTGGATAGCGAACAAGCTCACAGGCGGCAAGGCCGATGCGTTCGCGGAAGAACACTTTGGCCGCGGGTTCACCGACATGGCCAAGGACGTGTCCGACCACTACCTGAAAAAGATGACGCCGGAAATGCAGGCCGCGTCCGAGAAGGAATGGATTAGCAGCGACGCGGACAAGACCATAGGGCCGGCGTTCTCTGACCCGCGTGCTTATATGGCAACCATTGTGAAGTCGCTGCCCGCGCTGGTCGCGACCGCGGGTCCGCTCGGCAGTTCTGCCAAATTCACGTCGAGCGCCGCCAAGAAATTGCAGTTCGAACTTGAAAACGCCAGCGTCAGACCGCTTGTCGAGGGCGGAGAGTCCGCGTTTCCTACGCTCAACGCACGAGCGCTCGGCCCAGGAGAAGTAGAGCGACGAATGACACCCAGGCCCGCCGCCCCTCCACAACCCACCGCGGCAGAATATGCGGAGAGCGTGCGGATATATGATTCCATCATTGCGGCACACGACAAGCTTGGAGATACCGAAACGGTCAATCGAATGCGTTACTTTGCAGCGAAACATCCGGAGCAACTTCCCCACATGCTGGAAGCAATTGCGCGATCTGCAAAGAGCAGCGCAGCCGTAGAGAAATCTTGGCTGTTAAGCGGGCGCGTTCCGTTTATCGGCAAGCTCTCTGAGTAAATGTGTGTATGCATTGTTCGCGATGGTCTCGACCCGCGAACGTCAGGACACCATGACGATAGGCCGGAATCTTATCCGAGTGGAATTCCTGTCTGATGGTTCTCAGCACACACTTTGCCAAAAGCCATACCCGCGGCTAGTGCTTCCTCAGCAGTGTCGAAAAGCTCCATGATCTTTCGCCGGTTCTCTGGAGCGCCCCGCTTTCCCCTGTCCGCGGCGCGGACAAACGCAACTGTGCAAATATATTTTCTGTAGTTGTCCTGCACGATCTGGCACTTGAACAAATATCCGTTCACTTCTTCTGCTTCGCTATGCATTGGGGTCCCCTAAATCTCCTTTACCGGAGTTGATAGTATCAACCCCTCGGCAATCCATTTTCCCAACATGTATTGAAAGAACTCGTCACTACTCGATGAGCCACAAATCGACACGAGTTCCCTTCCGGTGGCGGTTAACAAAACATGGCCCGTTTGAATTGTGTTGTCCTGCTCATTTGGAAACTCGATTATTAGAGGCATTCCGTAATAGACAGTCATAACCTTCTTCGGTAACTTCGTAACCATGTATCCACTTAACGACTCGAAGGAGACCAAACCAATGGCGTCAAGATGCTTCATAGTGTCAAAGGTGACACCGTGCTGCTTATATAGCTGATGGTTAAGGTCATATATGAGCGGTTGCGGGCCACCGACGACCCATACGAACTTGCTTAGATTTGTGAATATTTCGGCGTCCCTTTTATCGATTGAAGAGACGAAATCGACGGTGCGCTTTGAGAACGTCCCTGGTTTCGCAGCCTCTCCTGAGAGCAGCCTGGACCAAAGAGACTGCATTTCTTTGTCTGACACGGTATCGCATTGCTTAAAGAAATGCGCCACCCAATCTTCGTTCAAGTCTGCCACCTTCGCATCCTCTGGAAGCATGTCCGCTGCCTGCGCCGTTATTTGTTCGATGTTTTCCTGCTTGCGCGCTTCCTGAAACACTAGTCGTTCCAACGCACGCTGTTCGAGCGCGCCGATCTCGAGCCTGCCAAGCGCTTTGATTTTCTCGGCGTCGATCTGTGCCTGAGCCTTTCGTCGAATGCGAGTCGGTTCGTAAGCGATGCCAATGGCACTTGACACTTTCTCGATCAAAACAGTGGCCGGCTTAGAAAGTTTTCCAAGGTCGATTATCTTAATTTCGTTCGACATTCTCGCTCTCCACTGTCGGATGTTTGTCATTCGTTCGCGGGGACCAACATTCCAATGCCATCCACGCGATTGTCATCACATTTGACATTTCCCGATCACTCCGCAGAATTATATGCGTCCAACCGGCTGGAACGTGAAATTGTAATATCGACAATTTATCCGCATTCACAGGCCTCAACACTCCATAGTTTTTCCCCCACACCGCGACCCCGCGTATAAGGTCGCCATGCGTAAAACTCCCCTCACGCCGCACGTCCGCGCGTCCTTCACCGAGGGCGGGGTGTAGCCATGGCAGTTCAATATTCTTCATACATTGACGAATCTACCGGTCGTCCGGTTTATTTCAACACCGCAGACCCGACACAGATTTACGGCTCTGCTCCGCCAGCGGATGGAGTCAATCAGGCTGCAACGCAGACGAGTTCTGACGACAGCAACTATCATCAGCCGGCATTCAATCCGAACAGCGCTAGCGACATTGCCAATGCGCGAACGCTCTACGCCGAAGTCAAGGCGCATCCGGAGTGGTCTGACGCGCAGGTATCGCAATACGTTCAGCAAAAAGGTGGCGCCGGCTTTCAGCTTGGTGGCGCCGCGCCTGGGCTGACCACCATAAAAGACAACAGCAATTTCCTTGGCGGCGTATTGCCGTTCCTGTTGATCGCTGCCGCTGTCGTCACTGGTGGCGCCGCTCTCGCTGGCTTGGCCACGACCGAGGGCGTGACGGCCGGCGTAGTCGGCACTGCGTTGTCCGACACTGCCGCGATTTCCGCAGCAGACCTTACCGAAGCCGTCGCAAGCGGCGTGATCGATCAGGCGACCGCTGACAGCATCAGTGCGGCCATCGCTAACGGAAGTATGACGGAGGCGGCGACGGCGGCGACGACCGCAGCCGCGACAGGTGCGCCCGTTGCGGAAGTTGCTACTGCGGCGTCGCAGGCCGTAGCGCCTGTGAGCGAGGCCGCAGTGCAGGCCGCTGGCACCGATGTTGCTGCCACTGGCGCTGGCGAAGGCGCCGCCACGACTGCCGCTGGAACCGAAGCTGCAACGTCACCTATCACCGGCACTGCCGACACGTTCGGCGGCCAAGCGGCGACATCGACCACGATGGGCGGCACGGCTTCTGCCGTCCCTGATGCCACATGGACACTGCAAGACTTGCAGAACGGTTACAAGATCGCGAGCAACGGAATGAAGGTCGTCAACGCGCTCACGGGCGGCGCACCTTCCACCGCGGCCACGGCGGGCGCTGGTGCAGCAGCAGCGGGCAGTGCCCAAGCAGGCACCGCGCCCTCACTCACAGCGCCTGGGTCGGGCAGCACATCGGCCAATACAGCGGGCGCGTTCAGCGACACGTCAGGCACCGGCATCAACCCCGCCGCGGTAGCGGGCGGCATTTCACTATTCGACCAGTTAATGAACCAAGGGTCGCCGCCCGACACCGCAAGTGCAAACGCGGCGTTGCAGTCCTCGGTCGCCAACACCGCGGCGCAGCAGCAGGCGTTGAATTACGACTTCTACCGCACCAACTACATGCCGGTCATGCAAGCGCAGACCGCGAACGCGCTCACGGCCGGCTCGCCGGAAATGCAGGACCAGAAAGCAGGACAGGCGGGCGCGACAGTAACGCAGGCCAGTAAGAACGCACTGGATGCGGCCACCCTCGCGCGCACGCAGTCAGGCGTCAACCTCAACAGCGGCAACGTGCAGGACATGGGCAACACCGCGGCCGTCAACACTGGCGCCAACGTCGCCGCCGCGGAGAACAACGCGCGGCAAACGGAGCGCGTGTATGGCGACCAGTTGCGCGCTAACACCGTCTCGTCTGGTCTCAATCTCTTGACCGGTGCGACGAGTGCTGGCAATAGCGCTAACTCCGCGGCGACAGGTTCCACGAACAGCGCGGCCACGCAACAACAGTTGAACACGAATCAACAACAGAACATCGGTAGCGCTATCGGCGCGGTGAACGGTCTTATCAATGGCACCGGGACCACAGGCACGACCGTCAACGGCGGTTCGATCTTGCCGCAGAACGCGCCCGGGTCAGGACTCGCCGTCGACCAGACACCCGGCACGCCTGCGGTCACGCTGACGCCGCAACAGATCGCCGCGCAGAACGCGAACGACCAGGCCAACGTATCAAGCAATGTGCCATACGATACCGGTTTTGTCGCTCCCGCTAGCACGCCAGACTACTCCGACTCCGGAGACCTCGGCCAATACTTCGCCAAAGGCGGCCAAGTCAAGAAGCGCCTCCCGATGCCACCGTCGAAGTCCGGCTACCTCAAAGGCGGGCGCGTCTATGGACCCGGCACCGGGACCAGCGACAGCATCCCGGTCAGCATCGACGGCAACCGTCCGGGCGCCATCGCGCACGGCGAATACGTTTTGAACGCGAAGGCGGTAAAGCG
>Ga0206940_1017_pt1 | contig 34197 bp, 34 predicted proteins | sample Alteio_BWOrgHeat_8_FD_152963 | JGI IMG/M metagenome (GOLD analysis project Ga0206940, IMG submission 152963) | Enriched cells from forest soil in Barre Woods Harvard Forest LTER site, Petersham, Massachusetts, United States -... | ecosystem: Environmental > Terrestrial > Soil > Temperate forest > O...
AACTCCACCATTTATTGACACACCAGCCGCAGGCGCCAATGAGATCGTATTCACATTTGCAGGCGTATTCACCAAATTAGCCTCAAGCAATGCGGCAGCCTTATCAGAAACCGTAGCTCCCGCATTAAATGCGTTAACACCTAAATAAAATTTCTCTGAAGCAGCATCAAAAACAGTTGAAAAGTATTGATTCGGCGTTGCTGATGGCACCGTTGACACCGACCGCGTCGCACCCTTCGCACTCACCACCGCCGCTTGCTTACCGCCCATTGGCTTCAACTCAACAGCACCATGCACCACACCACCAAAACTAACGGTTAGCGCGAGTGCTGCAAGGGCAACCCATCTGCCCCCTTCACACGTGAGTAAATCTCTCAACAACTTTTTCTTCATTACCTCTCTCCTCAATAAAACTTGAAACAGTTATGACAAAACAATTACCGTAAGAGTAAATATACGCGCAATCGCAGGTCAACATTTTTAATAATTTTTTTTGGTATAGGGAGAAGGGATTGAAAAAACCGTGACACACCTCCCTCTTTTCTGCCATACTAACGCAAAATTAGGTTCATGGTTCGATCCTCCTACGCCCTGGTGGCTACGAAGGACGAGTACGATTGCTGCGCAATCACTCACCAGGAACGGACATAATAAAAGGAAACAATAATGTCACTCCAAACATTAACTCTATTTTTTACCGCAAAACTACTCCCATTCACCTATGCCGTCATTGGCTTTAGCGCGCTCATAGCCATTCATGAATTTGGTCACTTTATATTCTGTAAAATATTTGGCATTCACACCCCAACCTTCTCAATTGGCTTTGGACCAGAACTTTTTCGCAAACAGATCGGCAAAACAAATTTTCGCCTCGCCGCAATCCCTTTTGGTGGTTACGTCGAGATTGCAGGCCTTGCTGAAGCTGGCCAAGGTGACCAGGAGCATGCGCATATTAAGGGCTCTGAATCATTCGATTCAAAACCTTACTGGCAAAAGTTTTTAGTTTTATGCGGGGGAATTTTGTTTAACCTGCTCTTTGCCTACGGCGTGTTCTGTGCACTTTTTATGATCGGTTCAAATGATCCACAAGCGGTTATGGTTTCTGATATTGTTAAAGAATCAGCAGCTGAAAGGCATGGCTTAAAAGTTGGCGATGCGCTTGTACGCATTAACGACACAGAGCTGCTTGATGCACAAGGCGATCTGATAGCAGATGCTCATACTGTATTACTTACTATCATTAGAAGTCGTCCAGACCAAGAGATTACATTGCATGTTAAACGCAATGGTGAAATGATCACATTGCCCGTCATGCTTGGCAACAAAAAAGAAGCTGATACCATGATTGGTTCACTGGGCGCAGGCTTTAGAACGCCATTGAAAAAACTTCCTTTCTTCCAAGCAATCAAAGCAGGCATTAATCTTACCAATCACTGGATCTGCCAAATCGTAAGCAGTCTCAAACGCCTCATTACACAGCGCTCACTTGAAAGTGCAGGCGGACCGGTGATGATCATGTCAATGAGCTATGCAAGCGCCCAACACGGTATTTTGGCATTGTTAACGTTCTTAGCCCTCATCAGCATTAATCTTGCGCTCATGAACATACTTCCTATCACCATTCTTGATGGCGGGCAGCTTTTATTTGTTACCATTGAAGCAATCATTGGTCGCAAAATGCCTCTAACGCTTCGCAACGGCATTACCATTACATCATGGCTATTCTTTATTGGCCTTGCGGTGTTCGTGACCTACAAAGATATAGCGACACTGTTTGGTGATAAGATTGTGGTGTTGGTTAAGAAGGTTATAGCGTTGGTAAAATAAAAATTTAGATAAATTTTACAGCCCCGGGCTAACGGCCGGGGCTAATATCGCTAAGCCCTACGGGATAAAAATTATGATATCACAAGAAACAATTCAAGAAGCTATACGCCGCCTTGTAACAGCCTACGACCCCCTTAAAATCTATTTATTTGGTTCTTATGCATGGGGAAAGCCTGATGATGAAAGCGACCTTGATCTTCTCCTTGTCGTAGACACTGCAGAAGCAAAAAGATACAAACGAGGCTTTAAAGCCTCTGATGCTCTTTGGGGACTTAAAATTCCTAAAGAGATTCTTATTTTTACAAAAGATGAATTTGAACAATTTCTCCAAGATCAAAACTCCTTATGCTATCAAGTTGATAACAAAGGAAAGATCTTGTATGCCAGGAGTTAAAGATTGGATAACAAAAGCATCAAGTGATTTGTTATCTGCTAGAAAACTTTTGCGTGATGATGACAACACACTTGATATGGCTGCATATCACACACACCAATGCGTAGAAAAAGCTCTTAAATGTTTTCTTGTTTTTTTAGGAAGCAGTATCCCGAAATCACACGACTTGATCTATATTCTTGAAATATGTTCAGAAAAAGACAATGATTTTTTGTGTCTACGAAAAGAAGCTAAAGAGCTCAATCATTATGGACGCGATTCGCGTTATCCTGATGATTATTTTCACGTTGATCGAGATGACGTTGAAGAAGCCATAACTATGGCCCACACAGCGTTAAAATTTGTTCTCAAAAAAATAAAAATCGATGGCGAACAAAACCTAAAATTGTTTCAATAAAAAAAGTTTATTCTTTTCTTTTTAATCACCGTTATCAATTCGAACATTAATTTACTTTTTAATATCTTTGGGTGGGCGTTGGCCCACACGCAACCAAGGATATGTGTGGCCATATCCTTGGAACCAGGCCCCCAGGGCTTCGCCCTTGGAACCCTTCAGTGACGCGTCGATTCGCACTGCGGCACTACGGCCTCAAAGGCCTTGTGACCGACAGCACTCAGCGTCGCTCAAGGGATTAAATACCAGATACGAATTGATGAATCTTATAAAGTTCTTTATTAGCGCCGCCGGAGCAGCCAGAGCGCGTAGCGCGGTTGGCGCGACTCGGTGCGTGCTAGCAGTCCAGCTGCCAAGCTGGTTGCCGGATTTAAAAGGTTGCGCAACGGCAACCTTTTATCGCGTTTGGGGCCGACGCCCCAAGAAAATATTAATCTTTGGTCGCGTGTGGGCCGACGCCCACCGAATGACTTAGATAAAATTTAATGTTCGAATTGTTAGAAAATAATTTATTGAAAAATGAACCAAGAATGGATCCCAGGTCAAAGCCTGGGATGACAAGAATAGTCCAAATCAAAACAAAAATAAATCTTAATTAACCACCACCCACTCTTCTGGATGCTTAATAAAATGTTCAATCACAAGACGATTAAAATTATGGCTGGTTTTTTGTGCAACAATACTCCCCAACAACCCTGTACCCAGCAAGCTTAAATCACCAATCAAATCCAAAACCTTGTGGCGTACACACTCATCAGGCATACGCATGTCATTCAAGAGCTCTTCACCAATCACAACAGTGTTGCCCAAGCTTGTGCCCTGCGCAAGTTTATGGTGACGTAAAAATGGAAGCTGATCAAGAAATCCAAACGTACGGGCTGGTGCTAAATCTGTGTAAAAAACTTCTGGTGTTATAAGCCCTTTCCACACGCCATTACCTGCTAATGGATGAGCGAACGTTGTTGTATATGAAACGTTAAGATCATGAGTATTTTGTAAAGATGGCTCGATAACCAAACTTCTCCCATGCGCATCAGCAAACGTCAGCGTCTGCTTAGGCGTCAACCACGCCTTAGACAAACCCTGTGCAACAAGACCTGCATCAGTTAACCCTTGCATAAACGGCAACGCGCTTCCATCAAGTATGGGAATTTCATTGCCTCTAATTTCAAGCACAGCGTTATCAATACCAAGCACCCAAATGGCAGCAAGTAAATGCTCTACCGTGCTTATAAACCAATCCTCGTGCTTAAGTACTGTCGCATGCATGGCATCGACGGGCACGATAGTGCCAACCTTCATAGTTTTGGGCGCAGTCGCATGACGAAACACAATCCCTGTCCCCTCATCAGCTGGATGAACGGTTACTGATGATTGAATACCTGAGTGAACCCCTATCCCACTGAATGTTACTGGATTTTTGATAGTTTGTTGGAGATGAACCATGAGGACCTTTCTCTTTCGGCCTATCCGTCTAATAAATAAAAAAAGGGCAGAGCCTTAAAAAGACCCTGCCCTATAATTTACGTCACCGCAAAACTTAATTACGCAGCAGTTTTAACAGCTGGAATCGTGTTCATTTGCGCAGTGTGTGGATGTTCTGAACCTTTGTAGATTCTCAACTTTTTAAGAACAGCACGATTAAGCGTATTCTTTGGAAGCATCCCTTTAACAGCCTTCATAATCAAGCTTGTTGGATCTTTAGCAAACATATCACGTGCAGAAACTTCTTTTAAACCACCGCGATAGCCTGAGAAAAATGGGTACATTTTGTCTTCCCATTTGTTACCGGTCAATTTAATCTTTTCGCAGTTAATAACTACAACGTAGTCGCCAGAATCGGTATGTGGAGTGTAGGTTGCTCTATCTTTACCACGTAAAATGTCAGCAATTTGTGTGCTGAGACGGCCAAGAACCTTATCTGTAGCATCAATTACGTGCCAACGAGGGTCACGAGCTTCAACCTTAAGAACAAACGATCTATTCATATTCATGATTATATCCAACAATTTAAAACATACGGTAGGGAGAAAATTTTATCTAATTGTATGCCAAAAGAGCCAACTGGTCAAATACTTTTTCGTACAACCGCCTCCATAAACGCCCTAAATAACGGGTGAACCTTAAGCGGCTGAGACTGGAACTCTGGATGAAATTGAGCCCCAAGCATAAATGGATGATCTTTAAGCTCTGTAATCTCAACCAGATTTTCTTCAGCGTAGATCCCAGAAAACAGCACTCCGGCTTCTGTAAATTTCTCTCTGTAACTATTATTCACTTCATAACGATGACGATGGCGCTCATCAACAACGTTTACCCGATAAGCATCATACGCCTTTGTCCCCCGCACAAGCGTGCATGGATACGAGCCTAATCGCATCGTTCCACCTTTACGCACCACACGCTTCTGCCCCTCCATCAAAAATATGACGGGATTTTTTGTATCAGGTTCAAACTCCGTACTATGCGCATCGGCCAGTTTGAGCAATGATCGCGCTGCCTCAATAACCATAACCTGCATACCCAAACATAACCCAAGATAAGGAATGCCATTTTCACGAGCGAAGCGCGCAGCACGTATTTTGCCCTCTACGCCACGTTTATCAAAGCCACCAGGAATCACGATACCGTCAACAGACTTAAGACTTTCCCAGGCCTTGCCGTCTTGTTTATTATAATCACCCTGTTCAAGAGCCTCAGCCTCAACGACCACCAATTTCACACGACGCTGTAGAGAATATCCTGCACATTTAATAGCCTCAATAACACTAATATATGGGTCATTACTGCCAACATATTTAGCAATAAGCGCTATTGAAACAGTTTCTGTACTTTGATCGATACTATCAACTAATGCCCGCCACTGCGACAAGTCAGAAGGTCGTATCCCACGCCCATACTCAATCGGTTCAGAACTACCAATCATAGGGCTGCTCGTACGTCCAGCAATAAAATAATGCTGTATCTTTTTACCAACACCCTGAGCATCAAGTTCCAAAAACACACGATACACTGGATCACTGGTAGGAATCTGAAAAATAAGATCTCGTCGCACTTCACACATAACCGCAAGCTTATCAACCGACTGTTTATCAATCTCTTTATCAACACGCAAGAAAAGACAGTCTGGAGCAAGACCAAAACGCTTAAGCGACATAACGCTATGCTGCGTTGGTTTGGTTTTAACCTCTCCCGTCCAGCTTAATAAGGGCACGTAACTTAAATGGGCAAGCATAACGCGTTCCCCTCCAAGTTCCATGCGCAACTGGCGTACAGCTTCTAAAAACACCTCACCTTCCATGTCGCCAACCGTACCACCAATTTCTAACAATACAAAGTCTGTTGCTTTAGAAAGTGCGAACTGTAAAAGACGCTGCTTAGTTGTATCAACCACGTGAGGAACCAGCTGAATGCACTTACCCAGGTAGCGCCCATCGCGCTCACCGTCAAGCACCTCTTGATAAATTTGCCCCGATGAAACAGATGAATCTTTGCACAACGGAACGCCGATATTACGCTCATAGTGACCTAAATCAAGATCAGTCTCGGCTCCGTCGGCCGTTACAAAGACCTCTCCATGCACCAACGGCGACATTGTTCCTGGATCAACGTTAAGGTATGGATCCCATTTAAGGACCGACACCGCATATCCTGCATTTTTAAGAAGCACACCAAGTGATGAAAGCAAAACGCCCTTACCAATTGATGAGCACACACCACCGGTAACAACAATAAATTTTGTATTCGTTTTACCAACCGTTGTGAGCAATTCAAGCATCTTCATCAAAATATCCCTTTGTTTACTCGGCGCGCATTAACTGCTCAACAGCATCAGGATCTTTAGGAAGATCGTAGCTCAAGCAAACCGCTCCATCGTCAGCCATTATATAATCATCTTCAATACGCACACCAAGGTTTTCAGCGGCGATATAAATACCGGGTTCAATGGTAAACACCATACCTGGCTCAAGTGGTGTGTTATAACTCCCAACATCATGAACGTCAAGTCCAAGATAGTGACCTATGCCATGACAAAAATATTGTGCGTAGCCACGTGTCTCTAAAAACTGCACAGCTCTATGATGTAACGATTTTTCAGGCATTTGAGGGTTTTTTAAATACATGCCCGGCACAGCAATTGATTCAATATGCGCCTGTGTTTCTAAAACAAGCTGATACACTTCACGCTGACGGTCAGAAAATGCGCCACCAACCGGATAAGTTCGTGTTAAATCTGCAGCATATTGACCATACTCAGCACCAATATCGACCACAACAAGATCACCTGTTTTAAGCTGCTGCGTACGCTGTGTGTAATGAAGCACTGTCGTATTTTTTCCTGTTGCAACAATAGACGGAAACGAAGCTTGAGCTGCAGCAACATGTGTATACACATATTCTAAAGCAGCCTGCACCTCATATTCATAGCGACCATCTTTAATAACACTTGCAGCAGCACGATGTGCCATATTGGTTATCTGCACAGCCTTGTAAATAAGATCAACTTCATACTCATCTTTAATGCAACGCAAATCGGCAACCAAGGGCGATACATCGATACCATTAGATGCCATAACAGGAAGCCATGTTTGTAAATGTTCAAAAAAGTTAATGCTCTTTGCATACCCTTCATACGAACGCTCAAGCAAACTAAACACCTTCGTTTGTCGATCAAGGTATGATGCTAGATCACCTACTAACGTCTCATAATTATCACGCATAAAAACAGCATTGGCCGAATAACCAGAAAAAGCAGATCCTAAATAACGAATACTATCAACACCTACAGCTGCAGCATCTTCTGGCCCTTTGATCGCTACATTAACCCACTGATCACGTGCCGTACCAAAACGAGGAATGTAAAGCACTTCAGAACCGTCAAAATACATGCACAAAATAACCGCAGGCTCCGTGATACCAGTTAGATAGTAGAAAGAGTTTTCTTGTCTAAAAACATGCCTGTCTGCTTCAAACCCTGCTCCGATAATAATAACGCCTTTAGAAGCGCCAAGGTGCATTTCCTTAATTTTTTCAAGCAATCGTTTACGACGTTGTTTAAAAAGAGCAAAATTTTTGGGTGCATTAAAAACCATATCTCTACCTTTCTAGGAAACAACCTGTGACTGATTTTTGAAAATTGGACTATTTTTAAATTTCTTTGCAAATGATCCCAATGAATCAAGGCGAAACGCAAATATCACCGCTCGCTCAGTCCGATCAATACCACACTCTTTATATTTTTTCTCCTCAACTCCAATATAACATCCCCAACAGTGGCCATCATAGTCAAGACGCACCCGATGAATCAAGGGCTTGATACCATCGAAGAAAAAGATCGATGATCGCTGGAGAGCAGAAAACTGTCCTTCATACACTAACGCCGCATGCGACCCCAAGGGGAGCCCAACATTAACATTAAGAAAATGGGGAACATTAGACAAAAGCTCTCGCTGTGTCATAAGCGAACGCGTTTGGAAAAGATACGAAACTCCCATGCGCGCCTTACGAAAATTAAATGACGTACTAATTTCAGACTGCAGCAACGCACCATCACGCAAGCCAAACTCCTGACTTACATCACAACGCACATCACGATACCCAAAACCAATGTCATAACGCAACGGAAGAAAATGACTTTTTCCATCACTACGACGTAACATAAAAATATCTGATTGATTATAAAAATCATACGCCTGAGTGATATCAACATCAAAAGAAACATCATCAAATGACCACGCATTACGCATCGTTGCGGCAAGCTGGTTTTGGGGATACGCACGATCAAGATAATCAAAATACGCACGCTGTTTTTGAGAAAATTTTGAGGTCAAATCCCACGTAAAAAGCGGTGAAAGCGTATATGAAAATCTATAATCAGGTGTACATACCGTTCTCTCAGGCAATGCCCAACGTGCGCCACATTCTACATAAGGCTTAAAATATCGATCGCTTGCACAAGAGATGTTTGGATTAACTGCAAACGACACTCTATTTTGGGCAAGCGTAAATGACTTTGTCAAAACACCCCGATAATTCAACCTTACCACATCAGCCTTTTGGTAGGGGATGGGATCAGTTTGTCGTAAAAGTGACTCATTCACATATAATCGCTCAAGCTCTTCTTGCCGCGACCACACGTGATCACAATAAACATTGTGTTTATACTGCAAAAAATTAGCTATTTTTTTATAACTCGTCCCCCACGAAACCTGTGGTAAATAGGATAAATGATAGCGTGCCTCAAGCTCACGCTCTGCAAAAGGTGACTGTATATTTTGTTGTTGAGCAAAAGCGTTAACAATCTGCTGTTGTGAGGGTAAAAGTTTTACAAAACGAGATCGACTGACACGTTGATGCTGACAGAAAAAATTTACCGTATCACAAGGCCAATAAAGCCGTGCATCAACTGTATTAAAATAAGTATCATCAACGCCATCGGTATTATTAAAAAAATGATAGCCAATGCGCTTATCATCACCAAAATCAATGCGCGTTAATGTATAAAGGTCAGCTCCACTCATAAACTGTTTGAATGTTCTAAAGTCTCTTCCGCCAAGCCAATATCTTCGATCAGTTCCCTTAACAATGTTGCTCCCACGCTCCACAAATCGGTCACGAATAATGGCATACTCACCGTTAACTTGCATGAAACTTTCTGGTGACAAAGCCCAACGAAACTCACCAAAAAACATGGTACCTTTTTTATCACGCCAATCTATACCAAGCGTTGCGTCAGCATGAGGAGTAAAATATTTATAATATTCCTGCTTAAAACCAAAACCGTATTTATAATCAAAGAAAAATCGAGGGATAAGAAAACCACTCTTAGAATGACCTTGAATAGGAAGCGCAAGGCGAGGAAGCGCAAAAACGGGTACGCGACCAATTTTAAAAAGCAAATTTGTGATACTCACAAAATAACTACTGTGTACTACTGCACGCTTTGCAGTAATATTCCAGTGCGACTCTTGAGCATCACAAGCTGTATAAACAACATTCTCCATGCACCAATCGTTTTCATTAACCTTTTCAGCCTTGCCTGCGGACAGGTATCCTTCATCAACGTGTAAACGAATATTTTCGGCTGATCCACTCTTTTTTTGTAAATTGAACTCAAGGCGATCGGCAAGAATAACAAAATCATTATCTTCAACCACTACGGCACCAGTGTCCACGGTTTCTGCTATCAACAGCTGCTCGTTTTTATAGATAGTAATGCGATCTGCCCAGACGTGAAGACGCTGATCTATGAGCACCTCAACAGAGCCTTCGAACGTAATTTGATTAGAATCAACAACACGTTGTTTGACGCTTTTGACATGCACGATTTTAAGCGCACGCGTAACATCGTGCACAAAAGCATGACACGAAGAATAAAATGCCATAGTGATAACAAGAATCAGAAAAATAGGAGCTTGCTTTGATTTCAAAATGGCTGTCTACCCAACAATGCTTTGCCCAATGTAACACGGTCCATGTACTCAAGCGAAGAACCGATAGGAACACCACTTGCAAGCTTAGAAACACGAATAAGAGATGATGAATCAGGAATGATAGATTTCATGCGTGACCAAATCAAACTAGCAGTAGCCTCACCCTCTGGCGTTGCATTGGTAGCAAAAATGAGTTCTGCAACGCCCTTACCCTCTATACGCTTAACAAGGGGCTCGATGGTTAATTGATCGGGGCCAACGCCTTCAAGAGGGCACAGCGCACCACCAAGCACGTGATACACGCCTTGATAATGTCCGGCAGCTTCTAGAGCGCATAAATCGTGCCACGTTTCAACCACACACACAGTAGTTTGATCACGCTTTGGATTAGCACAAATCCAGCAAACATCACCCGTTTCAGTCCAATTGAAACAGTGCATGCATGGCTGAATTTTTTTCTTAGCCTCAAGAATAACGGCGCAAAGCGTTTCAAGCGTTTTATCGTCACTCTTTAAAAAATAAGCTGCCACCTTATAAACATTTTTTGAAGCAAGATAAGGAACGCGCTGCAAAGATCTGATCAATTTTTGCATGCTGGGCAAATGATTGACCATGGTAGCCCTTTTTTAGTTCAGAACAAATTTTCTCAAATAATCTTCGCCGATGGTCAACAAGTTATTAAACAGCCAATACAGCACAAGACCTGCTGGAAGCCCTGCAAACACTACTGTCATAACAACACTGACAAACCACATCATAACGCGCTGTTTTTCATCGGTTACCGGTGCCATAGACTGCTGCCATACCATCGAAATACCCATCAAAACAGGAATTACGTAGTACGGATCTTTAGATGACAGGTCCGTGATCCAGCCCAAAAATGGCGATTGATATAAATCAAGATAACTTCCCAAAACACGATTCAGTGCAAACAAAATAGGAAGTTGCAACACAAGTGGTAAGCACCCAATCAAGTGGGCCGTTGGCGCAATATTGTGCTCACGATAGAACTTCATCAGCTCCTCGTGCTGCATCTTAAGATCATGCTTATATTTCAAACGAATTTTGTTAATCGTTGGTTGATAATGCTGCATAATTTCCATTTGCTTACGTGCATACATCGAAAGTGGTGTGAATGGAAGTTTAATAACAACAGCCAGCAAAATAATGGCCCATCCAAAATTACCAACTAAATCATACAGCCAAGACAACAGCTTAAGAAGACCTTTACAGATCCATGAAAACCAACCGAATGAAAGAACCTCTTCAAGGCGATCATCAACATTATTCATGTGATCAAACAACTTTGGCCCCATGTAGAATGAAAGCTTCCACTCTTGCTTTTCAGTTATTTCTGGACCTTCAAAAATTGAAGCTATATTGTGCGCATCAAAAGTTTTTACATACGCACGTTGTACAAACTTTTGTTCATCATCAAACAGTGCATGCACAAAGTAACGATCTTCTGCTCCAAAAATTGGCTTAGGGCCTGCCCAGAACCATGCAAGACCATGCACAGCATTGGCTTCTGTTTTTTCAATGCTTTGACGTTGTTCATTCCATGCCAGTTGTGTTATAGCATCATCGGCTATTTCACCAACAAACGGCGCACTCAAGAAAAGACGAGGCTTAACAGGAGCTGATCTATCTGACTTAGGCTCAAGTGCAAGGTCAACATCAACACGATAACTATCGTGTGCAAAATGATACGCTTTATGAATAATCCATTCATCAGTTGCAGCGCTAAAGCGTACGACCGTATCGTTTTCAAGCTCTTGTTTATCAATGAAGGTGTAATGATAAGGTGTCTGACCATCAAGCGCTAAAAGAAAACAGCCTTTTTTACGCTGCTCTTCATCAAGCGACCCCTTGCTGACTACTGTTTTTAACGGAGTGCCGTTTTGACCTTCATGCTCTTTGAACTCAAGATTAACAAGTGTTGCACCGTGCGTTGATAGCGAAGCTTTCGTATACGGCGTTTGTACATCAATAATTTGTTCTTCTACATGCTTTTTAGCATCATGAAGCTCAACATCAAGCACCATCGGTTTGTAGAGCGTCTCTGTTGTAGGCACTTTAATTGGCTGACCAGCAACAACTTCTTGTACAGCGCCCACTGTTACCACGCCACCAGCTTCAGTCTGCTGAGGCGATTTAGCGGTATAATGATTGAAAAGCCATACAGTACCTAATGAAAGGAGCATTGCAAATAGAAACTTTTTGTCCATTAAACATCCTTGCTGAACGTTGTTTTTAACCAGATATTACTCTCTTGAAAGAGGGTAGTGTATCAAATAACAGATATAAAGCCTAGCCTTGAAAGACTAGGCTGTCGCACAAAGTGCTCATATGCTATCCCTATCGGGACGCCGTGCACGCGTTACATCATGACACTTAAACCCACTTGTGGGTGCATTATGAGCGTTCTTTGAACGCGACAGCCCACGTGTTTTAACGCTGGGCACAAAACACCCTTTCTTAACCACTCTATTTGAGCCCCTTAATGGTCTCTATTTGACCTTACTTCTGATCCTGATACTCTTATAAAGTATGGTGTATAACCCTTCAATATATTACCTGAGTAGTGCTGATATGATAAAAAAATGGTCATTACCTGTAGCTCTTTGCGTAGCCACCCTCATGCTTGCCCAATGCTCAAAGCAAAAAACCAAGCAAAAAATGTCTTTTAATGAACTGGCCGACAAAGCAAACTCTCTCATGGCAAAAAATAAAAATGATGATGCCATCAGCTACCTTGAAGAGATCATGACCCGTTTCCCAGACAATGAAAACATCGCTGAATACAAACTAACCCTTGCTGATCTTTATGTTAAAGAAGAAAGACACGCAAGCGCTCACGAAATGTTTGAACATTACAATCAGTTCTATCCATCAGACACAAAAGCTGAATACGCTAAGTACCAAGCACTTCTTGCTATGAATGAACAAACATCCCAAACTGATTGCGATCAAACAGAAACCGAAAATACGATTAATCTTTGCAAAGAGTACCTCGCCAACCCGTCATACACTGTATACCGCGATGAGGTTATGGCTATTCAAAACAAGGGACAAAAGAAATTAGTTGAAAAAGAAATATATGTTTTTAACTTCTACGTCAAACATGAACAGTTTGATGCCGCACAAAATCGCCTCAAACATCTTAAAGAAAAATATAGTGAACTTACAGAGTTTGCACCTCGTTTTCTTTATTTAGAGTGCAAGCTTGCACATCGCCAAAAGAAGAACGAAGCGGTCGACAAAGCACTTGAGGCATTAATTAAAACCTACCCTAGTTCAAAGTTTACAGGCATGGCTACGGCGCTTGTAACACGGCCTAAATTTATATTTTAATGAGTTCTTGGTTCGATACAATCACTGCGTGATCACTCACCACGAACGGACACCAAAACCCCGTTCACCCTGAGTGTTTTGCAAAGCAAAACGTATCGAAGGGGCTAGCATGCAACAGACAAAACTTCTTGGTAACAACGGCGAAGCCATAATCGCCACCTGGCTCGAAGGCCACGGCGCAAAAATTCTTGCACGCAATTTTCAAACCCGCGTGGGTGAAATTGATGTGATTGCAACAAAAGGTGACGTCATCGCCTTTGTTGAGGTCAAAACCCGCAACAAAGAGTATTTCCCCATCGCTCAAACGGTGCACTTCGGCAAACAGCAAAAAATCATTCGCGCTGCCCAAATGTTTATTCTAAAAAATAGAATTCAGGACAAAGTGTTTCGCTTTGACGTCGCCACGGTTATTTGGGATGGCGATAAGCACACTATTTCGTATATTAAAAATGCGTTTGGCATGCGATAGTTTTTAAATTAAGAAAAGACCTTCATGAAACTGCTCATATCTCTAGAATGTCTGATGCTCTTAACCACCTTACTAACAGCCAAGCAAAACATATCGACCCTTGACCATGCGATAGCGTGGAACGGAGTAACGTACAATGCCAACTCTTCGTTACAATACAACCTTGATAAGGTTGCTCTTACAAAAATTACATTTACGGGATCAGAGCGTGTCCTTGATCTTGGTTGCGGCGATGGCGCAATCACAGCACTCATTGCCACAAAAGTCCCGCAAGGCAGCGTCATTGGCTCTGACTGTGCTCATGGCATGATTGAATTTGCACAGTCAACGTACGCTTCACAGATATCGAATCTTTCATTCACCACGTCATACATTGAAAACATCACCTACAAAAATGAATTTGATGTAGTTACCTCTTTTTGCACGTTGCACTGGATATCCGATTTGCCAAAAGCTTTTTCTAACATTTACACCGCTCTAAAACCGGGTGGTCGCACACTTTTGTTCTTTCCTATAGCACATGACAATATATGGTATACCCAACTTGCAGATACTGTTGCACAAGCAACATGGCGTAACAGCTTTGAAAAAAACAAAACATTTCCAATTAACCAACAAATCACCAATGAATATCTTAGAGGTTTGTGCAAACAAACAGGTTTCGTTGCTTTTGATGTACACAATGGCACAACCCCTTACACCTTCCCAACGGTAGATGCTTTTAAATCATCGTTTAGAGGTAATACCTGGTTTAAAGCCGTGCCAACCAAACATCAAGAAGAATTTCTCAACGATTTAGTAACACGTGTTCTTGCATACGATAAACCCATTGATAATACTTGCACCATCTATCATGCCTTCGTCACCATTCTAGCAACCAAATAATGCGTTTGGCATACATTAGCCCGTCACCTCATTATTTCTTCTTACGCGCCAACATCGCAGAACGAGAAACCATTGCGTCATTAGAAACAGGCTTACGCTTAATAATTCTATCGCAACTTACATCAATCTGAGGCTTTTTCTTTGTGCGCGTCTTAGGCGTAACTCTGATCGTAATATCTTGACCAAGAATATTTAAAAAATTAAAAAGCATCCCAAGTGAAAAATCAGCAAGTCTTCCTCTACTCAAATCAGATGCCAGCATCTGATTAACGCCAAAAAGCTTTGCTACGCCCCTTTTCGTAAGCTTTTTTTTCTCCACAAGCAAATTGATCTGTATTGCTAATTTTGCCTTTGCCAAACGTTCTTCTGGATTTGCAAAGCCAAGATCTTTAAAAACATTTCCAGAACTTGTTTCAAACTCTTTATTTTTCATAATTTTACTTCCCTCTTGCATACTTTTTATTATAAAGGGCTCCTGCAAACCCCTTAAGCACCTTCGTACCCTTGTAATGCTTCCCTATCTGAGCCAGATACAAAGCATACCCTATTTCATCAACAACATCTTCGGGCAAAGAGACCAAATCTTTTTTACTTGATCCTATCCACTCAATTGATTTCTCTTTCATAATACCCCTCACACCGTCACCTCACTAATCATATCGCGTACCACCATACTCTGCGCCACGCGCTTGAACAATGGCAACGCAACGTCAGACGCCCAAAGGCCATTACGGCCACAATCTGGCTCTCTAATAAACGTGACAACAACTCTGCGATACCCTGGCTTTTCAACAATGCCCGCAAAACTATACAAGTGATGCTGAGCAGAATACCGCCCATTTTTTACACAACGTGCTGTTCCCGTTTTACCCATCACGTCATATCCCGGTATGGGTACTTTTTTACTCACACGACCCAAAACCGTTTTCATCTGCTCAATGGTTGTATCTTTATACAATTTTTTAGGGCTCGCTGGACGCTCACTATCTAAAAGCAACGTTGGCGTAACATCATAACCACCGTTTGCAATAATACTAAACGCTTTAGCCAGCTGTACCAAACTCACCATCATCTCATACCCGAATGACATCACAATCACCGAAGGACGACTCCAACGATTAGGAGGATTAATAAATCCATCACGCTCGCCAGGAAACTGAATACCCGTTTTTGTGCCAAAACCTAGACGACGCAAATGTGTATAAAATTTGGGCCCCAAACGTTTGGCAACCTTGGCAATTCCAACGTTACTGGAATAACTCAAAACATCAGCGAACGAAATTTTATTATTATTCGCTGCAAGGTGATTTAAAAGCGTGATGGTAGGGTTTTCTACCTTAACCCCATCAACAACTGCGTAACGCCCTTCACAATCTATCAAATCATCAAGGCCAACAACCCCCTCTTCTATGGCTGCCATGGCACAGAACGTTTTCATAACAGAACCAAGCTCGTAGCATTCACACACGGCATTATTCTTTAAACTCTCAAGCGAATTTTTGCCCTTTTTAGTTGGATCATATGATGGATAGTTTGCAAGAGCCAGAATGTGCCCGGTATCTGCATCCATCACCACACATCCACCACTCTTTGCCTTAAGCTCTTGCACAGAGCCCTTGAGCGCTTCGTACGCAAACGCCTGAAAGGTATTATCAAGTGACAAGGTAAGTGATTCAGGAGTCTTTCCCTGACGGCGTACAACTTTATTAAAATAAAAAAGACCCGATCGAGCGTCTTTTTGAAAAATAATGTCACTCGGGCTACCACACAAATGCTTACTAAACGCCAGCTCAAGCCCCGCTGTGCCAACATTATCAATATCAACCAGACCAACAAGCTGAACATCTGAAGAAAATGGATAATACCGCTGAGGCTCTGCCACAAAATGAAGATCTTTAAGTTCTCGATTTTTTAGTGTCTCATCAGTTTTTTTATCAAGCTTACGATCAACCCATAAAAAACATTTTTCAGGGTGAGCAAGCAAGCGCTTATACACGGCTGGATACTGCTTTTTAAGAAATCTTTTTGTTTTTTCTGGCTCCATAAGCTGATTGGGAATAATAAATGCTGACGGAACATCATGGTTAAATGCAAGCGGCACCGCTTTGGTACGGTCGTACATAATGCCACGGGCAGGCGTTAATGCTATTTCAAGTTCATATTGTTGCTGCGCAAGCGTTTTAAAAAAATTCTTTTGATGAATTTGAATAAGAAAAAGACGCGCGATGATAACCAGAAAAAGCAGTACGAAAAAACCAAACACTAAGAAAATGCGAATTTTATAATCACGCGCGAACATGTCCCACTCCCCCTGTTTTCCCTATCACCAAATCATACAGACCAATCTTCTTAAGCACAGCATCAGTCGACCCTGTATGCAAGCAATCAACGACAGCTAGTCCACTTGGAACAATCTTTACTTGATTAACCATAAGCGGTTGCATGCCCAATTTTTTTTGAGCGATTGCAAAAACTTTATTGGGATCTTTGCGCTGTAAAAGATTGATGTACGCTTCGTTACGCGTTTGCTCAAGCTCTTTTTTATGCCGCACAAGCCGCTGATGTTCATACGTTAACTGCACTAACAAATTGTGTTGATAGATTTTAAAAAATGCCAACACAACAACTAACCCCGTCAAAATCTTAAAACGTCTTTGTATCATACACATCTCCTTGATTTCACATCTTTTTTTAAGCATACTTCTTGCGTTGATACTTTTTCCAGATACCTGTTTTTATTATTTAGAAAGGCGTTAAGAAATGAAATTTTTCACGCTCATGCAAACACTGACTTTATGCTGCTCAGTAACATTTTTGGGAGCCATGGATTCAAACTTTTGCGAAGAAACCCTTGAACTTCAAACAAAAACCAAAGAGCTCTTCGCGTTTATTGATGCACAAAAAGAAAACGAAACAACACTTCAAGAGCGTCTCAGAAGTCTTCAAGAAGCGCTTCGAACTATTCAAATGCATCTTCAAGCTCCCGCTCCTCAAATCATCGAGAGAGAGCACGCCTCGTTTCGCACTGAGCTCGAAACTATTCAGCGAGTAATTGTCCCCTTGGTACGCCATACAAAAATAGAAGAAATTGCACCAGCTATAAATTCAATTCGTTCCCAACTACAATCTCTTTCAGGTCGTATTGACCCGCATCTAAAACTCTTACTTGCCCGTAAACGAACACACGAACCAACAAATGATGATGACGACAACCGCCTTCTGACAAATCACAAAGATAAAGATAGTAAATGCGTCATAGCATGATTCCCACGTGTCGCGCTCATCTTTAAACTAATAATTTAATTAAAAAAAAGTCACGAAAGTTCTTGTCATCCTGGGGCACGCACTTCGTGCCCCAGGATGACAAGAACTTCGCAATTTCTATTTATTTTACGACATAATTTTGTCGGGTACTAAAAAATTTCGCACACAAACAACGTACACGTTTTGCTTGTATTCATCTCTCCTTTTTTTTCATACTTATTTTTATTATTGATGTTTTTTTACTCATACGTTTTATTTTTAAAAGGAGAGACGAGTATGACATTACGTACACTCACTCATGCATTCTTTTTCTGTTTTAGCGTGTCATTTTTGGGAGCTATGCATCTAGAAGATGAGGCTCATGCTGCTACTGCCGATGCACAAACTACAACGCTACAAAGCCTACAACAAAAAGCTGATGCCACAACAGCCTACGCAGAACAACTGCGTGCTCAAAGCAACAATAGTGCAACCCAGGCAAAACTTGATGAGTTAATTAGTCGCCTAGAAACACTAAGTTCTAGGTGCTCTACATTTGCATCAGGAGATGCTCTTCAAGCGTTAGCTGATAGAGCAACCGCTCAAGATGGTCGATGCGATGCTTTTGTCACCAAAGAACAGGTAAGACAATCCGTCGACAATCTATTTCAAAGATTAACTAACAGATTTAAAACACTAGAAGAGCAATTCAAGAGTTATGCCACACAAGATCAATTTGATGTTTTAAGAACAACGGTTGCAACTCAACAAGCTCTTGATGACTTAGCCCAAATCGTTACTGGTTGTGCAAGACAAGATGCACTTGCAGCTTTCGCTTCTGCTCATGAGCTTCGAACGTTAGTAGCTAGAGTAGTTGAGCAAAGTGGTCGATTCGATAATTATGCCAGCAAACAAGCCCTCGATGCCTTAATCCAAACAGTTGATGGTTGCACAAGACAAGATGCACTTGTTGCTTACGCCTCCGGAGATAGTCTTCGAACGTTAGCAGATAGAGTAGACGCACACGGTAGTCGATTTGATGATTATGCACTCAAAACTGATTTTGACCGTTCAGCAGCAACATTTGCAAGACTACAAGCTCTTCAAGCGTTAGAGCAAAGAGTCAATGGTTGCGCAAGACAAGATGCACTTGCTGCACTACAAGCACCTCAAGGCGTGATAACTCTTTTAACTGCACGCGTTACAGCATTAGAAACAACCTTAAGAGCAATCACTACGCTCACAGCGCTTGCGCCAGCAGAACTTGCCCGCCTCGTTGCATTTGCCAAAGCCCCTCCAAAAGAAAGATCTGTCTGCGGCTAATCAGAATGTAATTTCATTTTAATAAAAAAGGGGCTGCAGCAAAAATTGTTGCAGCCCTTTTTTATTAAAAAAATTATACATTTCGCACACAAACAACACACACATTTTACTTGCTTTCCCAGCTCTTTTTTTTCATACTCGTTTTCGTTGTTAATGTTTTTTTACCCATACGTTTTATTTTTAAAAGGAGAGACGAGTATGACATTACGTACACTCACTCAAACGTTCTTTTTCTGTTTTAGCGTTTCATTTTTGGGAGCTATGGATCTTACACAACAGCAAGGTGGCAGTGGCGCTGATGATGGTACTGGCGCAGCTAGTTCCGCCACTCAAACCGCAGCTCAGTTAAAAGCTCAAATGGTTTCAGCTCTGCAAGCACAAGCTACAGATCTTCTTACTGTCATTCTCATTGAACAAGCTTCAAGAGGAGCCGATTCAGCACAACAGAATTATGCAAGACTTGCTCGAGCTATTGGTTTACTCAATCAAAATCTTAACCAATTAGCGTCAGCTGATGCTTTAAAACATACTTTTGGTAGTATAAACAAAGGTGACACAGCTTCAGCTACAGCCGCTGCTGCCGCTTCATCTGATGCTGCAATATACTCGCAATGGGCTGCAGATCCTAGATATGTTTTAACCGCTGCACATGAAGCAGCTCTACAAAGACTTCAACTCGTACAAGATGATCTAGCCCTACTTCGTTCAACAAGCGCTGAAGAGCAAACACGTCTTAATGCTGAAGTAAGACTAGCAGCACTAGAAACAGCATTGCGAGATGCAACTTCCCGCCCAGCTGATTCAGCAGCTCAACAAAGAGTTGAACTCCTGGGAGCTATAGCAAAGGCACTCCAAGCAGACAATACTTCTGATGAAGACCACAGAGCCGCTGTAGAAAGATTTAGAGTAATTGGAGAAGAACTCCAAGCAATTAGAGCCACTCAGGCGAGCACCACTGTCGCTGATAACGTTGCCGCTTTAACGGCTCGCGTTACAGCTATAGAAACTACTGCAGGAACTCTTGTAAAACTTACCGAAGAGCAAGTAGCCGCCCTCACTGATATAGCTAATGACATAATCGCTGATAAAAAAGCTAGGGCTGAAGAAACAGCAAGATTAGATGCGCTCCCCAAGCCAACCGGATTCCAACGCCTAGGAGTACTTACAATAATTGGCTTAGGTATTCGTAATGCCTTTGCTCACGTATATTCATATCGTTACACAGCAGCCGTCACAGCCCTGCTCTACCTACAAAGCTGCCAGCTTGGACTAGTATCTGGTGATTATTGCCCAACATCTGGTAATTGGTCCCCAGCATAACAATATTAATTTCCACAATTTCATGGGGCTGCGCCTGCAAAGGTTGCAGCCCTTTTTTATTCTCATCCTCTTGCCTTTCACACGCATCTTTGCCATAATTTTTTCTGTTAATTTTTACATTTTTATTTTTAGGAGAAAAGATCATGACATCGTTAAAAAAGTTAATCGCATTTTCTACAGTACTCCTTTTTAGCGTTACCTTCTCAGATTTAAAAGCGATGAATCCAGATGGCACCTGGACCCCCGAAAATTATGGTCGACCAAGCACTGGTGCCCCACAACATCAAGCAGATATTGATGCTGCAACAGCGGCTCAAAGAAATGGATCAGGACAAACTCACAACATAACAACAATAAAAGTATCTCTTGACCCAGCACTCGTTGAAGCATGTGTTCAATCACTCTGGCAAGCACTGCAAAACATGAACGTTCAACTTCGTCAGCTTCCCACAATAAATCTACGTGATGTAATTTTAGGGCGTCCAGAAGTCAAAGCAAAACTTGACGCAATTGTGAATGCTATTCCTCAAGCAATTCGCACCATAATGGGAGCAAATGCCCTAGAGATAGCTATAGTGTCTGTCACAGGAAATTTTAACCAAAGAATTAACAACATGGTTCAGCTTAGACTTTTGCAACAAGCGCTCAGCCGCCAATAGAATGTTAGATAATAATTTTACTTTTGTGCCGTTCGCACCCCTCTACTCGGCCCAAGGGCCTCCATCCGACTTCGCTCAGAGAGCTACGACGGACAGGTCGGGGCGAACGGCGGTTAGTCTTAACCAGCTCATACTTTTGTTCACACCTTTTTTCTTGTCCATCCCCTTGCTTTTTCACTCATTTTTTTTCCATACTCATCTTTATTGTAAGCATGTTTTACACATACGTTTTATTTTTAAAGGGAGAAACGAATATGACATTACGTACACTCACTCATGTATTCTTTTTATGTTTTAGCATGTCATTTTTAGGAGCCATGGATCAGAAGCAGCCGCAAGAGCAAGAGCAGCAGCAACAACAAAGAAATGGCGACGGTAGCACCAATGAAGCGGGCGATGACAATAACGATGCTCAACCCAACTTTATAATTGAAGATCTGCAACGAAGAGTTACTGATCTATATGACTTCTTACGAAGTGTCGAGGAAAATCTCGTTCAAGATTTTGCTGGACGCATTAATGATTTAAAAGATTCCATAGCAGCACTAGATAGTCGATTCAATAGTGTAGCCACCGGAGATGCCCTTCAATTGTTAGAGGAAGATCTCGAAGCATTTTCAAAAAGAATGACCTCTAGAGTAGAGGGACAAGATGCTCGATTCGATGGTTGTGCAACTCGAGATCAATTTGCAGCCTGCGCTTCAAATGAAGATTTCCAAGCATTTTCAAAAAGAATGGCTGAAAGAGTAAACGCACAAGATGATCGATTTGCTGCTTGTGCAACGAGCGATCAATTTGCAGCATTAAATCAACGTATTGAGGCCCTAGAACGCGGTGTAGCAACTCTCACCAACCTCACTCCTGAACGACTTGCTATGCTTTCTCAACTTGTTGATCATTTGCAAGCTCACGATACCGCAAGACTTGAAGCTGAAAAAAGAACAACAACAGCACAAGAAGCATATGCCGCTCAACACTGGGCTAAACGAGGCGCATCAAGGTTTGCTGGATTTGTCTCAAGCGTGTGGAGCAACCGTGCTTACGTACAAGTTGCTGCAGTTCTTGCAATGAAACTTTGTACATCTGGATTTTTCTATCCGGCGGCTGACCAAGTTTGTCCAAGTGATCCAACAGCCAATATGGCTGAAGCATTGCTAATCGCAGACCTTCTCCAACAAGCGGTTCGAAAATAATAATTCACGTTAATGTGTAATTTCACGGGGCTGCGCCTGCAAGGGTTGCAGCCCTTTTTACTTGCTTTCTCACTCATTTTTTTTCCATACTCATTTTTATTATAAATATGTTTCACATATGCGTTTTATTTTTAAAGGGAGAAACGAATATGACATTACGTACACTCACCCATGTGTTCTTTTTATGTTTTAGCATGTCATTTTTAGGAGCCATGGATCAAGACAACAATGATGCTATTCAAGATCTTGTTGCACAACTTGAAGCCCTTACCTCAAAATTTGATAATCTAAGTCGGACAGTCGATCTTCAGGCTAATATTTCTGTAACGCGTGAACGAGAATTTAAAGAAACCATAGAAGCTCTTCGTCAAGCTTTAGACAGTAAGGTTAAGACCATGACGGATAAATTAGAAGCCAACGAGGGAAAACTTGCTGAGGTGGAAAGAGGTCTTACTGCAGTAGGAGATATAGATAAAAAACTTGCTGATAAATTTAAACAACCAAATGATGCACACAAAGCCCTAGCAGCATCTTTTGAAACCATCAAGCACAAAGTTGATGCTTTAGAGCTAGCCCTTCAAACCGCCAAAACACAAGCGGTTGCTGCTGCATCCTCTGGTGACGCCATACAAAAACAACCAGGACGCGCACAACGCATGCTCACTACTTTATGGAATGCTCGCGCTGTAGCTCTTACTGCCACACTAGCCTATATAAACAGTTGTTCTGGAGCATATTGCCCAACAGACCAAAGTGCTCATTATCTTAACATGGCTCTAGTTGCTGCATTGGTTCAAGATGTAAACAACAAAATATCCCACTTGATGAACGGTTAATTTAATTCACGTTAAATTTTTTAATTTCACGGGCTGCGCCTACAAAGGCTGCAGCCCTCTTTTATTGACCATCCCTTGCTTTTCACACCCCTTTTTGCAATAATTCAGCCTCGTTAATTTTTTACATTTTTATTTTTTGGGAAGTAACAGCTATGTTTTTACGAACACTCGTGCAACTATTTTTTTTGTGCTCCAGCGTAACATTTTTAGGCGCAATGGACCAAGCAAAAATAGAATCAAAACTCAATAAATGCGCTCGATCATTTAAACTGTTTGAAGATAAGAATGGAAACAAATGTGTTATCATATTGCCCGAGACAACACAAGCCCTTATTGAACTAGAACCCTGCGTTGTTGAGCCAGGGAAAAACGCCTATGTATGCGCAATACTGGCGGCTCTCGACCGCCTTGACAAATTATCTCAAGTCGAAAAGGATGCTGCTTGGTCTATTGCCCAAGAATCAACCCCTTCAAACCCAGCAGAATTTCAACAATTTACTGTAGGACTTAATGCTTTACAACTCAATAAAAAAACAATTGCAATAATTATGGATTTCGACGAAATATCTCGTTATGGATTCTTAACCCCAATAATTGCTCAAAATGTTATTAACGCCCCTAGGCAATACGCCCATACCAATATGCGTGTAAAAATGGCGTTCAATCAATTACCTCCAGAGCGCATCAGAAAGCCCTATCTTTACGACCCCTCATTATTTTTAAATACATAAACCATTTCAAAAGCCATAAATCTCTCTCAAAAACTCAAAAAGCGTGCTGTTTTAATGCTCTTTTGCACTTTTTAATGTTTCTGATAGAATTTAAAGATCAATAAACAGTTATTAAATTATGGGGGGAATATTATGAAAATATTACGCATAATCACTCAGACACTTTTTTTATGTTGTGGGATAACATTTTTGGGTGCGATGGACACTGCAAGTAATGCTAGTGCTGACACTATCGCCCACACTATGAACGATGGGATGACCACTCGAGTAGAAATTCTATCGGACGGAACTCAAGTTGTTTATTTTGAAGGTCTAACCCAACAAGAATATAATAATATTACAGATGGTCGGGCACCAGAAAATGATGGAAATGTCGATGATTATTCAGAACAACAATACGAACCTTCTATCAATAGATCTTTTCTCATAACAAGACTCCTCCAGCTAGAAGCAGAGCAACTGATTCTTGAAATGAGTCTTCTAAATTTAAACCAAAAACCACTCACAGAAGAAGAGTGCTTTCAAGCAGCCGCAAACGATGTAATAATAAATAGATTAAAACAACAAATTGATCAATTACGCGCTGGTCTAGCGTAAAACAGTAAAAATCATATCGCAATTTCAAGGGCCGCACCACAAAAAGGTTGCGGCCCTTTTTTTATTTAATCATACTTTACGATATGATTAGTTATTAGATTACTACGACAAAGGAAACCCCTATGAAAACGTTACTCAAGTCTCTAAGCCTCAGCACGCTCTTATTACTAGCTGCATGCGAATGCCCCGACAAATGCTGCGATCATGACCACGGTCACAGCAAAACAACGGCTGCTTCTCAACACGAGCATACTGACGCTGTGGTAAACATAGAAACACAAGAAGCATTTAACACAACCGTTTTAGCGTCTAAAAAACCGGTCGTCGTCGATTTTACTGCTGCATGGTGCGGAGCATGCCAAGTGTTTAAACCCGTGTTTCATGAACTTGCTGGCGAGCTTAAAGATTCACATACATTTGTCACCATCGATATTGATAAAGCAGAAACAATCGCCAAAGAGTTTGGCATTACAGGCATTCCAACGGTACTGTTCTTTAAAGATGGTAACGAATTAAAAGATGCACGCCATCCAAGCTCTATGACAAAGAATGAATTGAAAGAAAAAATTAAAAAAGCGTTTGGTGAGTAAACATCTATGCAACTAACATTAACCAACACCCTGACCAGAAAAAAAGAGCCGTTCAAACCCCAAACCCCTGGGGAAGTATCGATGTACGTATGCGGCATTACGCCCTATGACCATGCACACATTGGCCATGGACGTGTGTACACGGTGTTTGACACACTCGTACGTTTGCTCAAATTTCTTGATTATAAAGTTACGTATATTCGTAACGTTACTGACATTGATGACAAAATTATCAATAAAGCACGCGAACTGGATAGCGCAAATTTACAAGAAGGCAGCAAACAGATTGCTGAAAAATTTACCCGTCTGTTTCAAGATATGGTCACAAAGCTTAACTGTCTTACCCCAACGCATGAACCACGCGTTACAGAATGCATTGATGAAATCATTACGTTCACTCAAGAACTTATTAAAGCCAAACATGCGTATGTTGTTGATGGCGACGTCTATTTTGACATTGCACACTTTCCTCCCTACGGCAGACTTTCTGGTCGCATTTTGAGCGATATGCTTGCCGGCGCACGCGTTGAGGTTAATGAAAAAAAACGCAATCCGGGCGATTTTGCTTTGTGGAAAGAAAGCGAAGAAAACACATTCTGGAAATCCCCGTGGGGCTATGGTCGCCCAGGCTGGCACATTGAATGCTCTGTTATGGCAAAAAAATACTGCGGGGTCACGCTTGATCTGCACGGTGGCGGCATGGATCTTATTTTCCCTCACCATGAAAATGAAGTGGCACAGTCTGAAAGTTTACACGGCAAACCGTTTGCAACACACTGGATGCACAACGCGTTTGTTATGCTCGATAAAGAAAAAATGTCTAAATCGTTGGGTAACACCGTAACGCTCCAAGCCATCTTTGAAAAAAAAGATCCCATGGTTTTACGCTATTTTTACCTGCAGCACCACTACAAAACACCTATCGATTTTTCATTTGACGAGCTTGATGCAACACAAACAGCGTACAAAAAATTGGTGGCTCATTTTGGCTCTCTAACCCAACCAGCAACACGTGCTTCGTATGCAACGCTTTTGAGCCAAGACAAGCCGGCACAAGACGCTCTTGCAGCACTATGTGACGATTTGAACACACCCAAGTTTTTGGGAATAATTTTTGAAAATTTAAGCACCCTACACGCTCACCCAGGACGGGCAAGCTTTTTTGCTACACTTTTAAACAGTGTGCTTGGGCTCACATTGCAGCCCTTACCTGAAGCAACCGTAGCGCTCACTCCTGAGATTGAGAGCTTACTGGCACAGCGAGAGACTGCGCGTAAAGAAAAAAACTGGACACTTGCTGATAAAATTCGCAATGATCTTACGGCGCTCGGTTACCAAGTAAATGATAAAAAAAATTAGATACCCGCGTACATTTCTGCTAGAATGGTGTCTCATTGTGCCCGTAGCTCAGCTGGATAGAGCAACGGATTTCTAATCCGTAGGTCGCAGGTTCGAATCCTGCCGGGCACACCAGTCTTCGCTCTTCGCCCCTTAGGCTTGAGCTTCGTCTGGCTGCGCCAGTCTTCTTCCCACAAATCTCTCATAAAATTAATGTCTACGAGTTTCCTAAAACTAAAAAATAGTATAAATTTGAATCGTATTTTGTGCCCATAGCTCAGGTGGATCCCTCGTCCCCCTCGTCAAGCTCGGGATCGGGACTGAGAGTTTCCTAAACGAGGGTTTACTCCCGAGGTATCGAGGGACCACAGGTTCGAATCTTGATAAAAACATCATGAACAAATTTTATTTATACATTCTTCGTTGCAGCGACAATTCATATTATGTCGGTCAAACAGATAATCTAGAAAAAAGAGTATCTGAGCATAGCAATGGGCGTTTTGTTGGCTATACAAGCACAAGGCTGCCCGTTATAAAAGTTTATGACAAAGTCTTTTCGACACGCGCCGAAGCACTTCTTGCTGAAAAAAAAGTCAAACCATGGGCACGACAAAAAAAAGAAGCTCTTATTCGCGGAGATTTTGAGATATAATAAAAACTCATTTAAAATATTTAGTAGTGTGCCCATAGCTCAGGTGGATAGAGCGAGGGTTTCCTAAACCCTAGGCCACAGGTTCGAATCCTGTTGGGCACACCATAAATAAAAACGCATTGAAATATTTAACAACGTGCTCATAGCCCAGGTGGATGCCTCATCTCCCTCGTCGGGCTCGGGACTGAGAGTTTCCTAAACGAGGGTTTACTCCCGAGGTATCGAGGGACCACAGGTTCGAATCCTGTTGGGCACAAATAGAACAAAAACACGAATCCTGCCTGCCCTTCGTAGCTATGAGCGCAGCGAAAGCGTAGTAGGGTTGGGCACAATTAAACTCACCCTCGCCCCGAGAAAAAAAATGATAAGCAAACACTCTGCATGGCGACAAGCGCGTACAACACCGAGTCTTCAAGAAAATTATCAAACCATCGAAACGCAACCATCATGGCCGTGGTGGCGCAAGCTGCTTGCCTTTGCTGGTCCTGGTTATCTTGTGGCAGTTGGTTACATGGACCCCGGCAACTGGGCGACAGATCTGGCTGCTGGCTCAAAGTTTAACTACACGTTACTTTCAATTATTCTTTTATCAAACCTGATGGCCGTTTTGTTACAGCATCTGGCCGGCAAATTGGGCATTGTAACAGGACGAGATTTAGCACAAGCGTGTAGAGATCATTTTTCGCCCGTTGTGTCTTTTATTTTATGGGTACTGTGCGAGATAGCTATTTGTGCATGTGATTTAGCTGAAGTAATTGGCTCAGCGATTGCGCTTAAGCTTCTTTTTAATATTCCCCTAATCTGGGGCGTATGCATAACAACGCTTGATGTGTTTGCGTTATTATACTTTCAAAAATTACATTTTAAATATATCGAAATCATCGTAATTATACTCATGTCGATTATTGGTGGTTGCTTCTGGTTTGAGATTGCTGTGTCACATCCTGATCTTGGGGCAATCATGGCAGGACTTGTACCCAATTCAGATATTTTATGTAATCCAGAAATGCTCTTTATTGCCATTGGAATTATTGGAGCCACCGTAATGCCACATAATTTATATCTACACTCTTCTATTGTTCAAACAAGAAAATACGCAGACACACTTGAAGGCAAAAAAGAAGCAATCAAATACACAACCATCGACACAACGATTGCGTTATCACTCGCATTTTTTGTTAATGCAGCAATTTTAATTGTTGCTGCTTCTGTTTTTTATGCCAACGGTTATTACGATGTTAATGACATTGAAGAGGCGTATAAACTGTTAGCACCTCTTGTGCACGTGCCGCTTGCAAGCACACTTTTTGCGTTAGCACTTCTCGCATCAGGCCAGAACTCGACACTCACCGGAATGCTTGCTGGGCAAATTGTGATGGAAGGATTTATTAACATTCGTCTTGTTCCATGGCTCAGACGCTTGGTAACGCGAGGGTTGGCGATTGTGCCGGCGATCATTTGTATATTTTTGTATGGTGATTCTGGCATCCCATATCTCATGCTCGTCAGTCAAATCGTTTTAAGCTTTCAGCTTGGCTTTGCAGTAATCCCGTTAATTATGTTTACGAGTGATAAAAAAAAGATGGGAGACCTTGCTAACAGCTTATGGATTAACGTTCTTGCGTGGACAAGCGCTTTTTTGATTATTGGCTTAAATATTAAGTTCCTGTTCGATTTTTTTGTAAGCTAGGGCGTCACTAAAAAATTAAAATTAGGAGAAAGCCCCAATGCACAAAAAGATAACAATCAAAAAAGCCCATGGAGAACGCGTCCATTTTTCTGAAGATAAATACCGGCGTTCATTACGCAGATCTGGCGCATCAGACAATCAAATCAATAACATCCTAGAAAAGATTACGCCTGAATTACACGAGGGCATGTCAACGCATGAGCTCTATAAAAAAACCCACGCGCTCATGCGCGATGAAAAAATGCTTTCTTCGAACGGGCGCTACTATTTACGTCAGGCAATTCAAGATCTGGGGCCAACCGGCTTTCCCTTCGAACGTTACATAGCAAAGCTCATGGAAGCGCAAGGATTTACAACAGTTGTAGATCAAAACATGACCGGTAAATGCATTCGTCATGAGATTGATATCATTGCAACAAAAGGCAGTGAACGTCTATTAACTGAATGTAAATTTCACCATGAAACGGGAATATATTGTGGCATTCAGACAACGTTGTACGTTAAAGCTCGCTATGATGACGTGAGAGAAGGCGAGCAACAAGACAAGAACTATAATCAGTGTTACTTGATTACCAATACAAAATTTAGCACCGATTCAATTGATTACGCTCGATGCATAGGCATGCGCCTGTTGGGGTGGGCGTATCCGTACAACAACGGGCTTGAAACAATTATCGATGAGTTGGGCCTGCACCCTATCACATGTCTCTCATCTATTCCTAAAAAAATTGTACATGCACTTGTTAATCATGGGATCGTTCTTTGCCAAGATGTTATACGCAATGATGCGCCGTTGCGCCAATTGGGACTCAGCAAAAATGTAATATCTGATATCGTACATGAGTCTCAGGCAATATGTAGACAAGAAACATTAGTATGAAGCTCCCACATGACCCGTTGCCCATAAGCCTATTTATTTATTTCCTAGCTTTTTCGATATAAAAAATCATATCTTCAAAACGTATTTTTTCAACCATTTAAAGATGAAGGATTCTCATGGATACTAACAGAATTATTGTAGGAGTAGTACTCCTAGGAGCATCAATGGTCATTGCAAACTTACTATTCGAAGAGTTCACACGAAAAGAAAAAATTGTTGCTGGAGCCTTAATAGGAGCAGCTAACGGTGCGTTTATTGGAGGGGCTTTACCAATCCCCGCCGGTCATATTGCTGGAGCAGCTGTTGGAGCCGCAATTGGCGGACTCATTGGAGAATCGTATGATTCTCAAAAGAGACATAAAGACAGAGAAAATCGCTAAAAAAATTCACTAAAAAAAGGGCGATAGATAATGTACGTTATCTATCGCCCTTTTTTATTTATCGTTCTTTTTCCTGTATACTATGCACAGGTAAACGTACACGCTTTTAAAGGAGAGAACGATGAAAAAAGTAGTAACATATCTTGGTGTCGCAGCAATCGCACTTGTTGGCGGCTATGTAGCAAAGGATTTAATCGTGACAAAGCAGCCTGTATTACTTATCATTGCAGAAACTGGCTATCAACCACTTGAATATTCACTTACACGCAGAGAGATCGAAAATGCTGGCTTTAACGTAACAGTTGCAAGTAATGGAAAAGCAGGCACACAAGCAACTCCAAGTGCTGGAGATTTAAAAACTAATATTGATGTAACCGTTGCTGATGTTAATCCTGATGGCTATGCCGGTATATTTATTGTCGGTGGCCCTGGCGCGCTGGAAGCTCTAGACAATAATACAACAATAAAGCTTATGGAAAGATTTGCAGCAACAGGTAAACCTTTTGGCGCTATTTGCATTTCGCCACGCATTCTTGCCAATGCCGGTCTTTTAAATGGCAAAAAAGCTACGGGTTGGAATGATGATAAAAACTTAACTGATATTTTTACAGCCCATAGCGTTACCTACGTACAAGAACACGTTGTTATTGATGGTAATATTATCACTGCTGATGGACCTAGGGCTGCGACGACGTTTGGTAAGAAAATTGTAGAGTTGTTAAAAAAGCCGTAAAAGCACGAATTTTGTTACCCTTTGACATAAAAACGCCCTTTTAACGCCCTATAGCGACAAACCCTGATCAATACGCTATACTTGAAAAATAAATGGTCCCCGCCTTCGCTACCGTCTACGCATAAAGCTACGACGTGTCAAGAAAGTTATGGCGAGGCAGGCGCGCTCATCTCCTGTTTAGGAGAATCTCTCAGCACCCAAGCTCTATTAATAAAAGAAGCACAGGCAGCTCAGAAAGAAAGGGCGCCTTGTTCAATATTAATAATAGTTAGGATTTTTATGTCAGATTTCCGTAATCGTAGTTCATCTTCAAGAACAGTTTTTTCATCATCTGGTGGCCGTGGAGGCAGACCGGGTGGTTCATTTGGTCGCAGATCACAAGGCCGACCAGTAAAAAAATTCAATCCTTCAAGCTTTATAAAAAAAGTTGAAGAGCAAACTGCAGCTCCTGTGTACACACCTAAACATATGTTTGCAGATTTCTTACTCGAAGAAATAGTTAAAAAAAATATTGCTGCACGTGGGTACAAAGCACCTACGCCTATTCAAGATCAAGCAATTCCAGAACTTCTTCAAGGCCGTGATATGATCGGTACTGCTAACACCGGTACGGGTAAGACTGCTGCTTTCTTGATTCCTTTGGTTAACAACCTGATCACAAAGAAAACAAATCGCGTTCTTATTATTACCCCAACGCGCGAACTTGCTGCACAGATTCAAGAAGAACTTGAGTACTTCAAGGCTGGAACCGGTTTTGCTTCAACACTTTGTATAGGTGGTATGAACATGGGGCATCAAATAGATCGTCTCCAAAGAAACCCTGAATTTGTTATCGGTACCCCTGGCAGATTGAGAGACTTAGAACAAAATAGATACTTAAATCTTGCTCGTTATGACGCCATTGTTCTTGATGAAGTTGATACCATGCTGGATATGGGCTTTATTAACGACATGCGTTATGTCATCGCTAAATTGCCTAAAAAACGTCATTCGCTCTTCTTCTCAGCAACTATCTCTCCCGAAATTAAACGCATCATGGACCAGTTTCTTAATGATCCTGTTTCTATCAGCGTTAAGACGAGACAGACGGCTGAGAACGTTAACCAAGACGTTGTACACGTTATGCCAGAAAATAAAATCGATATTCTGCATGACTTGCTCATTAAACCTGAATTTACCAAAGTTATTATCTTTGCTCGCACCAAGCGATCAACTGATAAGCTTTCAAGAGTCTTGAGAGAGCGTGGATTTAACGTTGCTTCTATTCATGGCGATAAAACACAGCAGCAAAGAAAGAAAGCCTTAGAAGCGTTTAAAGACGATAAGGTTAAAATTCTTTTAGCTACTGACGTGGTTGCCAGAGGTATTGATATTGACGACGTTTCACACGTTATCAACTATGACTTGCCTGGAACTCATGAAGATTATATTCATAGAATTGGTAGAACGGGTCGTGCGAATAAGATTGGCCAGGCGTTAACGTTTATTGAAAACTAAAGGTAACGCTTTGCTGGTGCTGGTACGCTCTACAATCACCACGCCTCTTGGCGACATGATAGCAATTGCTGATAAAAGCGCTCTGTATTTTTTAGAATTTACAGAGCGCAAAAATCTTGCAACCAATATCAAACGCTTTGAACGTGAAATGAACGCTACGATCGTACCAGGACGCAATCCAATAATCGACTCTATCCAAAACGAGCTCACAGAATATTTTACTGGAACACTCACAAACTTTACTACCCCAATCACTCTTCTTGGCACCCCATTTCAAAAAACAGTGTGGGAAGCTCTCAGACAAATTCCTTACGGGCAAACAAACGCCTACGCAACGCTAGCAAAAACTATTCAAAAGCCTCAAGGCTATCGCGCTGTAGCACGCGCAAACAGCACCAACAAGCTAGCGCTTATTGTCCCCTGCCATCGAGTGATTAATGCTGACGGGAAATTGGGAGGCTATGCTGGGGGAATCAATCGTAAGGCTTGGTTGCTTGAGCATGAGAGAAGCTCGAAACAATAACGCTCTTTATTCTACAGACACTGGCTTTTGCTGTAACGCTTCAAACGATCTCTTGATTTGTTTTCTGTAAAACTCTGTTTTTTGTCTAATTTCGCGACGCTGCTTTTGGGTTCCAATTTTTCGATCTTTCATCACAATTTTTCCATTAATAACTACTGTTTTAACGTCTGATGCGTTTGAGGCATACACAAATTGTGATACAGGATTATAGACGGGAATCTGATGATCAGCATCAAGCCCTACAACGATCACATCTGCTTTTTTACCTGCCTCAAGACTCCCAATCTGGTCATCCATGTGAATCGCCCGAGCCCCACCTATCGTTGCAAGTTCAACCGCTTGATACGCATTGATAGCCTTTGGATCGCCTGTAAAACCTTTTTGCACAAGCGCTGCGAGCTTAATTTCTGCCATCATGTCTAGAGAGTTATTACTCGCTGCACCATCGGTACCAAGGCCAACGGTAATGCCCTTTTCGAGCATGCGAACAATAGGAGCAATGCCTGAACTCAGTTTAAGATTACTCGTTGGATTATGCACGACGCCAACATTACGCTCTTTAAGCAAATCAATTTCAGCCTCAGTTACATGAATAACATGAGCCGCTATTAAACGATGCGTTAAAAAACCAATAGAGTCTAGGTATGCAACAGGAGTTTTTCCATATCTTTTTTTAATGTCTTTAACCTCACGTTGTGTTTCTGCAACGTGCATGAGTATTTGTACGTCATACTCTTTTGCTATCTTTTGTACTTCTTGAAGCGTTTCTGGTGAACAGTCATACGGAGCGTGTGGTGAAAGAGCAGGGGTAACTAAATCATAATCTCTACATTTTTCAATAAACGCTTCTGCTTGAGCACGAATTGTATAACCAGTTGCGTCTTGTTCTGTTTTAACATCAATCACACTTTGTCCAACAACTGCACGCATTCCCATTTCTTGCGCTGCTTGAGCTATAGCTTTTGCGTGAGGATAACCATTAACCATTGTTGTTGTTCCACTCTGAACCATTTCAAGAATGCCCAGCTTTGCTCCCCAGTAACAAAAATTAGGTGATAGATTCTTTTTTTCTAAAGGGAAAATATCATGAGTAAGCCAATCTTTTAAATCAAGATCATCTGCAATACCACGAAAAAAAACCATGGGGACGTGTGTATGCGCGTTGATGAGTCCTGGTAAACTCAGACCACCGGCAGCGTCAATAATGTTATTAGCTTGATATTGATCTGCGAGCTCAGACGCTTTACCAACGGCAA
>Ga0206940_1018_pt1 | contig 32732 bp, 28 predicted proteins | sample Alteio_BWOrgHeat_8_FD_152963 | JGI IMG/M metagenome (GOLD analysis project Ga0206940, IMG submission 152963) | Enriched cells from forest soil in Barre Woods Harvard Forest LTER site, Petersham, Massachusetts, United States -... | ecosystem: Environmental > Terrestrial > Soil > Temperate forest > O...
TGCCGTTCTGAGGATGTATTGGCGAGGTTCGGCGGCGACGAGTTTGCTTTGCTGCTTCCGGGAACCGATCCCGCGGCTGCAGCCGAGGCAGCCGATCGCATAAACCAGTGTTTGGACGGCATGGGCTATCGACCGCCCGGCTACAACGCAGTAATCCCGTTTAGCCTTTCGGTGGGGGTCGCCACGCTGCCGGAAGACGGTGTCACCCGGTTCGAGCTGATCGAAACCGCCGATGCCCGGCTTCGTCTGGTGAAGAACGGGTGTTACGACGACGGTTACGCCGACCGTCTGCGCGCCTCTCTTCGGGATTCGCTGGAAGGCTTCTCCATGTTGGACGCTCTGGTCAAAGCCGTGGACACAAAGGATCGCTATACGCGGCGTCACTCCGAGGATGTGATGTCCTATTCCGTCGAGATCGCCCGCGAAATGTGCCTCGACCCCCGCGAGCTTCGCGCCGCCGAGATCGCCGGCCTGCTGCACGACGTCGGGAAGATCGGCGTGCCCGATTCGATCCTGCGCAAGCCCGGCAAGCTGACCGAAGAAGACATGGACGCCATTAAGCAACACCCAATGATGGGAGCGCTTCTTGTGGGTGCGGTCCCCGGTTTCGAGGACGCGCTCGACGCTGTCCGTCACCATCACGAACGCTGGGACGGCGACGGATACCCCGTCGGATTGAGCGGCGCAGAAATTCCCCTCCTCGCGCGCATCATGGCCGTCGCCGACGCCTTCAGCGCCATGACCACCGACCGCCCCTACCGCAAAGGTATGCACGCCGACCAGGCCTTGGAAGTTCTGCGACAGGGCGCAGGCACCCAGTGGGACCCCAACTGCGTCAAGGCCTTCGTAAGAACGCGAAGGTCTGAGGCGTCGGTTGCGGTCAAGTGACGACGCTAGTCATGGCTGTTTAGTTTCCATGAAACACGTGAGACGGGTAGGATATAATGTAACATCAAGAGGAAGGAGATATCCATGAACCTGCATCTAGACGTTAGCCCTCAGACCGAAGCTAGATTGACGGCAGCGGCTCGTCAGCGTGGTATCGACGTCGCCTCTTTGATCGAGAAACTTGCTGTCGATTATCTACCGCCTGCCAATATTCCTCAAGGATCTGCTGACGAGGAAAGCGCCGCCGTCATTGCCATGCTTGAAGGATTTCTAACAGAAAGCCCTACAGACCCGGAGGAACAACGACAAGCAGAGATCGAGTTTGAAGAGTTCAAACAAAATCTCAATGCTAATCGGGTTGAGGCCGGAGAGCGTCCTCTATTTCCATGATAAAGCATCCAATGATCTCGCTTGTAATTGAAACATCAAACGTCAGTCACGTTTCACGTTTTGCTCCCGCCGACGAATGGCTGAACATAAGCCGTAGAAGAGTTGGTCGTGGTTAAGTGAATACCCGTCGAGAGCTATGGCTGGTCGGTTGTTTGGTACTCGTCGTGTGCATCATCGTAACGATAGGCTCAATGCGCCTCGCTTATCTTCGGGACCAGCATCAGGCACTTGCGAAGGCTTTATCGGATTATAGCATCCGTCGAGGCATCATGAGTCGAGAAGATGCCGAGAGGCTGGTAAGAATAGAGGACGTTGCCCTTGATACTGGCCGGGTTTCCGATAACGACTTAGACTGGGCTCTCAATCGCATGCGCGGGCGAGCGCTCAGCAACCAAACCACAATCACCACTCTGCGTCGGCGTTGCGTAGGTACATTAACTGAAGCAACGAACTTGACTGCAAGTCAACGTGTTAAGCTTCACATCGCCTGTCTTTGGCTGTTGTCACGTAGCGAAACGCCGCTTGATTATCTGTCTCGAATCAATGGCATTGAGGCCATATGGCAGTTAAAGGACACAAAAGCGCTTCCGCTATTACGACAAATATCGAAAGCCGATCCTAATCCCCAGGTAAGATACGACGCGAATATCGCTCTCCGATACTGGAACCATGGCCGCCGCGGCCCTTACCGCCAGCCGGCGGTCGATAGGCTACTCGTTCATTTGTTTCATTACCGTTAAACATTTCATGGCTCGGCTCGATTAGCATGGCACCTAGGCTTACGCGAAGCGTCCGGTGATATTGTCCGCTCACCCTCTTGACTTTCTGTAGCCTTCGAGCTACACTATATGCACATGGGATACATCGTTAAAGCCCTTGTTCTTAAGAATGGATCAACACCATTTCGAGATTGGGTTCAATCGCTACGAGATCGTAAAGCCCGTCAGATCATTGCCGTGCGACTGATCCGTATTGAATCCGGCAACCTTGGCGATTGGAAGGCTGTTGGTGGCGGGGTGGGTGAATTGCGGATCGACTATGGTTCAGGATACCGGGTCTATTTCGCTAAAGTTCAGCAACATTCGGAAGAATCGATTGTCGTCCTCTTGGCCGGCGGCGATAAGAATCGTCAGCAGAACGACATCGATAGCGCCATTGCACTGTGGAAGGAGTACGCCAACAATGTTAGTGGGTTTCTCGGAGATATTTAAAGAAGACCTCAAAGAAGCGGATTTCGTGGCCGGTTTTCTTCAGGAAGCGTATCAAGAGGGGCCGGAAGTGTTTCTTAAGGCTCTTGGATATGTTGCCCGCGCACATGGTATGACGGAGATTGCCGGCAAAACCGATCTTAATCGCGTAAGCTTGTATCGCGCTCTCTCGGAAGAAGGTAACCCGGAGTTTAAAACGGTTACAGCCGTGCTTGAAGCCGCTGGAGTGCAGTTGCGTTTTGAACCTACTCTGGAAAAAGCCGCGTAGTGGCTCAAGGAAGATAGAATGTCCGCGGAACAGATACAATCATTTATCAGGCCGGAAGAGTACCTTGCAATCGAGCGTGCGGCGGACTTTAAGAGCGAATACATCTCGGGCGAGATGGTCGCGATGTCCGGCGCAAGTGTACGACATGAAACAATCGTTGTGAACCTGACCAGCCTTCTGCACAACGCCCTTCGTGGCAAGCCATGCAAGCCATACGGCGGCAGTCTACGCGTCAGAGTGCGAAGCACGAGTTATCTTTATCCGGATCTGACGGTCGTCTGCGGCGAGCCTCAATTGCTCGATGATTCCTTCAACGACACGCTGCTCAATCCGACAGTTGTATTTGAAATCCTCTCTGAATCAACAGAATCCAAAGATCGCGGCATTAAGTGGCGATTGTATCAGCAGATAGAATCCCTTAAGCACTATGTGATCATCGACCAAAAAACGGCGCGGGTCGAGATACACACCAGGCACAATGACGTCGATTGGTTGGAACACGCGGAATCGGGAATGGGCGGCACGTTTTCACTGCCCGCGATCGGCGTCACGATCGCTTTGTCGGATCTCTACGAAGATGTCGCGGTCGAGCCGGATCCTGCCGGTCTTTGAGTTGCCGAACTGGGACAAACATGCCCGTCCAAGGCGACCGGCATGGAACCCAACACCACGAACGACCTCACCCCAACCCTCTCCTTGGAAAGGAGAGGGAGACAGATTCGTTACCCCCGATAGATGAGTGCGCTGGTCATGCCGCGGAGGACGCGGGCGAGGGCGCGGTGGCGGCCGGCGAGGAGGACGAGGCGGGCTTCGCCGGGTAGCGAAAGCGACGCAGCCAGGTCTTCGTGCATGTCCTTGTGCTCGGCAATGCGGTCGAGGTTGAAGATCGCGCGCTTTGGTGTGATCCCCAGGATGTACAGCGGCTTGTGCGGCAGGTGACGGCACTGTTTACGCACGAGATAAGCCTCCGCGATTTGCGGGTATTGGGCAATCTGCGTGCGGAGTGGCTGCACGAACTCCGGCGCAAGGCCGTGGTGCACAAGCTTGTCCTTGGCCGTAATCGTGGACCGCTCCTTGCGGGCGTCGATGAGGAGGTCACGATACTCGTCGGACCGTCGGCGGTACTCCACCGCTTCACTAAACTTCCCGGTTCGCTTGAGGAAATAGTAAATCAGGTCGCAGGCCGGAATCGTGCTGTCCGGTTCCTGGTCCATGGCCCTTTCCAGCAACGTTACGCCGCGTGGATTGTCCGTCTTCAGCAAGATTTGCCCCAAAGCGTAGTTAGCTCGTGGCTCATCCGGGTCACGCTCCAGCATCTGTTCGAGCAGCGGCGTGCCGGTGCTGTCTCCGCGGTAATCCGCCATCAATTGAAACAGCGTCCAGGTTTCTTCCAGGGTCAAGCCGCTACGCACCGATTTCTGCTTCAGACGTCCAAGCGCCTGTTGGGCCTCCTGGGCTTCCACGTGCCGCTCCTGCCACGTTTCCGCGACTTGCTCGTGCCAGTCGGCATCGAAGTGGCGGGTGAAATGCGCCACCATCCGTCCCAGATATTGGTCGGCTGCGGTTGTCGCCACGGGCGACGGCATCGGAAGGGGCGGGGCCGGCGGAACGTTTGCGTCGGGCGACAGCTGGGTGCCGCGAAACCCGAGGGCGGCTAGTCGGCTTGCCAGAGACGGGTGCGTGTCTGCAAACGTGGTACGCTCGACGAGCGCTTCCTCGAACCAGCGCTCCGCGTCATGCCCAAAAGGGGCCAGGGGCAGCGCGTGAAACATGGACGCGTGTGGGGCAGGGGGCGGATTTGGCTCGGCCACGGCCTTATTAAAGATGTTGGGCCAGAAGTGGTTCTCCACGTAACTAGCCTTGATCCGCGTGGCAATGAGGGCGTCGGCGAGAGAACGCGCGCCCACAACCTGCGCCGCGCTGCCGTCGGCCACATATTCGTTGCTGCGGGCGAGCACAAAGGAATAAGCACTAAAATATGGCGCGTACCAGCGTAGGAACCAGGCGAATACGAAACCGCCGCCGCGTGCAGGCTCGTCGAGATTGTCCATGATGGTGAGCCAGGTCTGACGGATTCGGTACACCCAGGTGGAAAACCGTCCGTGGTTGCCGGAAAGATGCGCGATTTCATGCGCCAATACGGCTCGGAATTGATCCGGCGAGAGCGCCTGCATCAGCGGCAGCCCGACGACCAGATAGTTGACTGCCCCGCCGAATAGCCCGTACCGGGGCACCTGTGCAATACTCGCATTGAACTCGTCGGTAATGAGAATGTAGTGTACGCCCGGCGCCTTCAGCGTTTTGGTAAGACCGTCAATCATACCGAAAAGCTGTGGGGCCTCGTGTCGCAGGAGCGAGTAGCCTTCGGGTGGGTGGAACTCAATGCGCGACCACCAGAGGAGAGTCCACGCGATGGCAAGGATGACAATAGCCGTCTGCACCAATACCGCGCTGGCGTGACCGAAGACGGCGAACGGGGCCAGGCCGAACGCGACCAGGACGAGGGCGACCATGCCCACGAAATAGCCGTACCCGACGATCGCAAGGCAGGCGACCTCAAGCTTGTAGGCGGCCGGCTGCCGCCGCGCGTAGGATTCGAGCCGAATCACCAGTTCTTCAAAAGACTTTTGCGTCATTACGAGTATCGCCTAACGACCAAACATCAATCGCCGCGTACACGTGCAGCGCCCACGAGCATAACGAGGCTCATCGAACATCAGTTATTATACATTACTATATGTGACTGTCGACTTATTCCCGCCGGCCGCATTCGGAGTGTCGTTTGACAAAGCAGGGGGTATCTGCCATAATACCGCACTATCAGAAGATGGCCTTTCAGCGTGAGTGTTGAGGGTTTGGAGAGAAGCAAAGTGGCTGATTACGTCGATGGTTCCGCCCATGTGAGTGAGATTTGGAGAAAGCGCCATACCGCGTCGCATGTGTTGGCGCAGGCTGTGCTTGAGGTCTTCCCGGACGCGAAGCTCGCGATCGGTCCGCCTATAGACGATGGGTTCTATTATGACTTCGACCTGCCGCGCACGCTGACGCCCGACGATCTTACCGACATCGAGGCGCGGATGCGCCGGATTCAGAAGGAAGACCTACCACTCGTCCGGTCGGAAAAGCCCCGAGTCGACGCGCTTGCCTGGGAACAGGGTCGCAGCCAGCAATATAAGGTCGAGCTGATCAACGACCTTCCGGAAGGCGAGACGATCTCCTTTTACACGCAGGGAACGTTTACCGATCTTTGCCGCGGGCCTCATGTCGAGAGCACAGGGCGCATTGGGGCGTTCAAGCTCGACCACATCGCCGGCGCGTATTGGCGCGGCGACGAGAAGCGGCCGCAGCTCCAACGCATCTACGGCGTCCTGTTCGATACGGAAAAGGAGCTGGAGGAGTACTTCGTCCGGCTGGAAGAAGCGAAGAAGCGCGACCACCGTGTCCTCGGCCGTCAGCTCGGTCTGTTCGTGTTCAGCGAAGATATCGGTAGCGGCATTCCGCTCTTTCTCCCCAAAGGCGAGATTATTCGCCACACGATGGAGAAGTACATCCGCGATTTGCAGACCAAGTACGGCTACTCGCACGTCTGGACGGGGCATATCGTCAAGGAAGATCTTTACAAGAAGTCGGGCCACTACGATAACTACCTGGACGCCATGTTCCCGCCGATGATCGACCCCGGCGGTCCCACATTCCGTCTCAAGCCGATGAACTGCCCGTCGCATATGACGCTTTATAATACTCAGCCGCACTCCTACCGCGATCTGCCGCTTCGCTATGCGGAGTTTGCGACGCTCTACCGCTATGAGAAGAGCGGTGAACTGAGTGGCTTGACTCGCGTCCGTTCGCTTACGCAGGACGACTGCCATATCTTCTGTACGCCCGACCAAATTGAGCAGGAGTTTACGCTCGCCCTTAAGCTTATTCGAGAGGTCCTCCAGCGTTTTGGGTTTACGGACTATCGCGTGCGACTGTCATTGCGCGACGATAACCCGGACAGTAAGTTCGTTAAGGACGATGAGAAGTGGAACCTGGCAACCGACGCGTTGCGTCGCTCGCTTGACTCGAACCAGGTGGAGTATGTGGAGGCTAAGGGCGAAGCGGCCTTTTACGGTCCCAAAGCAGACTTCATCACCCGCGACGTGCTGGGACGGGAGTGGCAAATCTCGACAATCCAGGTGGACTTCATTCAGCCGCAGCGTTTGGGTTGCGAGTATGTTGGCGAGGATAACCTGCCGCACACGCCCGTCGTTTTGCATCGCGCCGTCACCGGGTCGACGGAGCGTTTCCTGGGCGTGCTGATCGAGCATTATGCCGGCGTCTTTCCTACGTGGCTTGCACCGGTGCAGGCGGTTATCCTGCCAATTGTCGACCGCCACCACGAGTACGCAAGGTCCACGGTCGAGACGCTACGCGAGGCCGGCTTCCGGGCGGAAGTCGACGTCCGCAACGAATCCCTGCGTAAGAAGATCGCCGAAGCAGAAGTCCAGAAGGTGCCGTACATCCTGGTCGTGGGCGACCGCGACGCTGCCGCCGGCACAGTCTCCGTCCGCAAGCACGGCGGCGCAGACCTCGGCGCCATCCCGATCGCCGATTTCGTCGCCAAGCTCAAGGAAGAAACGGCGTAATGGCCCTTGACAATCGCCTCGTCTTTTGCTATACTGGTTGAGTCTGTTAGTTGTGGTATTGTCGGTCGTCGAAGGTCAGGGCTTTCGGAGGGATTTTATAAACAGCAGGGACTTCCGCAGAGATCCGCGTGAACCGCGGGTAAACATGAACGAGCGAATTCGCGCCCGCGAAATTCGCGTAATCGATGAGGACGGATCACAACTCGGTATTATGTCGCCGCGTGACGCGCTAGCGATTGCGCGCGGGCGCGGCATTGACCTCATTGAGGTGGCCCCCCAAGCTCAGCCTCCTGTGTGCAAGATCATGGACTATGGCAAGTTCAAGTATGAACAGGCCAAAAAAGAGAAAGAGTCCGCGAAAAAGCACAAGCAGAGCGAGCTTAAGGGCATTCAGATGTTTCCGAACATCGAGGAACATGACTTCGAAGTCAAGGTGCGTAGCGCCATTAAGTTCCTTGAGGATGGCGATAAGGTCAAGGTGACGATCCGCTTTAAGGGACGTCAGATCACGCATCCGGAGTTCGGTCGGCAGCAGTTGGATAAGGTCAAGCAGATGACGTCCCAGGTGGGTCAAGTCGAAAAAGACTCGACCATGGAGGGACGTATGATGACCATGATTTTGAGCCCGCTTAAGTCTGGAACGCACGCGCCAAAGCCCGTCGTTCCGCGGCCCGCGGCGCCTCCGCCGGGGCCCGCGCCCGGCCCACCGCCGGCGGCCTAAGGCCGGCACGCAGTTTTGACGCGTTTCAGGGAAATCATTGCGAACCCGGTGCGCCACGCTAGGTACCGGGTTCGTTGCTGTGTGAAGGAGAGCATAATAATGCCTAAGATAAAGACCCGTAAAACCGCGGCCAAGCGGTTTAAGATGACCGGGACCGGGAAGCTCATACATGAGCATGCCTATCGCAATCATTTGAACATCCATAAGGGACCGTCGGAGTCGCGCCGCCTTGGTCAGGCGTCTCAGCTCTACAAGGGCAAGAAGAAGGCCATCAAGCGGATGCTCCCGAACGGGTTGCCCAAGTAACAATTATCGCATGCACGCCGATGTTGCGGCATGTTCGGCGCGAAGCGCCATCGGAGGACGAATTACATGGCACGTGTTAAGCGTGGTGTGATGCGCCACAAGCGCCACCACAAGATTCTCAAGGAAGCCTCGGGCTACTGGGGCGGCAAATCCCGTCTTTATAAGAGCGCCAACGAGCAGGTTATGAAGTCGGGGCAGTATGCCTACCGTGACCGTCGAAACCGCAAGCGCGAGTTCCGCCAGCTCTGGATCGCCCGCATCAACGCGGCGTGCCGGGCGCAGGGCGTGCAGTACAGCCGCTTCATCGCCGCGCTAGGCGCGAGCGGCATCGAGCTTGATCGCAAGGTCCTGTCCGACATGGCGATCCGCGATAACGCCGCCTTCAATGCCCTGGTCGCGTCGCTCAATATCGCGGTCGTCGCGCCGACCTCCGGCATCACCGCCTACTAAAAGCCGATGACGCCCCAGGAAACCTTGACGCGCGTTGCCGCCGAGGCGAAAGACGCGCTGGCCCGAGCCGGCAGCACGGCCGACATCGACTCCGTCGATGTCGAGTACCTCGGTCGCAAGGGACAGCTTACGGGGCTTCTTCGGCTGGTTGGTTCGCTGGCTCCCGAGGAGCGTCCGGTCTTCGGCCAGTCCGTTAATGCACATAAGGACGAGATCACCGAGGCGATGGCGGCTAAGCGCGCCGAGCTAGCCGCAACCGAGCGCATTGCTCGGCTTGCCGCCGACGCCGTCGATGTCACGTTGCCCGGCAAGGGGCATTGGGTCGGTGGCTGGCATCCGATCACGCGACAGATGCAGGCCGTCAAGACGGCACTGATTTCGATGGGGTATTCGTTCGCCGAATACCCTGATATCGAACATTACCACTACAATTTCGAAACCCTCAACTACCCGCCCGATCATCCTGCGTTCGACGAGCAGATGTCGTTCTACATCGATGACAACCACCTCCTGCGTACTCAGACGACCGCCTTCCAGGCGCACGTCATGGAAGCTCGGAAGCCTCCGATTCGTGCCGCCACGATTGGGAAGTGCTACCGCTACGAGGCGGTCGACGCCACCCATTCGCACACCTTCCACCAGGTGGACCTACTTGCCGTCGACGAAGGCCTCACGCTGGCGGATCTGAAGGGCACGTTCGCCCATCTGGTCCGGATTCTCTTCGGCGAGGTTGAGATACGGTTCCGGCCGGACTTCTTCCCGTTCGTCGAGCCGGGCGTCGAGGTCGCGATCCGTTGGGGCGACCGCTGGCTGGAACTTGGCGGCGCGGGCATGGTTCATCCCAATATTCTCGAATCCATGGGCATCGACAGCGAGCGTTACACCGGATTCGCCTGGGGCCTGGGCGTCGACCGCATGCCGATGGCCAAATACGGCATCGACGACATCCGCCTGTTCGTCGAGAACGATTTGCGTTTCCTGAGGCAGTTTTAGACATGAAACTTCCTGTTGAATGGCTGCGAGAATTTGTGGAGACGCCGCTCTCCGACCAGGAGCTTGCCGATAAGCTGACCATGGCGGGGCTTGAGGTGGAGGAGATTACGGATTCTGACGATGGACCGGTCTTTCACACCAAGGTCACGCCTAACCGCGGCGACTGGCTGTCTATTGTCGGAACTGCGCGCGAGGCTGCGGCTGCCCTCGACTGCCCGCTGAACTGGCAAGCACCAATGCTTCCTGAAGAGGACCCGGACATCACGCGGTGGGCCGGCGTTCTTGTCGTCGATCCTCGGCTCTGCCCGCGCTACGCCGGCAAGGTGATCCGCAATGTCAACCATGCGCCGACGCCGGATTGGATGCAGAAGCGGCTGCTTGCCGCCGGGATGCGCCCGATCGACATCGTAGTGGATATCACAAACTACGTGATGCTCGAACTTGGACAGCCGTTGCACGCGTTCAACTACGACGCGCTTCCGGAAGGCCGCGTTGTTGTCCGGCCGACGACAGTTGGAGAATCCATCATCACGCTAGACGGAGTTGAGCGAGCGCTGCCGGAGGGGACGCTGGCGATTTGCGATAAGGACAAGCCGGTGTGCGTCGCCGGGGTTATGGGCAATGCCGAGACCGAAGTCGACCAGACCACGCGACACATTTTCCTCGAAGCCGCTCACTTCGATCCGATCAGTATTCGGCGTACGTCGAAGCTGCTCGGCTTGACTACGGAGGCTTCCTATCGTTTCGAGCGCACCGTCGACCCGAATCTCGTCCCGATCGCGTTGGAGCGAGCCGCCGATCTGTTTGCGGATCTCGCCGGTGGGGAAGTGGTGCTGGGTCGGATCGACCTCTATCCGCAGCCGATCCTTCCGAAAGAAATTGCCCTTCGTCCCTCCCGTGTCAACGCCATTCTGGGCACCGACCATTCGAATGAGGTTATTTCGCATTCCCTGGAGCGGCTGGGCCTCAAGGTTGCGGAGCACGACGCGTCCTACCAGGTAACCGTTCCGACTTACCGCTCGGATCTGGTAAAGGAGATCGACCTCATCGAAGAGGTCGCCCGCATGGTGGGTTATGAGAATCTGCCTGAGACGCTTCCTGTCGGCCCTGGTGCGGGCGCCGGTGACGAGCCCTGGGGGATTTTTGCGGAGAACCTGCGCGATGCCTTAACGGGCCTTGGATTGCAGGAAGTGTTTACGCACACGCTGGCAGCCTCGTCGCCGTTCGATGACCCCAAATCGCAGGCCCAGAGGGTCACTATCCGACAGGCGCTCTCAGCCGAGCTCTCCGGACTACGCGTAACCCTGCTGCCGAACGTCCTCGATGTGGTTGCGTTCAACTTGCGCCAGCGGCAGGGGGACGTGCGCGTTTTCGAAGTCGGCAAGACCTTCCGGCTCTCGTCGGATGTGGTTGCCCCGTATCTCGAGCGGCGTCATATCGCCGTTGCGCTCACCGGACGCGAAACGCCGCGGGATTGGGCGTCGGGGGATCAAGGTGCGGTTTCGTATTATACGGCCAAAGGCATTGTCGATGGCCTTCTCGCGGAATTACGCCTGCCGAAAGCCGAGTACACGCCCGAGGTCGTTCACGGAATGCACCCTGGCCGGGGCGCGGCGATCATGATCGATGGACAACGCATCGGGTATGTCGCTGAACTCGATCCCGACGCCGTCAAGCGAGACCTTGATGTGCCCGCCAGTGTCGGTCGGATCGCAGTGTTCGAGCTTGATGCCGAGGCGCTGCTGGCGCTGGCCGTCGACAATCGGCGTTACCATCCGCTTCCGAAGTATCCGACGGTAAGCCGTGACCTGGCGATTGTTGTGGACAAGGCGGCTCTTTACGGCGATATCGAACGTATTGCAAAAGCTGTGGTGGACCGTACACTCCTCGAAGAACTTTCCGTGCAAAGCATTTACGAAGGCGACCGCGTCGCTGCCGGCAAGAAGAGCGTCGCCATTCGCCTCACGTTCCGCGCTGCGGATCGGACTCTGACCGATGCCGAAGTAGACGCTCAAATGAACGCCGTCGAGAATAGCCTTATCAACCAGGTCGGTGCGTCGAAGCGATGATTCGTTAGGTTCTTGGACGTTCGCTCACCCGCCCGCCTGTTACAAGAAAGATTTACTTGACATCGACAGGATTGTTGGTATAATGAGAATGCATTGATCTATTGAAGGTAATTAATCTAGTTCAACGATAAATGCGTGTCGAAGGAGGTAGGTTTACGTATGCTTTAGCGCATGTGGATTGCGAGATCCGTGTTTATACGTCTATTAGAGATGATTGCAATACAAGGCCACCCGGACAGAGTTTCATCGATGCAACAGTGGAGGGATTAATGAAGTTAAACAAAGTTTTACAGACATTTGTAAGCGCCGTGGCGCCGGCAGCCGCATTGCTGGCACTAGGTGCTTCACCAACAGTCGCTGGACCGCCGGCGGGGTACGTGCTCAGCTGGAGCGACGAATTCAACCAGGGAGCCGGGCACTCGCCGAGTTCCGCAAACTGGAACTTCGATCTGGGTAATAATGGCGGGTGGGGCAACAACGAGCTTGAGACGTACGTGAGCGATACAGCGCATTGCAGCATTGTATCCGACTCATCGGCCACGGACGGTCAGGCGCTAAAAATCACCGCGACAAACACCAACGGGTACCAATCTGCCCGAATTAACTCGGTGGGTAAAGAAACGCCAACGTATGGGTACTTCGAAGCCCGAATCAAGCACCCCGGCGGTAAAGGTCTCTGGCCCGCCTGGTGGATGCTCGGCACTAATATCAACCAAGTCGGATGGCCGGCTTGTGGCGAGATGGACATCTTTGAGATATTCGGCGGCAATGCGAATACCGAAATGGCGAGTTACCATATGGGCGCGTCGTGGCCTGGTATTACGTGGACGGCTACTGCCGGCACAAGCACCAACACTTATCACACATACGGGATGCTCTGGAACTCCAGCGGCGTTACGAACTATATCGATGGAAACCAGTTCGAGTTCCATTCTTCGGGCAGTCCAGGCTGGAGCTTCAACCATCCGGAGTACTTCCTGATCAACATGGCCATTGGCGGCGGCCCTCCCGGAAACCCCGACGGCAGCACGCCGTTCCCGTCGTCGCTGTACGTCGATTACGTTCGCGTGTACGAGCCGGGCAGCACTACGAGCAGCAGCAGTTCTACCTCCAGCAGCAGCGGCGGCACTCTCACTGCGGGTGTCCACACCCTGGCACCGCAGTGCGCCACAGGTTCCCGGCTCGACGATAGCGCGTCCGGCACTACCAATGGCAACAAGATACAGATCTGGGCTTCTAGCGGCGGCGCAAACCAGAACTGGAACTTCGCCAGCGTTGGCACCAACGTCTGGAATGCGGCCACTCTTGGCGCGTTCTGCCTCGATGCCAATACAGGCGGCGTCGGCACGGCCACACGGTTGTGGTCATGCAACGGCGGTAACGCTCAGAAGTGGACCTCGGTCGCCAGCGGATCGAACTACGTGTTCAAAAATGGAGTAAACAGTAACTGTCTAGACGTTGTCGGCGCAGGAAATGCCAACGGGACGGTGGTCGATAGTTATACATGTAACAGCTCCAGTGCTCAAGCGTGGGCTGTCCATTAACGGCGTCTACACTGAGACAGGTTAAGCACAAAGTCAAGCCCGGAGGACCGTGTCCTCCGGGCTTTGACGCGCTTAACCGCTCACGTGATGGTCGTTCGCGCGCGTCAATGTATTGGCTGAGTTGGCGCTGTAGCCTTTGCCCCGTGCGGCTTCCTTGTCTGAAGAAGTGCTAGTCCTCGTCTGAGGGCAGCGGTTGGGTGCGATTTTATCGTGTCATAAAATCCCTTAACAGCGCCGACTATCGCGGTCGGACCAGCTTGTGCCATTGCCAGCTTTAGCTGCGGTTCGGACTCCTGCCAACTTCCCTGAACTGCATAGACAAGGGCCAGGTTGAATCGAATCCCTGTCTGTGTTGGATCGAGGGCCAAGGCCGCCACGTCCGTCTTGACGGCTTCGCCAAGTCGACCTGCTTTGTATTGATACCAGCCAACGTTGCCTAGACGAAGCGCTGATCTTTTGCCGTGACTTAATCGATTGGCAGTGTACATATCCGAGATTGCTCTGTCGTATCGTTTCATCTTGGCGAACAGAATGGCTCGGTTGTTATAGGCGGGTTCATTCTTAGGATTCAGTCGGATTGCGATACCGTAGTCGCGAACTGCGCTATTCAGTGTTCCCAGATGCGTATAGGCTAGCGCTCGGCCGAAGTAATAATCAGGACTCGTGCGATCCAACCCAATCGCATGTGTAAAGTCGCTTGTTGCGTTCAGATCCTTTTTGAGGCGAAGGTTGACACGGCCTCGTTCGAAATATGCATCCTTCGATTTCGGCGAGAGGATAATAGCCCTATTGAAGTCAGCAAGCGCAGCTTTATTCTGATTCACACTGCTTTCGGCGTGGCCACGGCCGTAGAATCCCCCCGGATCATTTGGCCACCGCTGAATTTCTGTTGTGAAATCTTCTATGGCATCGCTATTCAAATTCAGGTGTATCTGCGACCAACCTAGAAAATAGTACACATGTGAATGGTTGTAGTGTAGATGAATGGCTTGAGTGAAGTCGCGAATCGCCTGGGCGTACATCCCCTGGTCATCGAGGATCATCCCGCGACGTACGTAGGCATACCCGTCGTTGGGATTAAGAGAAATCGCTTGATCTAGATCGGAAAGCGCTGCCTTGTCTTGTTTTATATCGGCGTAGAGCATACCTAGTTCAAGGTAGACCAACCAGTTTCGGGGTTTGAGTACCAGGGCATGGTTGAGATCTTTAAGGGCCATCGGATTATTGCCCGAGAGATGGTAGGCTTGGCCGCGATCGATATAGTACAGTTCATTGCCAGGTCGAAGTTTTATGGCTTGGCTGATGTCCAATATTCCCTTCGTGTCGTGCCCGCCATGAACCTCCGTCGCTCCACGCATGAAATATCCGTAATAGCTTGGTTGGACTTGGATCGATTTCGTAAAGTCCTTCATGGCGTGTTCTACGTCATTCATCTTCGCGTATGCTACACCCCGCCGTATGTAGGCATCTGTGTATCGGGGGTCATTCCGAATTGCGTCCGTATAGTCGGCCACCGCAGCTCTGTAGTCGTGTTGAGCAAGGTGCTTTTGACCACGGTCGAAGCACGTCTTTGCCTTAGAGTGGTCCGATGCTCCTGCAACATTCACAGTGAACGTTGCCCAGACAACAAAGATCGCCACAAGACTGGCTTGGGCGGCCCGTATGAGAACATCTTTTGGGTGGGTACCTACCTTAACCTTACCATATCCTGATTTCGGTTTCCGCATTCTCCGCGAATGCAGCTTCAGCACAGCCAATGCCTTTATCCTCAAATCCAACGAGCCCGTGGCGCGCTCCGCCGGCACTATCATGACAATCGTTGGTTCCTATGCTAACACTCGTCCCAACACTTTCGTACTATTAAACGACGCAGTAGTATAGTATACTAAGATTACCTTGTTAAGGAGAGATTTAATGAAGATATCCCACGTCATCGCCACCGTGGCAATGGTTAGCACGTTCGCCGTGTCGAGCATTGCCGCTACGGCGACACATAAGGCGAAGGCCGGTCATAAGAAGACCCACATGGTTCAGGTCGCGTCGATGGTTTGTCCGATCACCGGCGAGAAGATCGCGTCCGTCAAAGACGCAGCCGGCTCAAGTACTTACAAAGGGAAAACCTATTATTTCTGCTGCGCGAGTTGCAAGCCGATGTTCGACAAGAACCCGGCCAAATACGCGAAATAGATCCTCCGTCAAATTCACCTCCAGTTACCGACGGATACTGCCGGATAATAGGAGTGCGAGCGCACGATCGTTCGGTTGTCACGCGCAACCGTCCGATTGTGCGCCGCATTAAAGCCCTCTAGCCCCCAATAATGGGGGGACAGGATGGAGCGGAGGTTCGCTCGTTTTCGCGTTGACATCATCCCATCCAATCGGTATAATACGACAGTTCCGAAACAGCATCGTTCGCAAGTCCGTTTGCCCTCGTAGCTCAGTGGATAGAGCAAAGGTTTCCTAAACCTTGTGCCGGCAGTTCGATTCTGCCCGGGGGCGCCAAGAGCGTGTTTCGTCGGTCGTTCCGCCTGGGAACGGCGTCACAGTGGAGAGGTCGCATAGCCTGGTCTAGTGCGCCCGCCTCGAAAGCGGGTGAGGGTTAAACCTCCGTGGGTTCGAATCCCACCCTCTCCTCCATCCATTTACCTGTTTCTATTTCTCCGTTAACTTGCTTAGTCGGTCAGACCAGTCTGACGCGTCTGACCTGTCCGACTCTCTTCAACCCACTGCCGCCAAGCAAGGCCTTTCCTCATATGCTATAATAATCGCTCATAGAGAACTGGGGAGAGATTGAATGCTTGCAAGCGAGATACGAAGACGTTATCTGGAGTTTTTCGAGTCCAAGGGGTCGTTGCGGACGCCGTCCGACTCGCTGGTGACCAGCGATCCGACGCTGTTGTTTACTGTCGCCGGCATGGTGCCGATGGTGCCGTATTTCCTGGGTGAGCAGACGCCGCCGCGTGCGTCGCTGACGTCGGTGCAGAAGTGCTTGCGCACGGTGGATATCGACGATATCGGGGACACCAGCCACTGCACGTTCTTCGAAATGCTCGGCAACTTCTCCTTCGGCGACTACTTCAAGAAAGAAGCCATCGCTTGGGCGTGCGAGTTCCTCTTCGAAGTGCTCAAGCTCGACGTCGAACGCGTCCGCGTAACGATCTATAAGGACGACGAAGAGGCGTTCGCGTTGTGGCGGGCGTCGGGGATGCCCGAGCGCAAGATCTTCCGCAATGACCAGGACGCCAACTACTGGCCGGCTAACGTCATCTCCGACGGTCCCAATACCGCGTGCGGTCCCTGCTCGGAGATCTTCTACGACACGCAGCCCAGCCTCCCGCCGACGCCCGACGGCGTTTGGGACGATAAGCGCTGGCTGGAGATTTGGAACCTGGTTTTTACCCAGTTTAGCCGTCAGGACGGCGGTGTGCTGATACCGCTGCCGAAGAAGAATATAGACACAGGGATGGGGCTGGAGCGTACCGCGGCTGTTCTGATGGATCTGCGCGGACCGTACGAGACGGATCTCTTTGCTCCCACACTGGCACGGCTGCAAGAGCTATCCGGCAAGAAGTATACCAGCACCGATGACGGCGTTCTCGACATCGCCTTCCGCCGTGTCGCCGATCACGTCCGTTCGACTACCTTCCTGCTCGGCGACGGCGTGACCCCGTCGAACGAGAAACATGGTTACGTGCTGCGTCGGATCATGCGCCGGGCGATCGCGGCCGGTCGCAATGTGCTGGGTTTCGAGAAGCCGTTCATGACCGACGTCATTCCGACGATCGTAGAGCAGTACAAAGAGTACTACCCCGAGGTCGGCGAGAACAAAGATAAGATTTTACGATACGCCGCGAGCGAAGAAGAACAGTTCCGTCGGACGTTGGCCGAAGGAACGGAACTCCTCGAAGGTATTTTGAAGGGCAGCAAGCCCGGCGATACACTCTCCGGCGACGACGCCTTTAAGCTGTTCACGACCCACGGGTTTCCGGTAGAGATGACGGCCGAAGTAGCACGCGAGCGCGGCGTCGGTATCGACCGCGCGCGCTATCTGGCCCTCATCGACGAGCACTCCGAAATCTCCGGCGCCGGCAAGACCAAAGAGGTGATGAAGGCGAACGTCGCCGTCCAGCTCTTGAGGTCGGCCGGAAATCCGGATACGCTTTTCGTCGGCTATTCGGAGGAAGTGGCAAGCGGTAAGATTGTTGGCATCCTCAAGGACGGAGCATTGACAGAGAGCGCGGCAAGCGGAGACCGGGTACAGATCGTGCTGGATCAAACGCCGTTCTACGCCGAATCCGGCGGCCAGGTGGGCGATTCCGGTTGGCTGACGAGCGATGGTGGCGCGTTCGACGTTGTCGATACGCAGAAGGAATCGGGATACTGGTTCCACGTGGGAACAGTCACCAGCGGTGGGTTGAAGGTGGGAGACACCGTCAACGCGCGAATCGACGGCGCGCGTCGTGACGCGATCAAACGCAACCATACCGCGACGCATCTTTTGCATAAAGCACTGCAGCAAGTGTTGGGGAGCCACGTGCAACAGCGCGGCTCACTGGTTGCGCCTGACCGCCTGCGGTTCGACTTTACACACGACAGCGCCATCAGCGACGCCAACCTGCGTGAGGTCGAGGGGTTGGTCAATGAGAAGATCCTGGACGACTTGCCGGTGCAGATCTTCGAAAAGCCGATCGCCGACGCAAAGAAGATGGGCGCGATGATGCTCTTCGGCGAAAAGTACGGCGATGTCGTGCGAGTCGTCCAGACGGGCGATTACAGTTTGGAGTTCTGCGGCGGCACGCACCTCAAGCACACGTCGCAGGCAGGGCTGTTCAAGATCACCAGCGAAAGCAGCAGCAGTTCGGGCGTCCGCCGGATCGAGGCGCTTACCGGCAAACAGGCACTCATGCGGACGCTCGATCAGGAGCGGATACTCAGCGATGTCGCCAGCACGCTCAAGACTACGCCGTTGCTTCTCTTGAATTCTGTCGAGAAGCTGCAGGCGCAACTGCGCGACCGCGAGCGCGAATTGACCGTACTGCAGCGCGCAGGCACAGGGAACCTTGTGGAAGAACTGGTCGGCAGCGCGCGTCAGGTTGGATTCGCCCAAGTCGTGAATCATCAAGCCGTGTCCGTCGCCGACGCCGACGCCCTGCGCATGCTGGCCGACGAAGTGTTGAACCGTTTGAAGTCGGGCGTTGTGATCTTGGGTGCTCCCGCCGATGGCAGGGTGTCGCTGGCAATCAAGGTCAGCAAAGACCTCGTTGACAAGGGTGTCCACGCCGGCAACATCATTCGCGAGGCTGCGAAAGTCGCGGGCGGTGGGGGAGGCGGCCGCCCCGATTTCGCCACCGCGGGCGGCAAGGACGTCTCCAAGCTCGCCGACGCCCTCGCCACCGCCGAGCGTTTGGTCGCCGAGATCTGCGGCGCTTAGGCGTTGGTCTTACCGCACAGTCCCGGCGAATAAATTCACGGCTAGCAAGTTCAATCACCCACCTCCGTGGGTTAAAGAATCGCGTATACTCCTTGTAAGGACGCGGTAGATGGTACGTAGAAAATGCCCGTCGAACGTGGTCGAATCCCAGAATTGCCGCTCATGCCCCGCGCGCGATCGGTCGCGCGCCACCTGCATCGATCGTATCCGGTAGGTCATCAACAGTTTTCGCGTGCGCTTGCCGGCGTGGAGTTAGAGCTGACAATCTCTACACCGGACCACTTTTCCGAGGACGTTCGCGTCAATTTAGTCACCACGATCAACGCGGATGGTGCCTACGAATGGCTCGAGGTCCCGTTCGTACGTGTTGATGAAAGCACGTTTGCGTGCCGGATTACGCCGGGGCGTCCGGGTTTGTACACATTTCGCGCACAGTTCTCCTTGGACGGTTGGCTGACAAAGCTTCGCGACCAGGTACCCGACGCATGGGTGCTCGTAGATCCGCCTCAGATAGACGATATGCGGTTGTACACGATGCTCCCCACGGTTTCCGGGACTGTACAGGACTGGACGGCAGATCTTCGGCGGATCAAGGCGATGGGCTTCAATGCCATCCACTTGCTGCCGATCACCAGCCTGGACGAATCCGAGAGCCCGTATTCGGCTCATGATCTGTTTGATATTGATCACAGCTATGTGGCGAGCGATGTTAACCGCGATCGGCTGTCTCAACTCGAGGAGTTCATCGAGGAGGCAAAGGCGCTCGAAATGCGTCTCTGCTTCGATCTCGTCCTGAACCACGTCGGTGTGACCAGCAACATCGCGCGTCGCGCGCCCGACTGGATCGTGCCCGACGAGAGCAGCCCCGACGGATTCAAGCGCGCCCGGTTCTGGTCGGATAAGGGTTGGCAGATATGGGAGGATATCGTACTGATCAATTACGAGCATCCTTCCGACAAGATTCGTGCCCAGATCTGGGATTACATGACCCACTACGCGTTGTTCTGGGCGAAATACGCCGACTATACGCACGGGTTTGTGCGGTTCGACAACCTGCACAGCAGCGACGGCGCGTACCAGCACTCTCTCACGCAGTCCCTGCGCAACACATATCCGAATCTTGGGATTATCGCCGAGTACTTTACCGACGACGATACCCTGCTCAATTCCGTGCCGGTGTGGGGCCTAAACCTCTTGCTGGCGACTCCTTGGAACCACAAGTTTGTGCCGCAACTCCGGGAGTATCTCCGGTATATCCACCGCATCAGCGAGCAGATACGCTACTTCATGCCGATTACCTCGCACGATTCGGGGTCGCCGGCGCAGGAATTCGGGTCGATCGAATCGACTGTCCCACGGTACGTCGCCGCTGCACTGCTGGGCACGGGCGCAACGGGGATCACGCAAGGAGTGGAGTGGGGCGACCCTCTAAAAACCAACTTCATCGGCAGGCATCCGAAGCGTGAACAGCCCGACGAAGCTATATTCGAGGGGTTCATACGCACAGTCAATCAAATCCTCACCGACCATACGACGTTCCGTCGCGGCAACAACTGCCACTTTGTCGACAACGACCACCACGCGATTATCGCGGCATTTCGCAAGGACTCTAAGACGGAAAACGGTGGCTACCTGGTGATCTGTAATTTCGACACGGTCTGCGAGCACCTATTCGAAGCCGACCTTGAGCCGTTCCTCGGCGATATGGACGCCGTCACTTGCCGCGATTTGCTGACCGGCGAGGAGTGGAGTTTTCCGAGCGCTCGAGTCAGATTTGTTTTACAGCCGTGCGTCGCGAAGGTGTTGGTGTTTTAGGGGATGGCGTCTATCGGATATTTAGTGTACGGCTGCATTCTAGACCTATTTAAGGTATTACCTCGAACGGTGTATTGCCATCAATCCGGTACGCATGGAAATGGCCGTCCAAAGTCAATATTTGCTTGATGTTTGTGGTTTCGGCTGCTACGACCAATGAGGCGTCGGCAAAGTCCATCGGAACATCGGCATACTGCCGCATAAGCACGCAGGCGCGTAAGGCGTCGTGGAAGGTTGGAGTGGAAAACTGAAACACACCACGCTCAACCTGTTCGCGCAGCTTTTCTTGGCCGCGATAACCGGCTCGTTCGCCGATAAGGTACATGGCTTCCGTCATGCAAGGCCACGTTGTCAGAAGCGGCGCGGGGAACGATTTCAGTACGTTGAAGCACAGTCGATGATTGTTGTCGCCGGGATCGAGAGCGGCCACGATTATGCCTGTGTCGCAAATGATCAAGGGGTAAGTTTACGGCGGTTTTTGGTCTCGCCGAACCCCCTCATATACTTTTCCGGATGACGCCCCATATCCGACGGACCGGTCGCTTCGATGAAGCCGATCTCTTCGATAAGGTCGGCCACGCTCTTCGATCCAAAATCGACAAGTTGGCTTTCAGGTGCCGATGCGATTTCGGGAAGATCGTGAATGATTAACTCGACCAGTCGCTGCCGCTCAGTGACATCTAGGCTGCGAATGGATTGGTCATATAACTCATAAACGGTCATGGCCTGCTCCTATACTAGCATTATACCGCGTCATCGTTGGTTGCAATCGTGACCTGGGCGGTGAATCGCGTGCCCAAGCCTCGACGATAATCTGCACGGTTATTCGCCTTATTCGAATTGCATGGTTGCTGTTTCGGGACGTGTAGGTGGTACAATATTTACACTCCCCCAACCGGTTCGCTGGTTGGGCAGCGCAGCTACTCGTAAGAGTGGCTGTAGCTTTATCTGCCTATCGCGGAATAGATCTGTGTATAGTAACGATTACTATCAGACTTTAGGTAGTAAGCTAGAAACACCTTGGCAAAGAACCCTTTGTCGTTTTGTGGCCGGTAATCTTCCAATTTCCATTCAATAGCTGCCAGGGTCTTCTTATCAAAGAGAGGATCGCGAGCATCCAGCAACAAGAAACCTTGGCCGTATTGGTGAAATATCTCGCCATATGACTCTTTCCCAAGCTTATCGGTGATTCTGTTAAGTACTTCGCACGCGATTCTTTCGTCAGGACTAACAATAAGTTGTTCAGTACGGCAAATGTCTGTCTTACCGGTGGCATAGGCCATCTCTTCTTCCGCCTCGCTTACCCGCTTGCTGTCTTTGTCGAGGAGTTCGCTTGGTAAACTCCTGTAAACGTCGGAATGTTCTATCCACAGATAGCCAGCATCGCTCCGCAGGAGAGCATCGGGCGGCTCGGGGCTTGAATCAATAGTGTAATGCGTGGCAAATGCTTTATTATAAGAGTCGACAAATTCAGCAATAACTGCACGTTCATGCCCTCTCTTAACTTCTCGGTGGTTCATTTTACCAGCCTCCTTTTCAACAGACAGCAATCGGTGTGATCGATCATCTACTCCGTCGCCCCTGCCGCGACGAGAGCGTCAATGCAGTCCTGATGGTTCTGGAGCCTCGCCATGGATAGAGCAGTGGTGCCGTCAAACGCCCTCTTGTTCACATCCACGCCAGCATTTACCAATTGTTTTACGACGGCTGCATGGCCCTTGTGTGCAGCACACATAAGCGGAGTCAATCCGTGCTTACTCTGCGCCTCCTTGTTAGCCCCAGCGTCAAGTAGAAGCTTTACAACATCGGTATGGCCCGTGCCCGCAGCACACATCAGCGCCGTCAATCCCCCTGTGGTCTTAGCCTCTTTGTCCACGCCAGCATTTACCAGCAGCTTCACGACGGTTGCATGGCCCTCAAATGCAGCAGAGGTCAAGGCCGTCGCCCCGAGTTTGTCCTTTGCTTCCTTATCCGCCCCGGAGTCCAGCAGTAGCTTCACGACATCAGCATAGCCTTGGTAAGCTGCTTCGATCAGTGCGGTCGCCTTGGCGTCGCTTTTCGCATCCTTGTCGACGCCAGCATCGAGCAACAACTTTACGACACCGGCATGGCCCTTATGTGCTGCACACAGCAGCGCCGTCAATCCTAGTTCTTCCTTCGCCTCTTTGTCCGCACCGGCATCAAGCAGCAACTTCACAATATTGGCGTGACCATTTTGAGCAGCACATATTAGCGCCGTTCCGGCAAAGTTGTCCCGAGCATTTATGGCCGCGCCAGCTGCTAGCAGGTGGCTTACAACGTCAATCGGCCCTGAAACGGATGACATCATCAACGGTGTAAAGCCATAGCTTCCAACCGCATCGACATCAGCGCCTCCATCCAACGCCTTATTAACAGCGACCAAGCTGCCGGTAAAATGCCATCCCTCTATATCTTTCCGCCACAACGAGAGAAGAGCATCGTTAGCTACCTTCTGTTGACGTGGGCTTAGAACCTTTCTGTGATGCAGCGTATGGACTTTTGCTTGGAACGCTCGGTTAGCGATTTGATTGGGCATCAAATTGCCCGAAGCCGTAAGACTACGCGACTGCCCTCCTGTAATGAGAAAGACCAGTGGTACGGCGGTGAACAGTTTCCACATAACGTTCTTGGGTCGATGCATGGTGCCATTATTATACTGTGATTGTGCCGGCAAATCTGATATACTTATCGACATAAGACCGATTCAGACAGGACTTGAAGTGGCACAACATAGGCAGAACAATATACCAAAGACTTCCAAGACCGATGGGGACGAACGAACAAGACCATCCCGCTTTGATGAACTGTGCAACAGCCTCAGAGATGACCTACTCGACGCAGGCGCGACCCTGGACGACATGCTTCGCGATCTTCGCGTTCTCCGCAAAGCGGACGGTCGGGTTGACATCGAGTCCGCTACGGTCGATTGCAATTGACGTCCGTCGACTCCCTATCGCGAACATCTGAAAATGCATCTAAACCCGGTACAAACGCTTGAATAGAGCCAAGACCCACTATCCGGTTGCGGCGCTGTTTCTATTGCTTTTCGCCCTGACCACTCCCGTACGCGCAGACTCCCCCCGCCACGTTCTCCTTGTGCTGACCGACCGCTTGACGTGGTCGGACATGGCTCAAGTGTCCGCAAGCGTGAAGGGCACGGTCGGCCTGATGTCGCCGGGGCGACCGCTGGGACCGGACCCCGTCGCGAGTCTCTATGCGACCGTCGGCGCGGGCGATAGCGTCGCGGCGGGTGATGTTTCCGAAGGATTGCTCTGCCGCGCGCTACACGCTGCCAGTAAGCGCGTCGCGGTGATCGGCGACGCCGATGGAGACGATACCGGCATGTACCGCCCGGTCCTCCACGTCATTCCGACGCCCGATATCGCGCTTTTTGGCCGTTCAGCCTGCACGGACACTGAGCCTCTCGCGCCGGGTGGCCGACTTATCAATCCCGGCCTGATGGCGTTGCTCACGGTACAAACGTTGAGCGGCAACCACCTTGTGGTGGTTCATCTCGGAGACATGGAGCGCCTGGAGCGTGAGGACAAGGCCGGCTTCTTGCTTCCCGCCGCATATCGCACGCATCGACGCGTGGCGGTTGGCGCCGTAGCCGCGTATTTGAACGATGTGACGTCCGCGCTTGCCGTTCCGTCGGCTCCGTCTACGCACCTCATCTTGGTCGGTGCCGCCCCTGTGCGCGCGTGGGACCACCTCACGCCGATTGTGGTTGCAGACATCAACAGTCATGCTGCCCAGGACTCGAAGGTCGGAGATTTCTACTCGTCCGGCGGCACGCGTTTTGACGACACTCGTGGCGAACCAGGAACTAGACTTCTCACCCTTTTCCCCTTGAAAGAGGGGACGGGCGTGAGGGATGTCCTTACTTCTCCTACCACGCATACTCCCGGCCTCATCGCAGCGCGGGACATCGCGCCGACGATCTTGACCGCATTGGGCGTTCCCATTCCTATCCAAATGACCGGGGCGGCGGTGAGGTCGGTTGCGACGGACCGGCGCGGGGCCAGCAAGGATCTGACGCGTCTCGACCGGATTACAACCCTGGACCAACAAGTGCAAACGCCGGTCTTCTGGGTGTTTGGCTTCGTAGGCGGATTTGTGGTGTTTATTAGCCTGGGACTGTTCGCGATAGGCAAGAAGGTCGACGGGCCTGTTCTCCGATATGCCCTGCGTGTGCTGACGGCGTGGCCGTTGGCCCTGTTGTTGGCGTCGGTGTTCGATCCGACTTCGGTCGGGGCGTATCTTGGTTGGATCGGACTATTGTCAATGGTCATCGGATTCCTGCCGTCGCCCACGGTCATCGTTTTTGTTACCTCCGTCGCGGTGGTCATCGACGCGTTTTTCGGCAGCCCCCTCGTCGCCCGCTCTATTCTGAGCGGTTACGCACTGTCGGGCATCCGCTTCTATGGCATTGGCAACGAATACATGGGCGTCCTGATCGGTGGAGCGCTTATGGCACCGGTGGTCTTTACCCCTCCCCCCGGCTTCGCCACCCCCCTCCCGCTGTCGCGGGAGGGGGGATTCTGGCGGACGCTGAACCGCTTCTTCAGGCAAGCCGAAAGGCAGGATGAGGGAAGAAAGGGCGTCCGCCGGTCGCAAAGCCTCCCTCAGGAAGCCCCTACGCAGGATAAAGAGACACATCGGAGCGTCAAGACCATCGTCGCAGGCACCCCTCTCCCCTTGGGAGAGGGGACGGGGGTGAGGGTCGGGAGGAGAGGTCTTTTCCTCTGGTTTGCCCTGGTCACGTTTGTCCTCTCGTTTCCGGCGTTCGGAGCCAAAGCGGGTGGGGCGATTACGGCGACTGCGACCTTTCTATTTGCTTGGTGGGAACTGCATGGGAAGAGGATTACAGTTGCCCGGATGGTTGGGGCGATTGCATTGGGGTTTGCGGTTGTTATCGTGTGGGGCATTGTTGCGCGCCTGATGGGATTGACGCCCACGCACATCGACGCAGCCGTGGACGCCCTTGCGGCCGGTCGTTTCGGGTATATTATTGGGGTTACCTGGCGTAAGATAGGGCTGGCGTTGAGAATTATCCTGCATCCGGGCACGATGGTCGGCATTGCAGCGCTCGTCGGGTTTGGCGTCTTCATAAAGACATTGCTCGGCGACCGTCTGCGCGCACTGTGGGGCCGGTCTCCCAGCTTCGCGGCCGTTGTCAGGGCAGGGTTGCGTGGATGCGTCGTGGCCCTCTTGTTCAATGACTCCGGCGTGATCGCGGCCATCCTGATCGTCACCTCGTTGATGATGCCGATCGTCTATGCGCTGTTTACGGCCGGCAGCGAAGTGAACTAACATGCGGCTTCTTGCGCTGGATATTGGCGACGTGCGAATTGGCGTGGCGGTCTGCGACGCGTTGGAAATTGGCGCGTACCCTCTGCGAACAGTCACTCGTGTGGGAAGCTTAAAGCGCGATATCGCCGCGCTGGCCACCCTCGTGATTGAGCAGGAGGCGGACGCCGTGGTCGCCGGGCTGCCGCTCTCGCTCGACGGCTCCGTCGGACCGCAGGCCGAGAAGGTGCTGGGATTTGTCCGGGCGTTGCGGCGCGCCGTTGCGACACCCGTTGTGACATGGGATGAGAGCTTGAGCAGTGTGGACGCTGATGAGTTGATGATCGCTCGCGGCGTGTCGCGGCAAAAACGGCGAGCCATGATCGATCAGATGGCCGCCGTTATGATTCTGGAAGCCTATATGCAGCACCGGCGTTCGCTGAATGCTTCGCCGGATGTTTCGTTGCCCGAATAGACGATGTTGTCACTGACCCCATCAACTAAGCCCAAGCGTCCAGTGCGGGTGGTGCGTATTGCCGTATTCCTGGTGATCGCGTTTACGCTGGTACTTGCCACCCTTGTTTCCATGATGGCGGTCACGTCGATTCTTTCGCCGCTGTCACAGGACCCGAACGCGCCTACCGTCGTTGTGGTGGTCCATCGCGGCGCGACGGATCGTCAGATCGGCGAGCTACTGATGGAAAAGCAGGTTATCCGCAAGGCGGTCGGCTTCACACTGGGCGCGCGTCTCGAGCATGTCAACGGTAAAATGGTGGCCGGGACGTACGAGGTTTCCCCGGCGATGACGCCGCGGGCCATCGCGGTGATGATGGCGCTCGGGCGAACAGCGGAGGATTTTGTCACCATTCCGGAAGGCTTTACCGTTCGCCGGATTGCCGCTCGGCTTGCGGCTAGGCACATGGCCGACGAGCATCGGCTTCTGGATCTGGCTATCAACCAGGGACGAAGCTTTCGGATCGGCAAGACTGCCGCGCCGGACAAGAACTTGGAGGGTTATCTCTTTCCCGACACCTATCGCATCCCTAAAGGGACTACGGAGCGCGGGATCTTGCAGATGATGCTGACGGAGTTTGCCTCGCGGGTGTTGCCGCTAGACAACCAATATCTAGCGAAGCATCCGGACAAACTGTCGGGTGTCGTAAAGATGGCTTCATTGGTCGAGCGGGAGGCCGAAGTGGACGGCGATCGTCCGAAGATTGCATCGGCGTTGGAGAACCGTTTGCGTCGCGGCATGAAGCTGGAATGCGATGCGACGATAGAATATGCCTTGCCTGTGTATAAAAAACGATTGTTCTACAAGGATTTAAAGGTGGATTCGGCGTATAACACTTACCTGCACGGAGGATTGCCGCCGACACCGATTGCCAGTCCCGGCATACCTAGCATTGAAGCGGCCATACATCCGGCGGTGTCCGGGTATCTGTACTACGTGGCTCGGCCAGACGGCACACATATTTTTAGCGATACGCTTGATGCGCACAATCGCGCCGTTGCCGAGGTGCGCGCGCTCAGGCCGAAGACGTGACTTAAAGGACCTATTACTGTTGAGATTTTGGAACCTGTTAACTCCCACATGGGTGGTCGAAACAATTAATGACGTCGATCCGAAAGCCCTCAAGGCCAAGGGAATCGCGGCGATTATCACGGACCTGGACAATACCCTCGTCCCGTGGCGACGCTACGAGATCGCTCCGGCCGTGATCGAATGGCTTGCCAAGCTCGAAATCGAGGGCATCAAGATATGCATTGCCTCAAACACCATGCACACGCGGCGCCTCAAGCAGCTTGCTGAGGTTATGGGGATACCGTTCGTCGACCGCGTGCGCAAGCCTTGGGTCGGCGGGTTTCTGCGCTCGATGGAAGCGATGGGCTCGGACCTTGCGAACACGGCGGTTTTCGGCGATCAAATCTTCACCGATGTACTTGCGGGCAACCAGCTTGGCCTCAAAACAATACTCCTCAGACCGCCGCTTTCCAAAGAGGAGTTTTTTTGGACCCAAGTCGTTCGCAACGTTGAAAGTGCGGTGATCTCCAAGCTTACCCAACTTGGACGATGGCCGGCGGTGCGGCGGATTGAAGAGGCGCTCGACGCCATCCCCGATCCGGCGACTCCGGAAGGCCGGCGGTTTACGCGGTCGGTCATTGCCATACCGATCCTCCTCGCCGCCGTGGTGGGCGCCATCGTTTTTGGCCTGTGGCGGCGAAAAAAATAACGGGTGGCATGCTCACGGCTTTGAGTGGGCATGTCCTGTGGCTTTGAAGACATGCTCACTCAGGGCCGTGGGCATGCCACCCAGTCCTAGTCGCAAAAAAGTAATCGCAAACGGAACAAAATGGGTATCCAAGTCGTTTATCAATCGGTGCGTCCGCAAGCGAGCGTCCTATGATCTCCGGACGGACGAAAGTTGTTGGTGTTTGGGGCCATCCCGTGGGGCATTCGCGGTCGCCGGCGATGCACAACGCGGCCTTGCGGGAGATGGGGCTTGATTGGGTATATGTGCCGTTTGATGTCGATCCGGAGAGCGCTGACGCGGCTGTTATGGGCATTCGCGCTCTGGATATGATCGGTGTTAACGTGACTGTGCCGTTGAAGGAGCGAGTTATCGCTTCCCTCGACGTTGTGGATGCGGCGGCGGCGCGCATTGGGTCGGTGAATACGATCCATAATGCCGGCGGCAAGCTATACGGCTACAGTACGGATGGTCCTGGGTTTCTAAGAGCGGCCGCGGCATTGGGCTGGTCGATGGAAGGCCAGTCGATATATTTGCTCGGAGCCGGAGGATCGGCGCGGGCGTTGGCGTTTACCTTAGCAGAACGGGGAAACCGTTTGCTGATTGCCAACCGGACCGCCGACCGCGCGACGGCCCTCGCGAAGGCGGTCAACGCGGTCTTCGCCGGTTCGACGAGCGTATCGGATTGGGGAGCTGATCCTGCTGGGCAGGTCGATCTGGTGATTAACACGACCTCGCTCGGCATGCATCCGAATGAAACGCTATGCCCGGACGTCCCAGCGTCGCTGTTTCGGCCCGGCGTGAACGTGTACGATTTGATCTACGCACCGGAGGAAACGGTTCTGATAGCGCGGGCCAAGGCTGCGGGTTGCTCGGTTTCAAATGGGTTAGGAATGCTCGTTCAACAAGGGGCCTTGTCTCTGTCGATTTGGACAGGTATTGCCGTGGAGATGCTGCCGCTGGCCACGATGGAACACGCGGCTCGCGGGTTGGCGTAGCCGGACGGCAGTAGAAACGGTTAACACATAAATAGATCGTCAACTTCTAACTCGAAGGGGGGAGCGACTGAACATTACACGCATAAATAGGCGCGGTTTACTATGCATTCGATCAAATGGTGAATGAAGCGGGTACAATGTTAGGCATGTGACATTAACGAAAAGGCCAAAAACAGGTATTTTTTCGTATGAAGATGCGTACCTGGTGACGTCCCGGCTACTTGAGCTCGATGTCTGGTTGTGATATAATAATGCACGTCATAGAGCGCGTGCCGTATGGCACGTGAGTCCGGTTGTCAAATGCACCTGTTCACGGCCGAGCAGGTTTGGTAAGTGGGTAATAAAGGTGCATGCCCAGGTCCGCGTACCGACGATGGCGCGGAGTATGGGCTGATTCATTTCACCGCTAGACAAATATCGTGATCATTTATCCTGCCGCCTTGGCGTCAACCAGTGATGTTCCGTCGCTTATTGTTGTAATTTTTCATCGTTTTTTGGAACCCCACATAAAGTGTACTTGCGGGGCGAAGTATGACCAGTTGAAGTAGACCCGGCGAACACATTGCGGTTGCGTTAGGAGGCGGATTTTCGTTATGGTAATGCAGAAAAAGAGCCTGGGCGAGGTGCTCGTAGAGAAGAGCGTCATTAGCCAAGAGCAGTTGCGGCAGGCCCGTGAGGTGCAGAAGAGTGCGCCGGGAGACCTGGGCGTGATTATTCACGACCTGGGATTTGCCAGCGAGCGCGAGGTGGCTGCCGCGCGCGCGTCGGTCCTCGGACTACAGTTCGTCGATCTCACGCGTACGACGCCCGATCAGGAAGCAGCCAAAGCTGTTCCCGAACACATTGTCAAGCGCTACAACATCCTCCCGATCAAACGCGACAGTTCGTCCACGCCGAATAAGCTGATGGTCGCCGTCGGCGACATCCAGAGCAGCATGGCCGGCCTCGACGATGTCCGCCTGGTTTCACGCTGTCACATCACACCGGTTCTCGCCGCGAAGTCGGACATTGAGGACGCCATCGCGCGTACCTACAACGGTGTCACCGCTACTCCGCCGCCGCCCGGATTGAACGGATCAGCCACCCCGCCCAGCACGTCCAACGGTCCGACGCCGGTGAAGTCCGGGACGCCTGCCAAGATTCGCACGAACGGCATCGCAAACCCTCCCGCCATTATCAAGGAAGAGCCGCAGAACGTGACCCCGGCCGTTCTCGAAGCGGAGCATAATGCACTCGCGAATGCGATCAAGGTCGACCTGAGTCAGATGCAGCTCGAGGCTGCCGACGACGAAGATGAGCTTGATGTCGAGAGGATGTCGGAGGAAGCTCCGATCATCCGTATTGCGCACGCGATCGTTCAGGAGGCCATTCGGCAGAAAGCCAGTGACATCCATGTCGAGCCAATGCAGAAGGGTGTACGCATCCGTTATCGCATCGACGGCGTTCTCAACGAGACGATGACCGTGCCGAAGCATATCCAGAACCAGTTGATCGCGCGTTTTAAGATCATGGCGGATATGAATATTGCCGAGCGACGTATCCCGCAAGACGGACGTATTCCGATTAAGCACGACGGAAAAGACTTCGACCTTCGCGTGAGCTGTTGTCCCACCTTCTACGGCGAGAAGATCGTTATGCGCGTTCTCGACAAGACGAGCGTTCTTCTCGGTCTGAATAAGCTCGGTTTCCAACCGGAAGTGCAGGCAAAGCTAGAAGAGTTGGTCGCCCAGCCGAACGGCATGCTTCTGACCACCGGGCCGACAGGGTCCGGCAAAACGACGACGCTCTATTCGCTGCTGCATAAGATCAACTCGGCGGAAAAGAACATTATCACCGTCGAAGATCCGGTCGAGTACCAGCTTCCGGGCGTTTCGCAGGTCCAGGTTAACAAGAAAGCCGGCCTGACGTTCGGTAGCGCGCTAAGATCGTTCCTGCGCCAGGACCCGGACATTATCATGGTTGGTGAGATGCGAGACTTGGAAACATGCCAGATCGCCGTCGAAGCCTCGTTGACAGGCCACCTTGTGCTCTCCACGCTGCACACCAACGACGCGCCCTCGGCAGTCATGCGCCTCGCCGACATGGGCATTGAGTCGTACCTCATCGCCGCAACCGTCATCGGAATCCTCGCCCAGCGTCTTTGCCGCAAAATCTGCGTGAACTGCAAGCAGCCGTATCAGATCCCGGCGAGCGAGTTGGTGCGTTTCGGCTTTGTTCCGAAGGACCCGAACCAGATGGTGACGCTCTACCGGGGCGCGGGATGTGAGGAATGCCGACACAAAGGGTACAAAGGACGTCTAGGTCTCTACGAGTTGCTCGTCATTAATGAGGAGATCCGCGAACTCGTGGTTCGACGCGCTCCCGTTTCCGATATCCGCGACGCCGGCAAGTCGTCCGGAATGAAGGAATTGCGCGAAGATGGACTCTTTAAGGTATTAGAGGGCGTCACAACACCCGAAGAAGTAATGCGTGTTGTGTTTACTGCCGGTAACTGAGGGTGCGCCGATCGCGCTGAAAAGCCGACAATATTTGATGTGTCGCAATCAAGCGTCAGCACGATCAGACAACACCATAGGCTTCGGCGAACCCGTAAGCCTGGTAAATTTGCTGTGGTTTGGCGGCCCTTGTCTCGCCGGCGCCAGGATTATTCGTCGATCATGAATAGTCTTGGCCTTAGCTCAGGGAGGAGACAGAGGGCCGCACCCGCCTCAGTTCAGGAGTACTTTGAATGTCAGAGATGATAGGCGCCAATCAGACGTCTTATGGCCAACAAGGAGTTGTTCCCGGCAACGGTGCGCATCAGATGCCCCAGCGTCAGGCAGCTAAGAAGAAAGCGATCGACCAGATCCATCTGGATGAGTTGCTTGAGATTGTTCTTGAGCGGAACGGGTCCGACCTCCATATCGCTGCCGGAATTCCCCCTGTTATTCGTGTCGACGGCGCTTTGATTCCAACGCCATATGAGAGTTGCCAGCCGATCGATATCCAGCAAATGATGTATGCCATCCTAACGGATGAGCAGATCCAGCGGTTTGAGAGCACCTGGGAGCTGGACTTCTCCTATGCGCTGCAGAAGCGAGCTCGATATCGTATCAACATCTTCCGGGACAAAGGGAGCGTGGCTGCGTCCCTTCGTTTGATTCCCACCAAGATCCCGACCTTGCAAGACCTAGGTTTGTCTCCCGTCATCGAAAAACTGACACACACCAAGCGAGGATTGATCCTGGTCACCGGGCCCACCGGTTCCGGCAAGTCGACGACGCTTGCGGCGATGATAAATCACATTAACCTCAACCGGTCGGAACATATTATTACGATCGAGGACCCGATCGAGTACCTGCACAGCCACAAGATGTCCGTCATCAATCAGCGCGAACTGGGGACCGACACGAAGTCATTCCCGAACGCTCTGCGCGCCTCACTTCGCGAATCAAGTTACGGATGGCCGCCGTGGCAATCAT
>Ga0206940_1019_pt1 | contig 32275 bp, 32 predicted proteins | sample Alteio_BWOrgHeat_8_FD_152963 | JGI IMG/M metagenome (GOLD analysis project Ga0206940, IMG submission 152963) | Enriched cells from forest soil in Barre Woods Harvard Forest LTER site, Petersham, Massachusetts, United States -... | ecosystem: Environmental > Terrestrial > Soil > Temperate forest > O...
GTGATACTTGAGCAGATTCGCGCATGCCACCTTGGAGACGGCGTAGAAGCTGTTCGGTTGCGGCAGCGTGGATTCGTCCGGAGCGGCAGCCGCGTCGCCGTATTCCGACGATGTCCCGGCGTGTACGTAACAGGCGACCTTGGCGGGCAACAGACGGTCAATGATCTTGGCGGTGAGGTTAAAGTTGGTGGCGTAGATGAGCTGCTCGTCGGTTTCGAAGGAGTATGCGCCGTAGGCGACGCAGTTAAAGACCGTGCGCGGCTTCGTCGCGGCCAGGAGGCCGTCGAGGTTTTCGTCGACGAGCAAGTCTCCCGCCCAGGTGTTCTTCTCGGGAATGCCGTCGAGCCGCCAGCATGGAAGATACGAGGCCGTCCCGACAACGTCATCGCGCACCGCGAGGAGCAGACGCAGGAGGTTCGCGCCGACAAATCCACTCGCTCCGAGAACGAGGATAGGCCCCTGTAGTTTAGCGATCTTCTGATCCATCAATGACGCCATTATAGGGGGCGTCGCCTCGCTTTGTCAATGTCGGCGCGCACCCATCCTGCCGCCGATGTCTTCACACTTCGCCATATTTGTACTTCGTGCTTTCCTCGATCAATTTCTGCTCAGCGGCATTTAGATCGAACAACGCATAAACTCGGTTATTAAGGTCCATTTCTAGTGCTATTATCTCGTTCGTCAGGCCTTGATGCTGGGCCTGATTTTCACGCAACCATTCAGCCCATTCGTCGCGCTCCCGAACAGGGATATCCTTCTTGAATACTCGCCGTAATTCGGAACGTAAGCTCATAATGTCGAGGGTCCACCAAGCTATCAGTCGATTACTCAGATTTACCCCTAGTATGCCAAAATCGGCAATCAAGCGCGCGCGAACCCGTTGATGCAACGCGTAGCGAGTCTTAGCAGGCCTGGTTATCTGCATCGCAAGATCGCCAACGGCCTGACGATCTTCAGACCCAGCTTCGGGAATCGGCAGACGCGAAATATATTGCGGTAGCACACGATATTGCCATAGTCCGCCCCTAAGCCGGAGGGGCTGGCAGACCTGTGAAACCGTGTACCAGAATACACGACTTTGCAGGATTCCAAGAAGGTAAGGCTCTGCGTTCGGTATGGCATATCCTGTATTGCCAATATATAGCTCTGGGTCGCCCCATGAAAATCTTGGCAATTTGGCGATGTCCGGCCAAAAGATCTTCTGGGCCTCAAACGCTTCGTAGTAATCGACTGTGTCCTGTATCTCAAACCATTCATAATGCCCGGACTTACGACCGTTCCAAGCCGACTTCTTGGGCCAATTCTTGGGTTTTGGCAGAAGGCGTTCCCTGAACGCATCTAAATGTCGCTTTACTGCTGGATAAGCGTCAATATCGACACCTCTTCGAGTGAATATCAGCCAGCGCTCGGCCTCTTCCCAATACCATGGCCTCAAGTCCTTACCCTGCACGAGTGGCTTTATGATATGCGCAGAAGATGCGTCTTCTGCAATTAGCGCATTGCGTTGGTCTGATGTTATAATGAATGCATCATTGAGCCCAGTCTTTACACCGTAACAGATGTTTCCATCAGCTATCGTCCGGAGTGGCTTACCGGCTGCAAAAAGCCTTTTGAGTAGCACGCCGGTTCCGTTGGTCTGAAAAACCCATTCAGATCTTGTCAACGTGCTTGGACTACAATCTACGCCCTCTTCAACGAGAGCAAGCTCTAACGAATCCGGGACTCCGCCATGCAGGAACAGGCTCGAAAATGGCCGTTCGTCAAGGTCCTTGCGCAAAACCATAATCGACGGCCGAACCATTTCAGCGCCATCGAACGGTTGGTTTTCCCCAAAATCAATCACGCTATCCACGCGCGCTACCGTCGGCAGCCATTTCCTAAAGGCAACGGCAAAGTTTGAGCGTGCAAAAGTTCCGGATGAAATGTATGCCATTCGCCCGTTCGCTTGAAGTAGCTTTAGTCCCTGTTCGTAGAAGTAGAGATATAGGTCCGCCACACTATTGAAGGAAGCGAATGCAGTTTTGAAAAACGGTTTGAATTCCGCAAGCTTCTCCTGTCGAATGTACGGCGGGTTGCCGACGACTGCGTCGAAGCCTGCCATATCGTTAAGCGATCTGCCGAATCTATCGAAAAAGACTTCGGGGAATTCCAGTTCCCAATGAAAGAATCGATGACTTGAGGCTTCTATTTTCACCTGCTCAATGGTCTTGATGAAGGCCGGCAATCCGACAAGCATCTTCCCCGTTGCATAGTCCGCCAGCGGCTGCCATTGATCCGCCGGGACAACCACACCGAAATGAGTTGAGGTGATGAGATCAGCCAAACGGCCGTACTTATTGACGAACGAATTGCGTAGTTCGTCGTAGATCTTTTCCTGATTCTTAACATCACCTACCGTACGTGCATCCATCCCCTCAATCAGCCACATATTGCCGACCGCTAGGCTCATGCTCTGAACAAATGCGCTGTCCGCCATCATGGAAAGCTGTCCAGCTTCTTCATTCTTTGCTTCCTTGGTTTTCCTCCCATTGGGTTTCTTAGCTCCCAATTGCAACTGAGACAGGTGCGCGCCTACCAGCGCATTACCATTGCGTAGGTGATGATCGAGGAATGAGAGCGGGCGGTCTTTCGCGACTGTGATGAGCCAGAGAGCAAGCTTGGCTAACTCCACAGCTAACGGATTCAGATCTACTCCGTATATACAGGACTGGGCTGCGCGTCGTTTCCAGTGCAGCAAGTCCGTTTCGCCATATTCCGCGGCGTCAGATGTGACTGCTTGATCTACAAGGAAACGCGCAATGCATTCCGTCGTTTCGACCAGGAAGTGGCCGCTGCCCATCGCGGGGTCGAGAACGTTAACCTCAAGAACGGCGGCTGCCTTAGAGGCATCATCAGTTTTGCCTGAGATCGACCGGCGTAACATGGGTGTAACCGCCTCTTCGACGATGTACTTGACGATATAATCGGGGGTGTAATACGACCCTGTTGCTTTACGCTCGCCTTTATCGTTGACAAGCTCAATAGTCCAGCCGTCGGGCGTTGGCTCCTTTAGCGGTCGAATCTTATATTCCAAAAGGCCTTCATATATTGCTCCCAAGTGACGCACTGCCAGGTCGCGATAGTCAATAAAGTGACCCTTTACCCGTGCAAGACCGTCGATAGCGAGGCGTAAACGTGCGTCGCCAACGACATACCTGTCGAGAAACGTATAATGACCGGGATCAAACAACCCTCCATTAAAGGTGGCAATCTTAAGGGGCGGGTTCCCCTTATCAATGGAGGTGAACAGTTCCTTGAGGCGCGGCCAAATTGTAGCACTCGTTGGCAGAATTTGTCGGCCGCTGGTAATTTCTCGAGCAACGGAGCCTTTTATAGCGTGTAGACCATACGTTTCTCGGTACATGTCGCTTTCTCGGACCGGCAACAATTCGCGCGCTTCCGCGTACAGGATGAACAGGAGCCGATAGAGCAAAATGAGCGAACTGTCGTAGATTTCTGACAGTGTCTCCTGTTCTGGTCTGAGGCGGTTTGGCGGGTAGTCCAGAAATCCCTGCGCAATATGCCAGAGAGCGTCATAAACTTGGGATTTAAGTGAGTCTCCGACCGCGAAGGCATAGTCTTGGCTTTCGCGTAGCATCGATCGTAGGCCCACTGGTTGATCGTCAAATGCGCTCCGATGAAAGAATAGAGAAAAATAGAGGAAGCTCTCGCTATCGCCATTCTCAAGCAAATATGGCAGATCGACTTCGTAATATAGGTCAAGCTTGTGGGCTGTGTCGCGATGATAAAGTCGCCACAGGCGCCCATTGGTTAGGATGCCCCAATCTACACCGCTGTGCTGCACATAGAATGCGATTTGGTATGATGGATTCTTGTTGTTGAAAAGGTCTTCGTCCTTGGACCTGCTTGCAAGGTCCAGTGGTCGATCCCAGTGTTTGGCATCGCCCACCGCGATCCCGCCTTGGCGACGCAGTGAGTCTGATAGGATATGGTTCTTGTTGGCGTCGCGCGCAACCGCGTCGACATAGAATACATAGTCCGGGACCTTAGTGCCGTCCGGAGTCTTGAGTGCCGGCTGCACTTCAAAATCATGTCCCAGAACCAAGAACAAGGGCCGTACCAAGTCGTTTTCAAGCTGGGCTTCGTTGGCGCTGGGTGTATAGCTCTCGAAGATCCTTCGGACAGCGTCCATTAGCGGACGAGCGCCATCAACCAATGTTGACCATTCCGGGCGCTGCGGGAGGATTGCGTCCAGATAATGATCGGAGAAAAGCTGTTGGTTATTGTGCGGTGCGAAGGAACCAAACGAAAGTTGCTTGGGGGGCATGAGGTCTCCATTTGTGAGATGACTCTAGGCAGTGTCGTTGTTGTCCACGGCAATAGCGTAAGTCTACCACACCCGTATCTGAACAGTCATAGTGATTTGCGAAATCACTCCGAAAAATATTCGTCCGATCACTAACCTAACAATTCCCGAACGGCGACGGCGATATCGGGTTGGCGCATGAGGGATTCACCGACCAGAATGGCGTTGGCCCCGGCAGCGGCGACGCGCGTGACATCGGCGGGCGTTTTGATGCCGCTTTCGGCAACGAGCGTTGCGCCCGTTGGGGCCATTGGGGCGAGGCGGTCGAAGGTACCGAGATCGGTGACGAATCTCTTGAGGTCGCGCGTGTTGATGCCGACGAGTGTGGCTTTCGCTTCCACTGCAACCGCCATCTCCTCTTCCGTATGGACTTCGACCAGCACATCGAGGCCGAGATCGTGACCGATGGCCTGGAACTCTTGAATCTCGTCCGCGCTGAGAGCGGCGACAATCAAAAGGAGGGCGTCGGCCCCGAGTACGCGAGCCTCATAGATTTGGTACGGATCGACGGTAAAGTCCTTGCGCAGCAATGGAATGGCGACCGATTGACGCACCGCTTTCAGGTAGCTGTCATGGCCTTGAAAAAAGCGCTCGTCGGTGAGAACGGAGAGACAGGAAGCTCCGCTTTGCTCGTAGGTCTTCGCGATCACAACGGGATCGAAGTCGGCGCGGATGATGCCCGCCGACGGCGACGCCTTCTTGACTTCGGCGATGAGGGCGACGGTCGCAGCATGCCCGCCCAGGGCTGCCGGCATGGCACCCGGAGCATTCCCCCTAGCCCCCAATAATGGGGGGACAGGATTTCGGATGGCGGCGGCGAAGCCGCGGCAGAGTGGGGCATCGGCGGCGCGGGCTTTGAGGTCGGCGAGGGGCGTCGCCGCCTGGCGCGCGGCGACTTCGCCGCGTTTATGGTCCAGGATTGTATCGAGAATGGTGCCTTCAGGCATTGGTGAACTCCACAAGCTGTTTTAGTGCATTGGCCGCCGCGCCGCTATCGATCAGCTCAGCGGCGCGCGGGATGCCGTCGGCGACCGAATCGACCACGCCGGCGACGTAGAGAACGCCGGCGGCGTTTAAGAGAACAATATCGCGCCGCGGACCTTTGTCAGTTCCGTCCAAGACCCCCAATAGGATTCTGGCGTTCTCTTCCGGGCTGTCTCCGGCAGCGATCTCGGTGATCGAGGTCCGGGCCAACCCGAGGTCCTTCTCGGCATCGAGGATATAGGAGACGACCTTGCCGTCGCGCAGCTCGCTGACGGCTGTTTTGCCGAGGGTAGAGAGCTCGTCGAGGCCCTCCAGGCCGTGGACGAGAAGGGCTCGATGGCTGCCAAGTTTCGCAAGGACGTTGGCCAGGGTTTCGCAAACACCGCCGTCGTAGACACCGATCAACTGCATCGTCGCGCCTGCCGGGTTGGTGAGTGGGCCAAGCATGTTGAATATCGTCCGAATACCAATCTCCGAGCGCGGAACAGCGGCGTGCTTATAGGACGGGTGCATGGCGCGGGCGAAGAGAAACCCGATGCCGACCGTTTCGGCGCAGGCGCCAATCTGCTCGGCGGGCAGGTCCAGCCGTACCCCGAGCGCCTCAAGGACGTCGGCGCTGCCGCACTTGCTGGTTGCGGCGCGGTTGCCGTGCTTGGCAACGACCACGCGTCCATCCGCGGCGACGACGAGGGCTGCAGCGGTAGATATGTTAAACGTCTTAAGCTCGTCGCCACCGGTTCCGCAGGTATCGACAATCATCTTATCGGTGATGATCGGGACCTTGATCGCATACTGGCGCATGACGCTTGCGAACGCCGCGATCTCATCCACAGTCTCGCCCTTCATGCGCATGGCAACGGCCATCGCCGCAATCTGTGCCGGGGTCGCGGCTCCGTCCATAATCTGCGTCATCGCATGCGCGGCCTCGAGATCGGTAAGGTCACCGCGGTCGATCAGTTTTTGAATGGTTTGTTTCATAATCTCTCCCCCCAGCCCCTCTCCTCCAGAAAGGGGGAGCCGGAAACTCGCGTAGGCGACACAGTGACACACGCTAGCAGGCGCGACTACGATCGTCATTCGCTCGCCTATCAATCTCATCACTTATCACTTCACGCATCTCGGCAAGTACGCCTTGAAGATCGTTAATGATCCTCTCGTTTGGGATCCGTATGATCGTTAATCCGCGTGCGGCTATTATAGCGTCTCGATCACGGTCGTACTCTTTGGTCCCAAGATGAACCCCACCATCGAGTTCGAAGATGTGACCGCTTGCATGACAGTAGAAATCGACGATAAAGCCATCGATGATTTGCTGTCGGCGAATCTTGACGCCAAGCTTATCTGCCCTGACTTCGCGCCACAGGATTGCTTCCGCCTCCGTCTGTCGCCTGCGGAGGTCATCCGCCATCTCCTGTTTCTGGTCCGAATGCTTTCGACTGACAATGTTTGTTTGATCCATGCGTCTCGATCCTTGGGGCAGATCGGCGTCGTGACCTCTCCCCCCCAGCCCCCTCTCCTCCAGAAAGGGGGAGCCGGATATCAGGATCGCAGGCGATTTCCGGCGTAATCTTGAACCCCTTCCTGGAGGGAGGGGGTGGCGAGCCCTAGCGAAGCCGGGGGTAGGTCACTCCGCCACGGTTTCGCTAACCGATTGCGACCTCCCTCCTAAATTATCCCCTTCCAGGTAGAGGACTTCAAGGTATCCCTCCGCGGGTGGCGAGCCCTGGCGATGCCGGAGGTAGGTCACACCTGCTGACGCGCCAGACCACGAATCAGATCCGCACGCAGGTATTCCCCCTGGGCGTCCAGCGCCTCGGCGTCGAGTTCCAATTGCGTTGCGACGGACGGTTCGTTTGCCTCCTGGACATCCCGGGCGAGCATTTCCAGAGTTGTTGTATTGATCGACGTCTTCAGCGGCGGCGCGGACGGCATTGATTGGTAGAAGAACGATGCCACCGGTTCCAACAAGCCGCGCACGGTTCCGTCCTCAAGGACTTCGGAAAGCTCGAGCGCACGCGGGTCGATTCGCACGGGATAGATGTCCGGACGCCCGAAACGGACCCGATAGGCGTTCAACAAACGCCGCAATACCTCGTCTCCCGTCGCGATGGCCGTTTCCCGCAGGTGTTCCGCGTCTTCCACACTGGCAACCTCACGTTCCATGTAGACGCGCAACCGGCGGCCAGTCCACCACGCCCAGTCGCCGAAGATCCCCTGGCCGTCGGTCGTCTCACTGAGCGACGGAGGGAAGTACACCGTGATAGCGTAGCCGTCGATCCGGCATGTGAGCGGCGTGACGTCCGGCCCTTGGGCGCAATAGTCCAGCGTAAACGGCAAATCAATAGTTGCGTCCGCGATCAGTTTCACTTAGATACCTCGCCCGGATTCCGGCGATCTTTCTTGTCCCCCCAGGATTGGGGGTTTGGGGGCCGAAGCCTTCGAACAGGCAGGAGGCCCGTCTCACACAATCGGCAGTTCCGGCGGGATCGCCTGGTTGAGCACTCGGGCGCTGCCGCTTTCGGTGACCGTGACTATATTCTCCAGACGGACCCCAAACTTACCCGGCAAATAGATACCCGGCTCGATCGAAAAACAGTGACCGGGTTGCAGCGGCGTCCGATTGCCTCCGACGATGTTCGGAGCCTCATGGCATTCGAGACCGATGCCGTGACCGGTGCGGTGCAGAAAGAACTCGCCGTAGCCGGCGTCCGCGATCACTCGTCGGGCGGCCGAATCGACGTCGTGGGCGGTAGCGCCGGCGTCGACCGCCGCGACCCCCGCCTGATGAGCACGGTAAACGATGTCGTACACGCGGCGGGCTTCGTCGGAGGCCTTGCCCAGAGCGCAGACGCGGGTGATGTCGCCGCAGTAGCCTTCGACCCGCGCGCCGAAGTCCAGCACGACCACGTCGCCGGTCTTCATTTTGGTCTTGCCGGTGTGATGATGCGGCGACGATCCATTTTGACCGGCTGCCACAATGGAATCGAACGAGGATTCGTGTCCGGCCTCGCCGAGCGCCTTCTGCAGCGCGAGTGAGACAGACATCTCCGTAGCGCCGGCGGCACAGGCCGCGAACGCGACGGGGATCAAGGCATCGGTGGCGTCGGCGGCGTGCTGAAGAGCGGCGAGCTCTAAAGTGTCTTTGGCGGCCCGGAGCGGCGCGAAGGCCGAACTCGCGAGGCGCAATGGGGTCGTCGGCATCAATTGCTGGATCTTTAACGCAAATCGCGCCGGCATATCGTCGTCGACAGCGACCACGCCGATATCGAGCGTCAGGTCGACAATAACTTCGGAGAGCAGCGATTCCCAGCCTTGAGCATCGTCCCACACGCGAACGTCGCCAATGCCCGCGGGATTGGCGCGTACCTGTGCGGCGTTGAGGCTCGGCGTAATGAAGAGACGCGCATCCGTGCTCGGGACGATCAGCGCGATTAGCCGCTCGTGGCCCGCCTCGCTAAAGCCCGTCAAATAGCTCATTGCAGCGCCGGGCGTCAGGATTAACGTCGCCAGCCCCTGCGCCTTCATGCCGTCCCGCACGCGGGCCAGTCTTTCGTCGTACGCGGTCAATTTACACCACCTTCGACGGCAGCTTTCGTGACCCCCAAAACGATATTCGCGGTGGCGACTTCGTGATGCCTGTTGGTGACGTAGGCGTACAGCCGGTATCCGCCGGGAACATCGGGCATCGTAATGGTTGCGCCGTTCAGGTCGCCGTGGACGATTGCGGATGGGAACTGCTGGGGCGTTTCCTCCGGCGCGCCTGCTTTGGAATAGGCGGCGGGATCGTGTTCCATCTCCCAATCGACTGTCAATGGGTCGTTCTGCGGATCGGTCGCGGCGAGGCGAACGCTCACCGATGAACCGGGCGCAAAGGTCGGCGGAGTGTTGCCGACGGCCCCATCGATTGTCAACGGCTGGATGGTCGGCGCTTTTATCTTGGGCGCGTTGCCGGTCCACATTTCGATCATTGTGTCGATGACTCCGGTCTTGTCGCCGTTCGGGAGCAGCATGCTGTACCAGGTGGCCGAGACCTCGCGCTTGATGCCCCAATGGAAGGCATAACCGCCCAAGCACATCGGCTGGTTGGCAATTGCACCCATGTAGGCCTTTCGGTAATAGTCGGCCTTCTCCGTGCTGGTGATTTCCATCGGTGCGCCCCAGGGAGCCTTTTGCACCTCCCATTGGCCGCGCTGCGAAAACTCCGTGACGATGTACGGCTTGACCCCGCCGGCGTCCTTATACCTCTGCGGGATGGTGGGGCAGCCGGCGCAAGAGTTGATGCCGATGATATCGATGTCCGGGCAGTACTGGTTGAGAGCTTGAATCTTGCTCGGCTTTACCTCCGCGATCACGGTCATGGTAGGATGGTTTGGGTCGAGTTCCTTGACCATCTTGGCGATGTCTTCGACGGCCTTCCAGACGGCGGGATCATCCCCGGTGTCGAAGCCCTCCATCTCATTCCCGAGCCCCCAAACAAGCAGCGGCGCCGCATCTCGATATTGCAACACGACGCTTCTCGCGTGGTCGTATTGCTTCTTGACCTGTTCCGGATCGTTATAGTTAAAGCCCTGTTCCTTGTGGCCGAGCCAGATGCCGATAGTCACCGTCAGGCCCTGCGCCTGAACCTCATCCATGCGCACTTCGCTGGGATCGGCTCCCCACGTGCGCAGCGAATTGCCGCCGCACTGTTTCAGCAGTCGCAGCGGCCCCTCTCCCCCGGCGCCCTTGATGAAGTACGGCTTGCCTCCGCGCAGGAGCTGGAATCCTGTGCCGGTCTTGACCAGTTGAACAGGGATTGCCGCACCCCTGGCCGCCGATACACCGACCACGACCAACAATATCGCCATCGCAAACGCAAACGTGACGTTTGATCCGTGACGCCGCGGTGCGTTCACTACCGACGAGCCGCGTTTGCTCACACCATCGGCCAAATCTACTGCCATCGCCAACGCCACAATCGGGCGTAGACTTAATATTGTCGCCCGACACTTGCCAAGAATCGCTGGTCTATCGTCGTAATTGGTCATAGTTGACTACAATGTTACCTTAAAACCAAAAGGCCTTCCATGCCGTGCAAAAGTCCGCTACGGTCTGGTGGCGGTTCGCCGGATCGGGTTGGCAGGCCTTCGTCATGACGTCGAATGCGCTGTTTGTTCCGCGGAACGGGGCACGGTCGAGCGTCCCGTCGGACAGGAAGACGGCGATACACCGGCCCAGCGTGTAGACGGTGGTGCGCTGGTCGATCGCCGCATGAAGTAAGGACTCCTCAGGCGCCTTGAAGCGCGACGAGCCGAACATCTCGCCCATTGTGTTGATGAAAGGGCCGCGATGGTAGCAGTCGAGGTCGATCACGGTGAGCTTGCCATGATCAAAATCGTACATCAGTGATCCGTCGTAGAAATCGACCGCAACCCAGCCGCGTGCGGCGAGCATTGCGTGAACTTCGAAGATCGAGTCGAGTGCGTTCGCGATCTCATCCGCGGGAAGTTGTCGAAATCGCTGATACGATGATGCGGGATCGTCACGTTGCTCGCGAGGAACGTCGAGCAATTCGCCGTCGGCCCATTCATAGATGAGCGTCGGTCCGTGCGTTGGACTATCGATGACGTTCAGTAGTTTCGGGACTAACGGATGATCGATCTCTCGGGCTAGCACGATAGCATTGTTTAGTAGCGCCACGCGCTCGTCGAGAGTGAAACAGGAGGGGCTATCCGGCTGCCCGGCACATTTGACGAAGTAACGCACACCCTCGACTTGAACCCCATATGCGACGTTGCCCGAATGCACTTCTCTGTCGAACGTCGCAAATATGGAACCGATTGTCGATAGGTATCGGCCGAGTTCGTCGTCAATGGCTTCGATTTCGACAAGCGGATGCGCCATGACTATCGTTCCAAGAACGTTTTCAACATCTGCTTGCCGTGAGTCGTCAGCACGGATTCCGGGTGGAACTGCACGCCTTCCAACGGCCACGACTTATGACGCAGCCCCATGATGTAGCCGTCGTCGGACTCGGCGGTGATCTCCAGTGTGTCGGGGAGCGTCGCGCGCTCGACCACCAGGGAGTGGTAACGTGTCGCCTCCAACGGCGACGGCAACCCGGCGAACACGCCGACGCCTTGATGGGTGATCATGGACGTTTTGCCGTGCATGAGTCGGTCGGCACGGATCACGCGCCCGCCCATCGCCTCCCCGATCGCCTGGTGACCAAGGCAGACGCCCAGGAGTGGCGTGGTCGGGGCCATCGCCTTGATCAGATCGATGGTGATCCCGGCGTCTGCGGGCGTCCCCGGTCCCGGTGAAATCACAATCTTCGCCGGCGCCATCGCCTTCACGTCCTCAACGGTGAGGGTATCGTTGCGTCTTACGTCCATCTCCGCCCCCAACTCGCCCATGTATTGGACGAGATTGTACGTGAAGGAGTCGTAGTTGTCGATTACTAGGATTTTAGACATTATTTTATTCCATTGCGCGCCACTAAAAGCCAAGCCTTGTGAGCAGTTCGTCTCGTGTGATCTGAAAGTGCGATTGTACGTCATTCAATAACGCGCTAAGAGTACCAACGCGAAGATTTGTATGGAGAGGAATGGTGACATGGTGTTCCCCGTTGACCTGCGTCGTCACGCGGAGATGGCTTCCACTTTGCCGCGTGGGAGTGTAGCCGAGCACGCCGAGCGCGTCAGCCAATTGTTGGCCGGAAACGTCCCTAGGAAGTCTCACGCCGCTAATACCTCGTCGGTGACAATGTGGAGTCTAATTACTGCGGGAACCGAACCAGGGTCAAAATGACACGACACGGCATCACGCACGTTGACACGTAACTCCTCCATCGTATCGGCCTCGGTAAAGATCGATTCGCCGAGCGCGCGTGCCGTCCATCCGCCTTCCGGAGCGGAATCGACCACAAAAATCAGTTCGCTTTTTGAGTTTTCCATGGTTTCATTTTACCAGACGTGCTAGCCGTTACTTAGATTACGTCTAACGCTGTCAGTCGGTCCTCTGTTCTGTACCAAATAGATGTCTTAACTGTACAAATGATTAGGATCATTTGTTTACCTGTCAATCTATATCGGTTGACTACTGCGCCCCGTGTTTCCTCAAAACCTTGGCGGCGGCTGTTGCCTTATGAAACGTGGTATGAAACAGCGGCGTGTTGCCGCCCGTATCGAGCGCGTTGACGTTGGCGCCGTGTTGGATCAAGAGTTCCGCGACAGGAGCCTGGTTGCCGTGGGCTGCCGCGTGTAGCGGCGTCGGGCCCCAGTGACCGTTTTGATTGACCGCGTTGACGTCGGCGCCCGCGGCCAGCAAAATGCCGACCGCTTCGACGTGCCCTTTCCAGGCGGCGCAATGCAGGGGCGTGGAGTCGTCAGCGTCCCGTGCATTCAACAGGTTCGGCTGCAACGCAAGCAGTTCTTTCAGCTTCGCTGAGTCGCCCTTCTTTGCCGCTTTGATGATTTCCTTCTCCACAATGTTGGTTCTCCTACGAACACCATTCTCGAATGAGCTTCACGAGCGGCGACGCCGTCGCGAACAGGTCGGCGACGTGGGTGGCGAGTGCGTCTTCTGGGATGTCCACTACCGATTCGCTACATCCGACGGTGAAACCTTTGTGCCGAAGGTAATGGATGTACGGATGATCCGGAGGATAGTCGCGGGGCGCGGTCTTCAACTGCTCGCCGTCCAGGGTGCCAAAGCTCTTCTTTAGCTTTGGTTCCTTAAGAACGCCGTCCAGCTTCTCTCCTTCGCGGACGATCGCCTTGCGGAGCTTCTGTAGCCTTGCGGTGTCCGGCTGGTGAATGCCCGCGCCGACCTCAAGCGATCCGTTCGCGTCGATGCAGTAGTAGTAGCCCTGCATCGAGTCCTTCTTGCCCGGCGAGAGCACGGCGCTGAAAGTGGTTTTATACGGAGTTTTCTCCTTGGAAAAGCGAATGTCCCGATTGATACGGAACATGCAGCTCGAAGCCTGTAGGTCCGCTAGATCCGCGTCGAACCGCGACGATGCCGCGATGATCTCCGTAGTGAGGTCCAGGAACTGCCCGCGCAAGGCATCGTATCGGGTCCGGTGTGCGTCAAACCATGGTTTGTTATTGTTGGCGCGTAACTCTTCGAGAAACGTCACAAGCTCTTCTGAAAACACGTTCCCATCCTCCTGATGGATTCATACTAATTGCTATTGTCCAGGTGAATCGTCGGTTGCAACGGCCGTTCGACCACGTTGCCCTCGATGATTTCGACCCGGTAAGCCATCGCGTTCGGCTTTGCTGAAACGATCTCGACCAGTTCGTGGCCGCGGAATAGCAGACCGGCAAGGTCGTCGGTCGCATAGCCTGCTTTCAGCACGCCGTCTTGCACCATCTGTTGATACGATGGGCGTCGCATCGGCTGGCTATCATAGTGTGGGCAGTTGCTTCCCGGCAGTAACCCCAGGCAGGGCAGGGGGCTCATCCGGCCCGGCACGCTGTCTGTGACGCCCTGTTCAAACCAGCAGATCGAACCGGCGCTCAAACCGCTGAGAACGACGCCGGATTCCCACGCCTCGCGCAGGATCGCGTCTAAGCCCCACTCTCGCCAAAGAACGATCATGCTCTTCGTGTTGCCTCCACCGACATAAATGATGTCCGTACTCAACAGGAATGCCCGCAGGTCGGCGGTTTCCGGTCTAAAGAGACTAAGATGCGTGGTTTTGCATGGATGCTGCGAAAAGCCTTCCGTGAACTTTTCCGTGTAACCGGCGTCATCCCCACTTGCCGTGCCGAGAAAACAGACCGTCGGATTCTGCTTCCTCGCGAGCCCAACGATGTATTCGTTGACCGCATAGTCGGTAGTCGCCGCGTCGCCGAGTGCAAAAATTGTTCCGTCGCTCAATCGTTGACTCCTATTTCAATTCGCCTAATCTGTGTTGTCGCCTCGGTGAAGTCCAGTCGGTAGATATCCGGGTTGATGAGCCGCTCCCACGCGTCAAAGCCAAACGTCGGGTCAAAATGGTTCAGTATCAGCGCGAGTAGATTGCCATGGGTCACAATCACGGCGTTTACGTTCTGATCCGCCATTACCTCTTGCACGCAACCAAGCCCGCGTTGCGTGGCGACTCGACCGCTTTCGCCGCTCGGTAGGCCGTAATCCGGATCGACGAAGCTCCGTCGCAGATGGTCTCGCCAGTCGGGGAGCGGTTCCGTACTCAGTACCCGTTCCATCAAGCGTTCGTCTTCTTCCACTGGTAGATTCAGTCTCTCTGCCAGAGGCAGCACAGAATCGACTGCTCGTGAATACGGACTCGATATAATGCGTGACACCCCAACATCTGTCCACGTCCGCGCCAACGTTTCGGCTTGCGACCGTCCCGCGTCGGTCAAGGGTGCGAGCGGTTCTTGACCGGCAGCTTGGCAGTGGCGAACAAGGTAGACACGGCTCATCACGGTATCCTCAGATACATCCCCGCCGACTTCGGCAGTTCCGCTGCCGTAAAGCCGTATCGACTGTAAAACTGAGGCGTCCCGTGATCCGCGATGAGGCTGACGAAAGCTGTTGGCGGGCAATGCTCGTGAATAAAGCTCATCAAGCTTCGCATGATCAGATCGCCCAAGCCCTTTCGTTGATGCTCCGGCACAACGGCAATATCGACGATTTGAAAGAAGCAACCGCCGTCGCCGATGATCCGTCCGATGCCGATCGGCGTGTCGCCGCAGTAGGCGACCACGCTGAATAGCCCATTTGCCAGCCCGATGGCCGCAGCCTGCTCCGACTTTCGGCTGAGGCCGGCGTCCAGGCGGATTCGGATGTAGTCAGCCACGTTTGGGGTCACGTGGCGAATCACATAGTCGGTCATATGTTATCAAGGTGTGGTATCAAAGACCAGCAGCGGGCCGTTGTCAGATTCGGTTCTCTGAAACGATCCTTTGGTATACTCATCGATTACTCGCTGCCAAAACTCCTGAGCCGCCGTGTTGCTGTCTTCTTGCGACACTTCCCAACGGCCGGGATGCACATCAAACAGGAGTCGCGCGACGGTTGTCCCTATTCCTTTGCGTCGATATTTGCGGACGATGAAGAACTCGGACATGCTGTATACGACGCTTGACGTCGAAGAATCCATCGTCCGAACAAGGGCAAATCCGGCGAGTTTGTCTTCGCACCGAACGAAATAGGCATGCCGCCCGGCCTCCGTCCAATAGTTGTCGAGGTATCGGTATCCATATAGTCCGTGCTCGTTTAGGTCTCTGCCATTGAACTCGGTTGCGTCATGCTCGTAGAGTTCGAGCAGGTTTCGAAGGACGGATTTATTGTCGGACGCGACTGGCTCAATCTCGATTCTCATGGTCATATGCTCAACGCCCATCTCTCATTCAGCCGCTTTTTCCTCCGACGGCGCGTCGGAAGACGCCGACCGTCCGGGATAGTCAAGTTTCAGGAATCCTGATGTTCCTCTACATCGAGGATTGCCGTCAAATCGGCGATAAGCGGTGGCAGATCTTGTTGCGATGTCTCCAATACGATTGACAAATTAACGCTGAAATAGGCGTGGATCAGGCGATTCCGCATGTTGGCCATGATTCGCCATGGGATATGCGGATGGCTCGCTTTGAACTCAGGCGAAATTGTGGCCGCCGCTTCTCCGATAATCTCAAGACAGCGGACGAGCGCGAGAGATCGCATCCGATCCACCTGGAGCATTACAAGTGTCTGCCCGTCGCAAAATGTACGCGCTTCTTCAGCAGCCTCCAACATATGGCGAGTGCGAATGAGGTCATCCATGGGAATAGATTAATGCAGCTTCTTCAAGTACGCGTTGTCGAAAGTATGGGCTTAGGTCCTGGGCCGTTCTCAAATCGACCGGCCGATTGAACAAGTCCGTGAGTTCCAGCTCCATGCGCGACAACGCGAATAGCCCGACGTGTTCGCTTGGTTCAAAATCCACAAGGAAATCGATGTCGCTGTCCGGCTTGGCGTTGCCGTGAAGGAACGACCCGAAGAGAGAGAGCGACCGAATACCGTTCTTTCGGCAGAATTCAATCAGTTCATCTTGGTGTTCGATGTGTGGCCGTTTCGCCTCTTTTTCTTCACTATTCATTTTCAAACGATTCCTGACGCAATGTAATTGTAACATTCGCCGCTACTCAGGCTTTTCCTCCGACGACGGCGCGTCGAGGAGGCGCAGACCTTCGAACGACTGCGGCGCGATGAGGCCGGCTGCTGCGTAGATGAAGAGTTTCTGTCGGCTGTCGGTGATGTCCAGGTTGCGCATGGTGAGTTGGCCGATGCGGTCCTGCGGCGTGAACGAGCCGTCGTATTTCTCCATGGTCAGACGCTCGGGCGAGTACGTCAGGTTGGGACTTTCGGTGTTCAGAATCGAATAGTCATTGCCTCGACGCAGCTCTAGCGTGACCTCTCCCGTGATCGCCTTCGCCACCCACCGTTGCAGAGTTTCGCGCAGCATCATCGACTGCGGATCGAACCAGCGGCCTTCATAGAGGAGCCGCCCGAGGCGTCGGCCCATGTCGCGGTACTGCTCGATCGTGCCCTCGTTGTGGATGCCGGTGACCAGCCGCTCGTAGGCGATGTAAAACAGGGCCATGCCGGGCGCTTCGTAGATGCCGCGGCTCTTGGCTTCGATAATGCGGTTCTCGATTTGGTCGGACATCCCAAGTCCGTGTCGCCCTCCGATGGCGTTGGCCTCAAGCACCATATCCACGGGACTTGCGAACGACTGGTCGTTCAGCGCGACGGGAAGGCCTTCGTGGAAGGTGATGGTCACTTCTTCCGCCGGCACGGCGACGTCGGTTTTCCAATGCGCGACTCCCATGATCGGTTCGACTATCCGCAGGCCGCTGTTCAAGAACTCCAGGTCCTTGGCCTCGTGTGTCGCACCCCAGATATTGGAGTCGGTGGAGTAGGCTTTCTCCTTGCTCATGTGGAAGCTGAGGCCCGCCTTTTCCAGCAGCTCCGACATCTCTTTGCGGCCGCCAAGCTCGTCGATAAAGGTCTGGTCGAGCCAGGGCTTGTAGATGCGCAGGTTTGGGTTCACCATAAGCCCGTAGCGGTAGAAACGCTCGATGTCGTTACCCTTGTAGGTGCTGCCGTCGCCCCAGATATCGACGCCGTCTTCTTTCATCGCACCGACCAACATGGTGCCGGTGACGGCGCGGCCAATGGGTGTGGTGTTAAAGTAGGCGACGCCCGCCGTCTGGATGTGGAACGCCCCGCACTGGAGCGCCGCCAGTCCCTCGCGCACGAGCTGCGGACGGCAGTCGATCAATCGCGCCTTCTCCGCCCCGTACTCCAATGCGCGTCGCGGGATGTCGTCGTAATCTTTCTCGTCCGGTTGACCTAGGTGCGCGGTATAGCAGAACGGAATGGCGCCCTTCTGCCGCATCCAGTAGATGGCGGCACTTGTGTCGAGGCCACCCGAAAAAGCGATCCCGACCTTCTCCCCGATAGGGAGTGACTGTAATATGTTACTCACGAACGTTTCCTTATCAATTTAATGGACAATGGACAGCTGACAATGGGATAATAAAGGATCCGGCACCTTGACCATTATCCACTATCAATTGTCCATTCTTCAACACAAAGGCCGAGCGTTTCCTGTTTGGAAACGCTCGGCCTGTGTCGATTCGAAAACTAAGTTGATGACAACAGATGATGCGTTTCCTAATTTTGGAACGCACGCCACCAACCACGGGAGTTGTTGTTGTCGATCATCATTATGCGACTATTATACTGGTAGGCCGCCGCGACTGTCAACCCGGCTTCCGCGAGAATCACCGCGCGGTGAAATAAGGACGACGGTAGGGAAGTACGTCCGGAATCTTCTATCGTCACGGGTCAGCAAGCTGAGGCCCGTCACCGCGGCATGGGCTCCAATAAAGAAGTCCGGAAGAGTGACCTTGCGAAGCCCGCCACGTTTTCGATAACGTAGGAACGCCTTACCGGCCAAGAAAGCAGCTTCGCTCGGGATGTCAAGTCGTTGGAAAGATGTCTCGGGAAGAGCCGCTTCGACCTCCTCTATTAAGTTGAACCCGATCGACACCTCAGCGTATATGAGAGGATTGATGAATAGACTGCCCTCATTCGCGCATCTCTCGATCATTTCTGCCGACCACGGCGACCACACGGGGTCATCGGTAAGTACATCAAGAAGGACGTTGCTATCGACAAGCGTACCTTTCACAACTCTCCCCGTGTGAGTGCAAGAATTTCATCGGTGGTCATCCGCAAAGTAGCCCGGCCACGCATCTGATCGACCAAGCGTTTGCCCGCGGTGGTCGCCGCCCTCACCGGGATCAGTTTGACCGTATCTCCGTCTATTTCGAACGTGACATCGGCGCCCGGATGGATACCGAGTTCGTCGCGTATTTCTTGTGGGATTGTGACCTGGCCCTTGGTCGTGACTTTCATATGGCCTCCTATGTAATACTCTTACTGGTAAGAGTATTACACCAATTGTCGTTGATGTCAAGAGCGAACGACAATGCTTTACCGTTTGGTCGCCAGCAGCGCGAACGAGTGCGGGAGACGACGCAACGTGTCTGGCGTCATATTGGGGAACTGTCCCCAAAAAGGCTCGGGATATTCCATCAGGCGGTCGATGGCAAGGCCGGAATCGATCAGGCCGTTGACGATCTCCGCGAGGGTCCAGGTTCGGTATTGCGGCACGGTCTCGGTGACGTTGAGGAAGAGACGGTTTCGGAGTTTCTGTGAGTAGTAGTCCCCAAACTCCGGGTCGAGCGTATAGTTCGGGGCATCCACGTCCCAAACCCAGTCCAGCGGGTGACTTTCATGTATGAAGAAGCGGCCACCGGGTTTCAGAAGCCTGGCAACCACGGCCGCCCAAGCCGCGATATCCATCATCCAGCAGATCGCGCCTTTTCCCGTGTAGACGAGGTCGGCGGTTCCGTCGAGATCGCGGGGAGTGCTCAAGACATCCGAACAGATCCACGACGAATTCGCGCCCAATGCCTCGGATTTTCGACGCGCCACCGCCACCAAGCGTTCGCTGATATCGACGCCGACGACCTCGGCCGCGCCTTGATGGAGCAGCGAGAGACCATCGCGTCCGTGCGAGCATTGCAAGTGAATCGCGCGGCCACACCAAGTGCTCAGGTCACCCAGCATCTCACGCTCCGAATCGAGCAAATAGGTGCCGCCGGCGCGGAGAAACTCAATGTCATCGTCGACGTCGCGCTCTCCATACCACCCGGCGGTTTCGTCCCACCAATCGGCGTTGGCGTGGTGTATTTGTGATGTGGCCATTATTAATCCTATCGACATCGCCTCTCGACGATTACCCTACGCGTGCATTCCATGCATATCCGATCCATGGCAACGGCTTCCCGGTGTATCGGTTGAGAATAATCGAAATACAGCCGGCGTGGTACATCACATGACCAATCTGACCGACTGTTTGATCCATGAGTGTGTAAATTCCGCCGTTGATCCCAACCTCCTGAAGGAGAGTATCATTGTCCGCGGTCTCCAGCAGCCGTCGGCTGTGGTCGTAGACCTCTTGGATGTATTGACGCAACGTATCGCGGTCGACCGCCGGTTCCGGTGGTGCAACCAAATCCACCGCGGCGGTGTCTATGAAGCTGGGTGGGTCAAACGGCTGGTCGGGCGTTCGCATCCACTTGTGCAAAGAGTGCGCCGTGTGCAGAACATGCTGCCAGACCGGCGGGTGGCCGTCCGCTTTGATCCAGACGTCATCTGGGCATATTTCTATAGTGGAGACCAGCATTTGGATCCGCGTTTCGAGTTGGCGTAGCAGGATCACGTTGAGACTGGTTGATGGAGTGTGGTTCATGCGGAGCCTACGTTAAATTGGCACGATATGAGCATCGAGTATAGCAGCGACCGAGTCGCTTGTCAACGCAAGTGATCGACTTTCCAAGATAATTGAGCCACCTTGCCATAATGGATTAAATCCGGGTATATTATATTCTCTGGCAAAGGAGGCAATTCGCTGGAGTTCAGCGAATATATAGACGCAGGGTTGCTCACCGACGAATAAGTAGTTTGACTTGATGATGTTATTGACTCCTAATACGGAGGATTGCCATGTTCGGATTGTCGAAAAAGTCACGCAACCGTTTGTTCGAGTTCACCGTACCGGTGACCCCCGGCGCTGCCAGCACGCTCCCTGTCGATCCCAACTGCGGGCGCGTGGTTTGCTATGCGGCCGGAATTGATGAAGATAAGGCGAAACAAGTCGCCATACTCAAGTTCCACCTCTCCCGATGCGTCGTGAATGCCGGATGGCAGGTGCGAGAAGTGGATCCTAAGTCGTGGGCTCATTACGCTAAGACAAGATGGCCACGCTCGGCAGGGTCAATGCCGAGTCAGGAACAAGTGATGGTGGTTGTCGAGAAAGGTGGGTTCTTCTTCGCACCGAAGGAGACTCAGAACGCCGCGGAAGTGCCCAGCCGCTAAATATCACTCCAACCCGAAGTCGCAATGCCGTCCTGCCTAGGGACGGCATGATCCGCCAATTTGCTCCATTGTTTGGCCCGGGCCGGCATCGGTTCGGGCAACATCGCTACGTCACCTCCCCGCGCATTATCCTCGGTTGGCACTAATAACCCATTCGCATTGTTAATACCGCATGGACGTTATATTATCGTCCCACAAAACAGAGATTTCGATCTTACCGGAGGTGTATCGTTGAAGATCCGTAGACTTTCGAGCAATTACAGCATCTTGTTCGTCGGGCTATTTGCCTTGCTCACATCATTCTCCAATCCGATTCGGCTTGAGGCCGCCGCAAGCCTCATCGACCTTCACGATTTCAATCCGGGGAATGCCGGTTCTTACCCGTTCGAAAGCATGATCCAAGCCACGGACGGCAACCTATATGGAATCACGTACTACGGCGGTGCAACCGGGAGCGGTATAAACGGCGGTGGTACCGTGTTTAGGATCGTCCCAGGAGGAACGCTCACGATTTTGCACAGTTTCTCCACCAACGACGGGAACGGGAGCAATCCCAGAGGCATAATGCAGGCAAACGACGGCAACTTCTACGGCGTAACAAATGACGGCGGGGCGCACAATTACGGCACGGTGTTTAAGATGACGCCCACTGGGACTACAACTGTGTTGCATTCCTTTGCCGGCGGCGCAACGGATGGAGCCTATCCTTATGGCGGTTTAGTGCAGGCAGCCGATGGAAACTTGTACGGAACCACGGGGTACGGAGGTCCAGCCGCCACGGGCATGTCGAACGGCGACGGCGCCGTGTTCAAAATCACCACGGCCGGAGTCGAGACCGTGCTCTATTTCTTCTCCACCACGGATGGCGCCAATGGGAGCGTTCCCGAGGCGGCTCTCATTCAAGCCACGGACGGGAACTTGTACGGCACCACGGCAGCGGGCACGGGTGCGGCAAACACGGGGACTATTTTCAAAATCACAACGGGCGGCACTCTGACCACGATCAAAACCTTTTCAGGTGTCGGAGCGACCGATGGCTACTATCCGGACACGGGACTCGTACAGGCTGTCGACGGGAACATCTACGGTACGACCGATCAGGGCGGACCTGGCGGTCATGGGACTATCTACAAGTTGACCATGGCCGGCGTGTATAGTGTCATCCATGGTTTCAACGGGACCGACGGATCGTCGGCATTTGGGCCACTCATGCAAGCCGGCGACGGCAAACTATACGGGACGACGGAATTCGGCGGCGCCAATGGCGACGGCACAATCTACCAGATAACTACCGCGGGCGTTTTTACGTCGCTGCATTCCTTTGGGGATACCGACGGCTGGAATCCCAAGGCCGGATTGGTGCAGGGCGCCGACGGAAGTCTGTATGGAACCACCACCGCTGGGAACGCCAATGCCGGAATTATCTTCAAGACGACGACCGGCGGTACGTTTACGACGGTCCACGCCTTTACTTATACCGACGGCGCAAACAGCACCGCCGATCTCGTGCAAGGGACTGACGGCAACTTCTACGGTACCACGCAGTACGGTGGGGCGACAGGCTGGGGCTCCATCTTTAAGTCGACGCCGGATGGCGCGGTGACCGTACTGCACTCGTTCAACAAAACCGACGGAAGTCAGCCGCTTGCCAGGCTGGTCCAGGGCGTCGACGGCAACTTCTACGGGACGACGTCCGCGGACGGACCAACAAATCAGGGCACGGCCTTCAAGATCACTCCAGCCGGCGTGTTCACAACTCTGCACAGTTTCGATACCAGTGTCGAAGGGGGGCAACCGAAGGCTGCCCTGATCCAGGGCATCGACGGTAATTTCTATGGCACGACAGTTTATGGCGGAACAAACCACATCGGCACTATCTACAAGATGACTCCTGCTGGAGTAGTGACGGTTCTGCACAACTGCAGCAATGCCGTTACAGACGGGTACTATGCCGGCACTGGTCTTACCCTGGCCGGCGACGGCAATTTTTATGGGGTTATGGGGAACGGCGGGGCCAATGCGAATGGAATTGTCTATCAAATAACGCCGGGCGGAACATTCGCCTTGCTCCATTCCTTTAACACCACCGACGGGGCGTATCCGGAATGTGACCTGGCGCTGGGTGACGACGGCAATCTTTACGGCACGACGGAAGCCGGAGGTACGAACAACGACGGAACTGTTTTCAACATCACCACGGCAGGAGTTCTCACAACCCTTCATTCCTTTACGGCGGGGGTCGATGGCTACTTCGCTTTCGCCGGCGTCATCAAAGCAGCTGACGGCAGCTTCTACGGGCGAACGGCTTACGGCGGGGCACATAGCTCAGGCATTCTCTTTAACTATACAACTGGAGGTACTTTCACCACACTGGTGTCGGTTCCCGGGTCGCCCAGCGGCAACTCCGGTCACGCCGATGTCATTCAGGGCAGCGACGGCAGCTTCTATGGCACGACGAATGCCGCTGGGGCGTACGGAGAGGGATCGATCTTCCGAATGGTTCTGGATGATAACCCACACAACGTGCTGCTCTTGCAGAATGCCAATACAAATCAGGCGATGTTGTGGAACGTGTGGAACGCCACGGTCACCAATAGCGCCGTTGTGTCCGTAACGCCGCCGGCAGGTTGGAAGGCCGCGAGCCTTGGAGACTTCAACGGCGACGGTCATGCCGACTTGCTGCTGCAAAACCAGTCCACCGGCAAGTTGGCGATTTGGTATTTGAACGGAGGCCAGGTCACGAGCACTACGTTGGTCGCCGCCGTTCCGGGATCTGCCTGGAAAGTGGCTGGGATTGGCGACTTCAACAGCGACGGTCAACCGGACATTCTCTTCCAGAACAGCTCCACAAGCCAGTTGGCAGTCTGGCATATGAACGGAGCGAGCCTGAACACCGGTGCGGTTCTGGCGTTGAAACCCGGCTCCGGCTGGAATGCCATCGGCGTCGGTGATTTCAATGCCGACGGTCACCCCGATATCCTGTTCCAGAATACGTCGACAAGAAAGCTCATTGTCTGGTATATGAACGACACAACGCGAACCGGATATGCCGCCTTCGCGTCGGTTCCGGCGCCGGGGTGGCCCCTTGGGTCCGTGGTAAACACGTACAATCAGGGCTATCCCGATCTGGTATTCCAGAGCCCCGGCACCCACAACCCAGTGGCTTGGAACATGCACAATGGCACGCTCACCGGCTCCGGAACGCTGACGTCGGCCCTTGGTTCGGGGTGGAATATCGTGGGACCAAGGTAGCGTTGGTCTCCATATCGAGAACGGAGAATGGCCCGGACTGACTATCAGTCCGGGCCATTTATTGTACGGATTATTACCGTACATCGCATTAATTAGTCGCCTTGGTTTGTGCTCGTAGGCGGCATTTCGCTACGGACCCACGCCCCAGAGGGCAGGCGCGTTCGGCGGTTCCCAACCTACTTCCGAGGTATGCGCCTGGAGGCAGTGGTATTCCGTGCTGCCATACATGACGTCATTGCCAATTGCGTAAGCGTGTCCTGCTACCCAGGCAGGAACACCGCCGGCGGCGGGAGTCGCGTTGGCCTCGTTGGACATTGTCCCGGTGCCGTAGCTGTTGACGCCCGCAACCTTGTAGTAGTAGTGTGTGCCGTTAGTCAGACCGGTGTTCGTGTAGGTCGTCGAGCCGACGTTGGTGGCAATCGCCGTTCCGCTCTCAGCGCCCGCGGCGGTACCACGGTAGATGTTATAGGTATTCGCGCCGACGGCCGCCGTCCAGGAAAGCACCACCTGGGCGTTGCCGGCTGTGGCGGTGAGACCCGACGGAGGAGCAGGGACGCCGCCGCCGCTGCTGCTGCTGCTGGAGCTGCTGGCGCTGCCACTCGTGCTCGGGCAGAACGTGATTGTGTAGCTGGAATTGGCCGTAGTCTGATGCAGGCCGATATTGTCATCGTATGCGTAGGTGTACTCGCCGTTCGTGACGGAATGGAGCGTGTTGACGTAGGTCGATTCAGGGGCCGGCCAGCTTCCTTCGTTACAGGTGGCAGACGTGCCGTATGCATTGTGGCAGCACCAGCGGTCGGTGTTGCTGTTATACGGGACAACGCCCTGGTTGGCTGCGTTGCACGGGCTCTGACACGAGTCGCCGTTGGCCACGTAAACGCCATTGTAGCCGTCGTTCAACACGGTAGCACACGCGGGCTTGGAGGTAGCGGTCGGGGCGAAACCGACACTTGGCGTGATGTTGGCCATGTCGTTATAACCGTCGACATAGCTGATGTCGTACCAGTCGGCGCCGCCGGCGTTGAAGTTGATCTCGGCCTCGGTGACGCCCGCCGCGGTGGTGCCGTTACAGGATATTCCCGTACCGCCGCACGTGCCGCTCGAGCAGATATCGAACCCTTGTGGACCGGCCACGCAGTTGTGCCGGCTCCAAAGACGCCCGCCGGTTCCCGACGCCCATGCCGCGAACGAGATGGTCGCTCCGGCGCCTAGGAAAGCGCCGCCGCTGTTGTAGACCGGCGGATACATGCCGATCGCAATCTGATAGCTACAGTTGTTCTTAACTGTAATGGTGCCTGCTTGTACGGCCTGGGTAGTCCCGAGGGCGACGAGTGCAGTGAGGAGTGCGCAAGTCTTTGCGCCGAACATGGTGGACAATGATTTCATCCTGTTTCTTGCTCCGTTCTGAACGGGATCTAGATCCCGTTACCAAATCGCCGGAGAGTGCGACTCCAGCGTCATAAAAGAGAGATCGTCGGTTTGCACTTGCTCGGCCGTGGAGCATCCTTCCGACGGGCTACTGTATAGCGATTATATCGAAAAATACACCTGCGTGTTTTATTCGCCTTACGGTGTACATCCGTATACTCGCTTGAATACAGTGAATTATACACTGGTAATTAGCAGGGGACCATAGTGAATATACTAGTTTAATTGTCGCGGATTTCTTCCGGCAAATTAACCGGGATAGCGAACACAAAATGGCCCGAGCTGTCTCTCCACAGCTCGGGCCATGCTCATGCATTATCTGATCGAGATCAGTAGACTAGTGAACTATCCACGTCTGGTTCGATTGTCCGTTGCACGTCCAGACATCAACCTTTGTGCCGTTGGCGGTGCCGTTACCGGCGACATCCAAGCACTCGCTCTTTCCAAAGGCGGCGAGGTTATAGCCGCCGCTGACCGCGGCGGACACCCACTTCTGGTTATTACCGCCGTTGCACGCCCAGACCACCGTCTGTACTCCGTTGGCGCCCCCGTTGTCGTCCAAGCAGTACGGACCGTTTACGGCTGCGTTCCAGGTGTTAGTACCGACACTGGCCCAGTTCCAGTTCTGATTCGAGGTGCTGGCGGCCGCCCATATTTGCTGGCCGGTGCCATTGGCCGTGCCGCCGTTGGTGTCATCTAGCCGGCTGCCGGGGGCATTCCCAGGCGCTATCGGGTGGACCCCAGCCGCAAGCGTGCCGCCACTAGTGCTGCTGCTACTGGTTGTGCTGCTGCTGCTGCTTGTGGATCCCGCGGTGCCGCCACCGTTCGGGCAGAAAACGACGTTGTAGTTTGACCCGGTCGGCGTGGTGTGCAGGCCGATGGAGTCGTCGTACGCATACGTGTACTCGCCGTTGCAGACTGCGTGGATACCGTTAACATAATTCGCGCCGGGAGCGGGCCAGGCGCTCTCATTACAGGACGCCGATGTGCCGTATGCGTTGCGGCAGCAGTACTGATCAGTATTGAATGCAGTGCAAGGGCTCAAACAGGTATCGCCCGAGCCGCCGTAGCCGTTGCTCACAACGGTGGTACATGCCGGCTTGCTCGTACATGACGCGGAGTAGCCGCCGTTGCCCGGAGCGATCGAGGCCATGTCATTGAAGCCGTCGACATAGCTAATATCGTACCAGTCGGTGCCGGAGGCATTGAAGTTGATCTCGGCCTCGGTAACGCCGGCGGCGGTGCTGCCGGCGCAGGCGATGCCCGAGCCGCCGCACTGGCCGCTCGAACACAGGTCAGGGCCGCTGCCGTTCGCCACGCAGTTATGGCGGCTCCAAACGCGGCCACCGTTACCGGACGCCCACTGACCGAAGGTCACCGACGCGCCGGCGCCCAAAAAGCCGCCGCCGTTGCCCCACACTGGCGGATAGACGCCCAGGGCGATCTGATAGCCACAGTTGTTCTTAACGGTGATATTCACCGCCTGACCAACCTGGGCGGATCCCAGAACAATGAGGACGGAAACAAGTACTTGCAGAATTGCGGTTTTCTTTCCGATACGTGATTTCATTGAGTGTTTCTCCCGTTTACGTTCGTTTGAAGTGATTTTAGTTAGCTGCACCGATAACCGTTGGAGACCAATGTCTCCAGCGCCACTTATAAACCAATTCCATATTCGGCGTTCATTCATCGCCGCTTTGCCGGGTGCCCCCTTTCAATTGCAATAATGACGATTACTTCAACAAAATAATCGAAAGTAAATCTTGAGATGCGTTGTATTGCAATTATTTCGAATACAGCATCAATGTCTTAACCGGTTAAGTGATGCTCAGTAGCTTACGCCCAACCAGGCTAATATACTGCATTATAACACTCCTTGACGTTTCGCAACATAGTGAACATACCAGTTTTATTCAATTATTTTCTATAGAATTTTGGAGCGATTTTAGATGGGAATAGTGCTGTTGCCGCTCGTCCGCTTGGCACGTAATGACGGTTACCGGATAGCAGGCAGGCTCGCGACGTGTTAGGGTCGCCGCAAGCAAATGGCCCGAGCTGACTCTCAGCCCGGGCCATGCAATTCTTACTTCCGTAAGATCGTTAGGTTAATAAACAGTCCACGACTGAGCGCCTGTGCCGTTGCACGTGTAGCTCTGTACCTTGGTACCGTTGGCGCTGAGGGCTCCGCTGACGTCCATGCAGAGGCCGGCTCCATTGAGGAACTTGTATTGGGCCGAGGACCCATCTTGGGCGGCGGTCCATTTCTGGTTGACGCCACCGTTGCAGCCCCAAAGAGCCACCTGGGTTCCCTGAGCGCCGCCATTATCGTCAAGACAGTACGGCCCGTTGACGGCTGCGTTCCACGAGGCTCCGCCGACGTTTGCGAAGTTCCAACTCTGATTGGAGCCGCCGGTGGCAGCCCAAATTTGCATCCCCGTGCCGTTGGCGGTCGCCCCATTGGTGTCGTCCAAGCGCGACCCAGGAGCGCACGATGGCGCCAGTGTGTGGTAACCGGCGGTTATCGGCGCACCGCCGCTGCTGGTGGTGCTGCTGCTGCTTGAGCTTGTGCTTGTGCCGCTGCTGCTCGGACAGAATGTAATCGTATAACTCGAATTGGCAGTCGTCTGGTGAAGACCAATGGTGTCGTCATAAGCGTAGGTGTACTCGCCTGTGGTGGCGGCATGGAGCTGATTGACGTAGTTCGATTCCGGCGACGGCCAGCTTCCTTCGTTACAGGTCGCGGAGGTGGCATACGCGCCGTGGCAACACCAGCGGTCGGTGTTCTGATTGTAAGGAGAGACGTTCTGATTGGCCGCGTTGCAGGGGCTCTGGCAGGAGTCGCCGTTGGCCGTATACACGCCGCCATAGCCGTCGTTGAGAAGCGTCGGGCAAGAGGGTTTCGAGCTGGCGAACGGGGCATAACCGACGCTTGGCGTGATATTAGCCATATCGTTGTAGCCGTCGACGTAGCTGATGTCGTACCAGTCGGCGCCGCCGGCGTTGAAGTTGATTTCGGCCTCGGTGACGCCTGCAGCCGTGGTGCCGTTACAGGATACGCCCGAACCGCCGCACGTGCCGCTCGAACAGATATCGAACCCACCAGGGCCAGGTGCGCAGTTGTGCCGGCTCCAAAGGCGGCCGCCGGTGCCGGACGCCCATGCGCCAAAGCTTACGGTGGCGCCGGCGCCCAAGAATGCGCCGCCACTGTTGTAGACCGGCGGGTACATGCCGATGGCTATCTGGTAGCCGCAGTTGTTCTTAACTGTGATAGTGGCAGCCTGGCCGGCCTGGGCAATGCTAAGTACAAATAGAGCGGAAAAAAGTACTTGCAATAGTGCGTTCGACGTTCCATGAGAAGATTTCATTTTGTGTTCTCCCGTTAAAGTTTCGTTTGAAGTGATCTAGTTAGCTACAGTGATAACCGATTTCATATTTCGGCGTTCATTCAACGCCGTCTTGCGGGCGCCCCCTTTCAATTGCAATAGTCCCGATTACATCCATAAATATATAGATAGTTAAAACGGAACCTGATGCCTTGTATTGCAATAATTCCAAAAATTGCATCAAAGTCTTAACCGGTTAAGCTATGCTCGGCAGCTTCGCCAAAACCAGGCTAATATACTGTATTATAACACTCCTTTCCGTTTCTCAACGTAATGAACATACCAGTATTATCTAAATATTTTCCAAAGAATTTTTGGTCGATTTTAGATGGGAATAGTGCTGTCCCCGCTCGTCCGCTTGACACGTAATGGGGGTTACGAGATAGCAGGCTGGCTGGTAACGCGATATAGGGTGTTACCATAGCGGATTGCGTAGCGCTAAATCCGTCGTCTGCGACTTTGTGGGCCTCCAAGCTCGCCCAAACGATCACGCAATGGATATTGATATTGGACAATGAATGGTAATAGATTGTCCACATCAACTGTCCGTCTGCTCGGTAACTGTTAACAATCAAGCTATTAGATTCCAACTAATCTTTATGAAATTCTGAAACCACCAATACAGTTGGCACGGTTTATGCGTTCTGAGCACTCTGGAAGCGCTTCCCGCAAGACGACCCCGCCGATGGTCCACCGATCACGCGGGCATGGTCGAGTATCCTGGTGGTTACTTTGAGAAGGGAACGATAACACATGACTGACCATTCACAGATGAAGCTCGGTAAGGCGGCTCCTCGCCATGATCCACGCACACTGCAATTGGCGAATTATCTCGAGCCAGGTAATCTCCCGCCGGCGCCGAAGACGGAGAACTATGGCAAGACGATTGCGTCCTGGCCGATGATGGGAAACGACACTATCGGTGACTGCACCTGCGCGGCGGCGGGCCACATGGTGGAATGTTGGACCGGGAACGCATCGTCAACGCCGGTGGTGATTTCGGACAACTCTATCATCCAGGCCTATTCGGCCATCACAGGTTACGATCCAACCACTGGCGCCAACGACAATGGCGCGGTGGAGATCGACGTGTTAAACTACTGGCGACAGACGGGGATCGGTGGCCATAAGATCGTGGCCTATGCTGCCCTCGAACCGGGCAACCGCAACCATGTTACCGATGGGATCTACCTTTTCGGCGGTGTCTACATCGGTCTGGGGCTGCCCATATCGGCGCAGCATCAAAAGGTATGGTCCGTGCCGCCGGGCGGTCCGGTAGGATCGGGCGCGCCGGGGTCGTGGGGCGGCCACGCTGTTCCGGTGGTCGAGTACGACAAGCACGGCTTGACCGTTGTGACTTGGGGAATGCTCAAGAGGATGACCTGGGGATTCTGGGGAGCGTACTGCGACGAGGCCTATGCATTGTTGTCGGAGGACTTCATCGGCCCCGGCGGCAAAGCGCCGTCAGGCTTCGACTTCAACGCCCTGCTAAACGACCTCAAACAGGTCGTCCACTAGCGTGTGGTTCGGAGCACCGCATGGAGCGGGCTGACCTACGGGCGCTGTAGCGCCCTGCGGGCAGCCCCTACCAGCGTGTATGGGATGAACTCCGTCGCGCTGGTAGGGGTCGCCCGGAGGGTTTTCCGAAACCCGCAGGCCGACCAGCGCTTGCCTTAATAACCGTGATCGTTGGAGCTATCGTCGATTAAGACGCGTATCCAGCAGAACGGCGAGGGCGAGCACTGTGCCGCGGGCAATATACTTAATCTCGGGCGAAACGGCCATCAGGGTCATGCCGTTGAGAAGGCTGGCCATGATCAGCGACCCGAAAAGGACTCCGGGGACAGTGCCGCGGCCGCCGCTGAGGCTCGCGCCGCCGATCACGCAGGCTGCGATGGCGTCGAGCTCAAGCAACTCTCCCGTGGTGGTAGTTGAAGCGCCGGCGTAGGCCGTCTGCATAAACCCGCCGAGCGCGACGATCAATCCCATAATCCCAAACGCCCCAATGATGACGCGCTGGACCGGCACCCCGCTCACGAACGCTGCTTCGGCGTTGCCGCCGATGGCGTACAGGTAGCGTCCAAAGGGAGTATGTCGCGATATTCCCCAAATCAGAAACGCGGTAACGCCGAGGATAATCGCCGGGAGCGGAATCCCGCGGTACTGGTTGCAGATCAGAGTGAACAATAAAATAATCTGGCCGGCTATGAAGAGTTTGGAGAAGACGACCTCTGCGTCGTCGACGGCCAGATTGAAGGCCGCGCGACGGCGCCTGGCGAGCACCGTTCCGTAGACCACCGCTCCAATGACCAGGACGGCCAGCCCCCAACTTTCTGTTTGCGGCAGATACCATGTCGTCAGCAGCGAATAGAGGTTGTCCTGCCCGCCGGTGGTCACGGGGATGGTGGCGTTGTGGATCACCGACCAATGGAGCCCGCGGAACACGAGCATCCCTGCGAGCGTGACGATAAACGCGGGCATGCGCTGCGAGACGATCACTTTTCCGATGGCGAGCCAAACGATCACCGCGATAACCAGAGCCAAGCCCATCGCCGGTGCGGCCGGCCATTGGTGCTCGAAAACCAGAACCGCCGCGATTCCTCCAAATAATCCGACGCCGCTGCCGATGGAAAGGTCAATCTGGCCGCAAACAATAATGAGCAGCATCCCCAACGAGAGGACCGCCGTGATCGAAAGCTCCACCGCGAGGTTTGACAGGTTTCGCGGGCTCAGGAACATGGGAGAGGCGAGGCCGAAGTAGCCCCATATCAAGAGCAGCGCGATCACCATTGAAAAATCGCGCAGCAATACGGATCGTCCCGTGCTCATGTTTACGGCCGGTTCTTGCACCGTCGCTTCTTTTACTGTTGTCGCCATGTTTCTTTATTCCTGATTGTCTACTGCGTCCCGTGGTCGTCCGACTCGTAGGGGCTTGCTTGAGGGCACGCTGAGGATGCCACAGTTGTCAGCATTGCTCTACGCCGTGCCCGATTGCGAGCCCGCCGCCTACGACGATATGCTCCGCGAATGATCGGAGACAGGGCGTGCAATCGGGCTTACCGAACGATTCCCAAATATCACAAGCCTTCGCCCAAGCCCTCAAGCGCGCCCCTACTCATGCCCCATCCCGTGGTCGTCCGACTCGTAGGGGCTTGCTTGAGGGCACGTTGAGGATGCCATAGTTGTCAGCATTGCTCTACGCCGTGCGCGATTGCGAGCCTGCCGCCTACGACGATATGCTCCGCGAATGATCGGAGACAGGGCGTGCAATCGGGCTTACCGAACGATTCCCAAATTCCACAAGCCTTCGCCCAAGCCTCAAGCGCGCCCCTACTCATGCCCATCCCGTGGTCGTCCGGACCGTAGGGCTTGCTTGAGGGCACGCTGAGGATGCCACAGTTGTCAGCATTGCTCTACGCCGTGCCCGATTGCGAGCCCG